>Ga0247757_10001987_pt1 | contig 11671 bp, 12 predicted proteins | sample UWRJL126311R4_FD_180929 | JGI IMG/M metagenome (GOLD analysis project Ga0247757, IMG submission 180929) | Plant litter microbial communities from Arlington Agricultural Research Station in Wisconsin, United States - UWRJ-L126-311R-4 | ecosystem: Environmental > Terrestrial > Plant litter >...
CCGCCCGGCCAGGGGCCCACGCCGACGGGTGCGCGGAAGTCGTCGTCCATGCTGTTAATCTCGCGCCATGCCCGCCCGCGCCGCCACCTGGAGCGCCGACGCCTGGCAGGCCGCCGGCCGCCCCGACACGATCGTCCACGGTGACAACCTCGCCCTGACCGCGACCCTGCCCGACGGTGCCGCCCGGCTCATCTACCTCGACCCGCCGTTCAACACGGGCCGCACGCAGCGCCACCAACCGGTGCGCGTCGTGCGCGATGTCGAGGGGGCGCGCATCGGATTCCAGGGCCGCAGCTACGCCGCCGTGCGCGGTGAGCTCTCCCGCTACGACGACCGCTTCGACGACTACTGGGCCTTCCTCTCCCCCCGGCTCGAGGAGGCGTGGCGGCTGCTCGACGAGCGCGGCTCCCTCTACCTCCACCTCGACTACCGCGAGGCGCACTACGCGAAGGTCGCGCTCGACGCGCTGTTCGGCCGCGACTGCTTCCTCAACGAGCTCATCTGGGCCTACGACTACGGCGCGAAGTCGACGAAGCGGTGGCCCGCCAAGCACGACACGATCCTCGTGTACGTGAAGGATCCGGCCTCCTACTACTTCGACTCGACCGCGGTCGACCGCGAGCCCTACATGGCGCCCGGTCTCGTCACGCCGGAGAAGGCGGCGCGCGGCAAGCTCCCGACCGACGTCTGGTGGCACACGATCGTGGGCACCAATGCGGCCGAGCGCACCGGGTACGCGACGCAGAAGCCCCTCGGGATCCTGCGCCGCATCGTGCAGGCGTCGAGCGCCCCCGGCGACCTGGTGCTCGATCTCTTCGCGGGATCCGGCACCGCGGGAGCCGCGGCCGCGGCACTCGACCGGCGCTTCCTGCTGTGCGACGCGAGCGCCGACGCGGTCGCGGTGATGCGGGGGCGGATGCCGGAGGCGCGCGTCGTTACGCTGGGCGCATGACCGCGGAGACCGCCACCCGTCGCGGGGAGATCGAGTGCTGGCTGACCGACATGGACGGGGTGCTCGTCCACGAGAACACGGCGCTGCCCGGTGCGCAGGACCTGATCCAGCAGTGGACGGACGCGCGCACCCCCTTCCTCGTGCTCACCAACAACTCGATCTTCACGCCCCGCGACCTCGCGGCCCGGCTGCGCGCCTCCGGCCTCGACGTGCCGGAGGAGGCGATCTATACGAGCGCGCTCGCGACGGCCGACTTCCTCGCGAAGCAGGCGCCGGGCGGTCGGGCGTTCGTGATCGGCGAGTCCGGTCTCACGACCGCGCTCTACGAGGCCGGCTTCACGACGACCGAGGCGGACCCGGACTTCGTGGTCGTCGGCGAGACCCGCAACTACTCGTTCGAGGCGATCACGAAGGCGATCCGGCTCATCGACCGCGGCGCGCGCTTCATCGCCACCAACCCGGATGCCACCGGCCCGTCGGCCGACGGCGCCCTCCCGGCGACCGGCGCGATCTCCGCGCTGATCACGAAGGCCACCGGCAAGGACCCCTACGTCGTCGGCAAGCCGAACCCGATGATGTTCCGCTCGGCGATGAACAAGATCGGCGCGCACAGCGAGAACACCGGCATGATCGGCGACCGCATGGACACCGACATCGTCGCGGGCATCGAGGCCGGCCTGCACACGATCCTCGTGCTCACCGGCATCAGCGACCAGGCCGAGATCGAGCGCTACCCGTTCCGCCCGGACGAGATCCTCGCCGGCGTGCACGAGCTCGTCGACGCAGAGCCGCGCGAGGTGGAGTTCTAGCCGCGCGCTACGGCGCCGGCGTCTCCGGGTGCGCGACGGCGACGCTGCCGGTCAGCGGCTCCTTCGACGATCGGCTGACGAAGCAGTAGTACCAGTGGTCGCCGGCTTCCCACTGCGCGGCCGTCGCGGGGTAGCTCGCCTCGATCTGCGCGTCCGTGTACGGGGCCGCCGCGGCCAGGTCGATGACGCCGGGCGCCGAGCAGAGCACCGACATCTGCGACTGCAGCTGCGCCTGCCCCGGGTAGCCGGGCTTCGTGGGATCGGCGAACCGCCCCCGGTAGACCATCTGCGCCGGGTGCGCGGTGGCGCAGTCCACGACCGCGTACGTGCGCGCCCACGGCCCCGGGAACGCGCCGAGGCATTCGCCACCGAGCAGCTGATCCCAGCGGTGGGTGCCGACCGCGACCGGACCGAACGGCAGCACGGTCGCCACGGGCGTCGGCTTCGGCGTGGTCGCGCGGCTCGCGGAGGGCGACGGATCGGGGGCGGCGGCGAGCCGCGTGCCGATGAAGAAGAGGCCGGCGAGCGCGACGAGCGCGAGCAGGCCGCCCATGACCCCGAGCAGCGTGCGCTGGGTGGCGGTCAGATGGTGCTCGATGGGGGCCGGCGGGCGGCTCGGCGCGGGCAGCGGGGCGGGGCGCACCGGCTCGGCCGGGGCCGGCTCCTCGTAGTCGCGGAACCGGCCGTCGCCGAAGAGGGTGTCGAGACCCGAGGTCGGATCCGGCACGGCGGGCTCCGGCGCCGCGGTCGGCGGCTGCGCGTCGGCCAGCAGCATGTTCGCCGCGGTCGACGAGACGAGGTCGATGGGGCGCGAGGGCGGCGTGGTGCGGGCGAAGGGACCGGTCGGCGTGCCGGTCGTCTCGACCGGCTGGGTCGCTTCGCCGAGGTCGACCGGCTGGGTGGCCTCCGGATCGACGGGCTCGCGGCCCTCGGTCACTGCGGTTCCAGCCCCAGATCGGCGAGGCCGATGGCGGCGCGGTAGGGGTAGCCGGCGGCCTCGATGACGGCCTGGGCGCCGGTGGCGCGGTCGACGATCGTCGCGACGGCCACGACGGTGGCGCCCTCCCGCTCCAGGGCCTCGATCGCCTTCAGCGGGGATCCGCCCGTGGTCGTCGTGTCCTCGAGCACGACGACGCGCTTGCCCGCGACGTCGGGGCCTTCGACCTGCTTGCCGCGGCCGTGGTCCTTGGGCTCCTTGCGCACGACGAACGCGTCGTAGTCGCGCCCCAGCGCGGCGCCCTGGTGCAGGACCGCGGAGGCGATCGGATCGGCGCCCAGCGTGAGACCGCCGACCGCATCCACATCGGGGATGTCGGCGATCAGCTCGCATATGACGCGCCCGATCAGCGGCGCGACGCGGTGGTCGAGGCTGAGCTTGCGCAGGTCGACGTAGTAGGTCGCCTTCTTGCCGCTCGCGAGCGTGAAGTCGCCGTGGAACACGGCCTCGCGGGCGATGTGGTCGATGAGCTGGGCGCGGTCGTCGGTCACACGCCTACGGTACCGGGCACCCCCCGGGAGCGGCCCTCCGCGTCACGGGAGCGGCTTGTGCCCGCGGACCTCGGTGAGCGACAGCGTCGTCAGCTGGCTGGTCGTGGCGGCCGAGCTCGGCGCCGCGAGCGGCGACCCGGGCGGGGTCGGCATCGCGTGCCCCGTGGTGAACCCGAGCGTCGCCATCGCGACCGCCCCCAGGAGCACGCCGGCGGAACCGAGTGCCAGCGCGCGTCGCGACAGTCTCGGCAAGCGCTCGACATCGGGGGATCGGGGGGTCACCGCGGCCACGCTAACCGGCGGTCCGCGGTGCTCGCGCGCCCCTCTTGTGGGGCAGACAGGGTTGCTCGGGGGGGGTAGGCGGGGGGACGGGGGCTCGGAGTGGGTCACGGCACGCCACCCGCGACACGCTGCGCGCGTCGCCCGCCAGGCCCGAGCCAGCGTGCCCTGACCCACTCCGAGCCCCCACCCCTGAGCCGAAGGGACGGCGGGAGCATCTCGTGGTGCTCCGTCGGCAGCGCCGTAGTCCTCCCGACATGGCCTATCGGCTCAAAGGCGCAGCCGGGAGTGGGGATGGCTCTCCGGGGTCGCTGGCTCGGGTCTGGCGGGTGCGCCGTGCAGCGGTGCACGGGAGGCGACGCCGGAGAGCCATCCCCACCCCCGGCGTCCCCGCGTCGGAACCCCCGGCTACCGTGGAGCCATGCGGCTCGCTACGTGGAACGTCAACTCCGTGCGCTCGCGGGTCGGTCGCGTCGTCGACTGGCTCGGCCGGGAGGACGTCGACGTCCTCGCGATGCAGGAGATCAAGTGCACGGAGGCGCAGTTCCCGTTCGCGGAGTTCGAGGACGCGGGTTACCGCGTCGTGCTCCACGGCCTCAACCAGTGGAACGGCGTCGCGATCGCGAGCCGGTTCGAGCTGGAGGACGTCGCCATCCAGTTCGACGGCCAGCCCGGGTTCCTGAAGGGCGCCGAGGGGCCGGACCTCCCGGTCGAGGCGCGCGCGATCGGCGCGACGACGAACGGCATCCGCGTGTGGTCGATCTACGCGCCCAACGGCCGCGGGCTCGGCGACCCGCACTACGACTACAAGCTCGACTGGTTCGCCGCGCTGCAGGGCTCGATGACCGAGTGGATGGAGGCGAATCCCGACTCCCCGCTGATGGTCGCGGGCGACTACAACGTGGCCCCGCTCCCGGCCGACGTCGGCGACCCGACGATCGTCGAGGGCGTGAGCACCCACGTCTCCCCGCCCGAGCGGGAGGCGTTCCAGGCGCTGCAGGACGCGGGGCTCGCCGACGTGGTCCGCCCGCTCATCCCCGAGGGCTACACCTACTGGGACTACAAGCAGCTCCGCTTCCCGCGCAACGAGGGCATGCGCATCGACTTCGTGCTCGGCTCGCGGCCGTTCGCCGACCGGGTGACGGGCGCCGCGATCCACCGGAACGAGCGCAAGGGCGACGCCCCGAGCGACCACGTGCCCGTCTCGGTCGACATCGACACGGAGCTCGAGGACGACGACCGCCCCATGATCTTCTGAGCGGACGATCGACGTCCCTCAGCGGGGCGCGAGCAGCGCCGCGATCACGAACATCGCGGGAAGCGAGAGCGCCGTCGTGAGCAAGACGACGTCGCGCGCGACCGCCGCGCCGCGTCCGTAGCGCTGCGCGTAGTTGAAGACGTTCTGCGCCGAGGGCAGCGCGGCGAGCACCACCACGACGAAGAGGGCGTGCCCCTCGAGGTGGAACACGAACGCGCCGACGGCCCACGCGATCGCCGGCATGAGCAGCGTCTTGACGGCGACGGCGAGGATCACCAGCCGGCGATCCGATCCCGCGGCGAGTGGACGCCGCCCCCGCAGCGAGATCCCGAACGACAGCAGCACGACCGGCACCGCTGCGGCCCCGACGAGCGTGAACGGCTGCAGCACCGGCATCGGCAGGCGCACGCCGGCGAGGTTGAGGACGAGGCCGAGCAGCGAGGCGAGGATCAGCGGGTTCTTGACCGGCTGCAGCAGGATCCGCCCGAACGTGAACCGGCCGCTCGTCGACACGTCGAGCACGGCGAGCGCGATCGGCGCGAGCAGGATGACCTGCAGCAGGATGACCGGGACCGAGCTCGTCGCGTCGCCGAGGATGTACGCCGACACGGGCAGGCCGATGTTGTTGGCGTTGACGTACCCGGCGCCGAGCCCCGCGACGGTCGTCTCGGGGACGGGACGTCGCCAGATCCGCCCGACCACGACGACGAGTCCCATGCAGGCGATCGCGCAGATCGCGGAGACCGGCAGCACCGACGAGAACAGCCGGTGCAGGTCGGCGGTCGCGAGCGTCGTGAACAGGAGCGAGGGGATCAGCACGAAGAACGCGAGGCGGGTCAGGACCTGCTGTGCGGTCGCGCCGAGGAGGTCGATCCGTGCGATGAGGTAGCCGACGCCGATGACGACCGCGATGATCGCGAACCCGATCAGCACGCCCGCCACGTGTCGAGCGTAGAGCGGGTACGCACCGCCTCGACGCGCCGTTTCCCGTCCCGCATGCATGGAAACGGCGTGATCGGTCGTCCGGCGCGGCGATTCCGGCGCCTCCTCCACCGCGACGCAGCTTCGTTGCGCCGGAGTCAACCCTTTGCGGCGTCGTTCTCCGTAGCGTCGTCGGCATGACGATGACGACGCCCGCCGTGACCGCCGAGGGCATCGAGCGCACCCCGGCCTGGCTCGAGCTGAAGGACGCCGTCGGCGTGGTCCGCGCGGGACAGATGACGGATGGGAGCGTCTCCGCCGAGGCGGACACCGGGGGGATCCGGGACGCCGTCGAGACCATCCGCCGCGATCTCCGTCAGTTGTCCCCGGCCTTCCCGCACGATGCCGCCTATCTCGAGGCGCTGGACGCCGACCTCGCCCGCTGGGCGGACTCCGGGTTCGGAGTCCCGGACTTCCTCGACTCGCTCGTCGCGTTCCAGCCGCAGGAGCACCGCGTCGACGGGCTGCGCCACCTCGTCCTGTTCCCCATGACGACGCAGAACGGTTCGCCCGACCGCCTGCTCGAGGCGGTGCTCGTCGCGGTCGTCTGGCCGGAGTTCATCGCGGAGCTGCAGGAGACCTACACGAACGCGCTGTTCGTGCCGATCCGCTTCGTCGACTTCACGGGCGGGTACGACACCAACTCAGCCGTGCTCTTTCCGGAGACCGTGGCGATGCGCGAGATCCCGCGCTTCACGTGGGGCGCGATCTTCGCCGACCGCGAGGCGGCGCGCTTCCGCCGAGTCGTGACCGCGGCCTCCGAGATCACGAAGCTCGACGTGACGGACGACCTCGCGCGACTGCTGGGCGACCAGCGGCTGACGGAGGAGGCCTTCGTCATGTGGGACCTCATCCACGACCGCACGCACATGCGCGGCGACCTGCCGTTCGATCCGTTCATGATCAAGCAGCGGATGCCGTTCTTCCTCTACTCCCTCGAGGAGCTGCGCTGCGACCTCACCGCGTACCGCGAGGCGACGAAGCTCGCCGCGGACGACGACGTGAGCGACACGATCCGCGACCGCGCGCGCCTCGTGCGGGTCGCGATCCTGTTCGACCGCATCTTCCGGTTCCCGCTCACCGGCACCCGCACCCGCAACTACGACGGGCTCGGCGGCCAGCTGCTGTTCGCCTGGCTGCACCAGCACGACGTGCTGCACTGGACCGACACGCAGCTCGCCATCGACTGGGACGACGTCCCCGCCGCCGTCGGCGCCCTCGGCGACGCGATCGACGAGCTCTACTGGCAGAGCATCGACCGCCCGAAGACCGCGCACTGGCTCGCCGCGTACGACCTCGTGCGCGCGACCCTCGCGCCGAACCCGGCGTCGAACTGGGCGCGCGGGCTGCCGGACGAGATCCTCGCGGGAGCCCCGAAGGGCTACACCGACGCGGTCCTCGACGACGAGTTCCCGCTCTCGATGTTCTACGAGGCGCTCGGCAAGAAGCTCGGCGCCGTGATCGCGTCGACCTCGGGGATCACCGGCTCCTCCGCCCCCGAGGGCGCTTAGCTCCGGCACCGTGGGGTCGGAGGGAGACGTTTCCGGGTCCGACCGCACGGTGCTGGAGCAAACGACACCCCCCGACGACGGCAGACTGGACCTCATGGATCGCACCTTCGCCTCCGACAACTACGCGGGGGTGCACCCCGAGGTGCTCGCCGCGATCGCCGACGCCAACAACGGGCACGAGATCTCCTACGGCGAGGACTCGGTCACCGAGCGCCTGCAGGCGATCGTCAAGCGCCACTTCGGCAACCGGGCGGAGGCGTACCCGGTCTTCAACGGCACGGGCGCGAACGTCGTCGCGCTCACGAGCGTGCTCCCCCGCTGGGGTGCGGTGGTGACCACCACGACGAGCCACATGCACACCGATGAGGGCGGCGCCCCCGAGAAGACGGCCGGCCTCAAGCTGTTCCCGGTGCCGACGCCCGACGGCAAGCTGACGCCGGAGCTGCTCGAGACCGAGGCGTTCGGCTTCGGCGACGAGCACCGCGCCCAGCCGCTCGCGGTGTCCATCGCCCAGACCACCGAGCTCGGCACGCTCTACCGCCCCGAGGAGATCCGCGCCATCGCCGATGCGGCCCACGCGCACGGCATGACGGTGCACCTCGACGGGTCGCGGCTGTGGAACGCGGCGGCCGCGCTCGGGGTGCCGTTCCGCGAGTTCACGACGGATGCCGGGGTCGACATCCTGAGCCTCGGCGCCACCAAGAACGGCGCGCTCGCGGCCGAGGCGATCGTCGTGATCAACCCTGACAACGTCGAGGGGATCGTGTACCTCCGCAAGACCGCGATGCAGCTCGCGAGCAAGATGCGCTTCCTGAGCGCGCAGCTCCTGGCGCTCTTCGACGACGGCCTCGGCCTCCGCTCGGCCGCGCATGCGAACGCGATGGCGGCCCGGCTCCGCGGCGCGATCGAGGGCACCCCGGGCCTCGGCTTCTCGCAGGCCACCGAGGCGAACGCGGTCTTCGCGGTGCTCGACAATGCGGTCGCCGACCGGATCCGCGACCGCTACCGCTTCTACGACTGGGACCGCGCGAACGGCCAGGTCCGCTGGATGACCGCCTTCGACACGACGGAGGCCGACGTCGACGCGTTCGCGGCCGCCATCAAGGAGGAGCTGGCGCGGTGACCGCGCCGGTCGTCCTCTCGATCCCGACGCCGCCCGGACCGCATCCCGCCGCGACGAACTGCCACGTCTTCGCCGACGGCGTCGCCTTCGACCTCGTCGATCCGGGCTGGGACGATGACACCGCCCTCGCCGCGCTCGAGGCCGGCCTCGGGGGACTCGGGCTCCGTCTCGAGGACGCGCGCACCGTCGTCGCGACGCACTGGCACGTCGACCACCTCTCGCTCGCCGCGCGGGTGCGGGAGCGGAGCGGCGCCCGCGTGCTGCTCGGACGCGGCGACGAGACGGATGCCGGCATCCCGATCGACGGGCTCCTCACCGACGGCGACGCCCTCCGCCTCGGCACGACCGACGCCGTGATCGCCGCGACGCCCGGCCACACCCCGGGCAGCATCAGCGTCGACCTCCCCGACGACGACCTGCTGCTGACCGGCGACACGGTCCTGGCCGACATCAACCCCGGCCTCGGACTCGGCCACCACGTGACGGGCAACCCGATCCGCACCTATCTCGAGAGCCTGCGGCGGCTGGAGCTCGACCTCGGCGGCCGCACCGCGCTCCCGGGCCACGGACCGCTCGTCGACGACCTCCCGGCCCGCTGCCGCGAGCTCGCGGCGCACCACCGCGCCCGCACGGAGCAGGTCGCCGCCGTCCTCGCCGAGCATCCGGGCGCGACGGCGGAGGAGGTCGCGCCGCACCTCACCTGGACGGGCGGGTGGGCATCCCTCCACGGCATCACGCGCATGTCGGCGCTCCGGCAGACGGCCTGGCACATGGAGCTCGTGGGCTGACCGCCTCCTAGGCTGAGCCCATGCCCACGGATCCGGCGAAGCCCTGGCTCGACTCCTACGCGGAGGGGGTCCCGCACGAGATCCCGCTGCCGACGGGATCGCTGTCCGACCTGATCCGCGCCTCGGTCACCGAGTTCGGCTCGCACGTCGCGATCGAGTTCTTCGGCCGCGAATGGAGCTACGCCGAGCTCGGCGCGCAGATCGACCGGGCGGCTGAGGGTCTCCGCCGCCTCGGGGTGCGCAAGGGCGACCGCGTCGCCATCGTGCTGCCGAACTGCCCGCAGCACGTCGTCGCGTTCTACGCGATCCTGCGGCTCGGCGCGATCGTCATCGAGCACAACCCGCTGTACACGCCGCGGGAGCTGCGCCACCAGTTCGAGGATCACGGCGCCAAGGTCGTCGTCGCCTGGGACAAGCTCGTGCCCGAGATCCAGTCGTTCCCCGACGACGTCGCCGTCGACCGGGTCATCTCGGTCAACATGACGAAGGCGATGCCGGGCCGACTGCGCTTCCTCCTCTCGCTGCCGATCCCGGCGGCGCGCAAGCAGCGCGGTGAGCTCACCCAGCGCGTGCACGACACGCTCCCGTGGGAGGACCTGCTCGCGGGCGAGCCGATCAAGGCGAGCGTGCCCGGGCCGTCCGTCGACGACGTCGCGCTCATCCAGTACACGAGCGGCACGACCGGCAGCCCCAAGGGCGCGACGCTCACCCATCTCAACCTCGGGGTCAACGCGGCGCAGGCACGCGCGTGGGTGCCGACGATCCGGCGCGGCGACTGCACGGTCTACGCGGTGCTCCCGCTCTTCCACGCCTACGGACTCACCCTCTGCCTCACGTTCGCGATGAGCATGGGCGCCCGGCTGGTCATGTTCCCGCGCTTCGACCCGGACCTCGTGCTCCCGGTGGTCAAGAAGCACCCGCCGACCTTCCTCCCGGCCGTGCCGCCGATCTACGACCGGCTCACGAAGGCCGCGACGGAGAAGGGCGTCTCGCTCGAGGGCATCGAGATCGCGATCTCGGGGGCCATGCCGCTCTCGCAGGCGGTCATCACGCCGTGGGAGGAGCAGACCAAGGGCTACCTCGTCGAGGGCTACGGACTCTCCGAGACGAGCCCGGTGCTCATGGCGAACCCGGTCGCCGACAACCGCAAGCAGGGCACGGTGGGCCTGCCGCTCCCGCTGACCGAGGTGCGCGTCGTGGATGCCGACGACCCCACGAAGGAGGTGCCGCTCGGCGAGAAGGGCGAGCTCGTCGTCCGCGGGCCGCAGGTGTTCTCCGGCTACTGGAACAAGCCCGAGGCGACCGCGGAGGTCTTCGTCGACGGCTGGTTCCGCACGGGCGACATCGTGCGCATCGACGAGGACGGCTTCGTGTCGATCGTCGACCGGATCAAGGACCTCGTGATCACGGGCGGCTTCAACGTCTCGCCGACCGAGGTGGAGGATGCGCTCCGCGGCTTCCCGGGCGTCGCCGACATCGCGATCGTCGGCATCCCGAACGCGCGCGACGGCGAGCACGTCGTGGCCGCGGTCGTCGAGAAGCCGGGCGAGAAGGTCGACGGCGATGCGCTCCGCGCGTTCGCCAAGGAGAACCTCGCGCACTACAAGGCGCCGAAGCACGTCTACGTCGTCGACGAGCTGCCGAAGTCGCTCATCGGCAAGGTCATCCGCCGCCGGGTGCGCGACCAGCTGCTGGAGCGCGACGACGTGGCGCACGACGCGTGACGCAGCCCGACGACGCCGAGGCGCAGGACGCGGCAGCGGCCCTCATCCCGCCCCTGCTCGCGCTCGCCCGCGCAGGGGGCGACGAGACCGACGGCGTCACCGCGCAACGGGCGCTCTGGGGCGCGGTGTTCGCGCTCCCCCGCTGGCTGTTCGTCGCGCGCGGCGGCGAGGACGAGCCGCGCCCGTTCATCGGCGTGCCCGACGAGATCCCGACCATCTTCGCCTTCACGACGGGCACCCGCGCCCGCGCGTTCGCGGTCGACCGGCTCGGTCTGCCCGAGGAGGAGGCGGGGCTCATGCTGGCGATCCGGACGGCGAGCGCCGTCGAGTGGGTCGCGGGCTTCGCGGAGCACGGCGTGCAGCGCATCATGTTCGACGACGAGTTCTTCGCCCCGATCGGCAACCTCATCCCGATCCGGGATGACCTCGCGCGGGGGTAGCCTGCCCGCATGCCCGCCGTGAGGGTCGCGATCATCGGCGCCGGCTTCTCCGGCATCGGGATGGCGTGCGGCCTCCTCCGCGCCGGCATCCGCGAGTTCGTGGTCCTCGAACGCGCGCGCGAGCTGGGCGGCACCTGGCGCGACAACGTCTACCCCGGCGCGGCATGCGACATCCCGGCCGATCTGTACTCCTACTCCTTCGCCCCGAATCCCGACTGGAGTCATCGCTACCCGCGGCAGGAGGAGCTGTTCGCCTACCTGCGCGACATCGCCGACCGTTTCGACGTCACGCCGAACATCGCGTTCGGCACGGAGGTG
>Ga0247757_10001988_pt1 | contig 11671 bp, 11 predicted proteins | sample UWRJL126311R4_FD_180929 | JGI IMG/M metagenome (GOLD analysis project Ga0247757, IMG submission 180929) | Plant litter microbial communities from Arlington Agricultural Research Station in Wisconsin, United States - UWRJ-L126-311R-4 | ecosystem: Environmental > Terrestrial > Plant litter >...
CGTAGGTGAACACTCGACCGACCTGATTCGTGGCCGTCGAGGCCGGGTCCGTGCGAACCGTCAGGTCCCACGCTCGGGTGACCGGACCTGAGCCGATCGGCGTGAATGTCGAGGCGTTCGGGATGAAGTAGTTGGTGTTCGGGGTGGCGCTCGTCTCCGTGCCGCTGCCGGGAGGCGCCCCGTCCGTGTTGTCGAGCGGGCCCGCATAGCCGATGAAGCCGACCGCGTAGGCGCCGTCGTGCGGGGCGCGGAAGCTGCACGGCGTATAGCCGGCGGCGTTGCCGGTCGCGACGGCCCCCGCGTTCTCCTTCGCTCGCGAATTCAGGATTCCGCGGGTGTTCCAGTTGACGCCGGTGCCGTCGTTGGCACCGTTGTTCGCGCCGTTGCGGGAGCCGCGGATCGCCGAGGGATCGTTGACCCCGCCCGAGCCCGGCGCGTCGTAGTCGGTGTATGCGACCCCGCCCTCGGTCGTGCCGCCCGTTGAGCACTTCCAGTCGACGGTGTCGTTGAGCTGCTCGTTCGTGATCTCGTCGAGGTTGGGGTGACTCGTGCCGCCCTCGCCCGGATTCGTCGCAGTGAGCTTCGGATTCGGGATGTCGATGTGCGTCGTCGGCCCGTCGACGCTCTCCGCACGCTCCGGGTCCCAGAGCTGGATGTCCGCGTTCGATCCCCCGCTCATGTTCTGCTGGATCTCCGAGGAGCCCATGAGGATGTACTCGCCGGCCTTCGCGTAGACCCAGAACAGCGAACGACGCGGGATCGTCGTCTTCGACGTCGGCCCGTACCGGCCGCTGCGCCACTCGAGGAGGTAGCGGCACGACTGGTTCGGGCCGTTCGGATTCGAATAGCTGACCGAGTTGTCGTGGTTCGTCAGGGCGCTCGCGGTCTGCGTCGCTCCGGCCGTGCCACAGGCCGTGTCGCCCGCGGCGGATGGGAAGAGATCCTTCGATCCGGTCGCCTCCGCCGGCCCGCTCGCAGGGAGCACCGCCAGCCCGACCGATGCCGCGAGGACGAACGCCACCCCACCGGCGATGCGCGCGCGCCATCGCCGGGCGCCGGGTGCGCCGTCTCGGGTCGTGCTTCCTCCTACTATGCGGGCGCACGACAAACCCGAGCCCCTGTGGTGTGCAGGAGCACTGAATCGGGTTATTCGGGCGTTCGGTCGCGCGGAAATTGGCATACGGATTCGTCACCGAACCGCAGCGAGCCCCCGCGCCCCCGTTATATGGTGACTTCGATACTAGGTGAAGGACACTCAACTTCCTTTGTGACACCTCAGGAAATGACAAAGATTCACCCTTGGTTTCACCCCGGCTTTACACGAGCCGTAAACCCGGGCCGAACAGGCTAGCGCGAGACCTTGCCGAACGCTCCCGCGATGGCGCGGAGCACGATCGGCCGTGCGGCGAGAATCGCGGCGGCGACGACGATCATGCCGCCCGCGAAGAACGCGACCCCCCACCAGCTCGACGCGTCGTCCGAGGCCGCGAACATGTGGTTCAGGTTGCGCTGAGCGCCGGTCGCGAGCACGAGCACGACGTGAACCAGGATGAACACGCAGAACGCCAGCATGACCGGGAAGTGCACCGCCCGTGCCAGCTCGACTCGATAGATGCTGCTGATCCTCGCCTTCGCCGGCCAGAACTCCGCCATCCGGAGGCCGGTGATGATCGCGAGCGGGGCGAGGAGGAAGACCACCCCGAAGTAGGAGAGCTGCTGCAAGGAGTTGTAGTTCACCCAGCCGTTCTCCATCGGCCAGTCGAAGCTCACGTACTGCAGGGCCGCCGACACGGCGTTCGGGAACACATCCCAGCTCGTCGGAACGATCCGGACCCACTGTCCCGTCGAGAAGATGAGCACGACGAACACCGCGCCGTTGACGACCCAGAGCAGGTCGACCGCGTTGTGGAACCACAGTTGGATCGAGATCTTCCGCGGCGCCGCCTTCGTGCGAATCACCCCGGTGTTTTTCCGAGTCCAGTAGGCGGGTGGACGCTTGACCGTCCGCACCTGCCAGCCCGACCGGATGATGAGCGCGATGAGGAAGATGTTGAAGAAGTGCTGCCAGCCGACCCACGCCGGGATGCCGACCGGCGCACCGACCGGGAGCTCGTACTCTCCGGGGTAGACCCCGAGCCACGCCTGGACGTCCGGGAGGGTTCTGAGCCAGCGCGCGAAGAAGACCGCCGCGATGGCCAGGACGACGATGACGGGAACGATCCAATACAGCTGTCGCCATCGGATCCCCAAGAACCCGCCACCGGCGGCTCGACCGGCCTTCGCCACGCCTATTTCCCTTCGAGCGCGTCGATGAGCTGCGGGACGACGGTGAAGAGGTCACCGACCACACCGAAGTCCGCGATCTCGAAGATCGGCGCGTCCGGGTCGGTGTTGACCGCGACGATCGCCTTCGCCGTCTGCATGCCGGCACGGTGCTGGATCGCACCGGAGATGCCGAGCGCGATATATAGGTCCGGGCTCACGGTCACGCCGGTCTGCCCGACCTGCGAGTTCTGCGGCGCATAGCCGGAGTCGACGGCGACGCGGGACGCGCCGACCGCAGCGCCGAGCACATCGGCCAGACGCTCCACGAGCGCGAAGTCCTCGCGTGAGCCGACCCCCTTGCCGCCCGAGACGACGATCCTCGCGCCGCGAAGCTCCGGGCGGCCGGCGTCCGACGGCAGCGCCTCGGTCGACTCGACGGCGACGTCGGTCGCAGCAGCATCCGCGCCGAGCGCCGCCGCATCCACGAGCTCGGCGCCGACGATGGCTTCCATATCGAACGATCCCTCGCGGACCGTCACGATCGGCGGCGCGCCCTCTGCCGACGCGGTCGTCGTGAAGCTGCCGCCGAAGACCGAATGGTCGGTGACGACGCGATCGCGCTCGAGCACAACGCCGACGGCGTCGACGAGGACCGGGCTGCCGAGCCGAGCCGCGAGACGGCCGGCGAGCTCTCGGCCGTCAATCGAGTTCGGGATGAGAATCGCCTCGGGAGAACGCGATGCGACCAGGTCGGCGAGCGCTGCGGCGAGTCCTGCCGTGCGACCGGCCGGCTCCCCCAGTCCGGTGATGACGATGATGCTCACGACTGCCTCCCTACGAGTCCGCGCGCGACGAGCCACTCGGCGAGCTGTCTGCCGCCTTCGCCGTCGTCCTCGATCGCCGTGCCCGCGGCACGAGCCGGGCGCTCCGCGGTCGAGAGCACGGTCGTTCGCACCTCAGCCGGACCGATGCCGAGCATCACGGTCGTCACGGCGTCGAGGGGCTTCTTCTTCGCGGCCATCACGCCCTTGAAACTCGGGAACCTCGCCTCGGCCGACTTCTCGGTGACCGTGGCGACGGCCGGAAGCACCGTGCTCAGGGTCGAGACGGCAGTATCGGTCTGGCGCGTGCCGCGGATCGCGTTCTGCTCGATCGTCACGCTGCCGAGCGAGCCGGCGAGCGGCAGGCCGAGGAGCTCGGCGACCATCGCGGGGACGACGCCGCCGCGGCCATCCGTTGACTCGTTCCCCGCGAGGACGAGATCCGCCTGCTCGCGTGCGACTGCGGCAGCAAGCACTCGAGCCGTGCGAAGCGCGTCCGACGCGACCAGCGCGTCGTCGACGACGTGCACGGCACGGTCCGCGCCCATCTGCAGTGCCTTGCGGAGCCCGTCCTTCGCCGAGGCGGGGCCCATCGCGATCGCGACGACCTCGGCGTCCTTGTGCGAATCCTTGTACTCCAGCGCGACTTCGAGCGCGCGCTCGTCGATCTCGTCGACGACCGAATCACTGAAGCCCCGATCGAGCAGGCCGGTCACAAGATCGAGGCGTCGCTCTCCGTAGGTATCCGGAACTTCTTTGATCAGGACGACGATCTTCACCCTGAAAACCTACCGGAACGTCAGTCGCCGAGGCGGGTGCGGCTGCGGATCGCGCGTTCCGCCTCGCGCTTGTCGTCGCGCTCCCGGAGCGCCTGCCGCTTGTCGTAGTCCTTCTTGCCCTTTGCGAGCGCGAGCTCGACCTTCGCCCGACCGTCGCTGAAGTACAGACTGAGCGGGACGAGCGTGTAACCGCCCTCTCTCACCTTCGCGCCGAGCTTCTCGATCTCGATGTGGTGGAGCAGGAGCTTCCGTTTCCGACGCGGCGGGTGGTTCGTCCACGAACCCTGCCCCCATTCCGGGATGTGCACCGCGTCGAGCCAGGCCTCGCCGTTCTCGATGAATGCGTAGCCGTCGGTGAGTGTCGCGCGGCCGGCGCGAAGCGACTTGACCTCGGTCCCGGACAGCACGATGCCGGCCTCGACCACGTCCTCGATGAGGTAATCGTGGCGGGCCTTGCGGTTCGTGGCGATCGTCTTCCGACCGCGTTCGCGTGGCATGGTGCTTCTCCTGTTCGGCCAACCAGCCTACCGCCGACCGTCCGCGCCGATTCCAGTACGTTCCGCGCGTTCCAGCGTCATAGGACGCGCCTGGATGCGCGGAGCGTACTGACATGCGCCTCAGGGATGACTTCTTCGCGGAACTCGATTCGCATGGCTTGTCCACAGACGCCGAGCAGTCCGCGACATCGAGCGGGCGAACTGGCGAGAGTGTCGGCATGAACGACGAAGATTCCCCGATCACGACAGTCAGCGGGGCGCGCGCGGCTGGCTCGCATTCGAGCGAACTCGCACGCGCGGTGCGGCGCGGGCAACTCGTCCGACTGCGACGTGGTGCATACGCGGATGCGAACTCGATCGCCAAGCTGGATGGCCCAGCGAACCAGCAGCTGCTCGTGCGCGCCGCACGGATCGCAGCACGACACGAGCCCGTCTTCTCGCACGAATCCGCCGCGGCGTTGCTCGGAATCCCGATCCTCGGGAAGTGGCCGGATCGGGTGCACACGACCGTCGACCTCAGCGGTGGCAGTTCGAGCGCTGCGGTCATGCGCACGCAGCGCTCGCTCAGCCCCGACGACGTGATCACGCTGCCCGACGGTTCGCAAACGACGAGCCTGGCACGCACCGCCGTCGACCTCGCTGCCATCAGTTCGCTCCTGAGTGGCATCGTCGCCATGTCTCACGTGCGAGCCGCGGGCGTCGCACTCGCGGAACTCGAGCACACCGCCGAACGGATCGGTCCGATCACCGGAATCGGTCGCGTTCGTCGCGCCATGGCGCGCTCGACCGATGGCTCGGAATCGGTGCTAGAAACCCTCGTCGTCACCCGCTGTCAGGACTACGGATTCGAGCCTCCGGAGCAGCAGCGACGCGTCATCGGCGTGGACGGGCTCGAATACCGCGTCGACTTCGCCTGGCTCGACGGACGGGTGCTCGGCGAGGCCGACGGGCGCGCGAAGTACCGCGACACCGCGTACCTCAACGGGCGCATGCCGGAGCAGGTCCTCTGGGACGAGAAGCGCCGCGAGGATGCACTCCGACCGCAGTGCGACCGCTTCTTCCGCGCCATCTGGTCGGACGCATGGTCAGGCGCGAGTCTTGCCCGGCGCCTCGAGGCTGTCGGGGTCCCGCGAACCGGTCGACGACTCGGCGCGCTCACGTTCTGATTCATCTCAGCGCCTGCGGCGCAGATCGTCACGTTCTACGCTGTGGATCTGCGCCGAACATACCGAAATCGCTAGACCTTCAGGTAGCGCTTGATCGCCACTGACGCGGAGAGCGCGGCGAGCACCACGCCGATGCCGACGAGGATCGGCGCGACGATGAGCGCGTCGTTGCGATTGATCAGCAGACCGCCGCCGCCGATCGCGGCACCGAGCTGTCCCTGCACGAAGAACTGCACGATGACGACGAGCGCGCCGCTCGCGAGCAGCGAACCGATGAGCGCAGCGAAGACGCCCTCGAGCACGAATGGCGTCTCGATGAGCCGATTCGAGGCGCCGACGAGGCGCATGATCCCGATCTCGCGTCTTCGTGAGAACGCCGAGAGTCGGATGGTCGTCGCGATGAGCAGCACCGCGGCGACGAGCATGAGCGCAGCGACGCCGATCGCCGCGGCCGAAGCGGCGTTGAGCATGCTGAAGATCGGCTCGAGGTACTTCCGCTGGTCCTCGACGGACTCCACCCCTGCGAGGCCCGAAACCGACTCGACGACGACATCGGCGTTCGACGGATCGAACAGCGTGACGTGGATGATGCCGCCGAGCAGATCCGCGGTGAGGAAGCCCGCGATCGGGTTGTCCGCATAGACGTCCTTCGTCTGCGCGAGCACGACCTCCGGCGAGTCGTACTCGGTCCGCTCGATGTAGTCGGCGATCGACGGGTCGGCGAGCTTCGCGGTGACCGCGTCGATCTGCTCCTGCGTCGCCGCGGCCTGCACGCAGTTCCCGGTCTGATCGATCGCCGAGCAGAAGTAGATGGCGACCTGCGCGCGGTCGTACCAGTAGCCCTTCATCGAGCCGATCTGCTGCTGCAGCAGGATCGCGACACCGACGAACGTGAGGGAGATGAAGGTGACCAGGACGACGGAGACGACCATCGACATGTTCCGGCGGAGGCCCTGGAATGCCTCGCCGAGGATGAGCCCGAGCCTCATTCGTCCTCCGCCTGAGCGGCGAACGGGACGGTGATCGCCTGCGTGACGTAGCCGCCACCGCGTTCGTCGCGAACGATTCGGCCGGTCATCAGCTCGACGACTCGACGCTGCATCCGGTCGACGACGTCCTGCGCGTGCGTCGCCATGACGACGGTCGTGCCGCCGAGGTTGATGCGCTCGAGGAGCGACATGATGCCCTGCGAGGTCTCCGGGTCGAGGTTGCCAGTCGGCTCGTCGGCGAGGAGGATCGCCGGCTTGTTCACGACGGCGCGCGCGATGGCGACGCGCTGCTGCTCACCGCCGGAGAGCTCGTGCGGCATGCGCCCGGACTTGCCCGAGAGGCCGACCATCTTCAGCGCGTCCGGGACGGCCTCCTGAATGAAGCCGCGCGACTTGCCGATGACCTGGAGCGTGAACGCGACGTTGTCGTAGACCGACTTGTTCGGCAGCAGGCGGAAGTCCTGGAAGACGACGCCGAGGTTGCGCCGGAAGTACGGGACCTTGCGGCTCGGGAGCGCGGAGAGCTTCTTGCCGAGGACGTGGATCTGGCCGCGATTCGGCTTCTCCTCCTTGAGGATGAGCCGCAGCAGACTCGACTTGCCGGAGCCGGACGCGCCGATGAGGAACACGAACTCGCCCTTCCCGATCTCGAGCGACACGTCGCCGAGCGCAGGACGGGTCGTTCCGGGGTAGGACTTGCTGACGTTTTCGAACCGGATCATCGCGAGTCAGCCTAAGAAGACTCGGAGAACGCGGTGGGAGCGACACTCCCGCGGCTCGGACTCCCAGCTTCCGTATCCTGTGGAGATGGACGCGACGCTGCTGCACCCGGAGCTCCGCAAGGGAATCACGCGATTCCCGAGCGCCTCGATCGGCAAACCGTCGCAGATCCGTCTGATGCGGAGCATCCTGCGACTGATGCCGACGCTGAGGCCGCCGGCCGGCGTCCGGCGGGAGTGGATCGAGCTCGGCCCGGGCTTCGGCGTGCACGTCTTCACCCCGGAGGGCGGCGGGAGCGGCGCGGCGCTGCTCTGGATCCACGGCGGCGGAATGGTGATCGGTGCGGCGAAGCAGGACCACGCCCGCTGCGGCCGGCTCGCCGTGAAGCTCGGGATCGTCGTCGTGTCCGCCGAGTATCGGCTCGCGCCGGAGCACCCGTACCCCCTCCCGCTCGACGACTGCCGCGCGGCCTGGGAATGGCTGCTCGAGAACGCCGTCGGCCGGGGCATCGCCGCGAGCCGGCTCGCGATCGGCGGGCAGAGCGCCGGCGGCGGGCTCGCCGCTGGACTCATACTGCGTGTCCACGACGAGGGCGGGCCGCAGCCGGTCGCCCAGTGGCTGTTCTGCCCGATGCTCGACGACCGTACCGCCGCGGATTCCTCGCTCGATGCCGTCGAGCATTTCGTCTGGGACAACCGGAAGAACCGCGTGGGCTGGACCGCATACGTGGGAACGCCGGGCGAGGACGGGGTCGAGGCCTACGCGGCCCCGGCCAGGCGCGTCGACTTCGCCGGACTCCCGCCCGCATGGATCGGTACCGGCGGCATCGAGCTCTTCCGCGATGAGGACGTCGCGTACGCGGAGGCGCTCCGGGCCGACGGCGTCGAGGCCGTCCTCGACGAGGTGCCGGGTGCACCGCACGGCTTCGAGACGCTCGTCGGAAAGGCGCCGGTGTCCGTCGCCTATGTCGCTCGTGCGGACGCGTGGCTGGCTGCGAGGCTGGGTCTCGATACACCGCCGACGGCGGCACTCGACCCGCGGTAGACGGCGGCGCTCGACCCGCGGTAAGTGGCGGCACTCGACCCGCGGTAGACGGCGGCACTCGGCCCGCTGCGCGGTCAGTCGGTGGCGCGCTTTCGCCACTTGATGCCGGCCGCGACGAAGCCGTCGATCGCGCCGTCGAAGACATCGTCGGGCTTGCCGACCTCGTAGTTCGTGCGGAGATCCTTGACCATCTGGTACGGCGCGAGCACGTAGGAGCGCATCTGATCGCCCCAAGACGCGGTGATCGTGCCGGCGAGTTCCTTCTTCTTCTTCGCCTCCTCCTCGCGCTGGAGGAGGAGCAGGCGGGACTGCAACACCTTCATCGCGACAGCGCGGTTCTGAATCTGCGACTTCTCGTTCTGCATCGAGACGACGATGCCGGTCGGGAGGTGGGTGATCCGCACGGCGGAGTCGGTCGTGTTGACCGACTGGCCGCCAGGGCCGGACGAGCGGAAGACGTCGACGCGGATGTCGTTCTCCGGGATCTCGACGGCCGTCGCCTCCTCCATGAGCGGGATGACCTCCACCGCGGCGAACGACGTCTCGCGGCTGTGCGCGGAGTTGAACGGCGACATGCGCACGAGTCGGTGGGTGCCGGCCTCGACGGACAGCGTGCCGAAGGCGTATGGCGCATCCACCTGGAACGTCGTGGACTTGATCCCCGCCTCCTCCGCGTACGAGGTGTCCATCACCGTGACGGCATATTTATGGCGTTCTGCCCAGCGCAGATACATCCGCATGAGCATCTCGGCGAAGTCGGATGCGTCGACGCCGCCGGCACCGGCCCGGATCGTCACGACCGCAGGCAGCGCGTCGTACTCGCCGTCGAGCAGCGTCTGCACCTCGAGCGCGTCGATCGTCTCGGTGAGCGACTTGAGCTCTTCGCGGGCCTCATCGGCGGTCGCCTCGTCGTCCGCCTCGTTCGCGAGCTCGACGAGCACCTCGATGTCGTCGAGTCGCTGTGACACCCCGGTCACACGGGCGAGCGCCGATTGCGCGTGCGAGAGCCGACTCGTCACCTGCTGAGCCTTCGCCGGGTCATCCCAGAGGTCGGGGACGCCGGCCTGCTCGGAGAGGTCCTCGATCTCCCTGCGCAGGCGATCGACGTCGATGACCGCGGCGATGTCGGCGAACGTCGTTCTGAGTGCGGTGATTTCAGCGCTGAGGTCGAGGTCCATGGCTCCGACAGCCTACCCGCGTGCCCTGCACGACCGGCTGCGGCACTGCACCCGGGGGGGGCGGTGCGCCCGCCCGGGAGTAGCCTGGATCGAGTGACCGCCGCCGCTCCCGCCTTCCGCTGGCGGACCGCGGCCGTCGCCATCTACGGGCCGAGCATCGTCTTCGCGATCGGCGAGGGCGCCGTGCTGCCGATGATCCCGCACATCGCGGAGGACCTCGGTGCGACCCTCGCCTTCGCCGGTCTCATCGTCGCCGTCGTGACGATCGGGGAACTCCTCGGCACCCTGCCGGCCGGCTGGCTCCTGCCGCGGATCGGCGAGCGCCTCGCGATGATCCTCGCCTCGGTCCTTGCGCTCGTCGGCTCGACGATCGCCTTTTTCGCGCCGAACCCGATCCTGCTCGCGGTCGGCGTCCTCTTCATCGGGGTGGCCGGATCGATCTTCCAGATCGCGCGGCAGGCCTTCCTGACGGTCTATGTACCGCTGTCGCATCGCGCCCGCGCGCTCTCGACGCTCGGTGGCACGCTCCGGTTCGGACTCTCGGTCGGGCCCTTGATCATCGCGGCGATCATCGCGGCCGGAGGCGGTCCGACCGCCTCGTTCATCCTCCAGGGCGTCGCGGCGGTCGGGATCATCGTCCTGCTCCTGTGCCTCAAGGATCCGCAGCACACCATGGCGGCGATGGACGCCGAGCAGACCGAGCGCATCGAGGCGGTGCAGCGTCCGGAGGGGATGCTCGCCACGTTCCGACGCAACCGGCGGGTGCTCGGCACCATCGGGGTCGGGGCAGCCGCCCTGTCCGCGCTGCGCCAGTCGCGCCAGATGATCCTCCCCCTGTGGGCGGTCGCGATCGGGCTCAGCCCGGACAGCACCGCGCTCATCATCGGGATCGCGGGGTTCATCGACTTCGCGCTGTTCTACACCGGCGGATGGGTCATGGACCGCTTCGGCCGGATGTGGATCGTCATGCCGGTCACGATCGGACTCTCGATCGGGCACATCCTGCTCGCGGTCACCGGACTGCTCCCGTGGCCGGTGGTCTGGTTCGCCATCATGGCAGGAGTGCTCTCGGTCGCGAACGGGCTCGGCTCCGGCGTCCTCATGACGCTCAGCGCGGACCTTGCCGAGCCCGAGAATCCGGCACCGTTCCTCGCGATCTGGCGGCTGCTCCAGGGACTCGGCGGGGCTGCCGCGCCACTCATCATCTCGGGGGTCACCGCGATCGCCTCCCTCCCGATCGCGGCGGTCACGATCGGCGTGCTCGGTCTCGGTGGCGCCTGGATCTTCGGGACTTCATTGCGGCGCTACGACCCGCGTGCCGCGACCGGCGCGCCCGGTGCGGACGGACCCGCCGAGGCGAAGCCCGCATGACCGGCACGCTCCGCATCGCCGCAGCTGTCATCCTCGACGACGCCGGGAGGCTGCTCGTCGTGCGCAAATCCGGCACCGACGCGTTCATGCAGCCGGGCGGCAAGCTCGAGCCGGGCGAGTCGGCGGCCGAATGTCTCGCCCGGGAACTCCATGAGGAGCTAGCGATCGTCGTGTCCGTCTCCGAGCTCGAACCGGTCGGGCGCTACATCGCCGCGGCCGCGAACGAGGCCGGGTGGAGCGTCGACTGCGACGTCTTTCGCTGGAGTGGTTTCGAGACGCCGCCGGAGGCGGCTCCTCAACCAGCAGAGATCCGCGTGCAGGCCGAACTCGCCGAGGCGCGCTGGGCATCTGCGGCCGATCTCGATGCGCTTGCCGCGGAGGGCAGGCTCGCGCCGCTTACGCGGGACAACCTGACGGCGTTCCTCGGCGCCTAGCTGTACATCGCGGCGACCGTGCGACGGTCGTCGAGCAGCCACGGCCAGAGGCGACGGCGGTCGCGGACGGCGAAGCCTCGGGCGATGAACCGGTCCTTCCCGTCGAATCGCGGCGAGTACCTCGAACGGCCGTGCATCGCGCGGGGGTTGTCGAGCATGAGCAGATCGCCGGCCTGGAGCGCGACGCCGTCCCGGTGCTCGACGTAGGTCTGGACGACCTTGTCGAGCAGCTCCTGCGCCTCCCGGGTCACGCCATGCATGAGGTCCTGATCGATGAGGATGTACGGGTCGTCGACCGGGCCGGTGATGATCGCGTACGGGCCGCGCACGGCGTTCGGGTCGGGGATGTGCGGCTTGAACGAGTCGTCGATCTGCGTCATCCAGCGCGGCTCGCGGAGCTTCGCGAG
>Ga0247757_10001989_pt1 | contig 11670 bp, 10 predicted proteins | sample UWRJL126311R4_FD_180929 | JGI IMG/M metagenome (GOLD analysis project Ga0247757, IMG submission 180929) | Plant litter microbial communities from Arlington Agricultural Research Station in Wisconsin, United States - UWRJ-L126-311R-4 | ecosystem: Environmental > Terrestrial > Plant litter >...
GTGGCATGGTGTCGAGCGGAGCGGATGGATCACTATCTACTGATCCGCACAGGAGAGAAGGCGCTGCATATAACACGAGGCAAGGCGCATTGAAGCAGAGACGGAGGAGAGAAGGCAGTTGTTGCGACTACGCGGTGCGCGTGTTTAAGTATCCATCCGCGGCCTCAGGCATCCAGATGTATGCGACGCGATGGCCAGGGTCCGGGATACGCGACGGCCATCGATGCCGTCATCCCGCCCGCCCTTCTCCACGCCAAGCCCAAAGGCACAGGGTCCAAAATCTTACATGGCCCAGAACTATACATGGTAGACGTCAACATCGGAAGCCTGCTCGCAACAACGGTCCGCAGACGGCCTCGGTAGGCTCCCAGTCCTTGCTTCACCGGGAATCGCGTAGCTTCACAATCAAGTATGAGCTGTTAAGAATGCATTCATCCGTCGGTAGCGTTGATTGGCTTGATGTGACCCCCGATCATCGCAGTAGGCAAAAGTTACATGTACAAGTGCTTCCTAACGCTCCATCTTGCAAATGTGATATAGAGCGGCAACCGCCTGAAATAGAAGGGAATTAGCGACAGTAGCTCGTTTCGTCCAGCATGCACGCTAACAATACCACATTCATGACGCCAGCCAGCCGTGACAAGCCCACCCCATGCTCTGCCGAGAGGTATACGACCCAACAGACCCCTGAAATATGCACAACACATGGCTTGGAACGCGCATACTATTTACTTTCGGAAAGCTGCACCAATATCGTTCGAAGTCCAGTCGGTCTCTACTTCCCCAGAGTATACGTCTTGGTTGATCCGAACGGTACGATCGTAGACATCGTCGTACTTTTGTTCACACTCTTTGAGCACCTTGAAGACGAGATCCCGGCTGATGGACTGATCGTCCGCGTCGCCAAAGTGCTTATCCACTCGCTTCTTGAGGGACTCGATGCCTTTTCGAATTTCTTTAGCATCGTACGAATGGATAAGCTTCTTGAAGACTGAACGCCCATGGGAGGAGCGCTGAGCTATCGCAGGAGGGCTTGCGCCAGCCTGCCCAAGTAGTGTTTCCGTTGATTCGATGAACTCCTGATGGGATCGTTAGTAACCTGGCAGCAATCGAAAGGTGGCCATCGACTTACCAGAAGCTTGCCCAGGGGTCGCCGGATCACAGCGTCCACATAAAGATCCATGTGTTCCCTCATCTCTTCTTGAGCCTTGGACTTCCAATCAAGTAGCACAGAGTCGGCTCGCCCGTCTACTTCTTCTATATAATGATTCATGTTTTCAATGAGGAGAATATGGTAGTTTAGCGCTTCCTTGTCCTCTGGGTCAGCCTGTGCTTGGGAAGCCATGACGGTCGGCGACTCCTTGGCAATGACCTTCAGGCTTTCAAACATTGCCTTGTTGATCTTCTGATATGCATCATCAACCATCCGTCGGATTTCAAGGTGATCCGCCTCTTCCCCTATGGGTATCATATTCTCGATCGCCATAGCAAAGTGTGGAAATGTTTTCATAAAGGCAATCACGCCTTTCCTCTTCTTGATCTTCACTTTTGTATCTTCAATGGCACGGATTTGTTCGTCCACAAATCGAGTGAAGAGACCGGTTAGACGTTCGTGTATCTTCTGAAGGTTCCTGGTCAAGAAATCTTGGTTCGACTCCTCAATCTCCACAAGCTTCCGATCAACAGCACAGAGGATGCCGACACCTTGTCTGTAAAATGGTTAGAAAAATGCATCAGGATGGCCATGAGAACCTACAGAGGATCCGCTTTTACGGCCCAATCCACCAAGTTTTGTATCTCCGTGGGCCAGAAAGAGAAGATGTCTTCCATGACTTCGGCAACGCGCTTGGCCATGGTTCTATCTGCTTCATATTGTTTTCGAGCCCACAAATTCGGCCCGCGGCGTTCTCCAGGCGGAGCCCTACTGACTGCCTCAGGGAAATCGACGGCATCCGCAGAAGTTGCATGGAAGAACTCTGTGACGAAATTCTGCTCAGTCAACAGAACCGGCCCGATATCCTCAAGAACTTTCCCAAACACATCGAAAGCAAACAGCTTCCCCTCTTGGGCTCTGTTCGCTTTGGCGTCCTTATCGCCGGATGCTGCCCGAAGACCCCTGGCTAGAGTTTGACTACGTTTCACGGTGAGTTTCCTGGCTGCACCAGTGATGCTTTCAGTTTCCTTCTCTTGGGCAGTGAATAAAAGCTCTTGTTCTTCGCCTGTAGGTTTCCGTGCAAATCGTTTCCAAGATAATATATTATCCCGGATCTCCTCTTGATAAACCAAGCTTGCTTGGTTCTGGTACATGCGAAGAAGGGAGTCCCAGGATGATCGATCGATCTCCTTCGCAAACAGGATCAATGGACTCAACATCCACAATGTATCTCGGCCGGTGTCATGAGCTTCGACATTAGCTCTTGTCGAGGGCATGGCTTTCTTATCAATATTGGCCAACGCGTCTTTCGTCTGTAAAAAGGCAGCGCCGAATGTGATATCCATGTGCTTCATCAAACGGTCCAGGAACATAGCCCCTTCATTGAGGTATCGGTCTTTCTTCTCTTGCAAGGCCTGCATAGATGCCAGCTCACTGTTGCCAACACCCAAGTTCGTCGTGATCTTATTATCAAGAGCACCGGCGCGGCTGCCTTCAATAAAGGCAGGGTCGATAGTGACGAGAGCCTTGTAAAGCAGGACCAGCGAGGATTCGATGGCAAGAAGCCCGTTGACTTTACCTATGGGCTCACGCCTAAGCGGGACAAGTTGATCCTCTGTAATGGATATTGTATCGACAAGTTGCCTGAGCTCGTTCTGTAGAAGTCGCTGATTGGCTGTTTGGACCTGCAAACCCTGGCTTTGAGCTTCGATAAAAGCAATGTCGTCGTTAAGACTCTGTGCACAAGTAATTAATACGTATTCGCCAACAAGCGCATTCGCAACTTACACTGAGCTCGACATTGTAGAGCGTAAGTAGGCCCTCAAGCTCGTCACATTCCGCAATAGCTCGATCGAGTAACTTTTCCACGGTTTCTACTCTATCATCTTTTTGTTCCAGATGACTCAACCAACTGCCCGCTTCAACACGTGCAATTTCGCGTTTGATGTCCGATTCCAGTGATTCAATATTCTTAGCGGAGAGTTCGCCGCTGCCCCACCCGAATTCTGATAGAAGAATTTCGAAATCCAGTCCTCGTTCATCCAAAATGTTAGGGTCAATACCCAGTCTGGAGATGTTCTTCATCTGTTGAATAGACCTCCGTTTTTTGCGCCGCACTTCAACATCGGATTGGGTTTTTGCCACAGGCTTTTCGCTATCAAGAGCAGGGGATGGCGTCACATCTGAAGTCGTCGAAGCGACCGGAGTCGGCGAAAGAGGGGCAGAGACCTTGACCTCAGGAACCACCTCAGTGTGGATTGAGAGGCGATCTTTCGTTGTTCCATCCGCCTTGGGTTTGACGTCATCCTCCGACTTTTTCTCTACATCTTCTTTTGGTGTTAGTCGTTGGGGGACAAACACTGCACTGATTCCATCAGGTTCATCAGACGTCTTCGTCTCTTTCGCAAACAGTTTATCAGCTCCTCCTCCAGCACGAGGTTTGAATTGCCCTGCGGCTTTGAAAGCTCCAACAGCAGCAGCAGCTTTTCGGAACGTATTGGCCGCCTCGGCTTTGCCCATCTTTTTCTTACCTGCCACAGACCCAAGCCCAGAACGAGCAGCAGCACCTTCGTCATTCTCAGAGGCAGGGGATGTAGGCTTCACTTCGGATGCATCCTCGGCACCTGTTCCTGCCTCTGATACAGGTTCCTTAGAAGACTCCTGTATAATTTCGGGGATAGCTTCTTTTTCGAGTCCATGTACCTGCGTATCAGCGGGTATCTTCTCTGCGACTGATGATCGGTCCTTCTGGTCAAAAACTTTAGGGATCTCTGGTAGAGGGGATGTAGGAGGTGGGGGAGGCTGAGAAAGAGGTATGCTAGAATCAGATGGATCAGCGTAGCGCATACGATCCTGAAGGGTAGGGGTGGGCACGGTGGCTGGGACCGGAGGTGACCCCGGTTTGAGCCTTTCGGGAATTTCTTGTGGTCTTCTTCTTGGTGGTGGTTCCATAGGTGGTGGTGTTTCTACGTTGAAACTTCCAGTCAGACTTTCCATAGATGGCTGTGTTTGTTGGAATGGCCGATTTTCCATCGGCGGCCTTCGCCGCTCGGGCGGAGCAGTTCTCTGTCGGAAGTCTTCTGGGCCACTATCTTCATTTCGAGACAAAGCGGAGCTTGCATTACTTTGGGCGGTATTTGGCCTTAAGCCCCTAGGAGAAAGGTCTCGCCTAAACCCTGATGGTTGGTTTGCCCGGCGTTCATCGACGATCGATGCTCCGGACCCAGTTCCCTCAAGGGATGATCCGTCTAGCGACCTTTGAGACCTTTGAGAACGCGTATCATCTGGGAATGTTGGTCGTCCAGGACTAAGACTCGGTGGGATTGAAGCTCCACTCGCGGTAGTGTCAGGCGTTTTCGCACGCAAGTCTGATCTCGATGACTGTGGAGACAATCGCTGTGGGGGAGGTGTTGGCATAGGGGGTGGCTGCCCCGGTAATGGCTGTAATCGCTCTCTACTAGGTGATGGGCGCAATGCCATGTTCTCTCTGCTTGGACGGGTTCGCAGGTTCTGGTCCATGGGAGGTCGCTGTCCGTACCCATTCTGAAACCCGGGCGGTGGCGGAGTTCTAGAATTTGGTGGCCCAAAACGGGGAGAGCCTGGTGGCATACGGTTTTCCCCAGGAGATCCTCGAAATATAGCTGGATCACCTCTGTCCGCTAAAGGTGGCGGCCCAGGACGTGGCGCCATTCTTTCGCGTGGCAGACCTTCTGCACCAGGGGGGCGGGGAGGGCCCCGAGGTCTCCTGTCATCTGGAGGTGGCATTCGTCTTCGGTCTCCAGGTGGAGGAAAGCCTTGGGATCGGGGGGGCAAGGGACCAGGACTAGCTCTAGGTGGCCGCGTCGTTTCAAATCGGGCATAAGGGCCAGGGTCATCTGAAGGAGGCTTTACGTCGTCACGATTTGTGTATGGAGCCATCCACTCGTCGTGAGCTGCACGTCCTTCCTTAGTAGCTGCGTACGGACGGCCGTCAGTCAGTGCATTAAGCTCTTCCTGGGCGAAACCCGTCAAGATTGGGTACTTTCCGCATTTGCGATCAAATCTGTCAGTGAACTTGGTATATACTTTTACCATGCTCCCTATAAAAAATTCTTTTTCTTTCGGTGTATGGGCCTCCCAGTAGTATGGCTTCAAAATAGTAACCAAAAAGCCCGTTTCCTTAGCCCAGAGCTTACTCTGTTCTTCCTCGGGTGTCTTTGGGTCCATATGGACATAATTCTCGATAGCGGACAGTTCATACATCTCCCAAGTTTTTCCAATAGAGAAGCTGCCATTTGCATTTTCGCGGCCTTTGTGGATTCGGACTAGTTTTGTTTTGTGCACTGAGATTACAATGACACGCAATTTCTTGTTGCTTGGATTTGAGTTTGGTGGAGCTGGCGACTGCGGATATGCGGCATCTTCTTGTATACGAATGTGGGTAATGTACGATTCCAGAACTGACAAGGGATTAGTTTATATGCTGTAAATCTACAGGTCATGAGGGGGCTACTATGTATTTGCTGTAATTCTAAAAGGCGAAGACTTACGTTGTCCATCATCGGGGTCTATCTTAGAGAAGCAGCTCGCAGTTATCCTCCGCCGCTCATCTTCGAACTTTTCGGCGCGAGACATGGCTGATCGTGCAGAAGAGCGATCTGAAGGAGGTGGGCCTCCCGGAGCGCCAGGGGGGCGGCGACTGGTCTCATTGCTCGGCCTCCCTCCGTTCCCATTAGGAGGGTTGTTGGGATTGCGGGCCCGCGGGTCCATGCTCGTTTACAGGGAGCTCGCCGCTCGAAGAGATGTTGTTTCTATAGCACAGAGGCATAGGCGAGGTGGACCAGACGACCAGTTCCTTTAAACGCGGGGTGAAGCTTTCCCGAACACCGCCATCCACAAGGGACAGCTTGATGCGTTGCTGCGGAAATCGGCGTATATGTTCAAAGGCACAATTGGCGAGGAAGGCGTCGATGGGCGTCTGGCCGAATATAGTCAGCAGAAGACACGGAGCTGCGACGAGGCAGTGGATGGTAGCGCCGCTGCAACAGCTGGCCAGCTCTTGTGGGCGTCTGAAGTTGAGTATGAGACGGCACTGCGCGGGCACGGACGTTATGACCGACCGGGGTGTGGCGCAAAGCGTTAGCGTGCCCGCCACTAATGAGGCTGAACGTAAATATTTCCGCCGCAACTTTTTTCCTCGTCCACCCTCCAGTCCGCACAGCACAACTCGCACCCGTACCTGCATACAACAATCGACATCATGGCGAGTAGTAAAAAGGCTATTAAGTCTAGCGACGCCACTAAGAAACAGAAAGGAGGCAAAAATGTCTCTACCAGCCGCATTGAGAAGCCCACGAAGGCGGCCGCGAAACACCCTCGAGCTCCTGGTCCGCTGCTCAACCTTGTCCAGACCTTCCTGAATGAGCACGGTTATGTCGAAGCTGCCCGCAAGCTTCAGGATGAGGCGGCAACCTCAGAAGGCGCAAATGCCTCAGCCAAAGATATTCCCAGCTTGACCACACTCTATGAGCAATGGGAGAGCAGTGTGGGAGTCAAAGATACAGCTGAAGCTATGGACGTTGATCCTGACAGTGAATCAAGCAGCAGTGGCTCTGATTCCGACTCTGATTCCGACAGTGACGATGACAAGAAACGACCAACTAAAAAGGCGGATTCGGATTCCTCGAGCAGTAGCTCCGACTCGAGCTCTAGCTCCGATTCAGAAGATGAGCAGAACGCCAAGCCGCTCTCTAAAAAGGCCAACAGAGCCAGGTCTGTTTCTTCATCATCCGCCTCTTCTTCGTCCTCGTCCTCGTCCTCGTCCTCGAGCGACTCCGACTCCGATTCGGTTGATCCAGCAAACATTCCCATACCAGAGTCAGATATTTCCGACAGTTCTAGCGGCTCTAGCTCTAGCAGCTCGGATAGTGACTCTAGTTCAGAATCTGAAGCTGAACCCAAGCCGGCTGTAGCTGCTAAGCCAAAGAAAGGGAAGAAGGCGGCATCTGTGTCATCTTCTTCGTCTAGCTCCGACTCGTCAAGCGACTCGTCTTCTTCAGATAGCGAGCTAGAAGCCGCTCCTGCAAAGAAGGCCGAGAAGAAAGAGGATACAGATTCATCGTCATCTAGCAGCGACTCTAGCTCCTCCGAGAGCGATTCATCCGATTCTGAGTCTGACACGAAACCCAAAGGTAGCGGCGTAAAGACCACTAGCTCCAGCGACTCCAGCGAGACCGTTGGACCCAGCTCGCCCGCTCCTGTTGTCGGCAGTAAGCGTAAACATTCAGACTCGCCTGCTTCAAATGGACCGGTCAAAGCCAAAAAGAACCACGTTGAAAACCGTTTCCAGCGAATCAAGCCCAACACTCCGGTAGATCCTCGCTTCGCAAGTAATCAGTACGTTTCGTATGACTATGCGGACCGTGCTCACGCCGATCTGGCACCAACAAGAGGCAAGGGATTCACCAAGGAGAAGAACAAGAAGAAGAGGGGCTCTTACAGAGGCGGCTATATTGACACATCGGGTGGGAAAGGTATTAAGTTCGATGATTAAATTTCGAATGGATCGCGCGGCAAAAACTTGGTTTGACGATTGACTAACCTTTTGTTTGCTTAGGATGCGGTTCTTACTAGGTTAGAGATGGCGGACAACGTGGTAGACAACGCGGAGCCACACAAGACCACGATTTCAGTCGCTTTACCGGTCAAGGTAGTTAAGGAAACTGTTTGCCCATGCTTAAACGATGTGCTAAAAGTCCTGTACTGAAGGAAGAAGCGCTCAGGCTTTACGAAATCCTGCATGGAGCGGTGTTTTGGGAGGCATTGATGAATATGATTATAGATTTCACGGCGTTTATGGTATGAAAGCGTTCCATACCCGTCTGTTAGAGGTTTGCGCATCCTCTTCCAGCGCTTGGAGTCTATTATGGATCGATAGATGTACCTACTTGAGATCGATATGCATCTCTACTTTTCATCCTACAATGTTTTACACAAATCCCTATGCTACATGTGCAATTGGTGCCTATGATAATCTTACCCCTTGACTTCATATCCACCGATGGCCCATCCCCTCATTCTGACCCCCTCATGAACTCTGGCGGCAGATCCATGCCCACTCGCCTGGCAGTTAGACGAACTCTCTCTTCCTCACTCATGCCCATGCCCGGATTGTACCGCTCAATCAGTGTCGTATACATTCTTTGCGCCTGAATGTATTGAATAAGTTGTTCGACTTGTTGCATGTGATTTATTCCATCGAATTTTGGATTTGCAAATGTCGCGCGTATACTCTTCTGAACAGCAGATGGCGTAGAAAGCTTTTGATGTGACGTCGAGCGGTATTTCGAAGGCGTGGAAGCGGAGCGTGCAGATGGCGTGGTCTGCGATGTAGTAGGCAATTCGCGGAGGAGGCGGCGATAGAGGGAACGAATTTGGGGAACTGAAGCCATCGCTATTTCCGAGTCAAGGATTGAGGGGTTTCAACAAAGTCTTCTGTATGAGCCTTGTGGGAGGGACGCTGGAGGTGGGACCTGCGGAGATGTTGCGGCGAAAAGATGCGGCGCGAGCAATGAGCTTGGACCATTCGTGAACTTTGATTTGAACATGAGCCGGAAGTTCTCACAACTGCACAGGTTTCTTTTCTCTTTTCATCGCTCAATCTACACTCTACCGCTTTCATGCAAAAATCATTCCTCAGGTCCCCTTCATTGTGTACTCAATGCGCGAGTGCTGCCCTCCGTCAGGCAGTAAGTCCTTCAGCATTATCCCAACGGGAACGGCGAACATACACCTCTACATCTTCGGAGGTCCCTTTCCGCTTAGCGAAACATTTTGCCCGCGATTCGAAACGGCCACACGATGTTGAGACCCGTTCAAGAGCGCAGAAGTCACGCCCTCCGTTGGCAAAGGGAGAATACATTCGCATGGGGAACCCAATGGAGAAGAAATACAAATGGGCACCTAAGCTACCAGCAACAGCCCTGGTAGTAGACCTTGATGATGGAAATCATATTCCTCCGTCGCGCTCACGACACCGCATACCAATATCTTCTCCTAGAGAGAAAGCACCCATTCGACGAATTCGGTTTTGGGGAGCCAAATCAAAGCCACATCATGAGGTTATACCCACAGCAAATCGGCACGTGTTATTCACCGGTTATCGTCGTGTAGGGTACAGTCAACGCCCAATTGTGACAGGAAGAGTCATGACACCTTCATTGATCTATACAAGGGATTACCGGAAGTCTGCGAGAGGGAGGGTCAAGACCTCCGTGCGATCGGACCCGCCTGAGGCATCACCGCCTGTATCGGCTGAAATATGGGCTGAGGCAAAGCCTCCCACATATGTAAAGCTACATCATAACGCACTAGAGGACTGGAACTATTACTGGGAAACCTTGCCGCCTAATTTATCCCAGAAAACCCAGGCGAATTATTTCTTTACCCAACACGCTGCAGCCAAATTCCTACAGTCTGTTGCAGTATTTCGAGCATTTCCGGAAAGTGATGTGGCTGAGGTAGCATTTGTGGGAAGAAGTAACGTTGGCAAGAGCTCATTGTTGAATGCAATTGTCAACGCCAATGTCAAGGCTCTTCTTGCGCGCTGCTCGGCCACACCAGGCTTCACGAAGACGATGAATCTTTACGGTGTAGGGCCGCATACCGGTATTCATTTCAAGCAGCAGCCTTCTGGACACACTAAAATCGTGGGTCTGGGCGGCTTAACAATAGTTGATATGCCTGGTTATGGTGAAGGATCCTTCTCAGAATGGGGTACGGAGATTATGAAATACCTCCTGGGACGCAAACAACTTCGCCGTGTCTTCGTCCTGATAGACGCGCAACTTGGGATTACGGATCACGATCGCTCACTTCTTGCTTCCCTTCGCCTCGGAGGCGTTCCCCATCAAGTTATCTTGTCCAAGCTCGATAGGATTTATATTCCCGAAGCTAAGGATGTTAAACGTTTTGACGGCAAAAGGAAAGATAAACTGAAACCCAAAGGCACTTTGGACGACCTTAGGAAGAAGATGGAGAAAATCAAAGCAGATATACAGCCACCTGTTGGTGGTGGGGCGTTGGGTGAAATTCTCGCTTGCAGCTCGGAGATCTTGACAGATGGCAAGCGGTTAGGCATTGACGCTGTTAGGTTTGCCATACTCCAAGCTGTTGGTCATCAAATCAAGGACAAAGGCTCTAAAGCGAAGAAGGGGCACCTTGTAAGGACGATGAAGACTAATTAAATAAGGTTGGATTGCAAAGGCGCACATAAAACATAAATGTCCACATAATATAGGGGCGAAAGTCATGTAAGAGCGCTCGCAGTAAAGATGGCTTTGATAAGCAAATATAGAACAGATGGAAATTCAGCTGAAGATACCCTTCCTCAAGAGACTCTATTGGCAGTATTGCTAGATTGCATCCCATCCACACAAGCAACGCTAAACTATGCCGATGCGCAAAGTAGCGCAGCTTTGTGATAACCCTCATGCAATCTCTCCACTTATACTGTATACAAGCTATCAAGGCCTTGAGTGTAGACGCGTTCAGACCACATTGTTATGCTTGCCCATAGTCACAAAATTAGTACACGTGCGTGCACCAAGACACTCCGGTTTGCATAACCATCTCCAAACGTCCAAGGCTAAATTGTATTTCCATTGAAGGCAAGGAAGTAGGCGCTGTATCATTGGTTGTTGACCATCGATTCCCTGTAGGATCACATTGGCGCAGTGTTCATAGGCGCATTTGTATACAACGGGTGATGGACCGATTAAGAGAAGGCCATTCTCAGGAAACGATATTGTTATACCTCACAAATAGAGTTTCTGCTGACATGCAGTCCAGAGTGACAGACACCGGTGCCCATATTGAAGCGTCAAGGGCTTTCTACGACTGACATAAACCTGGGACACGAGTAGAGAGATTCCCCAGTGAGACAGGGACACCTGAGGGAAGAGCTGTGGGTATTACGTGTAAGCCGATAGTCAGGCTGAAAGCAGGGCCATCTAAAGGACTTGGGTCCGCGAGGGCCGCTGAGGGAGTTCAGACTAGGTCTAGCGAGCGCTGTCCGGGGGCGGCGCGAGGACTACCAGTGGGGTGAGCACCGATCCTTTCTGATGCCTTCGGAGGTATATAGGATCTTGACTTAGTTTGATTCGTCAATGTTGTTTCTTAAGTACGCATACAAATTCTTTCGAGCAAGTGCACGGGCACTCGAAAAGAGACATTTATTTAGAACTAGCTTTGGATGTTTAGGCGCTGTACCTTTAGGGGCAAAGATGGGTAACGTAATAGCGGTCCTATTCGGTAGCAATGTGCCCTTTATTCTAGGGCCGGTTGGCGATCATTACCAAGTCACTGGATAATGTTATGTTGGCAGTCTGATGAATGGGTGGCGATTCGGAGTAAGAAACATGGTAGGACCTTCCATATGATTTGAAAATAGGTGAGCATGATAGTTATTTCCCCCCTGAAGGTGGATCTGCTGAAAATTTCTGCATTATAATAAAGGCTTTCTTCGTGTTTAAATCAAA
>Ga0247757_10001990_pt1 | contig 11664 bp, 14 predicted proteins | sample UWRJL126311R4_FD_180929 | JGI IMG/M metagenome (GOLD analysis project Ga0247757, IMG submission 180929) | Plant litter microbial communities from Arlington Agricultural Research Station in Wisconsin, United States - UWRJ-L126-311R-4 | ecosystem: Environmental > Terrestrial > Plant litter >...
CTGCTTGTTGAAATACAGTTGTCGTATCAGGAACCAGTAAACAAGGAACAGTGAAAAGATCGTCAGCCAGCGAACATCTATTCCTAAAACTACCGGTATACTGTAAGGCAGCCACATCGCAGGCAGATACACCGGAACCATGCCATGCCATATTTCCGGTATCGGGTCGTATACCTGCAGCCAGTGACCGGCCAGCCATCGTTCGCACATGGTCTGGATCACGGGAAGCATATCAGCCGATAAGTAAGACAGGGGTTCCGCTTCCATCCATTTCTTACCAAAAAACAACAATACCCCGGCTATTGGCAATAACAGGAAAAACCTGGATTTTTTATTGGGCGCTTCGGGCTGCACCTCACGCTTATATAGAAAACAACACACGATACAAATACCGGCAATAACATACAGTATACTCAGAACAGCGGAAATCGCGGGAAGGTATAATCCATAGGTGATGCACAATATCTCAGCCAGCAAAGCAATAATGATCGTTTTCTGTATGGTTGCCGGGTTCTGCATCTAAGGCTGCTAAAATAATGGATAGATGTAATTAGTTGCATCCAAAGATGGATATGCGCCGGTGTTTGAACTGAATATATCCACGCAATCATACCTATTTCCCCCGCACTGTATTATCTTTAGAGAGCACCAACGTTTTATGGATAGTCATCCCCAAACCTGCAAAAACTGCGGCAATCATTTCACCGGAAACTACTGCAATGCATGCGGGGAGAAAGTGTATGGCCCCAAAGACAAATCCTTATGGCATTTATTGGAAGAGGCTTTTCATTTCATCTCGCATTTTGAAGGGAAGCTCCTGCTTACATTAAAGACCATGTTCACGCACCCGGGAAAGTATGCAGCAGATTATTGTGATGGTATTCGTAAAAAATATTTCAAACCAGTCTCTTTCTTCTTACTTATTGTCGTATTGTTTCTTTTTGTTCCTTCCGGCAATGGCCTTAATATGAGTATATCAGACCATATGCAATCCTGGTATGGCAGTAAGGCGCGGAACACCGTATTACACTATATGGCCAGCCACCAGATAGACCCGCATGCGTTAGCAGTGCGCTATACTGCCAGTTCTGAGAAGGTATCCAAACTCCTGCTTTTTTTGCTGATACCTGTAATGGCAGGTTTTGCCGCAATTTTCACCATACGGCGCAAAAGACCATTTTTCGACCACCTGATCTTTTCAATAGAAACCAGTGGCTTTTTCATTCTGTGGAGCTTTCTAATTGTGCGGCTTTTAGTGTGGCTGCTTGGCTTTTTAATAGAAATCCCTGAGCAGAAAGATCCTTACACACTTCCTGTTATGCTGGCAGCCAGCCTGCTGTATGTATTTATTGCCGCCCGGCGATTTTATGCATTCAACACGCTCAGATCTTTGTTGTTCACGCTTCTTTTTATGATCATTCTGCCGCTTTTTATCCACTACATCTATTCTGCCATCCTGTTTTTTACGACCATGAATCTATTGCATTGAACACGCATAGTCCTTACTTTTGCCCTCACAAATCAATCGCATGAAACTACTCGAAGGAAAAGTATCCATAGTTACCGGTGCCGCCCGCGGAATTGGCGCTGCCATCGCCCTGAAACTTGCCGAACATGGCAGTGATATTGCGTTTACTTATGTGAGCGACAGCAGTGCCGACAAAGCAAAAGCACTCGAAGCACAATTGCAGGGCCTTGGCGTAAAGGCCAAAGCATGGCAAAGCAATGCCGGTGATTTTGCGCAGTGCGAATCTTTTGTGAACGATGTGCTCAAAGAATTCGGCAAACTGGATGTTTGTGTGAACAATGCGGGCATTTCAAAAGATAACCTGTTATTGCGTCTTTCACCCGAACAATGGGATGATGTGATGGATATCAACCTGAAAAGTATTTTCAATATGACCAAACAGGTGATCCGTCCGATGATGAAAGCCAAAGCCGGAAGCATCATCAATATGAGTTCCATTGTGGGTGTGCGTGGCAATGCCGGCCAGAGCAGTTATGCAGCGAGTAAGGCCGGGATCATCGGCTTTACCAAATCTGTTGCACTGGAACTGGGCAGCCGCAATATCCGATGCAATGCCATTGCCCCCGGTTTTGTAGAAACCGATATGACACATTACCTGAAAGATGGTGAAGGCGCCACCGAATTCCTGAAAAAAATACCGCTCGGCCGATTCGGCAAAGCCGAAGAGATCGCAGATACCATCCTGTTCCTGGCCAGTGATATGGCATCCTATGTAACAGGCCAGGTGTTGAGTGTTTGTGGCGGGTTGAATATTTGATGAATCTCCCCGTCTTCCACATCAGACCGCTGGAGCGGCCCGACGTGGAAGACGCCGGTTCCTGGTCGGGCCGCTCCCGGCGGTCTGACCAGGAACCGGCAAATGTTAAAGAAATGTTTCTCTACACAACCGATCGACTGATTGCTTAATTTCGCGAAGCGAACAACATGATCCCACGCCAGATAAATACCACCAGCCGTTACATTTCAAGCGTCCTCATGATGCTGGTCCTGGCATGGCTTACCATCAGCATCCCCTTTGTGTATGCGGCGCAGGAAAAAATAGACGCTACATCCAAAACAACCGCAGGCGGCACTGCTGCCAATAACGAAGAAGAGAGCAATAATCCTTTCGCAAACACCACAGAGGAAAAAACGCCTGGAAACGGCAACTCGCTCTCGGAAGAATACATCCACGAAGCACATTCGATCGAGCATTTCCAGACAGAATTCTCCAGGGAATACAAAATAGAGCATTTCTCTACTTACATCGCTTTCTACGGCGAACTGCTTTCTCCTCCTCCAGATCATTGTTAATCAACCATCGGTAGCAGCATCATGCCCTGGCATTCCTATGCCCTGACATGTATGGTCGCGTATACGCATGCGTGTACACGGCCTCACGGCTTACCGGTGATCCGTACGGTGTATCATTTTATTTTTTCTAACCTTATTTATTGCCGCAGGCTGTAATACAGTCGTGGCGGTTCATCTGCAGACCAGAGGGGTACTGCACAATTGTAAGCATATGCAAACGACCTACGAAAAACTTTTTGAAGGAAACCGGAAATGGGTGCAACACATGCACGCCACCAACCCCGATTTTTTTGAGCGCCAGGCAAAAGGCCAGAAACCACCTGTATTATGGATCGGATGTTCCGACAGCCGTGTGCATTGCAATGAGGTAACAGGCATGCTGCCCGGAGAAATATTTGTACATCGCAATATCGCCAATATGGTGGTGCATACCGATCTGAGCATGTTAAGCGTTCTGGATTATTCCGTCAACATACTCGAAGTAACGGATATTATTATCTGCGGACATTATGGTTGTGGCGGCGTATTGGCATCACTCAATTCTACGCCACTGGGTTTGGCAGATAACTGGCTGCGCAATATCAGGGATGTGTATCGCCTGCACCAGTATGAGCTTGATGCCATTGCCGACAAACAGGAAAAAGCCGACAGGCTTGTGGAACTGAACACGATCGAACAGGTATTCAACCTGAGTAAAACGTTCACAGTACAAGCTGCCTGGGCCAAAGGCAAAAATCTTGCAGTACATGGCCTGGTGTATGATCTCAAGACGGGTGTGTTGCATGACCTGCAAACCACTATGAGCGATCAGAGCGCCTTGCCAGATTATTATTTATTGGAAGCAACTGTTTAAAGAGCTGACCACTTGGCTTTTGAGAGAGGAACCAAAAGTGGAACCGGCGGTAAGTAGGCAGGCGTGCAGATGCACCCTGCTTACCCAACGCTGTAATTGATATCACAAACAACGGCAATAGCCATAGCATCGAATAACCATGAGTACAAATAAACTTTTTTCAGAATTAAAGAACGATCTGCCAGCCAGTATCGTCGTATTTTTTGTGGCGCTACCCCTTTGCCTCGGTATCGCACTCGCTTCCGGCGCCCCATTGTTTTCGGGCATCATTGCCGGGATTGTAGGAGGCGTTGTAGTAGGTTCGGCCAGTGGATCAAGATTAGGTGTCAGCGGACCGGCAGCAGGCCTGGCGGTGATCGTGCTTTCTGCCATCACCGTTACATTTAACGGTTCTTATCAAACCTTTCTGCTGGCGGTTGTATTTGCCGGTATCATACAATTGATACTCGGCTTTTTAAAGGCCGGCTTCATCGGCTATTTTTTCCCTTCTTCCGTAATCAAAGGGATGCTTACAGGTATCGGCCTGCTGATCATTTTAAAACAGATACCGCATGCACTGGGTTGGGACAAAGACCTGGAAGGAGATGAATCTTTCGCACAGGCGGATGGCGACAATACTTTTACTGCTATTGAAAAGGCTTTTGAGTTTGTTACACCAGGCGCTATACTGATCGCCGTTATCTCTTTAGCAGTATTGATATTGTGGGAAAAGGTCCTTTCAAAAAAGCACAAGGTATTCCAGATCCTGCAGGGACCTATTGTGGTGGTGCTGATCGGCATCCTGATGCAGAATTTATTCAAATCTGGCGCATTGCCTTTCAGCCTGCAGGATGACCAGGTAGTAAGGCTACCGGTACCTGCCGATATTGCCGGCTTTTTCGGTCAGTTCACTTTACCGGATTTTACTGCGCTCAGCAATCCTGACGTCTATAAAATCGGCTTTATCATGGCCATCGTAGCCAGCCTGGAAACATTGTTGAGCGTGGAAGCCACGGATAAACTCGATCCGATGAAAGGCATTACACCAACCAACCGCGAATTAAAAGCACAAGGCCTGGGTAATATTGTTTCGGGGTTGATCGGCGGTTTGCCTATCACACAGGTGATCGTCAGAAGTTCGGCCAATATCACTTTTGGCGCAAAAACAAAATTGTCCACGATCATTCACGGCTTCCTTTTATTGATCAGCGCGATCACTATCTCGTCTTTATTGAACATGATCCCGCTGGCAAGCCTGGCCGCTATCCTGCTGATGGTTGGTTACAAACTGGCTAAGCCGGCATTGTTCAAATCCATGTTCAAATTGGGATGGGAGCAGTTTGTACCATTCACCGCAACAGTGATTGCGATCCTGGCCACCGATCTTTTGAAGGGTATCACAGTAGGTATACTTTTCGGTATATTCTATACCCTGCGTCACAGCTACCGCAATTCACATCATATGAAAGACGTGGTAACAACAGAAGGCGACAAAGAATTACATCACCTGGTACTGGCAGAAGAAGTTTCCTTTTTCAATAAAGCCAGTGTGCTGCGCGCATTGGATGCCATCCCGCGTAATGCCAAAGTGATCATCGACTGCAGTCGTACCGTATCAATGGCGCATGATGTGGCGGAGCTGATACAGGAATTCCGCACCAATGCTACTACCAGAAATATTATGGTGGTTACGGTGAATTTCATCGAACCACCTGCCGGAGAAAAACTTCATTGAGTCAAGGGCTGCGTCTTATCTTTATTATAAGATTGGACGCAGCCAAAAAAACAGTATTATGAAATCATACGATAAATTACTTACCAACAATAAAGCATGGGCTGAGCAGAAAAAAATCGATGACCCAAAATTCTTTGATGAACTCTCCCATTTGCAAACACCACAATTTCTCTGGATAGGCTGTAGTGATAGCCGTGTTCCGGCCAACCAGATCACCGGTACGCAGCCTGGCGAAATTTTTGTGCACCGCAACATCGCGAACATGGTGATCCATACGGATGTTAACCTGCTAAGTGTACTCGAATACGCGGTGAACCACCTGAAAGTAAAACATGTGATCGTTTGCGGCCATTATGGATGCGGCGGCATTAAAGCTGCCATGAACAATCATGATTTTAAACAGGTACTCAATATGTGGTTGCGGAATATTAAAGACGTATACCGCCTCCACCGTGATGAGCTGAATGCTATTACGGAAGAAGAAGCCCGTGCAGACAGGCTCGCCGAACTGAATGTACGGGAACAGGTAATCCATCTCGCCAAAACCTCCATCATACAACGCGCCTGGAAAACTGAACAGCGCCCCCATCTGCATGGATGGGTATATGGATTGAAAGACGGCCTGATCAACCCGGTATTCGAAATGGATGCGGGCTCACCAATTGATCCTTTATATGCTTATGACGATCTGTAATGATCGCCGTACTTTCTATAAAAACTTACTTCCGTTAGTTATGCCGCCTACACCGAGGGCGGCATAACTGTCTTTAAGAAAAGCACTAAGCACTTCACTCAATTCGTATTTCCAGTCGGGTACGCTGGGAGGTTTTGTGAGGTAGCATGATGCTCCCAGTTCCCAGGTATCATCCATATCTTTTTCCGAGGCCGAACCGGTACAGATGATCACAGGTGTGTTCTTGTGCCGCGCCATTCGCTTGATCATGGCCAGGCAATGCTTGCCCGAAAGTTTGGGCATATGCAGATCCAGGAAAATCAGGTCGGGACAAAGAGCGGTATCCTGCTCGAGCAGCCGCATAGCCGACTGGCTGTCTTTATGCAAAAAGCAATGAATACTCCGGTCGATCTCTTTCACAGCCTGGTAAAAAAAACTCAAATCGTCTTCATCATCGTCGATGAACAGCAGGGTGGTATTGTTCATAGTTATTGGATTTCGGTAACGATTATATGCCAACAAACACCGCTCCATTGCAGGGGGGTATAAAGCAATTTTATCTTTTCCTTAAACAATTGGGCAACAATTACCCCAAATCGAATAGCATGGTTTTTTTGCCAGAGAGAAAAAAGATCCAATAGCATGCGGCAATTGTTAAAACATATGAGTGAGGATGAATTGTTGGAGAGGCTTGCATCGCTTACCGAATACCTGGCATCCTGCCGGGGAGTGGATGCCTCCTATGTGTTTTGTATGATGGACATCGAAGAGATACAGGAAGAGATCGAATCCCGCAAAAATCACCCGGGCCAGAACGGCCCAGCACCCCAGCCAGGCTGACCACTAAAACACGATGCCTTTTCTTTGAATATAGGCATGCCACAACATAAAGGCCGCGATGGTGCGATAAGGCCGCCATTGTTCGGCTACGGCCACTAATTCCTCTTTGGTGGCACCCGGCATATTCTTCACATACCGCATACTGTTCATCAATGCAATATCACCGGTAGGAAATAGATCCGGACGATGTAAAACCATCATCAGATAAACATCCGCTGTCCAGTGCCCGATGCCTTTGATCGCCGTGAGCGCCTTGCGTACCTCCTCATCCGGCAGGTTTGATAATGCTGCGATCTCCAGTTGCCTGTTTTGAATCGCTTCGGCCAGTCCGCGCACATACCCGGTTTTCTGCCGGCTGAAATAACAGTGTTTTAGTTCAGCATCTGTAAGCAATAGGAGTTTGGCCGGCGTAACAGCACCAATTTTTTCTTTCAGCTTATTCAATGCAGCCCTGGCCGATGCAAGTGATACCTGTTGCTCGAGTATGATATGTACCAATGTTTCGAATACGGCTTTTCTTCCCCACAAAGGCGGGTAGCCGTACTCATGCAGGATATTTTTCAGGTCAGGATCCTGTTTGGCCAGCCTGTTACAAAGCGTATGGAAATCTTTTTCGCCGAAAGAGGGCTGCACTATTTTTTCTGTTTGGCTTTGAAACCGGCGATGAATTTTTTGCTGTGCTCACTCAATATCAAGCGGCCACTGATGGCAGCACGCTCATGCAGAAGATGATCCCAGTGTTCCGTACCGTGCCAGAAAACTTTTTTCAGTTCGTGCATGGCTTCGGGATGATAGTGAGAGAGCGTGGTTGACAATCTTTCGATAGAATCGTCCATTGATGCGATATCGGAATGCAATTCTGAGAATAACCCTTTACGCCTTGCCCAATCCGCCGAACGCCACATACCGGCATCGATGGCCAACTGTGAAAAAGCGGAAAGCCCAAGTTTACGTTCTACCGCCGGGCCAACCACAAATGGGCCGATGCCTACCGCCAGCTCGCTCAATTTGATATCAGCGCCGTCAACCGCGATGGCATAATCTGCAGCCGCTGCAAGCCCAACACCGCCACCAATACATTTTCCCTGGATGCGGGCGATGATCAATTGTGGCGCTCTGCGCATGGCATTGATCACTTCCGCAAAACCTGAAAAGAATTCAATGCCTGCTTCTGTAGAGCTGATCGCTGCCAGCTCATCAAACGATGCACCGGAACAGAATATCCGCTCGCCTGCAGATCGGAGAATAATCACTTTGGTAGTTGGGTTCAACCCTTCGCTATGGATGTCTTTGGCAAGTGTTTGCAGTATTTTGCCCGGCAGGGAATTGCTTTGCGGATGAAAGAACTCGATCGTTGCTATCCCATGCTCGCGCTCAACTTTTACATATCCCTCTTTGATCTCTTCTATCATATTTTGAATTTTATGAATGATGGACTAAACAAAGGAGTACTCAATGCTCAATATTCAATGTTCAGTTTTCAATGCTCATTGAACATTGAATATTGAGCATTGAACACCGATCATCCCTCCCTGCCCATATCAATGATCCAGTCTTTCCTGCGTAATTCGAAATTGGTGCCCAGATAGAGTCTTCTTACCTTTTCATCATCGGCCAGTTCTTCTGCAGTGCCGTGTTTGAATATTTTACCTTCAATCAACAGGTAAGCACGATCGCAGATGGAGAGTGTTTCATTCACATTGTGGTCGGTAATGAGTATACCGATGTTCTTGTATTTAAGTCGTGCCACCACACTTTGAATATCTTCCACCGCAATGGGGTCAACGCCCGCAAAAGGTTCATCCAGTAAAATAAATTTGGGATCCACCGCCAGGGCCCTTGCGATCTCAGTCCTTCTTCTTTCACCACCGCTCAGGCTATCGCCATTGTTTTTGCGTACATGATGCAGGTTGAACTCATCCAGTAAGGTTTCCAGCTTATGCAGTCTTTCGGCATGTGTAAGATTGGTCATTTCAAGCACCGCCAGTATATTATCTTCCACGCTTAATTTCCGGAATACACTTGCTTCCTGCGGCAGGTAACCGATACCCATCTGCGCCCTTTTGTACATGGGCAGCCGGGTAATGTCTTCGGCATTGAGGTAAACAGCGCCCTCATCCGGCTTGATCAGGCCTACCACCATATAGAAAGTGGTGGTTTTACCCGCCCCGTTCGGACCCAGCAAGCCTACGATCTCCCCCTGCTCCACACTCACAGAAACATGGTTTACAACGGTTCTTCCCTTATAGCTCTTAACAAGGTCTTTTGTATGTATGGTAAGGTTCAAAGCAACTGTTTGAAACAAAAGTAAGTAATTAGCTGTTAGCTGCTGACTCTTAGCAGTTAATACAAACCCAACAAAACCCGCCAATGGCCAATAGCCAACAGCTAAATAAACTATATTGCAGCCGTTTTACCAAGCAAGCATCATGAAAATCACAGATCATATCCGCCAGGCAAAAGATACGCTGATCTCTTTTGAGGTACTGCCTCCGTTAAAAGGCAAGACCATCACTTCTTTGTATGATCACCTTGATCCATTGATGGAATTCAAACCTTCATGGATCAATGTTACCTACCATCGTAGTGAATCAATGTTCAAGAAAAGAGCCGATGGCACTTTTGAGAAGGTAGAGGTGCGCAAGCGTCCCGGCACTGTGGGTATTTGTGCGGCCATCATGAACCATTACCAGGTAGATGCCGTTCCGCATATCATTTGCGGAGGTTTTACCAAACGCGAAACAGAGGACGCATTGATCGACCTGGATTTCCTGGGTATTGATAATGTACTCGTACTGCGTGGCGATGCTGCCAAAAACGAGGCTGCCTTTGAGCCGGAAGCCGGTGGTAATTTCTTCGCACTCGACCTGCTGCAACAGGTGGCCAATATGAACAATGGTATTTACCTGGATGAGGATATTAAGAATGGAGGCAAAACGAAATTCTGTACCGGTGTAGCTGGTTATCCCGAAAAACATTTCGAAGCGCCCAACCTGGAAATAGACCTGCAGAGATTAAAGGACAAAGTAGATGCCGGTGCAGAATATATCATGACCCAGATGTTCTTCGACAACCGCAAATTCTTCGGGTTTGTAGATGCCTGCAGAGCTATTGGCATTAATGTACCTATCATACCGGGATTGAAACCAATCACCAACAAAAAGCAATTATCTGTTCTGCCACGTATATTCCATGTAGACCTGCCCACAGAACTTTCAAACGCCATGCTCAAATGTAAAACCGATGCAGAATGCGAGCAGGTAGGAACCGAATGGCTTGTTCAACAGAGTAAAGAACTGAAACAATCCGGCGTGCCTGTATTACACTACTATACACTGGGTAAACCGAAAGTGATCTGGAATGTGGTGAAAGAATTGGTGTAAGGAAATCGTGAATGGTGAATAGTGAATGGGATTTATTCACTACTCACCATTCACCATTCACCACGATATTGTTTCCCACCTATTTAGATAACTTAAACCCGATCCTCAGCGCCAGCTGGCTATCCGGGAAATTAAACTCAGAGAAACTTTCATATTTCAGGGCGAGGTCCCATCTCTTACCGAATAACATACCCACCGAAGGACTGAAAATAAACGCTTCTCCTCCCTGCGAATACTCGCCGATACCTATTTCAGCACCGAGGTATACTTTGGGTTCGAGGTAGGCTTTGATACCACCTTTCAGGCTGAAATAACCATTTTCCAAAGCGCTGAAATGGGTATAGCCGAAGGAGGCCATCCACGCAAAATTGTAGCCGAAGTTTTGCTGGATACGCGTTTCAGCGCCCAATACAAACTTAGAAGAAGAACCATAATACCGACTAAGCGCAACACCCGGAGATACCGCGATATCCCAACCGATTGCCTTTGATGGTGTTTTCTGTGCAAAGCCAACACAAATGCTGGCGGATAAGAGTAAAGTAAGCAGGATGCGTTTCATAAGCTGGTTAGTTTGTCTGATGGCAGCAAGAATAATGCCATTTGAAACAAAGGATGACAAGGAAGGATGTTTCGCCGTTGCATCATACCAGAGATAAATGTGAATGGTGAATGGGCAATGGTGAATAACGAATAACCCCATTGACCACTCACCATTGACTATTCACGAAACGCTATCCCTTCCCCTTCCGCTTTGCTTCTATCAGGTCATCAAACTGGGTAAGACTGAGTTGTTTGGCGATGATGCGTTTGTCTTTATCCAGTAAATAGATAGTAGGGGTTTTAAAGATGTCATAGAGTTGACGAAAGTTCGGGCGGCCTGCTTTTTCAGTGGCGGTTTTTGCTTCTTTGGTTTCATAAGCCTGTACCCATTCTTTCGAGAGACTTTTTTCAGCTATGAATTTTTTCCAGGCGGGGATTTCGTTCTCGTAAATATTCACTGAGTACACCGATACACCATACCCCTTCCATTTGGCTTTGTAGATAGAATCCAACCTGGGGATCTCTTCTTTACAATGACCGCAATTGGGATCCCAGAAAGCCAAAACTGTAAACGGCGCGTTGATATTATATAAAGACGCTGTTTTGCCTGCCAGATCGGTCAGATCAAGTGCCGGCGCCGGTTGTCCGAGCTGGTTAGCCATCAGGCTATAGGCCCTTTCGGTAACTGTTTTGCGGGATGCCGGGTTTAATAACACCGTATCACCCTTCGCATAAAAATTCTCAAAAATGAAAACGAATACTTTGTCCTGCCCCATGTATTCGGGGTTCATGTATTTATTGGTGAACTTGGTAAGTAAATACGGATAGATCTCCTTCCCG
>Ga0247757_10001991_pt1 | contig 11661 bp, 12 predicted proteins | sample UWRJL126311R4_FD_180929 | JGI IMG/M metagenome (GOLD analysis project Ga0247757, IMG submission 180929) | Plant litter microbial communities from Arlington Agricultural Research Station in Wisconsin, United States - UWRJ-L126-311R-4 | ecosystem: Environmental > Terrestrial > Plant litter >...
CCCCCTCCTCCCACGCACCTTCCTACAGATCTCTACCCCCTCAGCGGGCCCCCTATTGCCGCCGCCCGCACCGTCAAGCCCGCACCAGAACTCTCCAAAGATTTCTTCCGCAACATGCGCGACCTGCAAAACATCATGGAAGACTTCTCGCGCGCCCACGACGCCATCCTCTCCTTCCTAACGCCCCTCACAAACTTCTCCAATGAAGCTCTCAGCTCCACACTATACATACTCCTCCTCTGCACGTCCTGCCTCCTCTTCATCGCTGCACACCTACTCCCCTGGCGCCTCATCTTCCTCGTCCTTGGCTACGCCCTCACCATCGCCGGCCACCCCTCGATCCAAGACCTACTCGCCACGCCACAGAACGAGGCCCTCCTCGCCGAAAAAGAGCACCAGGGCCGCTCGCTGCTGCTCAACCTCTCCAAGGCCGACATCGAGCTCCAAACCAGCCCTGAGTCGCGCGAGGTCGAGATCTTCGAGCTCCAGCACCGCCCGCTGCACGACGAGCTCGCGGAGTACGAGCCCTTCATCTTCTCGCCCAGCCCGTATGCGCCGCTTAGTCCGTCGCGCATCGCCGGCGATCGCCCGAGGGGGACGCCCTTTTTCGAGGACGTCCAGCCTCCGAGGGGGTGGCGGTGGAGCGATAAGAAGTGGACGCTGGATTTGCTGTCGAGGGAGTGGGTCGAGGAAAGGTGTGTTACGGGCGTGGAGGTGGAGATGGAGGGGGAGAGGTGGGTTACGGATTTGCATTATGAGGAGTTAGAGGCTGTGACGGAAGGGAGCATGAGAAGTGGGAAGAGTGGAGGGAATGGGAAAGAGAGGGCGAAGCTGAAGAATGATAGTGTGGGGAGGGTGGAGAGCGATAGCGAAAGGGAAGTGCTGAAGAGGGCGTGGGAAAAAGGGAGGCCGAGTCGGAAGGGGGAGTGGAGGAGGAGGAGATGGGTCAGGGGCGTCGAGCGGGTGCCTGTCAACGATACCACGGAATAGGCACGACGGTTTTTAGGTGATATGGGTATCTCGACAGTAGGCCACGCACGAAGCGGAACGGCCCTCTATATTGTAATACTATATCGAAATGCTAGAAACGCTATATTACTAGAAACCCTCTATTCCTAGAAACCCTCTACTCCTAGAAACCCTCTACTCCTAGAAACCCTCTACTCCTAGAAACCCTCTACTCCTAGAAACCCTCTACTCCTAGAAACCCTCTACTACCGAGTTTACCACTAGTATAGCCAGTAAAATATAAATCCCGCTTTATACTAGTCACACCAACATGTATTTAGAAATAGCGGCAAATCTTTACGTATCGCACTCTCTACAGCCCCGCAATTGTACAGTTACAAGCACAATCGGTTCCCAGTTCCCGCACTTGATGCATTTTCATCGCACGAACCAGACAATACAGTCTTATTGCATTGGTCTTAGTGCTTTGCAGGGGCTATAGTGAAATCCTATCGTGCGGGCTGCTCTTAAACTCGTGCCACTGCTTCTTGATGAAAGCTTTTAGCTCAGCAAAGAACTCCTCGATTAGGTTGAGGTCCGGGGAGCACGGCGGCAGATACAACAGCTGGATCTCAGCATCACGGCACATCTATACAGTCCGCTCGCTATAGTAGAAAGAAGCATTATCAATAACAAGCATCGAGTTCGGCTCCCGGTACGGCCTACAGTAATGAAGGAGCTGCTTTATAGTCTTCAAACACTGCACCGCCAGTCGGGCCTTGAAAGACTCGGGGCCAAAGGATCCCTTTTTGTGTGTATGCAGGCAGTATCTGGTACCTGCGGTCTCGATGGAAACGGGCGACCTCCACAGGTGCAGGACAGCTGGTATTACTCAAGGAACGTCGAGGTTGGAAGCTGGGACTTTCTCGGCTCGCTGCTACACAGTCCGGTCAGTGGTTACGACAGCTTCCAGAAGGTTCGCAACGTTAGGTGTACAATCCCAGGGTTTAGCCGTCGGTCTAGTTCATCATGAGCGATTGGATGGTAGCCGCGTACGCCAGCGTCTATCGAATCACTAGGCCCCGGCTATCCGACCCCGTTGAACAAGAGGAGCACGGTCTCCGCCGTCTCGTTCGCTTCGTCAATCGGCCGCTAGCGGTGTGGAGCAAGTCAACGTCGACCCGTACAGTGTTACTCGAACAGCGCGTGTCTCTGGCTCACCACCTGAGAAGATCGATAATACCCGTGCTGCGATGAGACGTGTGCCAGCTTGGGATTGTCTACGCATGCGCGCTTATAAGCCTCGTCTTCTGCCTGCGCAAAACCAACCAATGAGCCCTACACCTCACCTGCGTCTGCAGCGCCGCCCACTGCATACCAATAGCCCACCTCAGCCTGCGGGCTCCCAGCTCACAACATGCGGGCAGCCGAGTGCTGTGCTCGTGGTCAGGCTGAGCGGCTGCCAGGCTGCCAAACACACGACCTTACCTACAGTACACCGTCTACAAGACACCGCAGCCACTTTAGTCTCAACCTCCCTCGCAACGACCGTGAATGGCGCGCCAGCTGCGCCGCGAAGACTACACAGTGGGATGGGTGTGCGCGCTAGACGTCGAGCTAGCGGCGGCGCAGGAGATGCTCGACGAGGAACACTGCTACCTCGAGCGCGACCTGGCTGATAACGACGAAAACCTATACGCGCTGGGCTCGATTGGTGGCCACAACGTCGCTATTGTATGTCTGCCCGCCGGCCAGATTGGCAATAACCCAGCGACCGCGGTAGCGACGCAGATGCGAGCGACGTTCAAGAAGATCCGGTTTGGGCTGATGGTGGGTATTGGCGGCGGCGTCCCAAGTGCTGAAGTAGACATCCGGCTAGGGGATGTAGTGGCTAGCCAGCCTCACGGGACGTTTGCCGGGGTGGTACAGTACGACATGGGCAAGACGACACTACGCGGTTTCGAGCGCACAGGGTCGCTGAACTCACCGCCGCGGATACTGTTAGCAGCCGTTACGCAAGTGAAGGCGAATAAGGTGCGCGGCAGGAGCAAGCTGTTAGAGCACGTTGCTAAGCTTGAGGGCATCGCCGAGTTTCAGCGCAGCAAGGCCGGGCCTGACGTCCTGTTCGAAGCAACGTACGATCATGAGGCAGGGCAGACGTGCAACAGATGCAACCCCGGCAGACAATACGCCCGACAGACGCGCGACAACGGAGAGGAAGTAGTAGTGCACTATGGCACCATCGCGTCCGGTAACCAGGTGATGCGGAGCGCTGCCGAGAGAGACAGGGTCAGCGCGGAGCTCGGTGGGGTGCTGTGCTTCGAGATGGAGGCGGCGGGCCTGATGAACAGCTTCCCGTGTCTCGTTATCCGCGGCATCTGCGACTACGCGGACTCGCATAAGAATAAACGGTGGCAGGCGTACGCAGCGGGGACGGCGGCCGCGTACGCTAAGGAGGTGCTGTTGGTGATACCACCAGCAGAGGTGGCTAAGACTCATACTGTAGAAGAAGCGATCCGAGAGTCAGCTGGTTAGTATAGTATTTGTCTTCTATCTAGTAATATATCAGCGCTAACACTGCAGCAGGACTTAAGAAAGAGACAGAGGGACTCTCAGGAGAGCATGCTACTACTCCGCCTCTCGGCGTGTGGAGTAATAGTCTAGATCAGTACAAAAGAAAAGGGCTACAATTGGGATACCAAGCCTTTGACAAAATATTTCGATTAGAGGAAGCAGCGGGTCAATATATGGAGGTTAAAGACCACAGGTCACGGATTAATCGTCAAACCTCCGATGAGAAATTCAAATCAGGTCAAGCAGCAAACAAGCGCATGACGGCCACTAGGAATGGGGACCCTACTATCTCCTGTAAGACGTGCAACAGGAAGTTTCATACACAGAGTGCGGTAAACGAGCACATGGCCGCCGTTGGACATGGGAATCCTAGTATCGCCTGTAAGACGTGCGCTAAGAAGTTTCATACACAGAGTGCAGCAAGCGAGCACATGACAGCTACTAGACATGGGGACCCTACTATCTCCTGTAAGACGTGCAACAGGAAGTTTCATACACAAAGTGCAGCAAATGAGCACATGGCCGCCGTTGGACATGGGAACCCTAATGTCTCCTGCAGGACGTGCGCTAAGAAGTTCTATACACAGAGTGCAGCAAACGAGCACATGACAGCCGTTAAACATTAGGGCCCTAATATCTCCTGTAAGACGTGCGCTAAGACATTTTACATACTGAGTGCAGCTTATCAGCATCTACACGCATTGGGACATCGGACTCTTAAAATTTCCTGCATAATGTGTACATAGAAATTTCAGACCGAGATAGCGGCCAATCAACAGATGAGAGACAAGGCTCACTTACTGGCTTAGAGTCTATCTCGGTGAGGCGGGTTTCTTGTAGACAGGGGATGGGCATGGATAGATTACAGCTTGTGATAGCACGTGATGCATTGGTTGGCTATGTAGAATGAACTTCACCGCATTATTTCGTTAAGAAATCCGGGCCACGTTGGAAAATCAGCTCTGGACCACGGGGAGATAGTGTATGCCTATGTTCGCGATCGATACAAGCCGTTCAAATCTCTTGCTTTTCAGGGAGAAAGGAAGGACGACGAAGCAATAGACCAGGCGCATCAGAAAGCTCAAGAGATTTCAGTCTCGTGGCGTGGTGAGGACACTAGAGAAAAGAGTTTAGGACGAGGAGGAAGACGTAAACACCAATCGAGTGCTACTACTATCCCGCCAATACTATCTGCTGTAGTAATATAGTGATATTATAAATCCTATAAATAGCGCGATAGGCATTATATTAGTCGATCCTATATAAAGTTTTATAGTAAATTCTATGAATCGTATAGTGGTTTAGTGTTACACGGGCGTTACTTACTCTTTCCGAAAGGGTGTTGGCGTCCGTGGATTATTATTCAGTGTGGTCTTGAACGTGCAGACAACGTGTTGGGATAATCAATCTTATCCTATAAGACTAACTAATCAGTTGACTAACTACAACGAACAGAAGTTTTGTTGAAAGTCTCACGCTAACACCACACGCCAACTCACAAGGCAGATTTCTTATATTCCTCCACCCCTAATCCTAAAGGCGCTTATGATTGGCTGGTGTGCTATCTCATGAGAGCCTAACGCCTACATGCACGCCACGTAGAGAAGTCGTTCCTCGCCCAGACATCAACCCCGCCGAGCCCTGTGCTCATTTTATCTGCAATTAGATCGAAATATAACTGAACTTGGCGCAAGGGTCTTCTCTCGAGCCGTTTACAACACTTTACTATAACTTAGACAGCTTTGGTTTACGCACTTGAATTATTCTTCCAAATATTTAAAGAGCAGGGTGCCGATTTCTTTTATAACTGTAATTCATGCCCGTTGGGCACGGTTAAGCATTCTAAGTAGATAATTTGCTGACAGGATCACTAACAGCTACTACACCCTTTACTAGTAGCACCCGTTCCTCTGCGCGGCCGTTCTCCAGCAGAGCGCCGTTTTACGATAACTCGCGCTTGAGGAGCCTAAACCTTTATCCCTGCCCACGATTTCCCGCCGAGGCTCACTGCATATTTTCTGTCAGCCTTGAGTAGGAGTCTCTGAACCGAGTCTGGCTGAGGGCTCGGGGCTGGAAAATTAGACACTCGATTCTCTTACAGATATATAATGTGATTTATGTACTGGACTTTTGGGACGCTTAAAGTAAAAAATTGTATCTTTTGTGATGGCTTCTTCATACCAAACCTCTTCATACCACACCTCTAGCACAGGCTATTCTACGGCTTACGATACTGAAAGGGCGTACGACTTGATTGCAAATAGCGAAGAAGGAAGGTACTGGACTTCGGTCGAAAAACATTGGGCCTCTAGTATGAAGTGGACCGCTATCCATTCCATAGCTATATCTGTCTACGAGGCTGCGCGTGGATTCGACTTTACGGGCTAACTGGCGGCGTTGCCATCGCAACCTTCGGCAAGAAGTCAGTATAGGAAGTGCAAGTAAAGGTGCTGGAAGGTCCACAGCCCCCGCAAGCGCTGGAGTTCAAAAAGATCATCGAAGATGAGAGTAGTAAGATTGGGATGTCTGTAAGTTCGCGAGTATCAAGTATTCTAATTTAGATAGTAATTTTGGGAACAGGGAGCGATAATCGCTCAAGCCGCATTCACCACACTAGGTCTGCCAAATTTGGGTCAAACGCACTGGACTGCCCGCGCTTCTTGCATATTCAGTCTGATATCCGCTCTCTTGGCTGTGTACTATGCAGGCAGCCAGGTCTGGATCATTGGCGGTCTATCCGAATCAGATCAAGTGAAGGCCTGGATAAGAGGGGCCAGAAAGAGTATGACTGAGTGGGAAATAGGTGATTTAAAGGCTTTAGATGAAAAGGAGCTGTTCAGAATCCCCTTGAAAAATATACTACCAGCGCCTTCATCAGTCCTTACAATCTCAGCTCCCAGGCTATTACTTTCTCCTGCTCTCAAATTCTTATTAATAGGGCTTGGTATTTACCTAAGCTTTCTATGGAAAAAGCACGTTAAGGTCTCAGAAGGAGTAAATGATAACAGAAACGTCTTCATTGTTTATCTCGCGGGATTAGTACTATGTTATGGCGTTTATACTGCAGCGGGCATCAATCAATACAGGATGACCTCCGCCACTGTACGCAAGACGATACGGAACATCTTATTTAACAGGAAGGATAGGAAGGGCAAGGAAAAAATGGAATCAAGCCACGAGCACGAAAATAATGGACACGCGCTGAATCAGGGACTACTCCAATCGCTTCATATGAAGATAGAATACTTTCTAGACAAGCACAGGGAGAAAGAGGGTTACATGCAGCATGAGCGGGAGCAACGGCGGGGCGAGGAGGTAAGGGAACGACTTAGGAAGGAGCAGGAGCGACAAGAGCGGCAGGGACTAGAACGACGGGTACGAATATTGGAGCAGCAGTTGTTGGATGCTCGATCAGCGCAGGCGAAGCGTGAATGGGCGCTTGTTAAAATAAACCCAGATACCCAGGAAGTGAAGTCTATATAAGTAGAGCCCTGCTGTGGGAGGAGGCTCCATAGCCTCTCCACGGCCCTACATAGTTAATTATATTTATATACTTTAAAAGAAGTATCCTAGTATAAGCTAAAAAGTATAACTATTAGTAATAGATAGTAGAGGAGGGCATATTATATACCGTATATAGAAACGTAGAAGACGGTGGTAGTAGTATAAAAATGATAGTAGAGTAAATAATACACAGCTGAATCACAAGCTTTTGATTGCAGTATATCCGTCTATTACTTCATCCCGTAGATAATTCATGAAAACCATAGTGCCGCACACATCACATCCCCCCCTCATGCCCTCCCCACCTTGAACGACAAAATATCATTTTTCCCCACCGTCACCACATCGTCCTCGGCAACCCTCACGCCCCCCTTGGTCTCCACATACGCCATCGGCGCATCGCCCATAACCTTCCTGTACACGTCCCCCACGGTACTCCCCTTCTTCACCAGCACGCAGTCCCTAAACGCCGCCGTACTACTCGCGCTCCCGCTCGTGAAACTGTGTATATTCCGCACCGGGAAGACGGGCACCAGGCCCAGCAGCTCCGCCGCGCGCGACAGCACCTGCACGACGCCTGTGCTGCCGAACCGATACAGCACCATGTCCTTCAAGTTCTCGATGCGCGTGCGCAGCTTTTCGTCGAGCGGCTTGAGGCCGCCGCCGTCGGGATCGCCCTGCTCCACCAGGTCCTCGCGGGTGTCGACAAACTCGGAGCCCTCGGTGTACCGCACGAAGCCCTGCTTGGCCAGCTTCCGGAGGAACACCTCCGAGATGGCGCTGGTGAGCACGATGCTCTTCGGATCCTGCGCCTTTGCAATCTTGGCAATGTTCTTGTCGGCGTCCGGGTGGTCGATCTTGTTGAGGGCGATGACGGTGGGGAATTTCTCGTCCGTGAAGGCGTTCACGACGCGCTCGATGGTGTCATCGGACCAGTCCTGCAGCGGCTCTTTGAGGCCGAGGCGGTCGAGACAGCGGGCGACGACGGCGGAGGTGGAACCATAGCCCGAGAACTGGTTTTGTAGCGTTTCGACGGCGGTGGCTTTGACGGCGACGTGGCGGCGCTTGATGGAGCCCCTAGTTTAAACGGATTCGGTCAGAGAGGGGAAGGAAGGAAGGGGGAGGGAGAAGAGACTCACCATTTCTCCATGAGGTTACCCTGTATCCACCGCACGATTTCCGAGCGCAACCACACAATATCCTGACTGGGATCATACCCTCTCGTCGCCTTGCCTACCACACGTCAATCGTTCATCTCATCTCATCCCATCTCCTTTCACATCACAAGCGAACCTACCTTCGGCATCCGTCGTCCCACTTACGTCCACCACATGCACCAATGCATCCGCATGCCTCAGGTCATCCAAAAATCTGTTCCCCAACCCTTTCCCCATGTGCGCGCCGGGCACCAGCCCCGCCACATCCAGCAGCTCGATCGGCACGCTGCGCCGCCCGTCGACGCACGACCCGTAGTTCGGCTTGCACTTCGCCTCGAGGCCCACGCGCTTGCATGCACATTCGATCTGTAAGTATCCGATTGCGCGCTGCGGGTCAATCGTCGTGAACCTTTTCCACCATGCTCGTGTCAGAAATAAATAAAGCCAAGAAATAGATAGAATAAAATCCAAAAGCGTGAAAGGGGGTGAGGTGGGGGTCTGCGACGGATGGTGGGGTACGTTTTTTGGCGGGGGTGTTGGCTATGCGCCGTTGCTATGTGCTGAGGATCGAACTTACGGAAAGTTTCCTATGGGATGGAATTAGCATATTTCGGGCTTTCTAGCAGAGGAGGAAAACAGGTGGAGTGGCGCGAGGCTACTACGGACCGACTTTGGATGTGGCATCTGTCAAGCTGCCGGGAAACACATGCCTTAGACGTCGCACACGCGAGAAGGAAGGCGGAAGAGTGCGCACCTGTTGAGTGTCGTTGATTTGCCTGACGAAGGCTTGCCGACGAGGCCGATCAATGGATCGCGAGGCATGTCGAGGTTGTGGAAGGAGTGTGTGCGGAGAAGTTTAAAGACTGTGGTTTGGGCCTTTACAAAATAGCCTCCGCGTAACTCTCGGTGATCCGCCGCAGACGTATTTCGGTGCCGCTTAGTCACATCTCGACCTTTCGCGACTGGTCGCCAGGGAAAGGGCGCCGGCATGTCGACGGGTAGCCAAACGACAACTGCTTATTTGACTTATATACGAACTTACAAGGGCTCTCTTTGTCACCATGGGTTCATCAAACGCTAAGGAGACAACGTTATGAAATTTTGTTAAGCTGCTCCAAAATTATGTACTATGCAAACTGTACATTTTGCCCGCAAAGTTGCGTGCGTCTAAAGACACCGGCCAGCCCTTCCAGTTCGAGCTGGCAAACTCCGAAGAAAAATTCCCTGTAAGATACCATTACTACAGAGACCATGGTCTAGACGTCGTATCCAGCTGCTTGGACCCTTTACCACGCTGAATGTCTTGGATAAACCTCAAGTGCACACCTCCCCATGCTCAGCTTACAAGATGAGCGCTCCGCCGAAAATGGACGAAGCCAACACAACAAGTCCGCACACGAGAGGGGCAGCGCTGAACTCTGGAGCATAGAGGCCAGCGGCGGCACCTTTGCTTGGGGATCCGCTTGAAGCGGAGCCAGAGGTCGAGGCACCAGTAGTAACGGCGCCATTAGCAGCAGGAGCATTGGTGGGCGTGTCAGAGCCGGCCTCCTGGCTACCACCCTTGAGACCTGGAGGGGTACCAGCGCCCTTATCAAAGAACTCCTTAGCACCATCAGGAAGGGCAGGGAGCTCATCGTCCTTTAGATCAACGTCCCATTGGTCAGACTTGGGGGGGCATTTGGAAGGCTGGCCGTTCGTCTTGTATCCGCCGTCACCGCCAAGGTTGGCAACCTTGCTATAGGCGTTCTTCAGAGCCGTAAAATCGTCCTTGTTCGTGACACTGTTGCCGTTGAGGTTGACGAGACCGAAGCCCTTGTTGTCTTTTTCCTCAGAGTACTCGTACACAAGACCGCCAGAGTAGACAGAAGACATGTCATCGCTGTAGAGAGAGCCGACAGCATTGAAAGTGCGCTTGTTCTTGATACAACCATACTCAGACAGGCTAATTCAGTCAGCATAGGACTACGTATGCAAGGAGATGACCTACAATAGAGGAATGCTGTAGCTGGAGAAGTTCTTAACCTTCTCGCCCCAGTCGGTTCCGTCATAGGTGTTCGGGTCGCACCACGAGTAGTCGTTGAAAGCAAAGAAGTCGCTACGAGCACCGTCGGGACCGCAGTTCATGTACGCTGCCATCTCAGCACGGTTCTCAGCAACATCGGCGGCCGAGTAGCCGACAGGGATCTTGCGGTAGCCACGAGCGTTGATGTACGACCTCATATCACGATCAGTGGCCTTGACGTACGGAGCGCAGTTCGTGTTGGTGGGGTCGTTGATAACCTCGTTGCCGGAAAAGAACAACAGCGTGTTGTCGTATCCATGGAACGCATCGATGGTCGCGAAGACGCTCTGGAGGTACATCTTATTGTACGACTTCACAGGCTTTTCACGGTTGATCGAGTAGTTGGGGTTGTTGACGTCCAGGGCCAAGTAGATACCGGCATTGGCCAGTTCGGTCATGCACTCGTCGTGGTTGGCCGTGTTGTCGACGGTGTAGACACGAATGGTATTAATACCAAGCTCCTTGAACTTGGCTACATCACGCTTGCAGCTTTCGGCGTCGGCAATGGGATCCTTCATCCCAGAGGAACCACCTGCAAGATGTTAATCAAAACGTTCTAAAAGCGGCTCGAAGCGCCCTACCTGGCTGGTAGTCAACACCCTTGATGTAGAAACGCTTTCCGTCGGCAAAAAAGGCTGCACATGGTCAGTAGGCGAGTCTCGTGGGACACTGTGGGCGACAAACCGTTTCCCTTGACGGACACAGTGGGCACGGTAGCGCGCTTTACAGGAGCAGGGCCGCCGGCGGCACCCGCAGCGAGAACGCTCACGGCAGCAATAGCGAGAGACTTCATGGCGGATGGGGTGTCGAGATATTACAGAGCGAGCAAAGGTGGGTTCAATCGAGAGGCGGAGGCGCGTAAACGAAAAGGTGGAGCGATCGTGGGTGGAAAACAGGCGCAGGCCCAGACTAACGAGTGTAAGAAGCTGCAATTAGAAGGAGTACGGTGACAGGCAGCACGCTGGAAGGTGCAAACAGAGATGAGGGAGAGATAAGGACGCAGCGCGGGCGAGACTTGGGGTTTTAGGGGGGGCGCCCCGATCGGTTGCGTCGCGGCCTCCATGCAGGCGCGGGCGTGTGGTTGGTGGACGGCGGCCAGGACAATAACGGCGCAGGGGTGCTCCAAGCGGGAAGAATGTGCCCAGCGCTGGCACCGCGTCCAAGCAGACCCAAGCAGCGCGCCCAAGCAGCCTTCGCCGTCGCTTGTGCGCCCCGTCGATCGCTCCGTCGTCTGTGGCATGGTGGAGCCTCAGTCCGCTCTGAAACACGCGCGCCGTCATCGACTGCCCATCGTGTAGCGATCAAAATAAAACGTAGCTGCGCACTGCTCGCCCTGCGTGGTGCATGGCCCTTGTCTGTGTTCCAACCGGCCACCCAGTCCAGTCCACTTTTACGCTGCCACCCTCCCGCGCTGCA
>Ga0247757_10001992_pt1 | contig 11657 bp, 16 predicted proteins | sample UWRJL126311R4_FD_180929 | JGI IMG/M metagenome (GOLD analysis project Ga0247757, IMG submission 180929) | Plant litter microbial communities from Arlington Agricultural Research Station in Wisconsin, United States - UWRJ-L126-311R-4 | ecosystem: Environmental > Terrestrial > Plant litter >...
CACACCTGACAAGGGTGGACTAGACACATCTCATAAAAATAATGCAATGTTTTTGTGAGCTAAAATCTCATTTTCTACAAATTAGAAATGGCCCAATGCAGGAAGACGCCACAACACATGCTCCATTTTTCCTGGACCCCGGGCGCCGTGTCGCTCAAGCCACCGCAAAACAGCATATAGCGGGGCGAGGACCTATACATGGCGCTCAGTTTGTTTTTGAGTTACCCATGCCCAGCCTAGTAGAAAGATTCCACCATCGCGTCCTTGTTCTTCGTGTTAATGGCGCTGGGACCGTTGCCCTCGCCTAGCCTAAATACGGACTCCACAACTGAGAGTTCAGTAGCCGTAGTATCAAGACCTGTTAGTAAGCGTTAGAAAGTGACCTCTACTCGAAAATAGCTCATTGAGCATACCTGTTACTGCCATCCAGTCATTGACGACCATTCCTGCACCAACGACCGCGCTTCCACGGTTCACGCTGCCTGCTACGAGCGGCACCTGCAGAAGGGAGCTCAACTCGTCCTGGTCTTGGATGCTGGTCTTCGGATGTACAATGCCGCCCTGGTTGCTGAGCGCCATGTAACTGCCCGTTAACACGTTGTCCGCAATCGTCTGCCTGAAAACTTCGACGCCCAGCACATCTGCTATTATTTCCTCCGTCTCGCGCTCAATATCAGGATGTACCAGTGCAACATGGTCATTGCAGCATATTACGTTGCCGAGGGCAGAGAGTCGCTCTTCTATCCGCTGTATCTTTACTGCGTCTGGTATCGAATTGCGGAGGTGCTGGAGTTCCTGATCAGTGGTGGTAGTGGGGACAAGCAGGCCCTTCTTGTTGCTGGAAGGGGTCAGATACATGTGGTACGTAGATCGCGGTAGATGTCCGCAGATGGATCTGAAGGGCTTACCCTGCGGTCAAACGACCCACGATCCTGGTGCCTGCTATCGTAGCATGGCAGATGGGTATGACGTCCTGGAGTTCGGCTTCGAAGATGCTTTCACAAACGTTAGCCTCCTGTCATCGTGCTGCCGTCCCACGCCCGTGGCGTCTTGCTCGAGGAAACTCGACGCCGGTGACAAGCCTTTCGCAAACGCACCTGTAGAAGTTCTCTGAAGCTCCGACCGCAACGATCGCATACGCATTCGTAAGAGTGGAAAACACGCCAACCCTGCGCGAGCGCTGTTAGCCACCGTGCCTTCTCATTTTGCGCATGCGACCCGTGCTCGCAAGGTGGGGCGCACGTACTCATTCGAATTCTCAAACTGTGCGCGGACGGCCATGATGAATGCTGATTCTGGTTCGTGTGCACTTGTAGCTAGGTGAATTAGGGATAGAATACTGCGAGAGAGAAACTGTGAGGGGCGCGCGTCAGTTCCGTTGTCGATGAGGGCAAACAGTGGTGTGGAGCGGGCAGCTTTTTGTAAAGAGGGGCGTCGGCCACCTCAGCGGGGTCTAGCGCGACACGAGCTTCGACTCATCCTGAGTTGCATGCGCTCCGCCACTCTGGATTTCGGTGACTCGATTCTGCTGCTGGTTCAACCTTGGATGACTCTTCTGCTGTCTCTCGACTGTGCATTTCGCAGCACAAGTCCCTCCCTCGGCCGGCGAATCCTTCACCGCTTCCTGAGACTTGGATTCCCCAGCCTTGTGTTACACCCTTAGCGCACGAGGCACCGGTTGAGCCTCATGCCTGAGCACGATTCATTACTGCTGCGCCCCTTGTCACTTAATACGGCCATGACGCATAAGCCGTTGCTTTGGCTATTTGCACCCAGGAAGCACCAAGCAGAAATGTGAAGCCAAAATCATTTTTTATTGCGCAACTGGGTCGTATCCACGTCAAGCTGGAGCGACCAAGCGCCTATCTACAATTACAAGTGTCGTATCGTTCAATCTCATACATTAGCTTCGATCGCACACGGTCTTGCCGTGGTCAAATCAATCCGCAAACCACCCGGTGAACCTGCTGTCCAATTTTCCAAAAATGGTATCTCTTGTACAGGATAAGACGTGTAATCTAGAATCAAACAAAAGAACGCCCGCTAAGCTATGCAATGCCGAATCGCTAGGAACGCAAAAGCCACACAGGGGGGTCTCGACAAAAGAAGAGGATATGTACAGGAGCTGTGTATCAGAGACGAGAGTGACTCGGAATAGAGTGTCGTGTCGTATGATAACGAGGCAGACTAGGAAATAGCATGATTAAAGGACGTAAAGTGGCGTGATGTAGTCATGAAAACATTATGAGGGAGTGTTGTATGGACGTAGGTGAGTGATAGATGAGCCCATAGTTGGCAGAGAGGATAATAGGTGACGAGTGAAGCGTCGATAACAAGGTCCAGAAGGCTGTAGTAGGTAGGTTGTTTTAAGACATCCTGGATGCCAGTACCGCAAGTGCGATCTACATTACAGTCAGGGGATGATTCGTCCAAAGCAAAATACACAAACTTACAATTACCCCGATTAGAAGCGTTCCAACTGCGGACATAATCCGATTAAGATTACGCCACCAATTGGCTTTTTGATAGGACTTGTCGATCACTGGCCCAAATCGATTTTGAAATTGACGTTCAATGTCAGTTTCACTCATTGGAGCTTCGAGCACAGTGTCCGGGTCTGGGGGTAGTGGCAAGAAGGAAGCAAGCATCCAGGCTATTTCTTGGAATTAGCTGGAATCTCGTCTACGGTGACAACTTGTAAACTCACCTGGAGGAAAGATAAATCCGATACAGAACAGCAAGATTTGCCTGTTCTGGCGGCTGAAGAGCATTGATCCAAGATTCTCGTCGAACGAGGGGGCCTTCCATGCACTGAGTTGCGCTTGGCTACGTCGATCCTGTCGAAGGCGTGGAGTGCATGGGGCTGATATGGGTCGACGAGTAGGCCTAATAACATAGACATCCTGCTCGATTGGGCCTTCGGACAGGGAGACTGCATCTGGCTGCGATGCTCGCTGATGTGGGCGGTTTCGTGGACGATAGATGCTCAGAGGGAAGTTACCTTCGGAGGGCGTATTCGTTCGTCCGCTTTGTGACGGTAGTCGGATACTGGCAGAGGATTCTGTAGTGGACTCTGGGGCACCCAGTGATGTTCGTTCGCCGCGGCGGTAGTATACTCTGCGCGGGAATTAGCTGCATTTTCTCGCATACACGGCGCATTTCCTACCTTGCCCATGCCGGAATTGTGCTCGCAATGAAGGTCGAAAAATCAGATGACGAGGAAGTGGGCCTCGAAGAAGTTGTCGAGCGCGAGTCGCTGTCCCACCTACGTAGGAAAGACGTCTTCATACGAAGTGGTGGTGATTGAAGTGGGGAGATGGTGTCATTGCGCTCTTCGGACTCCCTGTCATCGTGGGAGGGTCCTGTTATGGGAGAAAAGAGGGGTAGAGGCACTGCCACTGACGAATCGGTGAGGTTTGATGAGATATTGTCCGACGAAGAGACGCTGCCAACTGTCTGCCTCCTCCTGCGGGGGATGACCGACCTCCCGGTTCCCGGGAAGTCATCCTGTGATTGCGATCGCGCGCTGAATGAACGCGAAGCGCGTTCAATGGAACGAGATTCACGTTCCGATTCTGAGGGTATCGTCGAAAGCTGCGAACTCCAATTATGAACCTGCGAGGAACGATTGTTCATTCGGGATAAGATGGTCGGGATTTGGTCTTGCGACTGAGCCCATAGGCTGCTGGCAGATGGTGCACGCACAGTGGGATAGTGGACTCGTACTCCGCTTGCGACTGTTGCGGTTTGTGCTTCATGAATGTTGGGACCGGGTTGGGAAGCGGACCTGGGACGTTCGCTGACAAAAGAGTAGTCAGTAGATGCGAAAGATTGCGCAGATGCTTTCGAGACTGGTCGTTGTGCAGTTGCGGTATTATATGAAGCCTGCTTCTTCTTGTTTGAGCCAGATGAAGGAGTGTGCTTGTGGCGTTTATCTAAAGAGTGACGGAAGCTGATGTTGGATGAGCTTCTGCGATGGTTGGTGTTGAGTAAAGCAACAGAATCGGCACTGGCGCTTGAGGCAAGCGACGCTGCAGATGCTCTTGGTGTTAATGCGTGCCCTTCGGAAGGTCCTTCGGCGCTTGACGCAGTCGAAGGAGGGACGGCCCGAATGGTTAACTTAGGTGAAGGGGAAGGGTCTTCCTGAAGTACCTCCAATGCCTTTTGATTGCTGTACAAGTCAGGCCTGTACAAGTCAGGCGACGGTGACGACGGGGGGGTGCTGCCTTGAGAGAAGCGCGTGGACAGCGGTGAGAAGGTCGAGGAGACGAGAGTATCCTCTTCTGACGCATTAGTGGACGTCGAGTGTCTGAACTTCTTTGGCACAAGGGGCTTGGGGACCAGGGCCTGGGTTGCTTCAATTCTTGCGACCGCATTGGCAACAGTGCTAGAATCTGAAACGTGAGAGCCCCTGCGCTCGAACCCGAATCCTGGCACCTTACGAGGCGGTAATATTTGAGATGGCTCGCTGGGAAATGGGTTCTTGGAGTAAACATCTGTTCCCGGGTCCTCCACGACACGAATGGTGGGTCCAGAGAATTGATTCGTTTGCGAGTTGGAGCGGTCGTGGAGGGGTCTGCGTCCGGGAGAAACGGTCCTGCTGGATGGCGGTGAAAATTTTGGTGCACGCGCAAAAGCAGAGGAAGCTGGTGTGTCTGAGATGGAAGAGCGCCGGCTAGGCGGGGCTGACATGTCGTGCAATGTGAGGGCGTAGTAAATACAGATGAGTGGGTTTTGAAGGCGTGCCGACAAAATGTGAGACCATTCATTAAAACCGGTAGGAGATGGGACGAAGGGAGCAAAGGAAAAGATTAGAGAATAGCAAGAGCTGCAACGAGCGACGAGAAGCTGTACAGAAATGTCAAAAGAGCCAAAAGAGCGACGCGGTGGGCCGTGAAGGCATTAAAGAGTTTGAGAAGGTCGAAAAGTGGAGGAAGCCAGTGGGCAGCGGCTGTTAAAACTCAGGAGAGCGGAGGGCTGGGGAGGCCAACCGAGAACAAGGCTCGCAGGCTCGTGGGCTCGTAGCTGATGGGCTGCAGGTCGTCTGCGGGTGCCGTGCCCCGGAGGCTGGCCGGGCTCGAGCTCGGCTGCGCGGTGTGGCCTTGATTGTGTATTTTTGTGCAGGACGCGTGCTCTATGGCTACAGTCTGCCTTCTTGGGATCTACCCTCCGCGCCGGGGGCCTTGATTCGCACGGCGGTCCGGCCGCGATGGCGATTGATGATTTGACCCAGGACAGCCCCGACGGCAATCGATATGCCCTGGTCAGGTATCGATAGAGCTCCACAACGCGTCGATGGGCGTGGGCCGTGAAATGAGAGCTGGCACCGGCGTCCACTGACGTCTGGCCCCGGCCCGTCAGACGGCTGGAGCGTCGAGGGCGGCGCTGCGCCAACGCAGGGGGCCGTTGTGCGTTGGCACCAGCCGTTCCTCGCTCTCGCTACACGCTTCGGGCGACGGCCGTGGACAAACAATGCTCCGGGCCTCGGTGTCTGTCTGGCGCGTCCGGCGTGTTTGGCTTGTTTGCAGGTGGGATGGGCGATGGAGGATGGTGGCTCGTGTTGGTGCTGCTTTGCTTCGCTGAGTTTGCTTTGCTTCGGCGTGGGGACGGAGGGAACAGGAGCAAATTGCAACCACCACAACCACAGCGGGTCTTGTTGTATAAAGCATGCCCCCCCTCTGGGCCTCCACACACTCCACCATCCACCATGCCTCCGCCCCCCAAGTCCTGGAGAGACGGTTTCAGCACGCTGAGCAGCATGTACGAAAAACACATCAAAGGCGGTGAGTTGCCATCCATTGGCTGCGCGGCACCCTCCTCGCGACAACATGCTTTAGACGCCCACGCGATGCACCCCCAGCGCCACCCCACCCAACCTGCCTCTTCAAACGCCGTTTGATCTGCTTCTCCCCTGTCTAACATGTGGCCAGCTTCTAAGCCGCCCGTTGTTTCCCCCACCGCTGCGGCTCTCTTGTCTGTGCGTCCCGCCCGTCCTGTCTAAATTCTCCTACCTATCATGAGCTACAAGCTCGACCAAACCCGCTGAAACTGACGGCTAGCCGCAGGCCGTCTTCACCATTCTCTACGTGTTGCCCTTCTACCTGTCCCCCGCTACGCGCCCTTCCCCGCAGCTGACGCGCGATGCGCCTTCCTCGATCCGCGCGAGGGTTCGAGCGGTTACCTTCTCAACTGTCGTCATTGTGGCCTTGACCGTCTACGTGCTCCACCAGGCCGGCCATGTACCGCCGGCAGGTATCCTACAGCTTCTCGGCGTTTGGCCCGTCTCCCTTCTGGACACAGCCAGAACAATGCTTCTCGTAGCCATACTCTTTGCTGGGCCGCTATTCGAGCGCGGCATTGTGGACGGCGGCTTAAAGGACTGGATAGTATGCAGAGGGCTGTATGAAACCCTCAGCAGCTGGGTCGGCTATAGGAATTACGTTGTGGTCAGTCCGCTGCTGTTCCACCCCAGATAGTCACTAAAATAGTTAGGGTCCCGTCAGTGAGGAGATCATATGGCGTGCCGCGATCGTCCCGCTTCACATCCTAGCCAATTTCTCGGGGAAACAAATTATTTTCCTAACCCCACTCTATTTTGGCATCGCACATGTTCACCATCTCTACGAGTTCCGCTTGACACATCCACGCACGCCCCTGGCTTTCGCAGTGGCACGATCGCTCTTCCAGTTCACGTACACGTCTGTGTTTGGGTTCATCGCCGCGTTCATTTTCATCCGAACCGGCAATGTCTATTCTGTAGCCCTAGTCCACAGCTTCTGCAACTGGGTGAGCCTGCCACGTTTATACGGCCGGGTGGGAGTGGAGCCTGGTGAACCCATTGGGCCTCCCGGTGGCGCTCAAACAGCCGACACAGTCCATGGACAGTCCAAGGGTATTGCATGGACAGTTGTCTACTATGTGCTCCTTGTTTCTGGTGCCGTAGGTTTCTACTGGCAACTGTTCCCTCTAACCGAAAGCTCGCATGCTTTGCCAGTTGTGTTGAGGAGCGAGTAGTACCGTCTTTGAGCATACAACGGCGAATAAGATTTCAAGTCTTCAAAGTTGCTATCGCCCACCAGTTGTCCTTTTCATAACCCGACTCGACTACCTCTCCGCCAGCCTCTTCGATGTCATGCTCCAGCTCACCTTTCTTATACAAATGGTAGTAACGCAAAAACGTCTTGTCTTGCGTATGTGCAGGTGGCCCCTCCTTCTCAGTGGTTACTTCTTGTGCTTTTTGACTTTGCTCCTTTCTTGCAGGCTTCTCCTTCTTTCCCTTCATCACCCAGGGGACCATGACATCCTGTTCATGTCCTTCATCCCAGCCTCTCCGGCTGTCCTTTTGCTCCAGCGCCCAAACATAAATCAACGCTTTGCCACCAATTCTCGATTGGCCAGCTACTTGAGGCCGTAACAAATCCAACACAGCCTTCACAGCTTCTATTCTCCGTGCTGGGGTCGAAAGATGATGAATGACTGCAATTGAAATGGCAAAGTCGAAGCTTTTCAGTGGATGCGGTAGGCTGAGGTTATCAGCAACCACACTCGCATGCGGCTGGTGCTGTGTTGCAATCTTGGCCAGATTCGTTGATCTTTCAATCATCAAATGGAATTAGGAATTCAAGCGCTAAAGCAAGTTGTACGCGGAGGACAGGTCATACCGATCAGATCCTACGATGAACACTCGGGGGTTAACAGCTAGGTACTTTCCGTTACCGCAGCCCACGTCCGCACCGACAGCGCCATCGGGCTGCTCTTTGAGGAAGCGCTCGACTATGGGCCAGGGCTGCAATATCCCAAATTTGTTAGTCAGTCACATGCGCCAGATGCAATGTAGTACGCAATGGATATGGGTGACGCACACCTTGTAGCGCGTCGAGGAGAAGTGTGGAGCTATTTGCTCGTAGACGGAATGCACATGCTGTTCTTCGTATGCGGCGCCTTGGGGCTCTGGGGCTGCCATTTCGGGATGAATGCGTCAATCGTGGTCCTGATGATTTACGCAAAGGACTGTGGTTGTGTGGTTGGTAGACGCCAAGGCGCTAGGTGGGGGTTTATGTGGAGTTTTTAATGCTCGGTGGGCAAGGGCTGTGGGTTCTACACTCTCGATAGTTCATGTTGTCTTTCCGTAGGATGTGTGTCGATGAGAACTTTACCATGTATTTCATCAGAAGTACAATGCACACAACCAATCCAATGCAAGGTGGACGACGATTTTATAAGAAGCTTGTCGTCGGCGATTTATTCGACATAGTATTGCCACAGAGCAGATATAGCAGCCTCTAAAAGCTGGTATGACCTGGCCCCTATAATAAAGCCAAGTCTTTTGCGGTGTTTCCAATCAACGCAGGGGTATCTCAAGAATCATTAACCATAGACCATGCAACCCACCCTTTGCAGTTCCAGGTCTTCTACCAGAGAAAAACACCTCCAGCCTGTACAAGGCCGCCAAGTACAGAGAAGGAGAGAAGCAGGGTGCTTAGGTACAAAGAAGCTGGAACCTAATTGGGCTTCCCTAAGGCACATGATAAATAGACTTAGGACATTGTTGCGTGCGTGAGGTGTGGGCAGGTTGGGAGTAGATATGCCCATTACTGTATTGTCTATTGTCTGTCTGATATCTTGGTTCTCTGGCTGAAATATGCAGGAGTTGGATCAAGCGTAGTAACTCAATTCAGCACCAGTTTACGCCAAACGATTAGGCTTATTATTCGCGCATGAGCCGATACCGTTGATCCTAGCCTAGGTTTAAGAGAAGTTTGAGGTTACCGGGAAATAGACCGCCGCTGCTGAGATTGTACAAGCGAAGAATACCCAGAGAGCCTCTGGAGTCCACCACCAACTCAGACAGAATCCCCCTGCATCCTTCTCTGGCGATACGTCTGAAGTCCAGGTATTTCAATCCATTCGCATTCTGTCCTACTATCGATACCTTCTGCTTTGTTCCATCTGTCTCTGATACTTCCAGGTCCATATTCAAGCGGGAATGCCGTTCGTGGTTCTTCTGCCGTTAGCATTTCTGACATAGTCCGCCAGCTCCAGTCAGATGGTGATCTACAACCTCCAAGCTGGTGATAAGTGGATAATTTAATGACATAGCCCTTCGCTCTGCCACTCCAGGTTATATCAATGCAATAGTCCGTTGGACAGAGGGTGCAGGATCCGCATGATTGATCGCAAGCCACATAACGACCAGGCGTATCTTTCCCCTTGACCAGCTCGGGAAGTTGGATGGGAGAGTAACTGGGTTTTCCCTTCCCCAGGGTGAGATGCTCACAGGCATGAAAGATCCAAGTGTCGACAAAGCTTCTCAGAATTTTTGAACTACCTCGTGATTGATGCAATGTGATGACCGAGTGCAGCAGAAGCTTACCATCGATGATGCATGCATGCCGGGACGAGGATTCCACAATTCCCGGATGATAGGTTGATGAGCACCTGTCCTCCAGTTTTTTGAGAGGTAATCCGTGGCTGGGGCCGTAGAAATGTCGATTCATGACCAAGCGCACATGGTGATAAGGTATTTTATTACGGATGCCAAAGGCCCGGAGGGCATTGCGATCGCTTGTCTGGCACGGCAAATCTTCATCCAAGACCCAAGTAAAAATGGAATTGCTCCACCGTGTGCACCATCGATGAAGTTCCGTGCAATAATGGCAGAAATATAAACTAGCCGTGTCTTTCTCCAGCAGCAGCAATAGCTCTTCCTTCTCTGCCGTGTTTAAACATGAGTGCTGGGGAAAGCAAAGATCGTAAAGAGTTCGGCAGGTAATAGCGAGACATAGCCTGGAAGGACTCGGGAGATATGCGGTTATCATCAAGATGATTTCGGGAGGAAGAGCGAACGCACCTAGAGTTGATCGAGGAAGCCGTGGCCACACCAGTGTCATTAGGCGCTGGAAAAGCCAGCGGACTGTGCCCAAAACCATTTGGCTAACTAGGTATAGTGATAAGATAAAGTGATAGGGTAGGGTAGGGTAGGGTAGGGCAGGGAAAGGTAAGGTGAGCGAGCAAAGAAGAATTTTACGAATTTTACCCTCTCCCCCAGCTGTGTTGCTGAGGTTGTTACCTAATTGGACCAATGGTCAATAACTTAACACCATGACGTGTTAACTCAACATTTTGGCCGCCCAAGCTCCGATTGTGCCTATGCTTATTATATCTCATATTAGGACTTGACCTGAGCAACTTAGTAAACACCCACAACCTCTTCCAAGAGTACCGATGGCAGTAGAAATAGCCTGCCATGTTGTGTAATCTGAGTTCCTCATTAGCCTCCATCCAGTGGAATTCTTCAACCCATCTGGCAAGGACTTGTATAGCACTCAGGTGACTCCAGGGCATACCTTTCGAGCTAGAATTTTGCATCTCACCAAATTCACAAGCTCTTCTATCAGGAGTGCAAAAATCTACGCCATGCCGTCCCAGCGTCATGAGAATCCTGTTTCGCAGCTTCCCTTCCGCATACGAAGGCGCCAGAGTCTGGTTGGTACTTGCCTCTTTTCCCTACACACGCTTTCCTTATCTTCCAATTGTTTAGTTTGTGAACTTGAAGGAAGGAGCAAATGCTCATCCAGGCCGCTTCAAAACTTCCTGATTTCCCTTTCCTTGAATTCTTTTCCTTTTCTCCTCAGGACTGGCACCTTTGGCACTTTGTTTCTCTGAACCCGTGCCTGCATTTCCGCTTCTCGTTTCTCATCATGAATGAGTCTTTTAAGTTTTGGTTTCCGTCAATCTGGACGTTGCTCGGAGCCGTTTTTACTATTGCGTCTTTCGCATTTTCTTTTTACGTCGTGTTTGTCAGACACGACGTCGTTGCCACCCGGGTGGAAGCCTGCACCACGGCTGTAAAGGATACTTGCAGCACACTCGAGAGTCGCCTGGAAAACCTCGAGGCTTTGACGAGGGACGGCGAAGCGTTGAGGACGGCATTGACCCCGCATGGGGAGTTGATTGCCCAGACGCTTCGGGATAGTCTTCGTGAGTTGAGGAACGATGTGCAGGCGCTGGATGCTGCTGTCACAAGGTTGATGACGGACCCACAGGATCCAGCAACCCCTGTGCTTCCCGAGATCTTGTCCGAACTCAGACGGCCGAAGACAGGTAATCCAAAGGTCCAGAGGAGACTGGCCCCCTTCTCCCTTTTCAATGTTTTTGAAAAGGCTCATGCCGAAGGCCTGGCACGAGAACGGACACAGGCAACTCCCAGTCCATTCCATGAATTGGACTGATGACACTACCCGCGTCCAGGGGTGGTGGGGGTGTGCTCCTTCGGGGGTCGCCCTCCCCAGCGATGAGCTTACACCTTACCGTGGTGCTGGGGTTCAGTATCCTTTCAGAAGGAGAAGCCAAGATAAGCTCGATGTACATAGCTTTTTATTCAATTTGAACTCTTGTTAAACTGTACAACGAATGAAACCATTTTACATGTGATATAATATCGTTTTGCTTATTAGTAAAGACCTCGACTGGTCCAGTAGAAATCGAGACAATCCATCATACATTTCATTGATTGCGAGCCCAATATAAGAAGGTTTAGTCAGAGTACAATCCTCTTATTTCAACCAAAAATTCAAACAAATTTCTTGAAAATCCTTAAAAGTGAGATTTAAACAGAGTATGAGAGAAAATAAAGGCGTACTAGTGCCCCTTAAGAG
>Ga0247757_10001993_pt1 | contig 11652 bp, 14 predicted proteins | sample UWRJL126311R4_FD_180929 | JGI IMG/M metagenome (GOLD analysis project Ga0247757, IMG submission 180929) | Plant litter microbial communities from Arlington Agricultural Research Station in Wisconsin, United States - UWRJ-L126-311R-4 | ecosystem: Environmental > Terrestrial > Plant litter >...
CGGGTGCGACGGGCAACACCGGCGTGACGGGTGCGACGGGTTCGACCGGCGCCACGGGCGTGACGGGTTCGGCGGGCGCGACCGGTGCGACGGGGGCCACGGGCTCGGTCGGGAACACCGGCGTGACGGGTTCGACCGGCGTCACGGGCGCCACCGGCGTGACCGGGTCCACGGGCGCCACCGGCGCGACGGGTCCGTTCGGGTTCACGGGCGCCACGGGCGCGACCGGGGTCACCGGCCCCGCCGGCTGATGGCGGGCTACCTCCAGCTCGCCCAGGCCGCGCGCGCCGCGAACGCGCGGGTCAAGACGGCCCGCGACCTGGACGCCCGTTGGCGGGCGCTCGGGCCGGAGGGGCAGGAGGAGGCGCGCGTGGAGTGGGAGCGCCTCAAGGCGGCGATGAAGGCCGTTCGCGAGCACGCGGAGGCCGGCCCGCGGGGGTTCGTCACCCAGTTCAGCGCGGCGTACCGGGGCGAGGAGATCGACGCCCCGCCACCGCCGCGCAGCCTCGGCCAGCTCGTCGGCGAGCTGCACGTCGCCACCAACGCCCTGCGCGACAAGCTCGACGCGGTCGAGGCCCGGCCCCCGAGCTGAGCTACTCGTCGAGGCCTTCGACGCCGATCAGGAGCACGCCCAGGAGCGCGCCGCCGCTCCCGCCGTACTCCGCGCAGGTCTTGGCGTCGCGCTTCGGGGCCTGGGTCACGTGGACCGCGAGCTGCCTCCAGCCGTGCAGCGTGCCGGCGGACCAGTCGGCCACGGTCACCGAGTCGGTGAACAGGTCCTTCTTGACGTTGCCGTCGGCCCGGAAGGCGAGGCGCAGGTCCGTGCTGTCCCCGCGCAGCTTGGTGCCGTCGGTGCGGAAGGCGTATCCCTGCTCCATCACCGCGGTGGGCAGCAGCGTGCGCGCGATCGCGAGGGGGTCGCCGGTGCCGTCGGAGGGCGTCAGCACGGCGTGCATGGCGATCCGCGCGCAGCGGACGGGCTTGGGGGCCTTGCGCTTGCCGGTGCGCCTGCTCGGACGGTCGTACGGGATGACGTACTCGTCGAAGACCACGGTGGCGGCGTCGGGGCGGGAGACGAGCCGGTAGTCGTCGTCGGAGCCCAGGAACTTGTCCAGGGGCGTCGCCCAGGTCTGGGTCGAGCCGTCGGGGAAGGCGGCGGTCGCCTTCAGCGGCGCCGGCGCCTTGGCCTTCTTCTTCGTGGCCGCGCTCGCACCGGGAGCGAGGGACAGGAGGGCGAGCCCGGCGATGAGCGGAACGGTGGAGCGACGGAGCACGGAGGCCTCTTCTCGAAACGGCGGCGGACAGCGGTGGGTCGCAAGACTGGCGCACGGCCGCGTTTCGTGTCGCGCCCCATCCGTGGTTTCCCTGATGCGGGAGGCGCCGGGCGCTGCTTCCGTCTGGGCATGCGCCTCTCCCTCGTGCTCGCCCTGCTCGCCGTGCTCCTCCTCGTCCCCGCCGGAGCGGCGACGGCCACCGGCGTCGCCTACCTCGACGGCAACGAGGTGTGGGTGGCCAGCGTCGACGGGCAGACCCGGGTGCGGCTCAGTGCGGGGGAGGGAGATTGGCTCGCGGTGGCCCAGGGCGACGGCGGGCACGTCGTCGGGGTGCGCAACGAGCCGGGCCGGAACGGCAGCTTCGCGACGTTCGCGGTGTGGCAGCCGGACGGGACGCTCACCGACCAGGGCCCGCTGCAGTCCCGGAGCGGGTACAGCATCTCCGCCATCCCGGTCGGGCTGGACATCACGCCGGACGGGCGGTCGATGGTCTACGGCTTCTCTCAGTCGCGCTACGACTCCTCGACGTTCCCCGCCACGTTCGTGCTCGACACCGGCACCTACGCCCAGTCGGTCGCCACCCGCGCCGGCGGCGTCCCGTTCGCGATGGACGACGTGGACTGGCCCACGCTGGCCGGCTCCCGCGTCGTCGGGGCGTCCTCGTCCCAGCAGGTGGTGGTCCAGGACCCGACGGGCCAGCCGCCGTACAGCTTCGACTTCACGCCCTGGCTCGCCGTCCCGACCCCGTTCCAGGTGCGCCGCACCGACGTGGCGGCCTCCGGCACCGTCGCGGCGATGGAGCTGTACGAGCCCAACCCCGGCAGCGGTGACGACCTCCAGGAGCGGATCGCGATGTTCCCGCTCAGCGGCCTGGGGGGCCCGATCACCCCGATCGACCACGACTGCTTCCTGCCCGCGGACGGCAAGGCGCGCGAGCCGAGCCTGTCCCAGGACGGCCGGCTGATCGCCTACGTCGACCAGGGCGGGGTGAGGATCGCCCCGGTCACCGACTTCGCCGCGCTGGTGACGGACTGCGCGCCGACGACGCCGACCACGATCTCCGCGACCGGGAGGAAGCCGTCGCTCGGCCCGATCGACGTGGCGGCGCTGGCGGCGGCCCGGAACCCGAGCCCGCCGACCCCGCCCGGCTCCCCGACGACGCCCGCCGTCCCCACCAAGCCCTCCGTGCCGACCGGCTCCGGCGGCTCGGCGCCCGCGGTGTCGATCCCGTCCCGGACGAAGGCCTCGAGCCTGGCGGCCGGCGTCGCGGTCTCCGTGAAGGTGGCGAGGGCCGGGACGGTTCGCCTCTCGCTGCTGGCGTCCTCGAAGGTCCTGGGGCTGAAGGGGAAGGCGAGGTCCGTCGTGGTCGCGACCGGGGCGGCCAAGGCCAAGAGGGCCGGCAAGGTGAGCGTCAAGCTCAAGGCGAAGAAGGCCTACAAGCGCAAGCTGGGGAAGCTGAAGGGCAAGAGACTCACGCTGAGGACCACCGTCGCCGGCCGGACGACGACGAAGACGATCACCCTGCGGTAGCCCGAGCCGGCCGCTCCCCGGAACCCGCGGCACCCGTTCTCCAAGTTGTTGCCACCCCTCGGCAACAACTTGGAGCACGGGGTGCAGGCCACTCCGTGCGGTGGGGCGACCGGCCGCGGATAGGCTTCCCGCGTGGCCGCCCGATCCCTCGCCAGCCGTCTGACCACGCTCGTCGGAGCCGTCCACGGCTTCCAGGACCTGGACGAGTACCGCGAGGGGGTGCTCGGCGCGCTGCTCGCCGCCGTGCCGGCCGACGTCGCGTCCTACAACGAGGTCGACGGCGATCCGTCCCACTCGTGGTGGACGAGCGAGCCGCACCTGCCCGTCCCGCCGGAGCTGGCGGAGCGGTTCGCCGAGCTGCTGCCCCAGAACCCGATCCTCGCCCACAACCTCCGCACGCACGACGGGCGGCCGCGCCGGATCTCCGACTTCATGGACCAGGAGACGTTCCACGCGCTGCCGCTCTACCGCGAGTTCTACGTCCACGTCGGCGTCGAGCACCAGGTCGCGCTCACCCTTCCGACGCGCGAGCCGGTCCTCATCGGGATCGCGCTGAGCCGGAGCGGCCGCGACTTCGCCGACCCCGACGTGGCGCTGCTCGCCGCGGCTCGCCCGCACCTGATCCAGGCCTACCGCAACGCGGAGCTGGCCGCCGCCCGGGAGGCGACGATCTCCGCGCTGGAGTCCGGCCTGGAGGCGCTGGGCGCCCCGGTGCTGGTCGTCGACGCGCGCGGCCGGGTCGACATGGCCACGCCGACCGCGCGCCGCCTGCTCACCGGCCGGCTGGGCGGCCCCGGCGGCCGCCTCGCGCCGGACGTGACGGCCGCGCTCGCCGCGCGCCGCGCGGCCGCGACCCCGGCGACCGAGCCGCTGATCGTCGACGACGGGACGCGGACGCTGTCGCTGCGCGTGCTGCGCGGCCCCGACAGCACGAGCGAGCTGCTGATCGTCGAGCCGGGGGCCAGCGGCCTGAGCGTCCCGGCGCTGCAGGGCCTGGGCCTCACCCGGCGCGAGGCGGAGGCGCTGCGGTGGCTGGCGCTGGGCCGGCGCGGCGCCGACATCGCCCAGGTCCTGGACGTCTCGCCGCGCACCGTCGAGAAGCACCTGCAGAACGCGTACGCCAAGCTGGGCGTGCACACCGCCTCCGAAGCGGCGGCGACGGCCTGGGCGGCCGTGGGCGTGCGGCTGCCCGAGCGACCGGACCGCTGATCGGCGGCCGCCAGGCCTGGCCCCCGGCGCCCCGATCCGCGAGGATCGGGGGATGAGCTCCATCGAGGACGTGACGGCGACCGCGCGCACGATCGCGGTCGAGAACCCGGCGACCGGCGAGGAGATCGACCGGATCCCGTGCCTGGACGCCGGGGACGTCGCCGCGCTCGTCGCGCGGGCCCGGGCCGCGCAGCCGGGGTGGGAGGCGCTGGGCTTCGCCGGCCGGGCCCGGCTGATGTACCGCCTGCGGCACTGGCTGGTCACCAACCGCGCGCGCATGATCGACGTGGTCGTCGCCGAGAACGGCAAGACCCGCGAGGACGCGCTGCTCGCGGAGCTCTTCTACCTGGCCGACTCGCTCGGCTTCTGGGCCAAGCGCGCCCCGAGGTACCTGGCCGAGGAGCGCGTGCGGACGCACTCCCCGCTGCTGCTGGGCAAGAAGGTCGTGGTGCGCCACCGGCCGCTCGGCGTCGTGGGGATCATCGCGCCGTGGAACTACCCGCTGACGCTCGGGCCCGGCGACGCGCTGCCGGCGCTGATGGCCGGCAACACCGTGGTGATCAAGCCGAGCGAGATCACGCCGCTGTCGACGCGGCTGTTCGTGGAGGCGGCGCGCGAGGTCGGCTTCCCGCCCGACGTGTTCCTGCTCGCCACGGGCGACGGGTCGACGGGCGCCGCGCTGGTGGAGGAGGCGGACATGATCATGTTCACCGGCTCCACGAAGACGGGCCGCAGGATCGGCGGGCGGTGCGGCGAGCGGCTGATCCCCTGCTCGCTGGAGCTGGGCGGCAAGGATCCGATGATCGTGCTGGCCGACGCCGACCTGGAGCGCGCGGCCAACGTCGCGGTGGAGTGGGGGATGCGCAACAGCGGCCAGATCTGCATGTCGGTGGAGCGCGTCTACGTGGAGGACGCGGTGCACGACGACTTCGTCGCGCGGGTCACCGAGAAGGTCGGCGCGCTGCGCCAGGGCGTCCCGCGGGGCGCCGGCTCGGTCGACGTGGGGGCGATCACGTTCCCGCCCCAGCTGGAGACGATCGACGCCCACGTGCGCGATGCGGTGGATCGCGGCGCGCGGGCCGTGGTCGGCGGCCGGCGCGGCAACGGGCCCGGCCGCTTCTACGCCCCGACGGTCCTGGTCGACGTGGACCACTCGATGGCCTGCATGCGGGAGGAGACGTTCGGCCCGACGCTGCCGATCATGCGCGTGCGGGACGAGGCCGAGGCGATCCGCCTGGCCAACGAGGGCCCGTACGGCCTGGCCTCCAGCGTGTTCACCCGCGACGTCGAGCGGGGCGAGCGCGTCGCGCGCCAGCTCCGGGCCGGCGTCACGTGGATCAACGACGCGATCATGAGCTACATCGCCCAGGAGGCGCCGTTCGGCGGCGCCAACGAGTCGGGCATGGGGTCACGCCACGGCGCGGGCGGCATCCGCAAGTACTGCCAGACCCAGACGATCCTCACCACCCGCTTCGCGCCCGCGCGCGAGCCGATGATGTTCCCCAACACGGTGCGCGACAGCCGTCTGCTGGGCGCGGCGATGACGCTGATGTGGGGCCGCAAGCCGCGCGGCTAGCTCCGCGCGGCCACCCGTTCTCCAAGTTGTTGCCGGGGTGTGGCAACAACTTGGAGAACGTCGGGCAACGGGCCGGGCGGGCGGCTACTCGGGCGGGGCGTGGGCGACGAAGACGGGGATCGTCGCGTGGTGGAGCACGTAGCTGCTGACGCTGCCGGTGAGCAGGCCGACGCGGCCCAGGCCGCGGGCGCCGAGGAGGATCGCGTCGTAGGTGTCGGCCATCGACTGGGCGACGATCTCCGGGCCCGGCTTGCCGTGGCGCACGACCGAGGTGACCGAGAGGTCCTCCGGGAGCCGGCCGATCGCGTCGCGCAGCGTCTTCTGGGCGTACGCGTCGGCGTCCTCCTGGAGGGTGCGCGGGTCGGGCGCACCGCCGGTGATCCACCGCCCCGACTCCGCCGTCACGTTGGGGACGACGCTGAGCAGGGTGAGCGTCGCGTGATCGCGCCGGGCGGCGGTCACCGCGGCGGAGAGGGCCAGCTCCGCGCTGCCGGAACCGTCGATCGCCACCAGCAGCCGGTGGAAGCGCAGCTCGCCGAGCGGCGTGGGCGGCGTGGGGTCGGGACCGGGCTCAGGCGTGTCGAGGGCCACGCATGAAGTCTGCCACGCGTCTCACCCCACCTGGCGGCGGTGCGTGGAGAGCGGCAGGTCGGTGAGGGGGCCGACGTGGTCGACGATGCCCTTCCACTCGGTGCACGCCGCCTCGTACCACGCCTGGGCGACCACGAGGTCGGGCGCGGACGTGGCGTCGCGCAGCTTGGCGACGGTGCCCGCCAGCTCGCCGTCCAGCACGGTCCAGCTCGTGCGCAGCGCGTCCAGCGACGTGCCGATGTCCGTGAGGTCCTTCTGCACGAACGAGGTGCTCATCGTCAGGCCGTTCAGCGTGGCGATGATCTGCTGGTCGGTGCGCAGCGCGCCCTGGTCCCCGGCGATCGTCTGCTGGTAGCCGGAGATCTGGGCCTCCATCCCGTCGATCTCGCCCTGCGCCTCGGCGATGGTCGCCACGCCGATGCCGGCGAGGATCAGCGAGGCGCCGCCGGTGATCGGGGCCAGGAGGATCCCGAAGATGGTCTCGAAGATCCCCGCCGTCTCCTCCGAGCGGGCCTTGGCGATCGCGTCGCGGTCGGTGGCGACCTGGGCGGTGAGCGCGGCGATCTGCTTGTTGATGCCGTCGATCGTCGCCTGGATGTCGGCCTCGGCGGCCTGCACCTCGGCGACGGTCTGGGTCATCCGGCCCTGGACGCCCTGCATCGCCGCCTCGAACGCGCGCAGGCGGGTCAGGTAGTCGCCGACCATCCCGGTCATCGTGGTGATCGGCGGCTCCAGCGCCGCCAGCAGCGCGACGAGCTGTGCGCGCCCCTCGGGGGTGAAGTGGGCGGCGAGCGACGCGAAGAGCGCGTCGATCGCCGCCCGCGACGACAGGAACGCGTTCCCGCACGTCGCGATCGCCCCGAGGATGTCCGTGCCGAAGGACAGGACGCCGCTGCGCCGCCACGCCACGACCAGCGTCTCGGCGGCGCCCAGCTCGCGGTCGAGCTCGTCGTACCAGCTCGACGAGACCGGCTGGACCTCCGCCTCGATCACGCCCTGGCACGCGGAGTTGAGCAGGACCATGGCGTTCATGCTCGCGTCGATCTGGGCGTTGGCGTCCTGGCTGGAGAACGGCATCGGACCGGTGCCTCAGGCCGCGTCCGCCGCGGCGAGGGAGCCCTGCATCGGCAGCTCCTTGACCGGCACCTGGACCGGCGCGTCGGCCAGGCTCTGCGCGAACGCGGTGGCGGTGGCCCACTCAGTGACCGCGGCCTGCGTGAACGTGCCCTCGAGGAGCGTGCTGAGCGCCGACTCCGCCTTCTCCAGATTGGAGAGCACGCCCTTGAGCTCACCCTCGAACACCGTCCAGCTCGTGCGGAAGTCCGACAGGGAGCTCGTCGCACTCGTCGTGTAGTTGATCGCCTGCGAGGAGGCGGTGTCCAGGCCCTTCAGCGCGACGAGCTGGCGCTTGTCGCTGTCCAGCTCGGCCTGGTCGCCGGCGATCTCCTTGAACTGCTTGTTGATCTTGTCCTGCATGACGGCCCACGTCACCGTGCCGCCGATGATGAGCAGGCCGCCGGTGCCGGCCAGGACGAGCGTGCCGCCGCCCGTCTCGGGCGCCAGGGCGATGCCGACGACGAGCAGGAGCAGGCCGACGCCGATCCCACCCGCGGACACCGCGATCGCGATGTTCTCGTCGTGGATCATCTTCTGCAGCGTGGTGATCGCCGTGTTCATCTTGTCGACGTCGGTCTGCAGGTCCGACTCGGCCTTCTGGATGTTCACCGCGCCGGTCGACAGCTGGTCGTGCGCGGTCTGCATCTTGTCGCCCCACGTCTTCAGCGAGGTGGCGGTGGCATCGGCCTTAGTGATCATTCCGCTCACCTCGTCCACCAGCACGCTGACGAGCTGGTGGACCTGCTTGACGTACGGATCGTCGGCGCCCTGGGCGTCGGGATGGGCCGCGACGATGGCCTGGATCTGGCCGGCCACCGCGGAGAACGTGGCGCCGTAGTCGATGACCTGCAGGGGGACGCCGCCGGTGACGTCGGGGGCGATGTTGTCGATCCAGTTCTGCGCGACGACCTTGGCGGCGTCGAGCTTGCCCTTCAGGTCGTCGAACCAGTCGGGCTTCTTGTCGGCCGGCGGGGTGAACGTGGTGTTGAGGATGCCGTGGCAGGCCTGCGTGATCAGGTTCAGCGTGACGAACGAGGTCTGCGTCCGCTGCTGCAGCAGGTCGGTGGGGGTGGGGTCGGGCATGGGTCGGGCTCCTTTGCGGGGTCGGGGGAGGGCGCCGTCAGGCGGCGAACGACATGGGGGTCTGCGGATCCAGGACGACAGGGGGACCGACGGTGGTCTTGAGCGCCGGGATGGCCAGCGCGAAGCGGTTGATCGCCGTCCAGTTGGCGTTGGCCGTCGGGATGGAGAACAGGTCGAACAGCGTGTTGGGGTCGGCGCCCGCGTCGAGCGCGGCGATGGCCGCCTCGAGCTTCTGCTGCTCGGTGCGCCACATCGTCGAGATCTGGGGGGTGACGTCGACGATCTGCCCGAGCGTGAGCTGCAGGTCGTAGACCAGCCGCAGCACGAGCTTGGTGCCCGCGGCCGCCTGCGCGGCGTAGCTGGCCTTGAGCTGCAGCTCGCCGATCTTGCGGAGCGTCTCGCCGATCTTCTCCGTGTTGGTGATGAGGTCGTAGTAGGTCTTGCCGACCGTGAACGCGGACGCGGCCATCGACAGGAACGAGAACGACTCGCCGACCGCCGTGGCGACGTTGTAGAGCGTCTTGGCGGTCGAGGTGATGATGCTCTGGCCGCTGCTGATCATCCCGCTGGAGATCGACGTCTCCAGCGAGGAGACGAGGTCCTCCAGGTGGGTCAGCTCGGTGGCGATCGCCACCATCTGCCGTTCCTCGCCGCTCAGCTCGGCCCAGCCCTCGTTGATGCTCTCCTCCAGCAGCGGCTGCACGTTCTGGAACGCGTGGAGGTGGTCCTGCAGGCCGCGGGTGGCCACGTCGGTGGCGGCCACGGCCTTCTTGGCCTGCGGTACCAGCACGGTGCTCAGCAGGGAGCGCCACTGGGCGGGCGTGGTGATCGAGCCCGCCTGCTGCATCGCCGCGACCCCGCCGAACGCGCTGGCGTAGTCGGTGAACTGGAGCAGGACCGAACCCCAGATGTCCGGCTTGTCCCTCGTCCAGCCCGCGCCGGCCTCGGCGAGCATGGCCACGCGCTTGCGCACCATGATCAGCCACTCCGGGTCCTCCGGCAGCTTGCCGATGAGGAGGCTGCCGGTGCGCTCGGAGTAGGAGTCGAGCTTGAGCGTCTCGTTGAACGCCTGGGTCAGGAGGGTGTCGACGACGGTGATCGAGGGACTCAGCACGCTAGGCCCCGATCACGAGGAAGGGGTCGAAGCTCTCCTGCTTGCCGTCCATCGTCAGGTTCACCGAGTACTGCTGGGTGCCGGTGAAGCCCTGGGCCTCGACGCGGCCCTCCCAGTAGACGCTCCCGGGGGCCGTCACCATCTGGGGCACGCAGATCTTGTCGGCGATCATCTGGCCCGTGAAGCCGGAGATCTCGACGTCGTTGGAGGGGGCCACGGAGACGACGTTCCAGGTGAGGAGCTGCCCGTCCTTGATGGCGGTGCGCAGCTCGGCCTGCCCCTCGCTGCCCGACCCGACGTGCTTGTTGGTGTCGACGAGGTAGACGTTGTCCGTCAGGTTGGTCGCGAGGGCGCCTTCGACGTCGACGATGATCAGCACATCCACTGTGTTCATGTTCGCTCCGGTTCGTGTCTGGGATGGGTGGGACGGGTGGTCAGACGACCTTCAGGAAGCAGGTCGCCGACAGGGGGGTGCCGTGCAGCGAGAGCGCGACGGAGTAGGCGTAGGAGGCGAACGCGCCGTGCGCCTCCACCCGGCCCGCCCACGCGCCATCGTCCCCGGTGTCGCGGGGCGCGCAGACGGCCTGGGCCACCATGGGGCCCGAGAACCCGGTGATCGAGACCAGTCCGGTCGCGGCGACGGGCGCCACGCTCCACACCACCTCCTGGCCGTCCTCGCAGACGGTGTGGAGCTGGTCGGTCGCTTCCTGCCACGACCCGAGATAGCCGTTCGTGTCGACCATGTACGAGTTGCCGACCAGGGTTCCCTGCGCCAGGGCCCCCGCGGTGTCGACGACGATCAGCACACAGAGTCGGTTCATGGCGGTGGCGCGACGCTACCGGAACGACATCTCCGTGTATAGATGTATTTCTGAGGTTTCGGGAGTCGACGGCCGGTGACACACCGGGCGCGGGGGCTGGCGCGCGGGCGCTACGGATCGAGCGCGACGCTCTCGCGGAGGATCCCGTAGGCCTCGGCGAGGTTGGCGTCGAGGTCGTCGCCCGGGTTGACCACCCAGTGGACGAAGGCGGCCATCGACGTGCCGAGCATGGCGTGGCCGATCGTCTGGGGGACGAGGTCGCCGGGATCCTCGCCGCGACGGGCGGCGACGAACTCGGCGACGACCTGGCGCCACGCCTCGTAGCGCAGGATCGAGTGGGCCTGCAGGGCCGGCACCGAGGTGATGAGCGTCATGCGGATTCGCAGCTCGGGCAGCTGCTCGGGCGCGTAGCGGTTGGACTCCACGATCGCGTCGGCCAGCGCCCGCATGGTCGGGACCTCGGGCGGCGTGGCGTCGAGGAGGCCGCGCAGCCGGTCGAGCACGAGGTCGAAGTCGCCCCAGACGATGTCGTTCTTGGAGGGGAAGTAGCGGAACAGCGTGCGGCGGCCGACGCCGAGCGCCTCGGCGATGTCGTCCATCGTCGTGTGCTCGAACCCGTCGCGGGCGAACAGGTCGAGCGCGGCGCGCTCCACCTCGGCGTGCGTCGTGCTCGGCGGCCGGCCCCGTGGGGGAGCGGGTCGTGGTGCGTCCCCGGGCGTCATGGCGCGGCGGTGCCCTTCCATTTGGCACTCGGTGCTGTAATGATCGCGCTTCGCATCCAACCGTTCATGAGGAGAGGTTCGCATGCTCGAGGAAGTCACCGATGTCCCGACGCCGCCGGACGCCGCGACGGAGCCCGCGCCCGTGCCCGCCCACCCCGATCCCGCCGCGGAGTTCCCGGTGCTCGTCCAGGAGGATCTCCTCGTCGAGGACGTCTCCATCGACGGCATGTGCGGCGTCTACTAGGCGGCGCGCGATGCCCGCCACCGTCCTGCCCACCCCGGCGGCGCCCGCCGCGCCCGTCGCCGGCGAGCCCGCGTTCGACCTCGACGGCGCCTGGGGCCTGCACCCGCAGGTCGCCCTGCGCCCCGAGGCGTTCGGCGCGCTCGCCTACCACTTCGGCACGCGCCGCCTGTCGTTCCTGAAGAGCCCGGCGCTGCACGCGCTGGTGGACTCGCTGGCCGACCACGCGACGGCCCGCGCCGCCTGCGCCGCCGCCGGCGTCCCGACCGCGGAGCTGCCGTCCTACCAACGGGCGCTGGCCACCCTGGTCGCGTCCGACATGATCGTCGCGAGGGAGCCGGCATGACCGTCCTCGAAGCCCCGAAGCCCGTGGGC
>Ga0247757_10001994_pt1 | contig 11633 bp, 9 predicted proteins | sample UWRJL126311R4_FD_180929 | JGI IMG/M metagenome (GOLD analysis project Ga0247757, IMG submission 180929) | Plant litter microbial communities from Arlington Agricultural Research Station in Wisconsin, United States - UWRJ-L126-311R-4 | ecosystem: Environmental > Terrestrial > Plant litter >...
CGCTGCGACACGGGAGGTCAAAGTGCCTTCGATGCCCTGCCAGTTCTCTGAAGCAAGCGCATATTGGGTCTGCAAGGTTTCAATTTGGCGGAGGAGTTTGGCTTGTGAGTCACCTGTTGCTGAAGACGAAACTTCTTCTGAGCGGCTTCGAAGCAACTCAAGTTTAGACTCAAGGTTCTGCGTGATGATTATTAGGATAGTCAACCCTGGGCAGAATATAAGAAACTTACGGCAATTTCGCCGCGCAGCTCCAGCTCCGCAACTTTTGCTCTCTCTTGTTGTCTTGTAGCCTCATCTCTCGCTTCCTGTAGCTCTCGCTTAGCGCGATCTTCGGCGAGTTTCTTCTCAATCCGCAGGTTCTCAATGTCCTCCTGTAGCGATGCGGTAACCCGCTTCTCTGTTTCCAATGCACCAGTTTGCACCCTCTTCTCAGCATCCTCAGCTCTTGATAGTGCGTCACTGAGCTGTCTCCTAAGCTCTGCAATTGTGAGTCCAGCCTCCTCTCGCTCCGACCGTATGACTTCAATGTCTTTCTCTATTTTGACTACGACCTTGAGTTTTTCCTGTGCTGCCTTCTCACTCGCCTCTGCACGTTTTGCTCTGTCTGTCTGCTCCACAATTGATTTTTCTGCCTTGGAAAGCCTTTGCTTGAGAGTTGACATCTCCTTATCGGTCTCCATTGCTTTTGCCCGCATCTTCTTGATCGTAGCTAGGTGTTTCATTTCCGTCTTGGACAACTTCTGACCTTCCTCCATCAGCGCAGCTATTTGAGCGTCCTTCTCCGCCAGCTTCTTATCTGCAGGGACGGCTTCTGAATCCGCTGAAGCAGACTTGGCAGACGAGGCCAATTGCTGCGAAAGGTAAGTGAGTTTCGACTGTAGGGCATCAATGCGCTCGAGATGCGAATGTAGCTCCTCGCGGTGCTCCTGTAGAGTCTCTTCGTGTATCTTCTGGAGCGCGGATAGTTCGACTTGTAAGGTTTCAGGGTCCTGGGAAGTGATCTGTTCGGGTTCTGCAGGAGCAGGCATATCGACAGAAGGGCGTGGAAGAACGCTGTCTATTGATTGACGCGGAGAGGATGATGTTTGCGGGGTAAGAATGGCAGGTATAGCCATTGTCATTGCCATGGATGCTGGTTGCTCTGATACAACCGATGAGGCTGGCGGGGAAGGGAGTGGTGATCCAGTAGAAGGTTGAGAGGCGGGCTCGGCCTTCACGCCCTCTGCAGCTTCTACAGCTTCTACAGTTTCGTTGTTGACGGTCGACAGCGCCTCTGCGACTGGTTCTGAAGCCCTTGAGTCTATGCTTGCCCTTCCAGTCTCGTTGGCCACAGCGGGATTCCTCAACGCAGGGCTTTCTGGCCGTGAGCCAAGCTCAGACGACGGTCGCGACTCTGCACCTTCTTTGCCCTTATTAACAGCTTTCGCAAGGCGGTCTTGCAACCGGGAGTTCGGTCTGCTTCGCGACGAGCTACGCGAAACTGGTCCTGTTAGCTCAAGTCCGGTGTGGCTGCTTGACAGCCAGCATGCTGCACATCGACTTCCCTACCTTGGTCAACCTGTAGCCTCTGCTTCTCAGCTGCTTCCTTAGCCGCAGCCTCGACGGCTCTCTGCCTTGCGCTCGCCTGGTCATCGCCGGCCAGTATGGTGTCCAGCTGCGACTCAAGACCTGCGACGGCACTGCCTAGAAACGAGCCCCATCCTCCCTTCCGTTGCGCGCTCATCTTAGACCAGAAATAGTGGCCGTTGTGTGTCGCGGGTGGAGTCTGGTATATGTGTCCGAAAGTGTTACTAGCGATCACCTTCTCGTCGCCTTTCGTCTAGGACCGTTCATGGCTCGGGGAACACAAAGGCCAGGTTGTGTGAAAGTGTAGCTGGGCAGAAGGATGGCAGGCCACGGCGGGGAATTGCTGGCGCGAACGCGTACGTAATCGGCGTGGGTCGGAATTGTAGATCGGACTGACACCACTACACTTGACCTGACACTGTTCCTCTAGGATTCGTGGGGTTTTTGTGATTGTAGTGCAGGCCGACGCGGGTCTCAGAGGCTGAGTTGCAAGAAGTACGCAGCTGTTCGTTCCCGCAGGCACTCAACCCCAATCGGGCTAGGCTACAGTTCCACTTGCGCGCTTCCCCAGCATTTCGTCACTGGAGTGGGCTGTTCAGCGGTATTCGTAGTACAGTAGCACTGCATTAATCCGTCCGTGAAAAATAGCCAAGATGCCTCGCGCTGTGAGTTACTTTTCTTTTTCCTCATGGTCCCCGTCAATCATCTCGAAACACGGCATCCATGTACAGGTTTGCTATTCTTAGCCCCCGCTGGCATCATCATCGAGACCAGAGCTTCCACGTCAATATTCCCCATATTTCTTAATTGTTTTCGATATTGGCACGCTCATCGATAACCTGCCGTACTGGAAAAGCCTGAAGAATTAAGTGATGTTATAGTGGGATTGGACTCAGAACCACCTGCTTATGGCTCATTTATACTACACAAAGCTCCACATGAACCTCCGATCAGCGTGTTCTGAAACTCCAAATGCTCAACCCATTTTTCCATCAATAACTTCCATATATATTCAATCTGTACTATGCTTAAGAGTTGATCTCTGAATCCTCGTCTCAAGTGTCGCTCAAATAACACTTGCTAACATCTAACACCCCTCCAGGCAATCGGCCAGATATGCTCCACCTCATCTATGTCCCACAACCTGACTCAATGCGTTCGTCTGATTCAACTTGCATCTCGCGCCAACGCCTCAGCACTGTTCCTCCCCGAAGCCTCAGACTACATCGCTTCGTCGCCTTCAGAAACCCTCTCCCTCTGCAAACCAACCACGACCTCGGAATTCGTCCTAGGTCTCCAAGCCGAAGCTGAAAAGCACAAACTTCCCATCAATGTCGGCGTCCACGAACCCGCAACCTGCGGGACTAAAGTAAAAAACACACTCCTCTGGATCGACGAGAACGGCCGCATAGCACACCGATACCAGAAACTGCACCTTTTCGATGTGGAAATTGAGGGCGGGCCCGTGATCCAGGAGAGCAAGGCTGTAGAAAGAGGCACCAAGGTCGAGGACCCCATCTTCACGCCACTGGGTAAGGTGGGCATGATGATATGCTTTGACCTCCGCTTCCCAGAGCAGAGCCTCGCGCTGCGAAAGCGCGGTGCGCAAATCCTTACGTACCCATCCGCATTCACAGTGCCGACGGGTAAGGCACACTGGGAAACCCTGCTGCGAGCCCGTGCGATAGAGACGCAGAGTTATGTCATCGCCGCGGCACAGTGCGGTGCTCACAATGAGCAGGGGACAAGACGGAGCTATGGACATAGCATGATTGTTGATCCATGGGGCAAGATTGTAGCAGAGCTAGGTGGAGAGGAGGATGAAAAGCGTAAATTAGACATGGATGAAATTGCCACTGCAGAGATAGATTTGGATTACTTGGAGAAGGTAAGGATGGAGGTACCATTGGCTAGGCGGACGGATGTGTATCCTGCGATAGAGTAAGTCAGGGGTAAGCTATAGTATGAGTGGTACTACTGGAATGCTGGCTTGCTTAGGCGAGGGCGTGTTATGAGCTTATGCACTTGCCTTTCTTGTTCTTTAAATAGAAATAGTCACCCCTCGAAACAATTCCTCCATGCTGATTAATTTCATGTAAATTCCTCATGTGATAGTCATCGTCCTTCGACAAACTGTTCCAGATTCTGATTATCGAGAGTATCTTTAATGTTTAACAGCCTCTGCAGCCTTACATTTCACATATTTCAGCAAGGTCCAGCGACCTTTACGAGCCCTCAGTGTTTAATTATTATTATTTGGTCAAGAACAAAATCTCGATTTGTTTAATCTTATACGTACACCCCAAATATCGTTAAAGAGCGTAGCCATGAAAAGGAAATAGCTTTTGAGCCAGGGCGCTGCACCACGAGTATTTAAGAATACCCCTCAGGATACCATATGACCAAGATGTCGCATTTGATTATGAAATCCGTAATATCTGTTTCTCGTCCACCATAAATCAAGAGATCTCCCCAGCCCAGTGTCTTGTCAAACCGCCCGACTTCCTGGTTTGTGCTGTTGTTCGGATCATAGACGGTGCACGCGTAGTTGTCGTATTGGAAAAAGTTCAATGAGTTGAGGCGGGTAGCCTTGAGGACGCCGTTGGTGTCGAGGCCTGTGCCAGCAAATCCCAGGTAACGGAAGTTGCGGTTGTGCCCGTCGAAGGCAAGGCCAGCACCGGCTTGTGCACCGGTAACATCATTGGAAGCAGTGAAAGCGAAGGGGAAGAAGCCCTGGGAACCCACAGAAGTGCAGTTATGCAGGGTGGGAGCTGTGAGCGCGGCTGTAAAGAGAGCAGCGATGGAGATGATGGAGCGCATCTTAGAAAGGTTCGCGGTCGCTCTAGATAATGTAGTAGATTTGAAAGCTCCTAGGAATCGCGCCTGCTCAGTCTCTAACTTGAGAGCTTGAGTGCACGATGACATGACCTTTATACTACCTTTTCAGTTCAACGTTACGCGAATACGAGAATTCCAAAGTACCGAAGTTATGTATTTACGCCGGTCCGCTCACCGTTTACTCAGCCCCAACTATGAAAAAAGCCTTAACCGTTGGAGTGGAGTATCAGCCAACATCTTACCACTACCAAATCATGAATCCAACCACATGATGCATCCTTTTTGTCTCTGCTCCACCTACTTCGACGGCAAAACACATGCCAGGCGAAATCCAACACAGAAAGCAAAATGAAGTTCCAGGTCGAAAACCCCTTGCATCCTCTAGGAAATTTTTTACTTGGCCGGTGTATTGTGTGCGGCTAATTATTGTCATAGAAATGTTTAAAAGGGCACTTGTGCTTAATGTTGCCTGATTCGTAATGTTTTCTTGAACTCTTAACTCTCAGTGGGAACAGCGGCTGGTTTTCTTCAGCATACGAGACACTATCCTACTGAATCTCCTTTATCCGTATGCGTGACAGCATTCCTCAAACAGATTTTGACTAGCTTTATCTTTGATCATGATTTCAGTCTCTAAAACCAGTCCAGCTTCCATCGATGAGTGCCTTGCCTTCTGCACAGCCTATACTTTTTTCCTTGTAGCTTTTGTGGTTTGCTTATTCCAAGCTGAAAACCTGCCACAGTATCAGTTTGCTAGATTCGTAATCTTGATATGCACAGACACCTTATGAAAGTTTGTGTGAAACTCTGATGTGCCGTTCACAATGATCAAGCCGGGACTGCATTGTTTGCCATAGTTTGCTCTGTACAACGCCTTTGGGTACATTGAAGATTGTGTACACAACGTAGAAAGAGGAACCATATAGTCTCAGCGAACCCAGTAAGAAAGAGAAAACCCAGGGCACCCACAAAACAACTTCAACCTCAACAAGACCATTCCAACTAAGAAATCTTCGGATCAAAATGACTGAGTTCTCGTTCGAGTCAAGAGGTGCCTTCCTCGCAAGCCTCCAGCCATTGAGCAGCGAACAACGCGAAGAGCTGTCCTCAGAGACGACGTGCACCATCTGCCGCGAGGAGTACGCATCTCCGCACCAAAGTACCACAGGCGATGCCCCCACAACCGACAGTGCGACAGATAGACCCACCGACACTGCTGAGGGCGAGGCTGTAGTCGGTCAAATCCAACATGAGCAGGCAGTTTCGCTACCCTGCGGCCACGTCTTCGGCCGAGACTGTCTCACTTCTTGGATCGAAGGGTCAAACAACACATGTCCTATCTGTCGTCGTCCCCTGTTCCCATCGCGCCTTCATCCGCCCCTCTCATCCGCTTTCATTCGACGTATCGTGGATGCTGTCAGCGGAGTCCATAGGGAGACGTTTGGGACCCCTGACATGACCCCCGTACCTAATACGGAATTTATGATAGATATTCATAGAGTTAATTCTAACTCATCAAATCCATTGGCCCTTCACGTTGTGGTAACGACATTTGTACTCGACCCCAATAGAGATCGCTGCATTGGCTTTGGTACCTGTCTGGAGCTTCCGGATGACGAGAGTTCCGATTCTGTTTTGGCTTCCTGGGCGGCAACGAGATATCAACAGAATGTTGAGCGTGCATTCAACCGTGCACGTGAGCAAAATAACTGGTGGGGTTGCATTTGCTCGTGAGTTTGCGGACGAGCTTGAGGCGAATGAAGATGACCAGTAGACGAGGCCGCAGAAGACTGGTGTGGTTGAGCATACAAAAGCTAGTAAAATCCAAGTGTCCGTGGAAACCCTCAATTGTTCGAATAATCTATTGGTCCTTAAGAAGGGTTATATCATGTGCAATACCGAATCTTCTTGTTAGATATTCCGATACTTTATATTTTAAATAACATGCACTTTTGTTTGCACCAATTTAATCGCTATCCAAGACTAAATAACATCTCTTACTGCGTAGCGTAAATCGCTACAAGTCGTATGCCACAAGAAGAGGAATCAGGTTAGCTCTATAGCCCCAATCTTAAGGTGTTAGGCTTCCCATCTTCCTGCTATATAACCCGAGTGCGATAAACTTCCAGCCCCATCTAATAAACCGAAATCCGTCAAGTAAAAAATTCGCTCTTGTAGCACCTGCTTCCGTTAATACCTTAATTGGATGATATATCGTTTTAGAAATTAGCGGAGGCTTCAGCAAGGCAACGCTATCGCCTGATATTATAATTATAATTACTTAATCTATACTAAATCTGCCCGCCTAACATGGCGTACTTTGGGCTTCTCGTTTCTTCGCTAGCTTTCGTCTTAGTGTATAGATCCATTCGTCTAAGAATATCCATAGCCACAGGAGTATAAACCACGAAGAAATAGCAGCCGCTGCTACGAGACTAACTATGCTGAAGTATAGAGACACGTGCCACACTGCCTGCCAATGAGAGGCCTCCAGCTGGTCAGCTGCAAGTGCAACCTGCATCGAGTTTAGGATCGTCGAAACCACAGCGAACACGAAGAGTATAGGTCCATATAGCCGTCCAAAGAAGTCGCCGTACTGTCCATGAACCTGCTCGTAGTGGAATTTGCGAAGAAGCAGCGGGGCATACAAGTTAAGTCGCGTTAGCCTCAGTTCACCGTAGCAGTATCTCCTTGACACAACCGTGTCGTCAATGTGGCTAAGTTCCAAGATGAACTGGCAAAACGATGGCCAGTCTATGTCTTTGGGTATAAGGCGGAGGTGGTCTTGCTGAGCGATACGGAAATCGGATTCATGCTGGATTAAGTAGCGGTACGTCCGCAGGAACCCAGTCGCAGCCTTGTAGAGGTTACTCTGGCTGTAGCCCGCTTGGTTTGAGTCCTCTTCCAGAAACGTTTTCCAGAATGCTTGTGACAGCAGATACCGTGGTAGAGGCTTAACAAAGATGCGGTTATGGATCCAGACAAGATGCAATCGCGGTTCTTCAGTAACGACGATCTCACGACCCTTGACTTGCTGGCGATGTAACGGGTTGATGTTGGCGCTGGAGAAAGTCGTCATAATCCAAAGACGCGGCGCCATCGTCTCCAGATCTCCGCACCAGAGTTCCCGCTCAAGGAATTGTTTCACACGTGGGGAGTCGTTCCACTTAACCAAGGGGTAGCCTGGTAAAGTCGCAGTCGTTAGTGTTTTGGCTGTAGGTTCGTAGTCGTGCGCGAGCTCAGCTTCTTTCGAGAAAGGAGGCATGTCTAGTCGTGAGAAGTATGTCTGTATAGGTCAGGTCTGCACGTTGAATCGATTATGGAAACAATATATCTTCGTTGTCAGGATCGTATTTGCGCCTGAGGCATCGTGAGGGGCTCGCCTTGAGCAGGCTGCTGCCAGCTCAGCCCCAGCCTTGCTGCAGGCCGGTCAAGTCGATAGAGCGTGGGCTGTTCCAGCCTGACATATATTCATTGATGGCCTACGTGACTCCTCATCACTGTCATCCTCCTACACATCAACACATCTAGGTTGTCTACCGAAAGCAAACTATGGTAGGTACCGGTAGCGCGATGGTCCCGCACGCCGAGGCTAACGCGGGGCTAGGGCCGGCTAGTGACTGAAGACGACATTGGGCTGAAGGTGCTCCGTGAGGCACCAGCAGAGGCAGAAGCTGCCCAGATTATCGAGTACGTTTGGCTCCTATGTCTGCTTGCTCAGACTTACAGTGAGCCACCTAGCATTGTCGCAGTCCACGGCCTCGGTGCCCATCCTGACGAAAGCTGGTGCAGGAATGTAGGCACTAGGGAGGACCCGCGGTGGGTCAACTGGCTCGAGGAAAAAAGCATGCTGCCGGCAGTGGCGCCAAACGCGCGCATCATGCGATATGGATATCAGTCGCAGTGGTTCGGCAAGGAGGTCATGCAGCAAAGCGCGTCTACGGTGGCAGAGCGGTTGCTGAGAGCCTTAAAGCGGAAGAGAAAGGTACCGACCGTGTTTGAAAGGCGTAGTGTATCCGCTGACTGCGTTAGGATACGTTCCGTCCGCTACTGTTTGTGGCGCACTGCTTCGGCGGTCTGGTCGTGCTCAAGGTAAGTAGGTCTACTAGATAATAATGCGCTGGCAGCTGAGCGTCTCCCAGGCACTGCTGGAAGCCGAACAGTACCCGAGCGAGTGGCCTGGAGTATTTCCATCGACCACTGGCCTGGTCTTCTTTGGGACACCGTTCCGAGGCGCGGGAGGGATGAATCAAATGGAGATGCTAGAGGCGGCACTGCGCGAATACGACAAGGATCAAGTGCAGTCCACTGCGCTTGAGGTGCTGCAGCCGGGAAACGCGTACCTGCAAGAGGTGGTGGATGGCTTTCTAAAGAAGATGCGGGGCCAGACAAACAAGACGCAGATCGCATGCTTCTACGAGCTCAAGGCCAGCGACGTAGGGAGAATTGTAGGGGGGCAGAGTCGAACGGCAAGTGTGAATAAGTGCTTTACAACCTGCGAGGCTGACTATATACACAGAGGTTTGTGGTCAGTGAGAGCTCTGGCTGTCTCGACCTGTCGGATGCGACGAGCAAGTACTCGCTGTCGCGGACCCACTTTAATATGAACAAGTTTGGAAAGGTAACGGAGGAAGACTTTGAGACGGTAGCAGAAGTAGTTGAAGGCATGGTCAGCGGATCTCCTAAACTCGTATGGGCGCGATCTCATTGTAACTATACATCCTAGCCATTGACAATAACAACTGGAGGTTAACTGTTGTGGCAGACTACGGCAAACATAAGGTCGACTTCCATCTCAAAGGTGTGCCAACCATGGATAAATTTATCCAACGCGATGCAGAGATGCAGGCGCTAGAGCAGCTTCTCCTTAAAAATACAGCTACTATTAGTCGACAGAAGGTTGTTGTGCTCTACGGCCTCGGCGGTATAGGCAAGACGCAACTAGCAGTCGAGTTCGCGCGGAAACACCAGCACGCTTTCAGCAGCGTCTTCTGGATAGATGGGGAGTCGGAGGCTAGCTTAAAGCAGTCGTTTGCGAGCATGATGCAGAGGCTGCCGCAGGACGAGCTGACGGCGGATGGTATGGAAATGCTGAGGCGCTCTACAATCGACATCGATGTGGCGATGCACGAGTGTCTCCGATGGCTGTCTCTCGCGACGAATCAGCATTGGCTGCTGATCTTCGACAACGTCGACCGCGACTATCATGACAAAGATAACGTACAAGCGTACAATATAAAAATGTACTTCCCTAGCACAGATAGTGGGTCGATCCTTGTCACTAGTCGGTTGGTGAGTTTGCAGAGGCTCGGATCAGGGCTTAAGGTAGGAACAGTCGAGAGGGAGCAGGCGAGGGCCATTCTAGAGAGTAGTGCCGGAAGGATGGTTGAGGGTAAGGTTGACCATTCTTCGCCTGCTATTAAAGAACAGCAGGGCTGATTTTCACTCGATAGATGCAGACCTGATTCTTGAACGACTGAGTGGGCTTCCTCTAGCGCTGACTCAAGCTGGGTCGTACATGCAGGAGACGAACGTATCCGCTTCAACTTACGCTAAGCATTACGATAAGACCTGGGAGAGCCTAATGCGGAAACAGGGAAGATTTCTACTAGAGTACGACGACCGTAACGTGTTAACGACGTGGACTATATCCTACGAACAGGTGAAGAAGCAGAGCGAGGAAGCGGCGTGGCTGCTCAAGCTGTGGGGGTACCTAGACCATAGCGAACTCTGGTACGAGCTAGTCGCAGCTGCAATAGAACTGCCTGAAGAGATAGATACTCCAGCGTGGCTACTTAGTATTGCGGAGGATGAGCTAGCGTACGCTGATGCGATTGGCCTTCTATCGCGCTACTCACTTGTGGATGGAAGAGAAGACAGCAATACCCACTCAATGCACTCGGTACTGCATCAATGGTGTAGGCGGCTGGTAGAAGGCAAGGAGCAGCAGCACGCTCTTGGCCGGATAGCAGCGGAAATAGTGGCGTCGAATGTACCGTATGAAGACGATCCGGAGTTCTGGAAAAAGCGGAAGCGACTTCTGGGGCATGCTATAGGCGTTAGTGAGTGGTTGATAAGGGTGTACCTTTCTAAAGAGGAAGAGACAGGTGTAGGCATGCTAAGAGAGAGTGTATATTACAATTTAGGCTTATTTCTTGTAGACGAAGATCGACAGAAGGCAGAGAAGATGTACCAGCGGGCGCTGCAGGGCTACGAGAAGGCATGGGGACCAGAGCACACATCAACACTTAGTACAGTTCATAACTTAGGTATTCTCTATACAGACCTAGGACGGCTCGACGAGGCGGAGAAGATGTACCAGCGGGCGCTACAAGGTAAAGAGAAGGCATGGGGACCAGAGCATACATCAACACTTAATACAGTTCACTACTTAGGTGTTCTCTATACAGACCTAGGACGGCTCGACGAGGCGGAGAAGATGTACCAGCGGGCGCTGCAAGGCTACGAGAAGGCATGGGGACCAGAGCACACATCAACACTTAATACAGTTAACAACTTAGGTCTTCTCTATGCAGACCTAGGACGGCTCGACGAGGCGGAGAAGATATACCAGCGGGCGCTACAGGGCTACGAGAAGGCATGGGGACCAGAGCACACATCAACACTTAATACAGTTAATAACTTAGGTATTCTCTATGCAAACCTAGGACGGCTCGACGAGGCGGAGAAGATGTACCAGCGGGCGCTGCAAGGCTACGAGAAGGCATGGGGACCAGAGCACACATCAACACTTGATACAGTTAACAACTTAGGTATTCTCTATAAGAACCTAGGACGGCTCGACGAGGCGGAGAAGATGTACCAGCGGGCGCTACAAGGTAAAGAGAAGGCATGGGGACCAGAGCACACATCAACACTTGATACAGTTAATAACTTAGGTGTTCTCTATGCAAACCTAGGACGGCTCGACGAGGCGGAGAAGATGTACCAGCGGGCGCTGCAAGGCTACGAGAAGGCATGGGGACCAGAGCACACATCAAAACTTGATACAGTTAACAACTTAGGTCTTCTCTATGCAGACCTAGGACGGCTCGACGAGGCGGAGAAGATGTACCAGCGGGCGCTGCAAGGCTACGAGAAGGCATGGGGACCAGAGCACACATCAACACTTAATACAGTTAACAACTTAGGTCTTCTCTATGCAGACCTAGGACGGCTCGACGAGGCGGAGAAGATATACCAGCGGGCGCTACAGGGCTACGAGAAGG
>Ga0247757_10001995_pt1 | contig 11632 bp, 14 predicted proteins | sample UWRJL126311R4_FD_180929 | JGI IMG/M metagenome (GOLD analysis project Ga0247757, IMG submission 180929) | Plant litter microbial communities from Arlington Agricultural Research Station in Wisconsin, United States - UWRJ-L126-311R-4 | ecosystem: Environmental > Terrestrial > Plant litter >...
CGACTTCGCGATGAAGCCGTAGGGGATGACGCCGCCCGCCTGCCTGCGGAACGGAAAGTCGGGGGCGCCCGCGTCATACCAGATTTCACCGCCGCTGACGCCGAGCAGCCACAACTCGCCACGATGCCGCACCGCCCGCAACAGGACGTTCTCCATGCCCTCGACGTTGGCGAAATCGAGCGCGTCCCACGCGGTCGGATCGTTGAGGTTGGATATGACGAACGTCGTCCCGACACCGTATTGCGTGGCCACGAAATACCCGTCGATGTAGGTGACTGACTCCGCGCCGCCGCCTGGAAAGCCGGACGTGTCGATCTCGGAAATCGCGCCCGCGTGCAAACAGGTGAACAGCTTCGGCGGCACGCAGATCACGGCGGCGGTCGGGGAAACCGCGATCGTGACCATGATCTCGACCGTGCCGCCCGGGTAAGGGTTGACCATCGTCCCGACCGAGCCGAGCGAGACTGTCACGCCACCGGAGTTGCGAAAGAGCGTATCCCCGGACACGACATAGAATCCGCCGATCAAATTGGTATTGAACGCGTGCCACGGTCCCGCGCCGACCGTCTCGCGGTAGACGAGGCCCGGTGTTGGCATCAGGACGAACGGCGAACGGCTGTCCGGTGGCCCCGCCTCGGCGGCGTAGTTCAGCAGGCGTTTGGAGTTGTAGGGCTTCGACGGGTGTTGATAGCTTTCCGTCGGAAACGGAATCGACCGCATTCCCGTCTTGGGTTTGAGGGCCTGAGACAGCGTGGCGAGGGTGTCGCTCATCAATCGCGCGTCACGAACGAGAAGCAGGTAATGCCGGTCGTGCTGCCGCCGAGCACCACCAGACCAGGACACACAGGGCCGACCGCGATGCTGCCGCCAATCGCACCGCCGGCATTTCCGACGCGCCGGATGTCCAGCAGGCCACCGCCGGGATTGCTGACGATCAACGGGCCATTGTAGTCCACGCCCGCCGATCCCGAGAAAAAGCCCGACGCGGTAACATCGGTATCCACGCCCGCGAGCCTCTGCCGCACGATGAGATCCGAGCCGGCGCGCAGCACCATGTATTGATTGAGCGAGCCTGATTTCACGTCCTGGTTCTGGTCGAGCGTGAAGGAAATGCCGGTGACCCCGGCGGCGGGGAGAATGCCGCGAAACTCCACCACGAACGATACGGTGAGCCGCCTGCCGTAATCCACGGCACACCAGTCGGCCGCTTCCTGGGCGCGGCTGGAAATGCCGCCCAACGGTGATTTGCGATCCCCGGCGTGCGGCGTGGCGATGGCCTGGCCGTCGCCGACGAACTCGATGCTTTCGATATAGGCGTCATTGGCGCCCGCCAGAAACCCGAGTTGCCGCCAGCCGCGATGCAGCTTTGGGCCAACAACCCGCTTGCGGAGCTCGCCCGTCCCCGGCGATTTGATCGAGATGACCGGCACGCCGGAGCCGTTGCCCGCGTAATAGATATCCAGATCGCGAACCGTGGCGCCCGCGTTGTAAGTGGTGACGAGGGGCCACACGTCCGTCTCGCAGTAGACGCCGAGGTTCGCGGTTTGCGCCGCGCCGACCTCCAGCAGATAGCCCGTGCGCGCTGCCGCGAAAGCAAACAGCGCGGAACTGGCGCCGCCGGACAAAGACTGTGACCAGTCCTCCGGCCACATCACGGTTCCCACCGCCACGCGCTGCCCGCCACGGCCAGCGAAACCGTTAAACGGCGCGGACAGCATCCACCCCAGTTCGTTATATCCGGGGTCGGTCAGATGGACGCCATCGGCCCAGCGGTCGGTTTTCCAGCCGATCGTCTCCGCGCTGTCCACGACCATCACGCCATATTCTTCCGCCACCTGCGCCTGGGCGTCGCGATACGGTTGGAACTTTTGGTTCCCCACCTTGTCGCGAATCGGTGCCTGCAACACCAGGATCGGCACGGTGCCGAGCGCCAGCACGCGGTCGAACCATAGCGCCGTATACGCGCGGGTCTCGGCGACCGTCGCGAAGACCCCGCCGTAACCGTTGGCGTCGTTGTAACCCCACGAGAGAAAAGCCACATCGGCCACGGCCTGGGCGAGCGACCAGCGACCGGGAAGGATGCCCGTGCCGCCACCCGGCCCCCAGCGGTCGTAACTCTGCTTCGTGGTGTCGCCGGAGTAGCCGAAGTTCTGGACAACCGGCACGGACAGGTTCTCGAAGGCGTAGCGCAGCGCGGCCTGTAGTTTGACGGGATAGGTGTTGGCCGTGAGGGTCAACCCGCTGTTCAGCGTGACGGCGCCGCTATCGCGAAAGCCCTCGGTGATGCTGTCGCCGAAGCAATGCACGAGGATGTTTGTCCCGGCTCTGGCCTTGTCGATGACATCGCCGAGAGCGTGTTGCGCCGTTCCGGTCCAGCGGCGTGGCGACAACAGCGCATCGGCCGCGATGCGCGCGGCGGTTTCGGCCGCGAGTGCGTCGTTGACGCCGGCTGTCGCGTAATCACGCAACGCCAGGGCGCCGAAACGCCCGGAACCGGCGCGTTCGCCGACCAGTGAACTGCTGTCGGTGACGGTGCCTAGATCCGGCATATCGACGATGCGGACGCCCGGTAGTTCTCCTGTCGTGATGCTCATGCGGTCATCCCAATCGCGCGATGGTGGTTGTCATCATCGGCGTCGTCTCCCCGGCAAGGATGATGACCCCGGTCTCCGGATCGGTCAGCACCGCCGGGTTTGGGTCCGTCAGCATGATCAGCGGCGCCTGTGCGCGCGAGACCATCGGGCGAACGTGGATGCGCCCCTCGGACAACAGTTCGGCCTCACCCCCGCCGTCAGCGTCGAAATGGATCGCCCAGCGGCAACGGCGCGGCCAACAGCCCATCGTGCCGGGTGGGACGTGGATCTGGAACGTGCCGGTGGTCATGTCGAGGATGACGCCGGTGGCAGACCACAGCACCGTCCCAGGCCCCGCGACGCCGCCGCCACACCAGCCGTAATCATCGCCAGAGCCCCACCCGCCGAAGTGCGGGCCGTAGCCGCCACGGTGGTCGGGCCAGACGAACATGGAGACGGCCGGGCCGCCGATGCCGCCAGACAGTTCGATAGGCAGCGCGTCGGGGCTGTCACGATCCACGATCGAGATGTTGAGCGTCACGCTATCGGTGCCGCCCAGCACGAGGTCGCGCGTTGGCACGCGAACGGGCGAGACGCGATCGAGCGGTAGCGTGAGGGCAAACTGCGTCATCGCGCCGGCATCTCCAAACATCTGTCGATGATCTTCGTGAGCACTTCGTTACGCGCACGGGTGTTGTAGATGGCGACGGCCAGGAACAGGATGTTGAGGACCACGAGGACGACCATCGCTGGCGGCAGCGTCTTAATCAGCTTCTCACTGACGTTGCTAAGGGCCTCGGATGCGGTCATGACATTACGATCACTTGCACACTCTGCCCCGATGGCGGCGGCACGATGCTACCCACGATGCCGGTCGCGGCGAGCGTCTGCGCGCTTTGGGTTCGGCTCAATGCGCCGCTCACGCGGATCTGGCCGGTGGCGATGAGCGTTTGCACGGCCTGGAAGGCCGACAGCGTGCCGGTGATCGCGCCGAGCGCCGCGACTGTTCCGGTCGCCGCCAGGGTGTCGGGCTGCTCCGTGGACGCCAGTGTTCCGGCCACGCGCACCGCGCCAGCGGCGGCGATCGTGTCCGCCTGCTCCGTGACGGCGAGCGTCCCACCGACAGCCACACGGCCAACCGCCGCGATGGTGTCGTTCGCTTCGGTGACAGCCAACGTGCCGGTGATCGCGGACAGGCCGGTCCCGGCCTTTACCCTGCCGCGTGTCTGATACGGCGCCCGATCGCGCGCCGGGTCGGCGTAGAGTTGAAAGACCTCGGTGGGGGTCAGCGCGCGGTTATAAACGCGCACATCGTCCATTTGAGCGTTCAGGTAGCGAAAACCGCCCGTGTCATTGTCCCGCCCAATAGTAAAGTTCCCGGTGGAGGGACCATTTATAGAGGCGGTTCCGACGAAAATACGCACCCCATTCAGGTAAGCGTTTGTCTTGCCGCCGCTCAGTGCGACCGCGACATGACGCCAGCCGAGGCCAATATTAACGCCCGTGTCCTGCCACGAAACGCCCCAGAACGGCACGAGTAAATGGTTGCCTGGGGTGTCCCCGTCGCCATTCCCAACGCACGCCCCGACGCCCTGATCCTCTCCCGGAGTGGTAAGATGCCATCCATCCTCAAAGAACATGCCCATCATGGATGTGGACGGTAAATTAACCCAGAACGAGTAGGTCACCGCGGAAAACGCGGAAGCGAAAGATGTCGGGGTCGCGACGTATTGAGAGGTTCCATTCAGGCCCAAAGCGGTCTGCCCAACTCGTCCGGGAGCAAGCGACGGAGACGCGACCAGGGTTCCGTGATTATCCCGTCCCGACAGATCAAGCATCCGTGTTCCGTTGATCGTTTCGGCGTCCATCGACCAGTGACCGACGAGACCCAGGTTCAGCGGGTCGCGCCGGTCGTCGATCGTCCGCACCAGCGGCGGCGCGAGAAACTTCCGTTTCGCTGGGATGATGATCGTCATGCGTTCAAATTGTCGCGGAAGGTGGCGTAGTGCGCGAAGCAGCTTGTATGTGAGTCAGCCGCGAGAGCCACTGTCAGTCGGTTAGCGACACCAAACAAAAAGCTACGTTCCGGCATATAGAAAGGAATGCTCCCGTATACAAAATTCCCAGTTGTGATGCCTCCGGCGACAAAGCACGTCCCAAGCAAATATGTCGATGATGGCAGAGTGGAACCAGCGGACACATTATCCGCGTAGGTCGTCGCATCGGCGTTAATGGGCAGGCCGTAGAGCGCGATATAGTCACCCGCGACGGTCGTGCCTCCAACTTTTAGGACAAACGAAAACCGGCCGTATTGATCCAACAGTCCGGCCGTTACAGCAGTCGATCCCTTGGCCCACGATCCCGCGGCCAAAGAGTCGAAATTGGTCATGGTGACAAGTGCGCTGGTATACGCCTGTTGTAAAATCCATTGGTCGGTGCTCGCCATTAGGGTGACACTCCCGGCCAGATGCGCGCGGCGGCGATCTCGGAGACGGTATCGTGAACGTCAGCGGTAAGACCCAGTTGCGCGGCCTTCGTGGTGGTGTTGACGCCCAGCGCCAGCAGTTCCGCTTCTTGCGTTCCCGTCATCATCGCGAACTGAACCATCGTGTCGTAAACCGCCTCCAGCGTTGCCGCCACGGTTGGGTCGGTCATCCGCACGCTCGATGCGTTACTGGAATTGATCAGATCGAGCAGTTCACTCACGCCATCGACCTGCTCGACGGTCGCCGCTTCGTCGGGTGTGGTCACGAACCGCTTCATCCCGCCGGTCAGTAACCGCGAGCGCAGGAACGCCTCGATGGACGCGACCGGCACGTCCACGACAACATCGAACGGCACTTCCCAGTTCGCCGCGATCTGCTCGTCGGTGAGCGCCGCGTTCTCGGGCAACGCCAATTCGGTCTTCATGGCTGCGTAATCGGGCATTATGCGTTTCCGGCGGTCACACTAAACGATGTCACCGACACCGTTTGCGTGGCGGTTATGGAGGTGTTGTTCAGTACGAGGTCGGTGGTCACGTTACCTTGCACATGACAGACAGGCGTGCCGGCCATGTCATAGATGCGAAAGTATCCGGCCGTGCCCGTTCCTGATGCCGCCACGCTCCATGTGCCCGCCAGCGTCGTCGTGCCGCCGGAACTGGTCAGGAACGACGCGGGCAGCACGATGGTTGCCAGCAGCGACCCCGACGCGGTGGTGGCGCAGTCCGCCGGTTCGGCGCCAGAGTAAATCCGCAACTGCATATTCGACGTGCCCGCCGCCGCCACGGTCGTCTGGATCTGCGAGACCTGGGCATTGCGGAGCGCCACGCCGTACTGGAACGCCATTCGCTAAATCCTCGAACACAACAGGGTGATTCCGACGTCAGAGAGCGTCGCATCCTGAACCGGCGCGACCAACTGGAGCACGTCGCCCGCGTTGAGCGTTCCGCCCGTCCCGGTCAGTGTCGCCGATGTGTTGGACGCGGGTGTGATGGTCACGGCGCCGATGGGCGTGACGGTCGTGCCGTTGACGATGCGGTTGAGCGTGAAGGCGGCGTTGCTGGTTGCTTTAGTTGAAGCGTAGACCGTCGTTCCAGTCAGACCGCTGGGCACCGTGACCGCCATGGCCATTGGGGCGTTGGCGATGGCGCCCGTGCCGGGTCTTCCGGACAGCACGAACGTGACAGGCACCATGGCGACCTCGGCGGGGAGTTGTGCGTAAGTCGCCTGCCCCGTCAGGCCAGAGAAACTGGTCGCGCCGGGCGGCCCCGGCGGTCCCGCTGGTCCGGGTGGTCCCGGTGGCCCAATCCACCGCGCCGGATCGGGTGGGCCAACGGCGGTGCCGGGATAGTCGCTATACGCTAGGCGATACTGTTCCGCCGGCACGGCGGTCGTCGTCGTGGAATACCCGGCATATTTGAGAACGTAACTCATCAAAAATACTCGACCACTACGCGCTCGCCGCTTGTCGGCAGCGCGGTGATCTTGAACAACGATGACATGGCTTGCGCCACCTCCGCCTTGTCCTGTTCGGCCGGCGGAAACTTCGGCGCGAGGTCGTAGGCGGCCAGCATCTCATACGGCAGCGCCGCCATGTCCGGGATGTCGTTTGAACTCCAACGCGCGATGCCACGCCCCACCAGATCGGTATGAACGGCCATCACCGCCTCGACCGCGATATCGTGCGAGGCGATGACCATGGCGCCGCGGCGGACGCGCCCCTCAAGCAACGCCAACGCCGCCGGGTCGGACGCCTTGCCGAAGCTGGACGACGCCTGCGCGGCGGTCAGCTTTGTGTATTCCTCCACGAACGCCCGAGGGATGGCGGCGCCGGTCCACCAGACCACGCCCTGAGCGTCGAGCGCAGCGTGAACCGAGGCCACTTTGTCGAGCGCCAGCGCCTGGTCGGACGGGATCGGCGTTTCGTCCGAGGCGATGACGCCCAACTCGACCAAAGCCATCGTGGCGATGGTCGCGGCGGGAACGAGTTCCGTCAGCGTCGGGCGATCGTCGAGCGGCACCACGGCGACGTTTATTCGCCGCAGTGCGCGCTCAGCCAGTTCGGAAACGGAGACGGACACGTTACCGGCCGGCCGCCCCGGCCACGCTGCCAGCCGGTGGTGGCGGCACGTCGTCAGGCTCCGCGATGATGCCAGCCGCGAGACTGGACATGCGCGTGGCGTGCCCCGAGACCGAGTGGCGGGTGCTTACCGGTGGCTCGGGCGGAACCCACGGCTCGCCGGTCGGCGGCCCTGACGGTGCGGCGGGATCGAGGCCCACGGCGATCAGATGCGCGTCCCGGATCATCGTGTTTTCCTCGATCGTGCCGCCCGCGCCACCGCGAGCGCCGAGGCTGCCATCCCCGTTGTAATCGAGGATGATCTGCGCCCCGATGCTGTTGGACGCCATCAGTTCGCGCTGCTCGGGCGTGTGTCCGAACATATCGGAGCCGGGAGGCGCGGCGGTTGCCGTTGCTTGTGGCTTCGGCTCGGCCGCTGCTTTCTTCCGGTCGTCCTTGTCGTCGTCGTCATGTTTCGTTGCCATGTTGGTATCTCCTATGCGTCAGCGACAGCGCTGGTGAAGACACTAACCACGCCTGCATCCACGGGTTTCGTCGTGTCCACGGACACGTCGGTGCCGAAGCGGAGTTTCCCGATACCGCGCATTTCCTGGATGCCTACCCCGTGCATGTAGTTGTAGTCTCTTGTATTCGTCGTTGACTTCATCCGTTGCGCCCACGCAATTCCTAGCGCCTGCGCGCCGCACAACGCCGACATAGCCACGTCGATGCCGCCCGCGCCCGCTCCGGCGATGACCGGCATCTCCGGCACTTCGCGGATGATGACACCGTTGTAGATGAGGTCTCCGGCGGTAAATAACGGATTGTCGCGGCCACGGTCCCACGCATATTGCAGCGCGTTGATGATTACGGGGTCGGTCATCAAATCGCGGAATGGCAGGCTCGGTACGAACATCACAAACCATTCCTCGTCATCGTTGACGCTGATGGGCCGAATGCGCGGCGATGCGGTGCGGGCAATGCGTTTTGCCAGCGTGACGGTCGCGGCCGTCATCTTGCCCGTGGTGTTGTTGATCGTCGTCAGCGCGGTCGCCATGACGCCGGAAACGGCGTTCGCCTTGGAGTTGCCGAACAACACCCGGTCGGCGTTGTTGACCATCCAGGTGTTGCGCTGGCCGGCGGTGGCGGCGGCGTAGGAGATCTGCACGCTGCCGTCCGCCGTGATGGCTTCGAGGCTGGTGATGATGTCGGAGCGCATCTTCTCCAACTCCCAGTTCATCAGGGCTTCCCTGGCGGCCTCACGGAGGTCGATGACCGACTTCTGCTCGTCCCAGTCGGAGACCGCGACCGCGTGCCGAAAAGCACTGACGACGAGGTTCAACGAGCGAGCGTTGAGGATTTCTTCGTTGCCCTCAAGGACGGTGTTTCCCGAGACACCCGCGCCGATGAGGCGGCGAACGGTTGGGAAAACCACGGTATCGCCCGACTTCCGGGTGAGGTCTTCGCGCACCTGGATCATGGAACCCATCGTGGTTCCCATGTAACGCGCGAACTGGTTCTTCCGAATATACTCGCTGAAGAAGTCACTGTCCCAGATAATCGGGGTCAACCCCTGCCGTGCAGAGGTCAGATTCATGTCGGCCATTGGGCCGGGCTCCTGTCGCTATTGGGGATTGAGGGGGCGTGGAGGAACGCCCGGTCAGTCCCCCGGCGACGAGGTCACGCTGCTTAAGGGCCAGCGGTGCCCAGCGCCCGTTAACCCCGGCGACGGGTTGCCTTCGCGTCCGCTAATACGCCCGTTTTGTTGCCCGGCGACGGCGGCGGTTGCTCTGGCGGGTCGGCTTCCAGTAATCGAGCGAGGGTCGAACGGATGTCGTCCGCCTCGTGCCGGTCCTGGACCCCGGCGACTATCAACATAGCATCGGCATACGATTCCGCGATAGTCCGATGTTTTTCGATGACGGTCTCCGGCACGCGACGGCTTAGGCGCGCCGCGTAAAGGATGGCGGTGATCGTCGCGATGTCAGGCAAGGTTTCCGTTTCCTCCCACGCCAGCGATGTGTATAATCGCGGATACGGACTGACTTTCTGGGCGCAAACCCAGACCTCATTGAAGACGCGATAGTCCAGTGTTTCTCGACCACCGTCTCGGAACATTCCCGGCCGAAAGGTCGGGACCTCCGAAATCACCCACGACGAGCCGGTCTCGCCAAAATATCGCTGAGTGAAGGTGGCCCGGAAAATCCGTTGGTGCCGCGTGGAGCGGCGGATCGGGCACTGGCTAAAGACGGAGGAAGGCCCGCCGCCGGGGAAACACGCTGCGCCGCACCCCCCTCGGCTTCCCATTTTGCCCGCTCCTCAGCCGCGATCCTGGCCCGATACGCCGCCGGATCGGTGCCAATTTCCTCGTGCAATCTGGCCGTGGCGTTGTTGTCGATCATCCACTGATAGGGGTGGGGCTTGCTGTATAACTCGTTCCACAACCGAGGGTCGGCCTGCGTCCGCCGCTGGAAATACTCGGTTTCGGAGTCGATCGTTTCCTTGCCGTGCTTTTCGAGCGCCAGCATTTCCGACGTGTTCAGGCGCTCGTTCAACACGACGCCCCGCATCCGCCTGGTATATCCCTCGGGATCACGCACCGGGTCGATCGGCTCAAGTTGCGGCGGCGGTGTGGACTGTGGCGGCGGTTTGCGCGCCTCCTCAAGCTGCTTCGCCAGCGCGTCGCGTTCCGCCTCGGCGCGGCCGGCGCGCTCGACCCAGTTCTGCCGCCGCTCTCGCTCCTTCTGGTAGGCGCTGCGCGGGACGATCGCCTCGTGCGGCGCTGGCTCGCCCGGCTCCGCGTCGTCGTCCGGCTCCGGTGCGGCCTTATCGGCCTTATCGGCCTTCACTGGTGCCGACTTCTCCGGCGCGACCTCTGGCGTCGCCTTCGACGGCTCCGGCGCGGGCGTCTCGGTAGCCTCGGGTTGGGCGCCGCTGCTTAAGAAGGCGTCGAGTTGGGACGGTGTTTCAGACATCAGGCCGCTCCCCGCTCACAACGTCGCGAGCGTGTTTTATCGCGTAATCCACAAAGAACTCGGCCTCCCCTTTAAGGTAACGCACGCGGTCGTTCTCTAATTTCATGGCGTGCGCCGCTATGCCGAGATCCAGTAAGTAACGCACGGACTGGATCGCGGTCATTCTATCGGGCCAGGCGCGAGCCTTCAGTTCTTCAACGACTTCCCGTTGCCGCTTCGCCAACAGCCGCTCGATGGCGGCCTCGACGGTGGCCTTTTGCTTAGTGCTCATGCTGTCCCCGGCTGTTCTGGCGGCGCCAGCGCGTTGTGCCGCGCTATCAGCATGTCACCGACACGCTGCACCGCGCTCTGCCGCAGATCGCCCGCGCGCGCCTCGTCCGCCGCTGCCTTGGCGTGCCTGCCCCTGATATCGGCGTCGTTCAGCGCGGCCTGAACCTCCGGCGGCACCACGGTTCCGGGATCGCTCGGCGGGTCGGGTGGCGCGTTCATCTCGTTGTGCATCCCGTGCGTCTCGGCGATGTGATGGATGCTCGCGTGCTTGCGTTCCGCCGCCAGCGCGTTGTCGGCCGCCGCCTTGGCCCGCGTCGCCGCGGTGTCGGCCTGGGCCTTGTCCGTCGCCATCTTCTCCATGACCTGCTGTTTTTGCGCCGCCGCCTGCTGATGTTCTTTCAACATCTCGAGCAACTCGTCCTTGTTCCGCAAATTCGACGCGGCGATCAGGATTTCCGGCGGGATCAGGCCCGGCTGCGTGCCGGCCAACTGGATCAAGACCTGGAACTGTTCCGCCTGAATGCTCGGAACGTCAATTCCTTCCTCGATCGTGATGTCGATGTCCATGTCGGTGATGTCGTTGTCGATCCGTATCACCTGTTGCAACCGAGGATCGCCCGGCACGATCTGCATCTGTTGCATCGCCTGGGCGCGTTGCTGCTCCGGCATCGCCGCCAGTTCGTCCATCAGACGCACCGGCTGGTTGATTCCAACATACTTCGTCGAGCCAAGATCGTCCGTCACATGCACGAAGCGTCCCGCCGTCCAATACTGTCGCGCGGCCATCCAGGCGACCTCGTAGACCGTCCTGCTCCACATCCGCAGCGTATCGGCGATCGGCTCGTGGGTCGCGGCGCCGCCCGCCTGTTGCGCGAGGATGGCCCGGCCCGACAACTCCCGCGGATCAGTGCCGCTCATCGCCGCGTTCGGCCCGGACGCCTGCATTTCCGCCGTCGCGTGTTCCAGCAGCTTGAACTGGCCCTGAGCGAGTTCCCCGCCCTCCTGTATCTCGAACTTCATGCCGGGATTGACGGAGATGTAGCCGTCCGGCTTCGCCACCTCGCGCCGCGCATGGTCCTGATCCGCGACCGCGCCATCTTCCGCGATAACCTGCCTCACGCTCAGAAGGTGCAGCGCCTTGCTGCGTCGTTTATTGATCTCGTCTTGCACGGAAATCAGGTTGCGGACCATGCCGTAACGATTGTTTTCCCGATCGACGTGCGCGGACGCCATGATGAGGCCGGACGTTGAACGAGCCTTGCCGTTCAGGAA
>Ga0247757_10001996_pt1 | contig 11629 bp, 15 predicted proteins | sample UWRJL126311R4_FD_180929 | JGI IMG/M metagenome (GOLD analysis project Ga0247757, IMG submission 180929) | Plant litter microbial communities from Arlington Agricultural Research Station in Wisconsin, United States - UWRJ-L126-311R-4 | ecosystem: Environmental > Terrestrial > Plant litter >...
CGGCTCCCACTAGGTCCCCGTGCAACAAAGAAAAAAAATGGATGTGCGCGCCTCTCGGATGGTAGATTCCGAGCAGGGGGGGGCCGAACGCTCGCTATTACCGTTGATGTGATGTTTTTCTGTTCTCTATATTGTATGGCACAGCGATGGTTCGTGGTGAATTCTTATCGTCGGGAGTATTTATTTCTCTATTGTTTCCAGTTATCTTGACTACAAATTTGCTGTTATATCTCCTTTACTTTGGATGAACTGGATTTCCTTGTGGTCTCAGTGCTTGGGTATATATAGACTTCATGTCTCTGTCTTCTAGAACTTTAAGAGATTTTGAGGTAGGCGTACGCGTGTTTAAAAGTCACCAATTCCACGTTATGTTGCTATGGACATAAAAGAGTTGACTCAGGACAGTGGCGACGTAGAACCACTCAAGTCTACCCTCTTTGTTCTCCCTTCGTTGAATTCGCCTTGATGACGTATGAAGTCCAGGCCTCGTCAGCCCAAGGTGATGTGGTAGCAGTTGCGTGGTTCCTAGCAGAGTAACAATAGCAAGAGAGACGTTTGACTCTGACGTCCTGTACTCGCCCATATGCCAATGTATCGTATGGCAAAAACAAATCCCTTACAGCTTTTTGATGACCGAATCAACTCTTTCTTTCCCCATTTATTCGTTTCTGTTCCGAGTCATTGCTTCTACCGTCTCGATCATGTAGAACAAGGTTTCGGTGTGGTGCAACTGCCAGTTCAGAAGGGTATGCGCAATCAAGTGTACGAGATGTGAAGGAGTCGTTCGATTGGTAGCCTATGGCAGGGATCTGAGCGTGAAGACGGAGACGCAATCTTAGCCAAGCTTTGCAGAACTTGTTTTGACGTGTCTTACAGGACCATGGTACGAAGACATGTGGGCAAGACTGCAAGTTAGCTATTGCGTGCTTTTTGCATCAGACTCGAGCTTACAAAAATGATTCTGTGAACATGAGCGTCTGCTAGACTCGCGCATAGAATGCTTGTATATACCAGAACTTCTATACGCCAAGTTCGTGTGTGTAGCGAGATGCGCCGCAGCAGTGCCGGATAGAGTCGTAAGGCTGTTATTGGTAGCGTTAATGTGCTTGCAGTTCAAAATTTAAATGAGTAAATAGACTAGTAGAGAAGAAAGATGTTCTCGGTTGTATAACGTAGAAGTGTGGTGTGCACCTAAGCTAGTGAAGGCATCGAGTCCCGTGGGCTCGCCTTGACTAAGGGCCCGTCCGCACGGTCAAAACATTGACTTCTTTATATATTATTTACTCTTACAAAACTACCATCAACAACGCACGCATCAAAAGATGCCGTGGTTCAGCGGTATAACCGCAAAATTCAAATACAAAATTCAAATTCAGAAAATGTAAGTATAACTCCCCTCCCCCAGCACAACTTCTTTTTTGCTTCTCAACACAGTGTAGTAGTTCGATCCTGGGTCCCTTCTCTTTATTTTTTGAAAGAACTTGGCTGGAGGGGAAGGTATTTGCTGCATTATTGTTATGAAAAGCAGCGCAACAAGTCTTCTAGTAACGAGCACTGAAGGTCACTTAGTAAAAGATTTTTACATATTTTATGACACTGTAGATCAAATAAAGCGCACGACGAGCTATGTATCATTGATTCAATACCGCCGGCAACACAGAACTCATAGCACCGTAGCACCAACTATCCTACATGCTGTGCCTGGACTTCTGACACTCGTCGATCCATATGATGAGAGCATTGAAGAAATCGAGTGCTTTGGATTAGACTGTTGATGACACTGGATCATACCATAATCTCTTGCTCGCAACTGCCCATTTGGCCCGACAGAGTCTGTAAGCCAACACGGGTATATATTGAGAAACTTCACGTCTTATCTCTTGATTCCCCAGCCATTCAGCCAAAATTATGAGGTGAAACCATCCGAGAATACTCATACTCGCACATTAAATGATGTTGCGATAGAACGCCATAAATAGAACTGCGGCTATACACTCTAAAATCCGAGCCACCAGGCTCCACCGATGCCCAGCTGACACCAGCAAGTAAACACATCAATAACAGTGTTGACGACCCAGATATCGACCCTCCTATCGAGAAAAGGTACATCATGTTGAGCTTATATGTTCCCTTGAGTAATCATTCCAGCCTCATTACGAAAGTGATTTATGTACGTTCAGGCGCTACCTTCGTATAAGGCAGTGAAGCAGAAGAAAGAAAAGGGTTGAAGAGCGCGGAGGCGCAAGGGAAGAGAATAGGCACTGAAAGTTGCTCACGGTGTTTCTTTGTATTTGAATTGAACAGTGCATCTCATGTAATACACTGGATACCCTATGGTGGACTTATCAGAGTATTGTAAAAGCACAACGCTTCCCTGCTCTAGTCCCATTTAACACCATCCCCACGTCAGAACGCATCTCGCAGAATCCCCAGGACTAAAATTATCAGTGACAACTCAACCAATGCAACAAGTTTTCCCCAATGCCTACCGGAACGAAGATGGCTGTCATCTCGCGCCTTTTGACCGCCGCCGGCCTGCGACCGAGGCCGACCCACTCTGAAACCGCGATTGCACGCACAAAGGACAGAATCACCGTCCTCGAAGCCGTGACAACCTCCAATCTGCGATCTGCCCTCGTGACTGTCCTCGAGCACGTCCGTGGACAGCGCTCCGGTTGCTGGACTTGCCATCTCTGCCAGTACCGTAACACCATCATTTTGATCGATGGCCCAAATCCGCTTGGCATCCTTCGGTGTGCCAGCTGTGATCACGTGTATTGCTACTTGTGCAACCACTCGAAGCTCTTTCGTGGGTGGTACGTCGAGGGTGAAGATGTGAGGGTATGTAGGGAGCAGGACGACAGTGAAGAATTACCATACGTGGCTGTTTGCAGAGATTGTGGTATAACGTGGCGGGCAAAGGTGAAGCAAGTCGTAAAGACGGGTATGGGGGAGGAGACGGCGATATGGGGCGTAGGATGCACAAAATGTTCGTGTGGCTGCCGATTTGGGGTATGGAGTCCTTGGGATGGACTGCGAATATGCGAGGGAGAAGCTGTCGAAGGCAATGCGAAGCAGTTGATGGAGATGCTGAGGCAAGCGGTGTAGCTGTAGTAATTCATATTGAACCTTTCCTAGTAGTCCGCGATCAAATCGACACGTGCATTAATATGTATGTTATTGTTTATCTATAACCTAAAGCACGATAATCATGTTCCCTCCATATAGGGAGCGCTTTGTCGCCAAGTTCATAAAATCTCTCCGCAGTAATCTTATGGGGCTTTCCTCCAATCGATTCTGGCACGCAGGCCCAAGAACACATTGACACTTTAAAAGGAAGCTTGTCCGTCGCTGACCATTGGTCGACGATCCACATCTCAATCCACTCCGCCCTTGGTATGTAGTAATCCTTTCCGCAACGATGGCAGCTTCGTAACACCTGATGGAGCGTGATCCTATTTCGCTCTGCAACTTGAAGATGCTTATCAACACTGGGAGGAATTCCCACGTTGGATAGAAGAGCCCTGATTCTTTTGGGGTCGCTGTCTTCATACGAGAGAGATTTGATCAGGGACATAGCGAATAGCGACAGCACGTTGGATGCCGGTAGGGACGGTCTGAACCACTGAGCTGGAACGTCATGCAGACTCACTCCTGGAAGAACCATTGTAAGGAAGTCTTCAGGTGCGGAGATACTTGGAGAACCTTTCAGAAGATTGCCGTCCGAATCATAATACGAAGGAGGTGTCCGGCTCTTGAGCATTAGCTGCCATTTTGAGTCTCTCGGACTGTGAAGGTGATGATCATGCAAGCTATCGTAATTAGTACACGTAATAGCTCTCCAGTAGGAACCAAGGAGCCCCGGACCACGATAGTCTTGGCCATGAGTTCCAGGCTCTTGTAAAAAGGCGGGTGCGGCGGGCTTTTCTTGGAGAAGCGGATTTCCGTGTAAAGTTAGGCGCGCCAGCCTTCCTGACGGTGCCATCATCGTGATCATCTCGCAGGGTAGCCATTTGATGGCGTTATTTGTTAGGTCGAGAGCACGAAGAAATTGAAGCTTCACAATCATAGGCGGAACCTCCTCGATATAGTTTCCCCGAAGGGTGAGACTTGTTAGGTTATCCACATTGAACAGAGCGGTAGACAAGTTCAGAAGATGATTTGATGCAAGGCTCACATGGAGCTCTGGGATCATAGACCGGTACTGGCCCTCAGTGGGGACCTCAAGACCAGCATCCAGCGGAGGTACGATCACCTGGTTAAGCAGCTCAATATGATGAAGCTCACTATCCTCGAGGTCAAGATGGTCCAACTCATACGTAGTATTATTTGACTCGATGCCGCGATCCAAGATGTGGTGAAGACAAGCCTCAGCGTCAGACATGGGTCTTGTCGCACGTGGGACAGGAGCCTGGCGGGATAGGGCTGGCGAAGGAGGCTCTGAGTCAATAGCGGACAAGGAATCCGAGCCGTCGCTCATCATCCACACACCGGAGTCGAAGTTGCGAGAGAATTTCGTTTTCTTGGAGGCTCCAAGCGGTGATGAGACGTCCCTCTCCCACCATGGACCGGCGCGCTTCCTCTTGAATCGTGGGGATTCATAGTTGGTGATATCTGCACCATCAATAGGATCGTCGCTGGAGAATAGAGGACAGTCGCTCGATGTGGGTGATAAACCGCGGTGTCGCGGATCGAGAGGCGGGGAGCCCGGGAAGTTGGCCACGTGCGGCGAAGAGGGCACGATATCCTCAGCCATGGTCAGAGGCTGTCTAATTGTAGGACTCCTGCAATGGAGGGAGGTCAAGAAAAGACAACCAAGGCGTCGGCAGGTCAAGTCAAGGATCAAGGAAGCAGTCGGGAGCGAGAGAGCGTAGGAGGATGGGAGGGACGCGTCTCGCTAAACGGCCGACGCGAACTGCTGCTAGAGGCATTTCGTCATGGTTCACATGAGCGCGCGCCGGTCGAGCGCTGGCACGTGCTTTAGTTCTCGATACTTCTGGGCCACACAGGTGTCTTGAATGGAAAGCCAAAGCCAGAAACAAGCTGCGGGAAAAATCAATGGGAGGATCCAGCGTGTATGAATGCACTTAATAGAAGGACCGATGGTGGATTATGCTAGGACTAAAATCATGTAATGCAAGGTATTAAATATCCATCTATTGTGCACTGAATGTAGGTCCGAAAGCCCATCATGTTATAGGGCCGTCGTGGCTTATTGAGCCCCTTCTTCTCATAGATGTACAGATTGTTTTGAAAGGTGTCTTCAAAGAGAACAGAGACAAAAGCGTCGAGAGCCTTTCTGCAGAATCCCTCCACCGTCTCTTGGATTATTCACCCTGACAAAAGCTCCTATGTGAACATTTGATCGCAGTCCAACTCATAGGCCCGCCATCCTCCTAATCGCTACGTTGGACACCAGTCTTCCCTCCATCTGCACACCCTCGCCGCTGAGAGCCTCTCCATTGCTTGACGCAAGCTCTGTCAGCAACTTCCCCAGCGGACGAGTGGGCGTGATCATGTTCTTATACACCAAGTCAATAGGCCCTATGAGTGCTCGCTTGTACAACGCTTGCTGAGGCATGAAGGCATGTATCTCAGGATGATGGCGCCAGTCCACTCCTGCAGGGCGCACCGCATAGAATTTGAAGTTCGGCATTGCTTTGTATAGGTCGAAGAGCGCCTTCTCCACCTGCCCCTTCACGCGACCGTATTGTGACGTGAACCTGCCAGGACTTTGCGTCGCGCCTTCAGCGGAGACCAGCACAAAATTGAACGGTGACTCGGGATGGAGCTTTGCGAAGCTTCTGGCGGCAGCCAGCGGGAGGTCGTGTGTTATTTCAAAGTACTCGCTGTGATCGTCAGTCGTGAGTCCCCGCTTGCGTGCTACGGAGCAACAGACGTGCTCGTTACATCGTTCTGCGACACCCCCAATGCCCACACACAGCCATGCGCGTCTCTGAGCTCATCCAAAAGAGTCTGATCGTATTCCTTAAAGTCCTTGTGAATGATAACCTTTGCCTTGTCCTCGTGTCCCTCGGCCATCTTCACTGGCCGCCTGCTCAGGATGGAGATGCGTGAAATGGTGTCGTTCGCCAGCATCTGCTGTAGCACACCCGAGCCGACAAGGCCAGTAGCCCCTGTGAGAATAACGTGTACCATATCGACAGGAAGTTCGCGGAGCTTGGAGGAGGCGAAGAGCGGGTGCTAGAAGATAAGCGTTGTCAGACGTGTGCCATTGGTGCGTACTGGCAGACCAGCTCTTTTGGTACAATTGGCTGCGGCACGATACACTGCGTGACGTTGGCGCCATCGACGCGAAAATCGGACATGCTGGCGATTGCGCGTTCCTCGTGTTATGCGTTGCCGGGTCTGGAGGATGTCTGTGGGGGTACGGGAAACCAAGCAGCTGGTTCCCAAGCGTCCTTCATGGGAGAACCAAGCCGCCATAAAACCCACACCATCAAAGGGCCCTTGTAGCCTTTATTGAATTCTGGTATAGCCCCGCCCTACGGGCCCTGCCCCGCGGGCCCTCAAAGATGCTAATGAACGACTCTCGTTCCCGCCAGAGCCCGCGTTAGCTGCTTCGGCCCTGCGTCAACGGCCACGGCTGTCATTCGCCCCGCACGTACGAGCTGGGTCTTCGATACACCAGACCCAAGCATCATGGTATCCAGGAGCGCACGACTGTTGAGAGAGTACAATGGCTGCAGCCCCACACATTCCACTATCGCCTGGGAATCCTCCGCTTCTCGCCGGCTAAACCCCTGCTCGCATTGCGTATCCCGATGTTGTCGCCAAATTCAGGTTCTGCCCTGCCCGCGCCCATGACATATCGTTGATATTTCTGGCCCCCTTTCATGCAAAATTCAACCTTTACGCCACTTCTACCTCTACCTCTTTCTTACCGTCTCTCACGTGGGGCTCCGGTGCGCTTCCATTCATTTAGAACGTTCCTTTCTGCCCCTCAACCATGGCCGCGGCCGCCACGGCATTGGCCGATCGACAGATCTTGTCGAGAATCTTGCACCACCTTTCAGAGATGAAGTATAAAGAGAGGCGTCAGTATGGTCCGGATCAGCCAGTTGAGTTCCTAGAATTCCGGCCCACGTTGGTGCCATCGATCCTTGTAAACAAACTGTGGGCAGACGTGGCTTGCGGAATTTTATGGCGACGGTATCCCCACCTCACAGCGCTCAAGAGCATGAGCCAGGAGAGACGCCAATACTATGCTGAAAAAGTGCAACGGATCTTCTCCCTGGGACCACCCTCGGGCTCTATAGAAGCTCCGGACTATTTAGACGGCCTGACTTGGCCAAACTTGAAGTGCCTGGAGTTTGAGCTGGATTTCAGAAAACATGTAGTACATTTTGCGACTATGTTCCATGACGGGCTGGAAAAGCTGGAGCTATCAGGGTGAGCAAATCCCATATAAAGATCGCATTCCGACCACCTGCTAAGCGATCGCCCAGGTATCAGAGTGGAGACTCCAAATACTTTGTCGAGACATTACTCCCCATGATATTGGTAGGAAACCGTGTGCAACATGACCGTTCGCAAGCTGAGAAGGATAGAAACCCTGCAAGCGCCTAAAAAGCCTTCACATCGGCCCCGAAACCATTCCAATCGATGATCCCATTCACGTCAGTGTTATGTATGACTATATAGATGCTTGCCCAAATTTGGAGTGTTTAGAAATAAAATCCACAGGTTTTATGGATAAAGATTCCCTCTTCGCCCGCCTTAGCCAACGCACCGGGCTGAAAGAGCTAGAAATCGATCTGGAGCCTGGTTTATCTCTCCTGCCCTTACTTGGGCACACCGCAGCGCCTCTCTTATTTGCGTCCTTGAAACGTCTGTCAATCATGTGCTACCCAGAGATCGCCTCATCTTTACCCAAGCATCTGCAACATATCGAAGAGTTGCAGTTTGACGTCGCACGGATCCCTAATTGCGTCTCGCAGTCATCAGACTGGACCGTTTTCGAAGACATTCTTGCTGCGCTAGCGCCTTGTACCCGTCTTCGAGCACTAAAAATAGGTGTAGGCTTATTAGCTGCAGACTTTCCTTCGTCCTCTTCTTTGCCAAGATTATCTGGGGCCGCTATAATAGGACTTGCTGAGGCATGTCCACGGCTGGAAGACATAAGTCTCTTAGCTTTAGAGCCATCTGCTATCGACGGGACGTTTATATCGAGTCTAGACTTTGACAGGTTTTGTAGAAACCTCCCCCGATTACGGACTTTGAGTATGAAGTTTCATCCCGCTACTACAACTGCTATCCAAAAAACAGCATTACAGAGCTTGGGCAGGTACTGTTCTAGCCTCGAAATTCTTCGCCTCAAAGTACCATTCCAACTTCCGAGTCTTCCTGTACCTCGTATTGTTCCCCAGATCTTGATCAGCAGCGATTCAACTCCTGAATCACACACGCTAGAAGAAGCCACTGGTGGCTACGAAGAAACTAGGGCAGGTTTAGAGGCTGATAACATGGGGAATCCGCGTTCTTCAGTAGAAGCAGGCCTGTCTTCTACCGACCAAATATTGCCGCTGTTCCCAAACCTTACTCATCTGGCACTTTCCCGCGGACATACCCTTCTCGCTGTAGTTTCTGATACTTCCAGCACCTCCGCATCCTCTCATTCCACTTCCGAAAAGGTTGAACCCGAGCTTGAGCCCGAGCTTGAAGCCAATCTCGTCCGCTCCTGGGCTTACCCTCTTCTTATTCATTTCCCGAAACTCGAGATTTTAGAGGCATGGGGAGACTGGATGGGACACGATAACGAGTCGCTCAATTACTTCCTCCCTACCGAAGAGATACTTGCGTCTACTTGGGAATTCTTGAGCGGGGTCGAGCAAGATTTGTGGGATGAGGATGGCGAGGAACACGAAGGAGACAGTTGGGACTCGCTGGAAAACGGGGAGGACTGGGAGAAAGCCAGCTTGATCAATGAATTCATCATCGAGGAGCCGGTTATGGTGCATGAATTCGGCAAGTTGTCCACCTATGAAGAAGAACCTGATGGTATGATTACACCTGGGAGAACATTTGAAGTGGATGGTTACTTTCCAAGCACAAAGTCATTTCAATAACATAGCAGCTAAACCGACGACTACTTTTCAATTGTTTTAGTATACGGTCCCGACGAATATATCGACTCCCAATCTTAGTCAAGGATCAGGCATCTGGTGGGCCTGAATGTCCCTACTTTAGTACACATGCTGGACGAAATCTTTATAGAGGATTGGCTCATACACATTGGAATAATACACATGGGAATCAAGGAAATGGCGGGTTGTTAGGTTGTCGCCTTTCCTACACGCTCGCTTTGTGTTTAGAATAGGGCGTGGGCCTCTAAAGTAAACACCTGATATACATCATGCATAAGTAGCACATGGTGTTGTTTTTTTAACCCTTTCATTGTCACAAAATTCTTCGGCTCGGCTCCCCAAAATCAAAGTCTTTCTCCGTATCCCTATCTCTCTCTGAGCTTCTTGCTCTGGGAGTAATGCTCGTCGGTAGCTCCACGATACCAGTAAACTCGCCATCCAACTCCAAAGGGTCCACAAGCCCTTCCTTCTGTCCTGGCACAGGTTCCCTTACCATATATTCCACGCTCGATGCGTCTTCATCCTCTCTTTCCACAACAACGCTCAATACGTTACTCCGTGCCTTGTTCAGCATTCCCGTTATGCTTCCTACACTGTCCCGCATGAAAACGGGGGACAGAGGACTTACGGGGCTCGTTTGCCCATTATTCCAGCTTTCCCGTCTGCTGCGACGGCGACTGCTCCTTCTGCGCCCGATGTCGAGGATTCCGCCCGATGCAGGAGTGTTCTGCATACTGGCCTGCCATACGCTTTCTGGAATGTCGGCTGCAGCTTTGGCAGCACGAAGCTGGCGTTTCAGGCGGCGAATGTAGAGGAAAACAAAAAGAATGATGGCAAAGGCGACGATTGAGACGGATACGGATATTCCGGCTTTGGCACCCGTAGAAATGGAACGGTCAGATGAGGGATCCAGGGAGAGAGGGCTGTCTGTGGGCTGCGAAGACGAAGTCGTGCTCGGTAATGTTGATAAAGTCGGTTCGCTCGTTGGGGCAGGAGTCGTAGAAAATTTAGTTTCGTCCGAAGAAGACGTAGGTGTAGGATATGATGTGCCCATTGTCGCCATATCTGTGATGGTCTGCGTTTCTGAGGGTACTAAACTTGCTGTTCCATCTCCTGTAGTGGGGTTGTTGGCCTGGCCTCCACTTCCAGTCCTGTCCTCAATTTCTACGCCCACAGCTCTACAACCTGTTATGATTTTCTTTCTCGCATTCCTTTGGTCTTCCTCGCTACAGGAACTCTCGAGGCATGATTCGGCTTTGCCTGGGAGATTCCCCGTTGAACAATGACACTTGAAATCCGTCTCTACCGAACATCCGTCGGTCGTAAGGGTGTTTATGTAACAAGTTAGGGCGCAGGTGGGTATAAGCAGGCTCGAAAGCGGTTGTGTGTCTCGAGGCCTGAGCGGCAGAGCAGGCAGCTGATGTCGTAGCGCGTGCGTTCTGCGACTGTACAACGGCGCTTGGTATTCACAAGTATGTGCTTTATAACACGGTATCGAAAGTGCGGGACAGAACGCTGAGAAGAGGAGTAGCGCATCGAGCGAGCGCATAGCTGTGTATTCAGTCGCAAATGTAGTCGCAGGCGCAAATTGTGCGCTCAAAGGCGACAGTCAACGGTAGATAGGCTGAGGTAGGACATGAATGTCAGAATAGTCCAAGCCTGCGAACTTCAGCAGCTCTTTGGCAGCGTAGATTTCGAGAAAAGGAATTGGAAGATAATGACTCCTTCCAAGCTAGGCTAGATAGAAGAGTAATATCGGAATCGAAAATGCGATATGAGGGTGTGGACATCAGGAAAAGCTACCACCTTCAAAGCGCCTTCGAGTTGAATACCCATGCTACGCTTGCGTCTGATTCATAGCTCCAATCTCCCCAATTCCTGCAACTTTCGGCTGCTTGTGCCAGAGATATTGAGATGCGGCGATCCTCCCAAGCTGCCGGTGCATCCTCATCGGCTATGTATGACGTTGGTGTTCCAGCTCGCATTATGCCCGTTTCGGCAGATGGGTGATTGTGTTTCGTATGTTCTCGCTTCCTGGAACAGCTAAGTTTCTCAACTGTGATTGGTTTGTGGTTGTATTGGTAGCGAATGGGAATCAACGGGCTGGGTACGGTCGCAAGAGCGGTTTGGGCGACACAGCGGGTGTTTGGTGAGAGGATAGGATCAACCTGCCAAGCTGGGCTCAGTGCGGGAGGTTCAGAGGACACGATGCTTATGTGGAAGTCAGGTGCTCAGAGAGCCGTATTAGGTAATTTAGCATCTAGCCTTTAGATCGCGATCCTGAAGTTCGTAAGTGTGATGACGGAAATAGCAAAGCATCTGGTTTTAGATTGTCTTGGGAAATGAACCGTCGCATTGACCTGTCAATGTCATCTAGTTGCTCTCCATGAGTTATAACAGTGCCATTCCATTGAGATCTAATAGATAAAGCGCATACGAGTCTGTGTGTCGGCGTTTTGTTAACCTGCCGATACCGGTAATGTAAAGGAATTGGCATATTTGGGTGTATGGCACAAAACCTT
>Ga0247757_10001997_pt1 | contig 11628 bp, 1 predicted proteins | sample UWRJL126311R4_FD_180929 | JGI IMG/M metagenome (GOLD analysis project Ga0247757, IMG submission 180929) | Plant litter microbial communities from Arlington Agricultural Research Station in Wisconsin, United States - UWRJ-L126-311R-4 | ecosystem: Environmental > Terrestrial > Plant litter >...
TTTCTTATTATATTTAAAGTATATTATATTCTTCTTCTTTTTTTTATTAGTATTAAGTACTATTAAGTCTCTATAATCTTATTAAGTATTTACGTTTTTATTAACCTGGTATTATATATACTTATTACCTTCTCTCTATTCTCGTAATTTATTATTAATCTTTATTACCTATACCTTTATTACTATTAGTATAGCTAGTAGGTCTATCTAGATTATTTTATATTAGATTTCTAACTTAAGTCCTTCCTTAAACCTAGCCTTAAGGGATTCCTTATTCTACTATATATTTATTGTAAGTTATTTAAAGGTTAATATATATTTAGGTACCCCTTTATTCTATTTAATCTTAATTAGCTATTCCTTAGCCCTTCTCGTAATATCTATATCCCTAAAGACTAACTTAATCTTATTAATAAAGTATTAGTAGTTATTAAAAATTACTATTATCTCTACTTACTATTCGTATAGTATATTTATTTAAAAATCTATTAAGTATAGTTTAAACTAGTTTATAGCTTTTCCTACGAAGTATACTAATATAAATAATACCTTCCTTTCCTCTATATCTAACTAGACTAACTATATATCTAGGTATAATATTGTACCTACTAAGAAGCTTTATAGCTTATTATATATTCTATTAAACCTCTTAAGTATTAGAAGTTTTAGTAGCTTTACTATTATAGCCTTCTTAATTTATTCGACTATTACTTTATTATTATTTTAGTCCTATCTTAATATCTAGAGTATATCCTTAGCTACTCTTACTCTTTATTATAGCTTTTAGTTTTATTCTAGGAGAGTTTATAAAATCGTCTAGATTCCTTAATTCTCTCCTCTAAGCTTATTAATTTTAGTTCCTAACTAAGCCTAGTCTATATTATCTAAACTATAGGCTAATATTTTTATATCTTATCCTTCTATATTAATTAGCTAGATCGTGTATAAACTTACGCGTCACCCTTCCTACTTTAAAGATTATTAAAGTATAATAGGCCTACCTTCTTATAATAAAGGTAGTTTCTTAAGTTAGGTACTAGTTATTAAGAATAGGAGTTAATATAGGTAAGAATAAATAGGTAATCGGTAATATATTAAAGGGATACTGATTCTAGAGAGGATATTAATATATATAACTCTTAATTAAAGATTAAATTAATAATAAAAGATTCCCTATAGGTGTCTTTCCTTTTAACTATATACTTATTAGGATTAGTAAAATCCACGCTACTTATAGAATTTATTATATAACTAAATTAGTAAGTTCTACGCTAGTTATAGACTTTATTATATAACTTAGTTAGTAAGTTCTATACTAGTTATAGACTTTATTATATAATTTTAATCACGTATCTAAATTATATTCGGCTTCTTAGCTTAGGTCTAAATTATTAATCCTAGGCTACTAGTCGTCCCCACCATTACTATCACTATAAGGCGTAGCCGTAATAATAATATTCGCGATACTACCTACCTAGAATACTTAGAGGATCTAAAAGGAAGGTAGAATTACTCTCTTAAAAGAGATAATTTAGATAAACCAAATTTTAAGTACTTAAAAGGCTATATAGCTCTATAATATTCCCTAAACAACTTTATAAAATTATATAAATAATATCCTCCCTTAGGCTACTATTAATATCTAAAAATAAAAGCTATATTTTATAGAATAGTAAAGCCTTATTCTATAGATCTTAGAGCTAGATAAACGAGGATTTCTAGTTTAGATTATTAATATATATTATATAGCGAACTACCTACTTACTATATATAGCGAGAATCCTCTATTAGAACCTATAGGTAAATACTAGGCTCTATACTTTATTAAAGCTTAGCTAAAGCTATAAATAAAGTAGAACTATATATTATATATATAGCACGCCCTCTATAAGGACCCTACTACTCTATATATATAGTATTAATATATAGAAAATATATAGTAGATATATAGTATACTAGATAAGGATACCTATAACTTTAATAAGATAGAGTTTATAATAGGTATTATAGGAACGTTAAAAGTCGTTACTAGTATAGAGATAATTAGCTAAGTAATTTCTATGAAGCTAGGGAATTATAACTAGGTTATAATAATGGAATATATTAATGTATATAGATATACTATTTTATTATTTATTATCCTTTCTAGTAAGCTCTACTAGAATATCTAGTATTATAATCTACCTTCTAACTAGATCCTTATAGTAAGTAAGAATAGCTAGATAATAGATATACTAGGTTTTAAGTAGCTATAGTATTTTAATTAGTATATAGAGTCGCGTATACTAGGTAGATAGCGACTATTTATTCTAGACGGCTATAGTAGTTATATAACACCTAAATTCGATACCTACTATATATAGAATAAGATTTTTATACTCTATATACTATTATATATATTATACCTTCTATAGCTACTAGATATAGGCTATTTTTTATCCCTAAAGATAGTATATAGGAACTAGATCTATAAGCTTATATACTAGCGCGTCTTTTATATTAATAAAGTAGATTTCCTATAGATTTACCTAAGTATTAGAAATATAGTATTTATACTATAGAATATTTACGCTAGCTTCTAGGTATTAGGACTAGTCCCTATATATCCTAAATACGTCCTCTTATTACTTATAGTTATTAGAATACCCTCTTTACTAAGGATACTAGTTAATACTAAGGACGTATAGATAGTAGAGATACTATCTAATACTAATTAGCTGCAGCGCTAGGCTTAATATATATAGAATCTACTCTACCATTTATCTTAGAGCCCTAGTACTCTAGCTATACGTAAGATTATAAAGGGATACGAGCTTATAATATAATTAAATATAATACTTATAGTAGAGGTCTTAAAGCTATACTAGACCCTAGAGCGTCGCAAGCGTAAGAAGTAATAGTAGTAATAGTATATTACCTTTAACGGCGCTCTATAGGTTAAGGAAGGGTAGAGGCTGGCTATAGAAGTAGAAAGGGTACTCCCTAAGGGGGGGCAGGAAGCGATACTAAGGAGATAACGCGCGCCGCCGATATATAGTACGTGCTATATATAAGGGTATACTAGAACTCAGTATACTTAGAGATAGTAGCTATTATATAAATCTATTAATACCTTATTTAACTATCGCGTTGTGGAGCAATTGCTAGAAAAGCTGCGGGAATTCTGGTAGGGTGGCCGGATGACTGATGTGGCCGGATAAGTAATAAAACACGTTATTAGTATCGTAGAGATGTACCAGTTTAACCTCTAATAAGGAGTTTTTAGATTATTCATGTTCGTGAGGGATGAGTATATCTAAAGCTACATACAGTACTCTTCTCGGCTATATGTATAAACTATCGCCTCCAGCGCAACCCTCTAGCCGGAGCGGGTCGGCCGTCCTCCCGGCTCGTGGTGGCAATCGCCACTGTTAAAATGCTCTTAGCGCTGTTACATATCGCTCATAACCATGCTTACACACGCTACGCCCGTCTGCTTCAGCACTAGTGTAATATTCTATATGTACAGCAGCATTGATTTTCTATTTCCATATTCTCTATTTTCTACTGAGTTAATGTTTCAAGCGACGACTCGGTGTCTGGGTCATTGCTGCTAAGGGTCCGTTTGCGCAGCTAAAAGCATGATTCCATCAACGGGATGACCTTAATAATGCGGTTTTGGGACTTGAGCATGAACGCTAGATTGCTAATAGCGATCAAAGTGTCTCGATGCTCTTCCCTAACCACCCTCTTTTCTCGTCTCCATCACTTGCACCTTCAGCTCTTCAACCTCCTTCTACCGCCCTGCAAGATGCGCTGCTAACCCTGCCATTGCCATACTGTTGGAGGGTCTGTATGCTCTTTCCCAAGCTTCTCTTCCTAACCTTCATTCATATGCAGAGGGGGCTCGGCTCAGACCAATTTTAATATCCGGTGAGCACCGACTGTTATGTCCACTTGTGAATCAGGGCATCCTAGCCAAAGGCTTGTAGCAGTCTGTTGGTGAGCTGCATGGTGCTGTTTTTGTCTCAGCAGAAGACTGTACGACCCACATCCGCACGTACATGAGGCAGGCAGTAGCTAAAGGAGCTAGAGATGGTAGGTACATACGTATGCCGCGTTCTATAATGCATTTGGACAGTAATATTATTCGACGGTTCCACTTGCCCAGCAAGCTGCAGCCGAGACCGAAATCTGCCCCGCTTTGTTGCCCTGCAGTGGTATATGTCCTGTGCTTACTTCTTCCCAAGTATGTTCTGTACGGTATCGCCGATCCATTTAACAAAGCCTTCTTAGGCAGTAGGACTGCCGAATAATATTGCTGACTAAATGCATAATAGAATGCCGTATACGCATGTACCTACCATTTCCGGCTCCTTCAGCTACTCCCAGCCCAATGTATGTGGAGGGGTGGCCATAGAGTCTTCCGGTGAGACGAAAACAGCAGCATGCAGCTCGCCCGGCAGATAGCTAACTCGCTATCACCTCCCTCCCCTGGGTACCTCCGGAGCTTTCCAAGCGAATGAGATCTGTAACATTGACAAGCTATACGAATGGCGGGATGACGCTCTCCGTCTCGCTTCCGGCGCGATCAGGCACTAATTCAACCACCAAAATCCAACTGCCGGTCGCCTGAACATGACCTTAGTTACAATCCTATGACAATCTTGGAGAATCACATGGCAATCATAAGGAAATCTTGTTGAAATTGTAGAAAATCCTGTGGTAATGTTAATTACATCTAACTTCTTCCGGAACGCAGGGTTTTCCATTACACAGGGGGGAGGTTATTCACAGCCTCTCAAAACCTCACCGTCCTTCCACTTAGAATGTGCGTGCAGTGTCACCGGATGTCTAGATGCAGCCGTTTTCATCAAACTACTCTGCCAAATTAGAGCTATTGATCTGAAGCCGGCATTTCCTCTAGGCAGAGCTGAAAGTATCAATTACAGCGCCCATTTAGCACGTGGGCACCAATCATCCAATACCTTCAAAAGGCAAAATGGCGAAAAGGGCGCCATAGCCTTGTCATATCCGGTCAACCGCGGACGAAAGTTGCACCGCTGTCACGTGGCCTTAACACTTTCCCAGCGGCTATTTAAAAAGGGAGTCCCACCTTTTCCCGAACTCTCGCCATCTAGTCTCCTAGTCAGTCACTGCCTCCAAGCGTACATCAATCCATCACAAGGCTACTGCCATCTTCGCAGCCGATAAGTGATCAGAGTGAAGTCAGTTCTCCCATCTCTGCTTTAAATACTCCCACTGATTTCTAAATAATACAGCAAGCAAGCAGCGCTCAAACTATCCCTTCCCTCTCGAAGTCGTCGTCCTCGGACTTTTCCCCCTTTCAAGGTCCTATTAAAACTCCGCTAGGTAGGTTAAATCGCCGCGTTCACAGGCCAATGAATGTGCTGATTCTACGAAGGATGGTTAGATACACTCTACGTAACAGTACCGGCCAACCGATCGAAGTGTCCCTCTCAACTAACGGAGGGGGGACAGGAACCACTGCGCGTATGCACATTGCCGCAGGGAAGAGTAATTGGTGGGAGCGAAATGGTGGAAATACTCAGACGTTCTCAGTTCAAGTTGGGGACAAGAACCGCGTATATAAGAACAAAAATCCAGGGTCATACGAGTTGAAAAAAAACAGTGTCGGTGATTATGTTCTTTACTAATCGGTCTTTGGTTCATGGCGGTCGAGTGTCAAAAATAAAATTCACCTATTGTCAAACCAGTCGCAAAGCATAATGTTGATCGTAATAGAAGCGGGATTCATGTATGCACATGCATATATCTGACAGCGGGGCACGCTAACAAAGGAACACTTGAGTAGCATACTATCGTGCCGTGCCAAGGCTTAGCCTGGTGTCAGTTGAAGATTCCGAAAGTTCGGAATCCTTAGCTAAACGAGGTCCTTTATTTTTAGGCTAGAACTTACTATTTAGGCTCGACGTATAGAATGCCAAGCGTACTATTAAACAGGCTATATTATAGGGAAAAGCTATACCCTATAACCTTGGTTATATTATAGGTCAACCCGCTAGTTTAGTAGATACTAATATATATAAGGTTAGAAATATAATAGATTAGAGGAATATATCCTTATTTTAGTATTACTATATCTTAAAGAGTAAGAGTAAATTTACTATTATTTAAAGAGTATAATTAAAATAATACTATTATAGTTTATAGATTAATATATATTAAATACTAGAATACTTTAATATAACTTAAGGCTTTAAAACTCTATATAATAGCTATTATTTTAAGATTTTCTAGTAAAGAGGTTTATAAAACTTAAGAATTAATTATAATTATAGAAATCTACTTAAAGTTCTAATACTCTAGCTATAATATAATTAAATCTATAAAGATTATAATATAGTATCTATAGTTTATATAGTATTTATAACTTTAAAATATACTTCTCTTTTTAAGTAGCTTTTTTAAAAAGTTTTAAAGGCTTTTTATTATATTTTTTAATAAATTTTATATAATTTTAAAGTTATTACTAAGCTTTATAAATTTATTATTTATAAATTTATTTAAAGATTTTATTAGTATAGTAATAGGTATATAGGTTAAATTGGTCTATAGCTATAATAACTTTATATAAGAGAAGATAATTAATTATTAAGAGAGAACTATAGAGGAGCTTATATATAAGGAAAAACTCTATTATATATAGAGCGCTAGAGGCTATAGCGCGTAGGCGCTATTATATAACCTAGAAAGCTATAGGTATATTAGTAGAAAGCCGCTAGTAAGCCGCTAAAAAGCTATAGGAAAGCTACTAGAACGCTATAGGAAAACTATTAGAACGCTATAGGAAAGCTATCAGCGAACTAATAGTAAGTAGTTATATAATACTAGTTATATAACTTAGAGAGCTACTAGTATACTAGTAGAAAACTACTAGAAAGCTATAGGAAAGCTACTAATAAGCTAAGTAGTTATATAATATAATTCTAATATAGACTATATTTTCTTTCTTAAAGCGTTTAATAAATATAGCTATTATATAATCTAAAAAGCTGCTAATATACTATAGGAAAGCTGCTAGTAAACTAATAATAAGTAGTTATATAATAGTATTCTTCCTTATTTACTTAACCTATCTCTATATACGAAGCTTAAGATTATTTATATTAAGAAGTCTTTCTAGGGTAGTATTTACTCCTAATTTTATTATTAAATTAGTAGGGTTATCACGTCTATTAATCTAGTAGATATCCTTTAGTTCTCCTTACTTATATACTTCTTAAAGAGCTATAATATCGATTATTAGTCTCTTCTTTTTTATAGTATCTAGTTTAATAAAGTATTTATATAGTAAGAATAAATCTATATATATAACGATTAATACTTATAAAAGAGAGAAACGTTTAATAATTATATTAATTATTCTACCTATTATAATAGCGATATTAATACTATAAACTATTATATAGATCTCTAATACTAGTATACTTTATATAATTCTTTTATATTTTATTAACGACTAGTAAATAATATTACCTTAAATTTTAAATATATCGCTCTTATTTATAGTAACCTTATTACCTAGTATAATAATATAACCTATCTATAAACTTATATCCTTATTATTCGCGAATAATATATTAACGAATGTAAATAGCTTAAATTCTTCTAGGTTTAGTTATATATAGTTTAAACCCCTAGTAGTATTTTCTTTCTACTAGTTAATTTGCTTATTTAGACAAGTATTATCTTCTTCTATTAGATTAATTATCTATATAGTAGTTAATAAATCGAAACTTACCTTAGGTTAATAGATAGTTACTATATAAGTACCTTGGGCTTACTATTAAATATATAATTTTTAATTATATATTAGCTCTAGTTTATTACCTTATCGCTTTTAATATAGGTTAATTATTATACTATTAGTAGTAATAGTAATTATATAGCTATTAAATTTAATTTAACTATTTTTAGCTAGTTCTTATCTCTTTTTAGTAAGGAACCTTAGTTCTTTTACTTCCTTTATTATAAACTATTAATCTAATAGTATAAGAGTATCGTCTATTTATATATTAATAATACTAAAGCTAGTATTTAATTCTTTTAAGATAAGTAGGTAAAGGTTATATATAAATATCGTTATTTAAAGCTTTTTAATATAGTATTTAAAGTAGGTAGACTACTAATAAGCCCCTACTTCTATAATTCTATATAAGGGTTTTATAACGATTATAATAGTACTAACTAGGTAAGAATCCTTTAATTAGTTAGGTAGTTTAGTAACAATCGTATACTATAGTAGATTATCTAATTATATATAGGCCTAAGTAATATTATAAAGCTATAGTATTATTCCTTTTAGGATTAAGAAGGGTACTAGGGCGATAATTAGTCGCTAGCTTATACGCTAAATAGTTAGGCTCTATATAAAAATAATCTTCTTACTATTATTATTAAACCCTTATATAACTAATCTTGACTTTTTATATAGGGAATTAGTTGTTTTTCCTTTCACTTTATTAACGATTTATAATTTAAAGATTCTAATCCTTCTATATTTATATAAGTTATATAATTCGAATTAAAATACGCTATATATAATTAGCGTATTTATCTCTTTCTTTATAGATTATTTAAATAGGTTGCTAGGTATAGTTATCTTACTATTAGCTTATAGTTCTATTACTAGGTTAATATTATTCTATTTATATTATATTAGGTATATATCCTTTAATTTATTTTTTAATCCTTTTAGATATCTATAACTACGATAAGGTAGCTATTCTAATTCTAGTTCTAGGTAATAGTTATTATCTAATTTACTAATTTCTTTATTATATTCCTTAGAAGTAGTAATAATAGTAGAATTATCTTAGTAGTATAGCTATATAGTAGTAATTCTAAACGTTAATTAATTACTATTAATATTAAGTATTATAGCTATTTAGTTAGTATTCTATACTAGTAACTAATAAGGGTTAGTCTATCCCTTTCTTTCTTACTATACTTTAATATTATTTTAAAGTAGAAGCTCTAGTATATAAGTAATATTAGGTTTATTATAAGTAGCTAGAGCGTTATTTATTTAATATTTAGCCTTAATTCTTTAAACTTTAGTTATTACTTTTTAAATTATAATAGCTCGAGTTACTATTAAGGGTAATAGTAGCGAGGTCTTTATTATTTAAGGGTAAGTATTAAATACTAAGAGTATAGGAATAAGTCTATTTAGGCTAGTAATATCGTTTATAGCCTTTATAACTATTTAAAGAATCGATTTAGGTATTATTTATTTAATTTCTATAGTAATAACTTTGTATACTCTTCGAATTACTATATAATATTATTTAACCTTTTTAATTAAATTATATACCTTAATAGGAACCTCTTATATATCTATTACTATAGAACTCGCGTTATTTATAAACTTTTAACTAGTAAAGTTCCTTCCTATATTAGTTATAATAATATTAGGTAGTCTAATATATATATCGATCTATATAATTTAAAGCGTATTCTATATAATTCCTAGTTATATATCTATTAGAAATCGCGCTACTTAGAATACTATTACCTTATTAATTATATATAAAATAGGCTTTTAGTTAATATATATAATATTTATAATAATTTAAAAGTTAAAGTTAATATTATCCTTAATAATAAACCTAAATTATCTAGGTACTTTACTATAGATTTAATACTAATAATAGAATCTAGTAATCTTCTTAAGTATTTCTTTATTAATATCGTTATATCTAGCTCTACTTAGTATTTTATATAATCGTTCTATAACTAAATAGCTAAATTATTAATATAGCTATTATAATTCCTTTTTAGTAAGGTAGTATATAGCTATTTCCTAGTTACTAAGTAGAAGCTATAGATACTCCTACTTCTAAATAACTAGGTAGTTAGTTCCTTAGTATATAAGTATATTATCGATATTAGCTAGGTAGAGTAAAAACGGTATATTCGTTAGTATTACTACGAACTAAATAATACTAAATAGTATTTCTATATCAACGTTTTTAATAAACGAATACTTAGAGTTATTACTAAAATAAATATAGTAATATCCTATAATAGACTCGTTAATAACAGCTAATAGCTATATTTACTATAGAGCCTTAACCTATATCTATCCTACTATTAATATACCTATAGCGCTAGTATTAGATATAATTCCTTAGAAAATATTCTTACTATATCGTATATTAAAGGTAAATAAATAGCTATCTTCCTTAGCTATCTCTTTATTATAGTATAGGTTAACGCTTATAATCGCGTAAATCGTTATAGTATTATTAAGGATTAAAGTAATAGCTTATCTATTAATAGTTTTATATAAAATAGTAAGGAATTAACTATTCTACGCTAAGTAGTATACCTTAATATCATTATTATTATCGTTACTAACTTCTATATAACCATTATAATTAATTCCTTTAAATCCTACTAGGAAGATATTATAGTTAAGGTTTATATTATAGTTTTATATATATAATTAAAATCGTTATTATAATCGCTCGCGCTCTTTAATTAGATAGTATATTAACTAGTAGTTCTATTTTCTATATACGAAATATTTCTTATTTTAATATTAGTTATAATTTTAATAATAGTATTTACTTTAGTTCTTATAATAGTAATTATTCTAGTCCTAATAATAATAGTTATTCTAATTCTTATAACATTAGTTTTAATTCTAATTATAATATTGATCTATATAGAAAGAATCGTTATTGTAATATTCTAGTTTATAATTCTACGAAATAAACTAGTAACTACGATCGTTACTATTATAGTATAGTAGGGTAATATAAAAAACGACTAATTAAAAAAGATACCATTTTTAAAAGGCTATATCTCAGCCAATTTTAATGCTATAATAAAAAGAATACTAGATTATTAAAGAGAAAAACTGAGAGTTTTATTCTATAATTAGTGATTTTGATTAGTTAGTATATTCGAAGTAAGATAAATTACTAAATATAGAGAATAAAAAAGCTAAAACTTTACCTATAGATTACTTTTCTCTATATTTATATTTTTAGCTATAATTTTTACTAATTATAGATTACTAATTCAAGTTTCTATAATTAGCTTTATTAGTATTTCTATAAAGTATTAAAAGAATTATTATAAATTTAAAAATAAGCCTATATAATTATATAAATAGATTTATGATCTAGATTAGTAAGATTATTATATATAATAAAATCTTTTCGTTTTTAAATTTTAATTCTTTAAATCCTCGAAATGGCTCCTTAATTTTTAAATCTTGAATCGAAAGTTAACCTTCTTTTAGAAGCTAATACTTCTATAAATATTATTTCTACTAGCCTAAAAAAATCATTATTTTCTATTTATAATACTATAAAACGAATTAAAATTAAAAAAAGAAGTTAAGAACTTTATTTTAAATAAAGTTAAAAAAGGAAGAATAGAAAAGTTAAAACCTAGAGAAAAAAGACTTCTTAATAGGGACTTAACTAGGAGTCCTAAAAAAGAAAATAAGAGATTATTATTTAAAAATAATCTAGATATTAGTAAAAGAACACTTCAACGTTTTTTAAAAGAGGAGGATTATTCTATTAATATTTCTACGAAAAAGCGATTATTAAACGCTAAAAAAGCGAAAACTCGAGATATCTACGC
>Ga0247757_10001998_pt1 | contig 11602 bp, 4 predicted proteins | sample UWRJL126311R4_FD_180929 | JGI IMG/M metagenome (GOLD analysis project Ga0247757, IMG submission 180929) | Plant litter microbial communities from Arlington Agricultural Research Station in Wisconsin, United States - UWRJ-L126-311R-4 | ecosystem: Environmental > Terrestrial > Plant litter >...
ATTATTATACTTACCAAACTCATACTTTATATTTTAAAAACGCTCCCTAATAAATCTTCAAAATGCATTTTACCCCCCCCCCCAACAAATACCGAAACGACTCTGCGGAAACGCTGCCCCTCCGTTTCTTTGCGGTTCAATAAAAGCTCAAAATGTTCGGCAGGCCCGCTACCCGCGATTTTTTTTACCGCAGAGAAACAGAGGGGCAGAGGTTTCGCAGAGCCGTTAGCGGAGTTCGAGGAGCCAATCACCGGAGCCAATCTTGATTTGAGTGGCGCCATCTTTGAATGTTCCATTCCCTTTGTCTGAAATTTTGCCATTAACGAACACTTGTGAAGATGCACTTGCCGGCAAATAAACTGTTGCGGTGGTGTTAACAGGTATATGCACATTCAAAATGAATTGATCGTTCTCTTTCTTCCAATCGGTATTGATCCATCCATACGGCGAATGAAAACTCCCTTTTGCGAAACGGATATCGCCAACCGGTTGCGGGCGGATTTTGATGTGTTTGTATGCAACCGATCCTTCCTCCTGCCCTATCCCTGCCAGTGCACTGTAAAACCATTCCATGAGATGCCCAAGCATCAGGTGGTTATTGGATACATTTTCCAGTGCAGGCCATGACTCTGTTAAAGCTGTTGCACCTTTCTTTAACTGGAAGCCATACCCAGGCACGTCATCCCTGTTATTCATATCGAATATCAATTGGGATGCATTGCCCTCATCGAGTGCGGCGATCAGGTAATGAAAGCCGATATCACCGGCTGTCAATGCTTTATTGCCGGCATATACAGAATCTACCAGGTTCTGCAGTACTGCCTTCCTGTTTCCTTCTTCTACCAATCCCACGCATAATGGCATCGCCATTGATGTCTGGCTTCCGGTGGCGTATACATTTGTTTTAGGATTGAAGAATTTGTTGTTGAATGCTTTCTTTATATCCGTTGCCCAGCGACCGAAATCAGCGGCATCTGTTTTCTTACCCAGTAGTCCGGCCATTTTCTGCAGCAATGAAACATCGTAATAATAAATTGCGGTGGCTGTTACGCCTTTGGGGGTTAACTGTGATTCGCCCGGCTGCTGCGGGCCATAGTCAAACCAATCACCCAATCCATAAGAAAGAATATGGTTCTCCGATTTGCTTTCGAGATAAGCCGCATATTTCTTCATCATCGGATATGCCTTCTCCACAATATCGATATCACCATACCACAGATAGAGTAACCAGGGAAGAATAACACCGCTGCTACCCCATTCCGGTGAACCGAGGAAACCGCCACCAAAATGAACAAATTCCGGAGCGATATCTGGTATAAATCCTTCTGCATACTGTGCATCGATCAGGTCGAATACAAGTTTCCGGTACAGCCCGTGTATATCGTAATTATAATGGATGGAAGGGCCCATCAGATGATCCTCTTCCAGCCAGCTTAATTTTTCGCGGTGCGGACAATCGGTGATCACACTCTGCATATTGCTCCTGATCGCCCATTTGATGAGGGTATCGATGCGGTTAAATAATTGATTGGAGCATTCAAAACTCCCATTAACCGGATTGGAATTACGGCTATGCAGTAATTGTAAAGAAATAATTTTCGGAGCGGCCGCGGTGTTCTTCCCCGAATCGGGCACAGCGCCTTTCACCGTCACATACCGGAACCCGTAGTAAGTAAACCGGGGTTGCCAGATCTCTTCTCCATCCCCTTTTAATGTGTAGGAAAAATAAAAAGGTCCGCCACTGGCGCTTTGATTGGCCAGGCCTTGCTTATTGATCAATTCTGAAGGAATGAGTTCAACTGTCTGTCCTTTTTTACCTTTTATCTTCAACTGCACAATACCCGACATATTGCAACCAAAATCATACAAATACACACCGGGAGCGGATTCCTGTATCCTGTTTACTTTGATCGAATCCATCAATGCAACGGGATGATCCTGCTCGGGCACCAATATTCCTTTGGGTGCTTTAACGGGTAACACTGATTTCCACCCGGCATCATTAAAAGATGCCAGATCCCATCCTGTTTGTTCGAGACGTGCATCATAATCTTCCCCGCCATAAATACTGCTGAAAGTAACCGGTGAGGCAGTTGTTTTCCAGCTCTGATCAGAAACTACATTCTCAACCGATCCATCCTGGTATTCTATCTTCAGTCTGACCAGCAGCTTCGGCATACCAAATGCGTCTACCATTTTGTAATAGCGCTCGCGGTTGATATAATGAAAACCATTTCCAACGATCACGCCTACCGCATTCTTTCCCGTTATTACTTCCCGTGTAACATCATAGGTATTGTACAGCACTGTTTTGTCGTAGAATGTCCAACCCGGTGCCATAAACGCATCGCCGATCTTTGAACCGTTGATGCTTACTTCGTATTGTCCCAGGCCGGTAATAAACAAAGAAGCTTTTTTAACCTTTCGCGCAATAGTAAGCTGCTTGCGGAACAGAGGTACTACGGCACGCTGCAACGCTTTGTTGCCGAGTTCTTTGGCCGGGAAATGCAGGCCGGGTACTACGCGCATGGAGTCGGGTAATTCTTCATAGCCGATCCATTGGGCGTTCTGCCAATCCTTTTGAGTAAACAAACCCGTTGTAAAATATTGAGGCGTGCTCCAGGCAGATGCTTTATTGTTCTTATCCCATATACGTACTTTCCAGAAATAAGTTTGTGCAGGAGATAATGGTTTGCCTTTGCATTTAACCCATACACTTTCCGGGCCTTTCACCATACCCGGGTTGTATACATCGAAAATACCTTTCTGCAATTTTTCTTCCGAGGAAGCGATCACCAATTCGCTGGCGGTTTGGTATTGGTTATTCTCTGTAGAAGTTATCTCCCATGTAAAATGAAGTTCCTGCAGGGATACGCCTAAAGGGTTTTGTTTGTTTTCACACAATGCAGTTGAGATACGGCATTGGGCTGTTAGATAAACAACCTGGAGTAGAAGTATTACTAAAAGAAGTATTGATTTTTTCTGTGTTTTCATCGGCATTCAACATTATTTGAAATCCTCCGTGTAACTCTGTGTTCTCCGTGCCTCCGTGTTGGAATAATAACCATTGTATTCCAGGCTCCCGGTAATTTGAGATGTCTTTCAACACGGAGGCACGGAGAACACAGAGGTACACGGAGAGAGGTTAACAGACAACTATTGTTTCGATGCCGAGGATTGCTCCGAGTTTCTGGATTTTTGATTTGATATGGCCAACGCCTACCGCGCAATGGTGTGCGGGGCCATGGCTGTTCCAGCGCTGTACAAATTCCCGGGCACCGATACTGAAACGATAGCGGCTATTCGTATTGCCTATTTTTAAAATGGGGCCTGTTACTGATTCTCCTTCTGCCACCAGCAGCACCAATCTTGCGTTAATTTCTACTACCGATAAGCAGGTAACAGGCCCATATTTTACTGCCATCTCAACAGATAAACCATGACTTACTTTTCCATGATATACCGTGAGTGGTTTTACTTTTGTTTTTCCTTCGGCGATAGCGATATGTCCCGGGCCATCGTGTCCCATCAATACCACATCATCCGTAAAATCCATCGCATAATATTCTGTGAAAGAACCACCGGCATTGAACGCGTCCATGATCTTCATCGCCTGCGCATTCTTGATCTCATATTCTCCCGCAACAGGTATGCCTCTTGCCGTTAACAGTGAGTTGCCCAATATGATGGATGCGATGGTTTCTTCGTTATCCGATCCGGGTGTTCCTTTATAATAATAGGCCAATGAACCCAGCCCGTAATTTTCAACAAGCTGGTCCAGCGCCAGCGAAGTGCGGGCGGCTTTTTTGAGTTCCTCCGGATCGCAGTCGGGCTGTAAATCAAATGCAGCCTGGAAATGTTTACAACGCTTCTCAACATCAGCTGCATCGATTGTTTTCCGCAGGGCTGCCAGCTCATCCACTTCGATGAGTTCGATATGCCCGCCAAAAGTTGCCAGCTGAAGTGTGAGGTCTGTATAAATATCCAGCATCCCTGAATAATAATGTCCCATTGCACCCAGGCGGTTATGTGCCATCACATGCGCTACCCTTGCTGCTTCTACCCATTCCCGTATTTCATTCCAGCATTGTTCTTCCTGCAGCATACCTGTGATTTCATGGAAAGCAATGTTTGCCCTGCGCAGTACATTGGCAATTTCGGGCACAGGACATGCAGAACAATACGCCAGCCATTCGCCGGTCATTATCTGGCGATCGCCCAGGGCGTTGAATTCGGTATAGTTGATGGCCGCTTCGGGTGAGAGATTTAAAATGATCACCGGCACTTTTGCACGTTGTACAACAGGTAGTACGGTTGCAGACAATGCATATGTTGAAACATAGAGAAAAATAATATCAACATCAGCCCGCCTGAAAACATGGCCTGCATTCATGGCTTTCTCAGGACTGTCGATAATTCCCAGGTTGATCATTTCCTCACCAAATGCGCTCATCCTTGCACTTACGGAAACGAGGTTTGATTCCAACTTTTCTTTCAACCCGGGGAACTGTCCCCAATAAGCTTCCAGGCCTATTCCGAAAAGTCCAATCTTTAGTGAATACGCGTTCTTTTGCATGCTAAGTATTTCTTCGTTCCTTATTTTATTTCTGTGTGCACAAACCGGAGTTGCACAGGCCCGAGTAAACCGGAAAGACGCAATAGTTTTTCTGAGTCTGCGCCATCATACTTCATGATATTGGTTTGGGTGAGTCTTTTTTCTTTCGGCAGCTTGCTGTCGCCGATCAGGCGGTTGGGCCATAGGTTAACAACGGCAACTTCCAATTGGTTCTCGCCGGATTTCACATAGCTGGTAATATCAAATTCGAATGGCGCTGTCCATCTTACCGGGAGGGCTTGTCCATTGATCTTTATCGAAGCCATTTCCAGCACATTGCCAAGATCGAGTACTACCTTATTTTCTTTGCGATCCTTATCAGTTACACTGAAATTCTTTTTATATACCGCTTCGCCGGAATAGAATTTAACACCGGGATCAGCGAATTCGGTCCAGGATTTTAATGATGCAGTTTGCACCTGCGCCGGCCCTCCCCATTTTGTATCAAAGCTGATCTCCCAATTTCCGGTAACAGGAACGGTATTTGTTGCTGCAGCGAAATCGCGGGTGGTCAATTTCCCATCGGATCCTGTGAACACGTACCTGCCAGGTTCTGAAACGGATGTAACCGTTTTATTTTCTTTCCGGGTGATATCGATCACTGCACGATCAGCACCGGTAAACTCATTGCGTGGAAACCAGGTTTTTCCATCTTTCTGGATCTTAACGATATGACTGGAGGGAGCAGCTTTTCTAAATACGATCACTTTGGATCCTTCCGGTTCAAAATTGAGTGGTATGATGGTTCTGCCGTTTTCTTCGCGGTAAACCATGATCCCGCTTGTTTGTCCTGTCATGGGATCCCATAACTCGGGTACCATACCGGTTACCCGGAAGGAACATTCTGTTTGTTCATAACGGTCGGGCAGGCTGGTGAGGTAGCGGAATTCAAAATCATTGATCCCCTTCCTGCCAAAACGGTTCACTACAAAATAAATCTCTGTGTTATCTCCGGTGCGATGAATATAATCCAACGCAGTATTTTGCTGTGTGCTGGTAAAGCTGAAGTCTGGCGCGATCTTCAAATCGTTCAGTACGGTATTGATGTCTTTGCCCCATACCACTTTGCCTTTGCCGTAGTTATTCTCCATGATCGTTCTGCCATCAATTCCACCCCACATTTTTGCAACGATGCTGTTTAATTCCTGGTCATCATTCGGGTAGTTGGACAGGCTGCTTGTTTTAACGGGTCGATGGCCGATCACAGTGAGGCCCTGCTTTACCATCGCTTCAACTTTCCGCAGCACTTCGATATCAATGGCTTTTTCTGCAGGAAGTACCAGCACTTTATACTGTGTTCCATCGGGGAACTCCAATCTGTTGTTTTTTACTGTTGCTTTTTTGACCACGGCATCTTTGGAACACTTGTCCCAATCGTATCCGAATGCCAGGTCTTTGACATCTTCTTTCAGGAATACGAAATTGGGTACATCATCTCCATAATAATAAAGTACATCACCCACAAACAATCCCTGCTGTAACATATAAGAACAGCGGTTCAGGTAGGTGATAAAATCTTTTGCCTGTTTCCACCAGGTAACATTTGGGTTCATGTGTGTGCCGGCAAAATATTCATTACCCGGCAGACCAAATTCTTTGGGAGAGGAAGTGAATGTATGCCACACAATCCTGTTCACACCGGAGCAGAATACGCGGTCGATATTGCTTTTGAGATCTTTAGGTGAACGTTCCCATTGTGGTCCGATAGAAGTGGGTCCTTCTGCGCCAACAAATCTTTTCCCTTCGGTATGTGCTACGGAGGCACTCTGTTTTACCGCCAGTCTTTCATCATCTTTAATGCGGTGCGTATTGGCTGTTGCCCAGAATTCGCCTTGTGGAAAATCGCTGATGGCCATTACTTTCAATGCATCAACCGGCGCAGAATGGGGTCCACCCGATTCGGGATGGATGCCCATTCCATATTTGTGCGCGAGGTTACTAAATAACTGGTAATGATTCGCTGCGATACAATCACCGATGGTTTTCCGGTAATCCTGCAGGAACCTGTTTGAACGGTCTGCGCTTTCCACTACCCTTCCTGCGAGTACAGGCAGGTATGGTGTCATATCGTAGCCGCGGAATTTTTTAAACTCAGCAGGGAAATTCTGGGTCCAGCCTACACTGCCCATTTCCCAGCTATCTGTTTGTAAGAAGTGAACACTGTTACCAACAGATTGTGCTGTATTGATCAGCGGGAGTATTACATCGTCACTGAATTTTTTAAATGCAGCCTGGCTAAGATGATCCATCGATAACCCGCCCCATCCATCGCTGGTGGTGGAAGTAGCAGCGCCTGTGCAGGTCCATCCGAAACGGATGATCGCCCAATCACCGGCAGGTGCATCCCATGTAAACGTTCCGTTTTTATAATAGGCGGTTACATCGATCACATCCTTCGTTGAGGTGCCCGGTATTTTCTCCATTACCGGGTCCTCTTCACGAAGTCTAAATAAGGGATACGTCCCTTTGAAACCAAACGATTCATTAAATGATTTAATACCCCAGTTCTTGATCGCTTTATTTTTAGTTGGCGCATCTGCGCCGTTGATACGTACGGCCTGCACAATGATATCTTCATACAGGTAATTCATCGCAGGCTTGCGCAATACCAATTGGATCTTTTTCCCGCCGGTTACTACCGTATCGGTATGTACGATCTTTTTCAATGCAAATTCCGGTGTGATGGTTGGGCCGCCGGGGTTCCATCCGCTTTGTGTGTTCACACTTAGCTCAATACCCAGCCGCTGTGCCTCTTTTACAGCGTGTTTGTATAGCTCCATCCATTCGGGGCTCATAAACACGGGGCCTGCTTTTGTTTTGGCGGCTACTGTATAACTCGAACTGCCTGCATCTACCAGTGATGCACCTCCATATCCATTCAACTTCATCTGTTCCAGGTCACGGGTAATGGACTCTTTGGTAGCCATGCTGTTGAGCCACCACCAGTAACAACGCAAACGCGACTGTGCGGGCGGTGCAGCAAATTCTTTACGTAATTTAACCGGATCGATGACACGGGAAGTCTGCAGCGCATAATCGATCTTCTGCGCTCCTGCCTGCAGGCAGATACCTAAAAATCCAATACCCAAAAATGATCTGACCTTCTGATTCATTATCATAAATTTAAAACACTGCCCGGGCACTTACATGAGCGCCTATCCGTGCCATTAACCCGTAATTACTGTGCTGTTACCAGCCAGGATTCTGCTCCATCTTCACATCTTTATTGGCATCGATCACCAATTGCGGGATGGGCCACAGGTTGTAGTTGAAAGTTAAGGTAGCTTTTGCTTCAGGCCAATAGGCATATTTCTTGATACGCTCGGTTGCGATGTTTCCGCCCATTCTTAAGAGCGTGTTCCAACGGCATTCTTCGTAAACCAGTTCGCGACTGCGTTCATCGAGGATGGTATTGAAACGATCGTCCATATCCGCCGCCGTTACCATGTAAGTACACTGGGCGCGCGCACGCAACAGGTTAATATCTGCAGCTGCTCCGGCCTTATCGCCGTTGCGCTGTTTGGCTTCTGCGCGTAAAAGGATGGTTTCAGAAAGACGGATAAAATAATCGTCACGGAACAGGTTACTCAGGTTCTCTCCATCGGGGATACCGGTGTATTTATCGGTAGCGATCTTACAGGAAATAGGATAACAAAGACTTTTTGAATCCGTTGTAGCATACAATACAGACCATGGAACCGGTTGTTTGTAATAAGGAGAAGTAGCCACGTTACCATTGATGATGCGACGGAAAACGATATCAGAATTACGCATATCTGTTCCCCATTTACCATCATAGATACTATCTCTGGTGTACATGGTAGGCATGATCTGTGAGATCCCGCGACCACCAACATCTTCCGCTGTTCCTGTCAGATGCGTAGGCGCGCCATCTCTCAATACCGGGCCATAGGTGCGTGAATAAGGGAGTTTTGATCTTTTGTCTTCTGCTTTATAAGCTGCATAGTCGATCTGCATTGCCCAGATACATTCCCTGTTTCCGTCCTGGTAGTTCACGCTGTTTTCCTGGTAGAGATCCCAGTATACATTTCCCTGTGCTTCTGCTTTACGTGCACCAAACCGGGCTGTCATGAGGGAGAAAGTTCCGCCATTGATGACTTTATCGCCATAGGAAATAGACTTATCAAATGCGGCTTTGGCACCGGCAGCATTTCCATCATTTGCTAATTGCGTACCCAGGGCAAGGTATAATTCGCAGAGATTGTGTTGTGCAGCGCCTTTTACCAAACGTCCGCCATTGGCAGTTACATCCGGAAGATCCGCTTCAATTGCCAACAATTCATCGATGGCATACTGATAGGTTTCAATACGGGTAGAACGCTTGTAATCGTAACGTGCAGCAGTGGCGGGTTCTGTTACGATAGGCACGCCTCCGAATAATTCACCGAGGTTACGATAAGCCAGCGCCCTGAAAAAACGCGCCTGTGCGAGTGTGTATTTTTTGTCTTGTGCATTCGCCCATGAGATAGCAGGCAGTTCAGCGCTATAGATGGCCAGGTTGGCTTTTGCTATGATCTGGTAAAATGCGCTGTACGCGCTGTTGAATATGGCATGATTGGCGTTGATAGTACCATAGTTGTTGAAGCTGCCAGCTTTCCGTATGCTTGGCACATCAAACATATCTGAACCGTTTCCACGGTAAACAAAGATCCATGCGGCTTCATCCGGGTTGGCATACATGTCGCGCAACTGCGAATAAATGGCAATCACTGCCTGGTCAACTTGTGAAGAGGTAGAAAATATGTTGTCGACGGTGTAAAAGGTCTCGGGAGTTGTCTGCAAAAACTTCTCATCAACTTTCCTACAACTGGTCACGCCTGAAAAAAGAAGTAAAAAACCAAATGCTTTTATATAATTATTGTGTTTCATTTTTTCCTTTTTAAAAGTTAGAAACTGATGTTCGCCCCAAATGAATAGATGGTTGCCACAGGGAAAGTGTTTGACTGAACAGTAGTTCCTGTTTCAGGATCGCCTCCCACCCAATTAGTGATCCTTGCCGGGTTCTTAATAGTGGCAAAGAATCTCATCGCATTGATATGCGCAGTTTTCATCCATTTCGTATCGAGTGTATAAGCGAGTGACACATCCTGTATCCGCAAAAATCCGCGAGACTGTAATCCAAGGAAACGGCTATCACCTGAAAAATAAGCTGATGGATATACATTACTTGGGTTCTCAGTTGTCCAGTAAGGCTTAACGATGGTGTTGTCATTGAACCTGCCGGTACCGGAGGTCATATACGCTTGTGTGTTAGCCAGCATATACATGTTGTTACCACCAAAAATACCCGAGATCATGATGTACAATTCCAGTTGTTTATACCGGAACGTATTGCTCAAATTCATCCGGAAATTTTCTTTGTTATAGCCAAGTATGGTTCTGTCATTGGCATCCACCTTTTTGTCGCCATTGATATCAATGTATTTCGGTGCACCCGGCGCGGCTCCCGTCATAGCGATGTAGCTTGCATCCCCGGTTTGCACAATCCCATCCTGCTTGTAACCGTATATAGCGCCCAATGATTTGCCTACAAAAAAGTTATTGGCAATATCATCATCCTCCATGCCGTCACCATTTTTGTCTTCGTTGTACAGGTGAACCAACTTATTGTTATTCTTCCAGTAAGTGAATGCTGATGTCCATTCAAAATTTCGTTTCTGAACATTCACAGACCTTACAGTCAGTTCCACGCCTTTGTTTGATACTTCACCCAGAGATGCCAGTTGGGTGCCGAAGCCGGTCATGATAGGAATAGTGCGAACAAATATCTGGTCTGTTGTTGTGGCATTGTAGATATCCAAATCCACGGAGAGGCGGTTTTTTAACCAGTTTGATTCAAACCCGTAGTTGATGGATGCTGTTTTCTCCCAACCCAGCGATGGGTTACCCAATGTGGTTTGTACCAACCCGTAGTTAATCGTACCCTGTGCATTGGAATATTCGTAACGTGCATTACCCGCGGCTCCGTTCAGTACCTGCGATAGCGTGGCATAAGGAAGCAGTCCCTGGTTGCCATTCTGGCCCCATGAAAGTTTCAGTTTCAGGTTGTCAAGTATTTTTACATTGCTAAGAAATTTTTCTCCGGATATTTTCCAGGCCGCACCAACGGCTGCAAAATTACCCCACATATTATCCGCTCCAAAAACCGATGCACCATCCCTGCGATAGGAACCTGTGAGATAATATCTGTCATTATATGAATAGTTGATACGCGCGAGATAGCCCACATTGCTTCGTTCATTACTATTCAGTATAACTTTTTGCGTGGTGGCTTTCGATAAACCATAATAGCCTAATGCGGTATTACCATTTGCGGAAAAATCAGCTCCTGTTGTATTCACACTATCCATTCTCCTGTGATCGCGTGTTGCTACCAGGGTTGTATAGATATGGTGTTTACCGATGCTGGTTTCATAAGAAAGGATATTATCGAATACATAACTTGAAGTAGTAACATTAAGGATATTACCGTTCGCATTGGAAAGAAGACTTTGTACCGATGCCGGATCGTATCTACCGGGAATACCCGCACCTTCTTTAATATAATTATTTTCAAATGTGAAGCTGCCGGCTTCACGCTTATCCAGGTTAGACATCAGGTTTACCCTGTAGCTCAATCCTTTGAGAAACGGAAAGTTGACCACACCATATACATTCAAGCGGAAATTATTGGTGATGTCTTTATTCGTGATGGTGCCATCATTCACTCCCCATAAAGGACTGACGAGTGATTGTGTATAGGGATACTTTTCAAGATTGCCTTTGTCATCACGATAAACAACACCATAAGGGGACATTAGTTGCGCGGACTGCACGTTCGCAGCGATACCTGAATAATCGCGGAGCGAGTAACTTCCGTCAACACCCAATTCAAGCCATGAAGTAACTTTGGTATTTACTTTACCAAAAACAGACTTCCTGTTGAACCAGTCACCCACTACGATACCTTTATTGTCGTTAAAAGAG
>Ga0247757_10001999_pt1 | contig 11595 bp, 10 predicted proteins | sample UWRJL126311R4_FD_180929 | JGI IMG/M metagenome (GOLD analysis project Ga0247757, IMG submission 180929) | Plant litter microbial communities from Arlington Agricultural Research Station in Wisconsin, United States - UWRJ-L126-311R-4 | ecosystem: Environmental > Terrestrial > Plant litter >...
ATTTTGCTATCACCCATTTCGCCTTCCAGTTCGCTTTTCGGAACCAGGGCGGCAACAGAGTCGATCACTACTACATCCAGCGCACCGGAAAGGATCAGCCTGTCGGCAATTTCGAGGGCCTGTTCACCATAATCCGGCTGGGAGATCAGCAGGTTGTCTACATCTACACCCAGTTTCTGCGCATAGCTGCTATCGAACGCGTGCTCGGCATCGATGATCGCACACATGCCGCCTTTTTTCTGCGCTTCTGCAATCACATGGGTAGCGATCGTGGTTTTACCAGAAGATTCCGGACCATATATTTCAACGATACGGCCCTTGGGCAAACCACCCACGCCCAGCGCTGCATCCAGCCCGATAGATCCCGTGGAGATCACTTCCATCGGCTCCTGGCTTTTCTCATTCATCATCATTACACTACCCTTACCGTAGTCCTTGTCTATCTTGTCGATCGTCAGCTTTAGCGCTTTCAGTTTTTCTGCATTACTCATGGTGTAGAATTTATGGGATCAAAATTAATGGGATGGTAAAAGTAGCTGTTTTTTGTTATCAACACTAATATTTTTAGTATTTTTTTCGCTAACGCTTTTAGTTTTTCTTTATTGTGCTAAACTAAGGCTAAAGAATACCCCCCGGTAGCGTATTTATACCTGTTCTTCCAACTGTTTTAACGGTATGCCTGCCCGGTATCTGGCTTTATACGGGTAACTTTATATATATGCGGAGAGCGATATTGACGATTGTTGTGCTTTGCTGCCTTGCCGCCACCTGTTTTGCGCAGGAATGGAAGCTCAACAGCAGCAAAGACGGTATTACCTCTTATACCCGGGAGGTGCCCGGCTCGAAGATCAATGCCCTGAAAATGGAATCGGATTTTGATGGCAGCGCTTCGCAGCTGGTGGCAGTGATATTAGATATCAAGGGCTGTACAGACTGGCTATACAGTACCAAATCCTGCACAGTGGTAAACACGGTTTCTCCTTCGGAGCTCTATTATTATTCGGAGATCATTTTCCCCTGGCCAACAGCCAACCGCGATTTTGTGTCGCACCTCAAAGTAACACAGGACCCTGCATCCAAGATCGTAACCATCAATGCAGAAAACGTGGCCATGTTTGTTCCGGAGAAAAAAGGAATTGTACGCATCAACCAGTCCGTTGGTAAATGGACCATCCGCACCATTGCCAGAAACAAAATACATGTTGTATACGAACTCCAGGTAAACCCCGGCGGTTCGCTTCCTTCCTGGCTGGTGAATATGTTATCTGTAAAAGGCCCCTACGAATCCTTCAAAAAACTACGCGAACAGGTGAAGAAACCGGTGTATGCCAATGTACGGTTTGCTTTTATCAGTGAATGATCTCTGTGTACCTCTGTGCCTCTGTATTGATCACAGATTCGGGGATTTGTTATATGATTTCATGGATGGGTGATGTGCTTCTCACAAAATGGCAGTCAATTTATTCAGATTTTGCACCTGAGCAACAGTAGAACGAATATATGAGAAGCAATTTTGCGATTTTCATATTGTTTTGGTTGGTGTTTTATTCAATGCTAATGGTCATGCAAAAAAATCTACTGGCATGTTGATTTAAGGATTGTTGGTCTTTACAACTGACAACAGTGAAGACCATAATATTTATTCATCACCAAACCACAATCTGGCCGCTTCGATAACAGCATCATTTTTATCGGTCTTCGTGGTATCTATAACAACATCGGGGAAAATCCTTGGAAGATATGTCTGTCCCGTTCTGTCGGCCATGAATGTAGTGGCTATATACAACAGGTCGCCGTTGGAAAGAGGGAAGTTGGTACATCCGGTGGTTGCTCCTGCGGTGGGCAGGCCAAAAAAACGGGTATTCGGGAGCGACTTAAAGGCGATACCGGTCCACTCGCCGCTGCTACCGGTTTTGGGACCGATCAGTATTGCCATCCTGCGGGGCGTTGTTCTGAGTTTGTAATGGATGCCGGGATCCACCTGTGCAACCTGCCCGTTGGTGGTTGAAAGCGGTATTTTTGCATTGCGCCTGGGATTGATCCCATATGCAACTACTCCATCACCCAACAAAGGACGAAGACCCATTGCCATTGGGTTAAGATCGCCGCCGGTATTTTGCCTGAGATCAACTATCCAAAATTCAATGTTGTTTGCTGAATCTATTTGACGGATCAGTTGCTCGATGGCAGTAGCAAAAGCGCGTGATTGCTCGAGCGAAAACGACATGATTCCCGGCACTTTAATATACCCTGTTTTTGCACCAAGATAATTTCCTTCGGGAGGAGATTGTTTTGCGGGAGAGGAGTACTTCTTTTGTTCTTCTTTATTCAGGAAACCTGAATGCCTGTCGCCGGCTTTCTTTAAAGCATTAAAGATCGTATCAATAACCGGTCTGCAATCTTCTCTTCTTTTTATTCCGGCGGAAAGAAAATCAACTTTGGCAGTTAATATTTTCCAGTCGATTGAATCAGCGCAAATGGCATTCTGTTGTATGATCGATAATATTTCATGCAGGTAAGAGCGGACTTTGCCGGAAGCTTTTTTTGACGCTGGTTCCTGTGCCTGCAGGTTCGAAAAGAATATAAGCGTAGCGGCCAGGAGATACTTCATACCAAAAGATACAGGTTTTACCGCAGATCAAACAGCTTCTCCTGTTGTGAACGGATTGCAGATTTTGCGGGCTTTTTATTGCTGATATTAGTGGGTAACCGACAATAGCTGATGGATCGTAATTGCGAAAAAAGACAATCGCATAAAACTGCATTTCATAACCGATCACGTTTATCAACGCCGCTGGTTTGTAAATATCGGCAGGCTGTCTTATTTTGGAATGCCCTTCAACAGGTTACTACAGGGCTTCAAATCATACCAAAACCAAACTGCAACATCATGCCCAATACGGCACCTTTGCATCCCGTTGTTACATCGGCACATATCCGGCAGCAACTGAAGGCCGATCTGATCGGTAAAGATTCTTATCGTGGTGTAACATTGAGTTACTCCTGGCTGGCCAACCAGTTCGGACATCTATCCCTGGGATTTATTCCTACACTGATCCTTTGTTTGTGTCTCGAAAAATGCGGACAAAACTGGGGCGCTACCTGGGCGCCGGTAATTGTTTCGGGTATCTGGCTGGCATTTGAAACCTATAATTTTTTAGGGCCGCTGCTTTCGAACAACCAATCCAATTCCAAACTGCTGTTTGTACCCAAGAAAGGGAAATATGTATTTCAGCCATCCTGGTGGAATATTGCGTTTGATACGATGACAGATCTCGGTTTTTTCTGGCTGGGTGCTTTTGTTTGTGCCAGACTTTTTTCAGGAGAAGGCTGGCAGATCATCGTCATCGTTGTGTTGCTCGTGTTGCTCATTTTGCCTGTGCGTTATTGGTATGGCGTTAAGATCTACCAGCAAAATGCGCGCTATCCATTCCAGGCAAGACTTAGCCAGTGGGACCAGGCGCTGCACCCGCAGAACCTGCAGGCGGTTAAGGACTTTATGCAGCAATCAAGAAATGAACGCATGCATCTTTTGTTGTTTGGTCCTGATGGAAGTGGTAAAACAAGTCTCGCAGTAGGTATTGCAAATGAATTGTCGATACAACAGCATGCCTGTGCCTATATCACTGCCGCTAAATTGTATAGCTTGTTTGCGCAGGAGGATCCAACGCCTACCGTTCCAATCCGTTTATGGACCTGGCGCGAAGCTGCTACGCTGATCATTGATGATGTAAACCCGGGCCAGCCGGTAAAAGATGAGATCATGAGTGCAGATGAATTCAAAAACTACCTGCTCGATCCTACACATGGCGCCAATAATAAAAACGCGATCACTACCAAGAACCTGGTATGGGTAATGGGCTCGGATGGTGCGCATAAGGTACATGAATGGAAAGAAATGCTGGAGAGCATTGGGGTGAAGAGCAATAACATACTGGTTGTTGATCTGGCGTTGCCTGCCTGACGAGAGGTATTGATGGTTATTCAGTTTTTCCGGCGCATCAATCAAGGATATGGTTATCGTAAGCAAAACTGATCAGGTGGGTGAGGCTTCTTACTTCAAAACGTTTGTACATAGGTATGATGCGTTTCTCAATAGCTGATGGCGTTACCTGGAACTCCTGTGCGATCTCTTTGAACGAATAGCCTTTGGCAACAAGTGAAAGTGCTTCTTTTTCTTTTCCCGAGATGGCATAATGCTGGAATAACTGGCGGTTAAGTTCTTCTTCAAACGAAGTTTTCTCCGGTCCGTATGCCGCATACCGCATTACTTTACCGAATTTAAGACTACGCATCACCTGGAAACGGCCAATGATGGCGGTTACCTGTCCATCCTGTGCGCTGAACACGCCTACTTTTGAGATCATCGGCACCGGCGTACCGTTCTTGTGCAGTTTCTTCAGCTCCATGGTGAAGCTGTATTTTTCAAGCTCCTCGGTTTTATTGAGGATGAACTTCAGGGCTTTTTCATTCAATTCAACAGAAAATGGCGCATACTCTTCACAGGTACTGAAGAGTACGATGGGGAGGTTGATCTCCTCATCTTTATATCCCATTACTTCTTCCCAACCATTGGCATAGATCATCCGTTTTTGCACAAACGAATAAACATATACCGCTTCTTCGGGAAAACGCTGGATCTGTCCATGCAGGTTCTGCGCCTCTTCGCTTTGAAGATCGGCGGGGGTAGCAGTAATAAATGACTTCAGGAACGTTCCGGGGGTAGCCAACTTTTCTGTTTTACGCCAAAAAGTACAAAAAAACACCCTAAACTGCGAATTTTCGCAGTTGACACGGGTTTTTTCAACGGTTAGCTTTGCTCCTGCAACAGAAAGATCAGCGGGCAACCGGATCAAAAATATTCAGACAAGCAGCCAGGATCCAATTCCTATGAAAAACTTTAAAAAGTCAATACCGGATCCTGGCCAGCCAAAAAATTTCTTTTTATGGAAGCAATAACAGACGAAGCGCGGGTAACTATTTTAAACAAGATCTATGTTCTTAACGGAACAGATGACCCTGTTTCTTTTTATACAGTGATCGGCGATACCGGCCAAAGCGGCTCCACCGATGTTGCGCTGGTAGATGCTTCGGAAAAGAAAACAGATCTTTTTACCGATTACAAAGGAAATATACCCGTAACGGCGCTTGGCACTAACAATTCGCTGAAAGGGTCACGGCTTTTTATTTCATGTGCCATCAATGCCACATCAAATACATCAAATTATTGTGAGGGGCTGGTTGTTGTATCCGGGGGGGACACGCCAGCAACTCACCTTTTGTATGAAACCGTCTCAGCACACGGAGAGCTAAGTATGCTCACCTGTATTATCAGGTTCCGTTAGCAACAACGGGCAGCATTTCAACAAAAGCCTGTCTCTATCCAGCAATTGATCTATAACTCAGAATAGTTCCCATGAAATTGTTAATCAAAATCATCAGCCTCTCGATCCTGGTACTGATACTTGCTTTTTCTGCCAGGAACTGATTCCAGGGAAATGCCCTTAATCGAATCGCAGGTTATATGTTACTGCAAGACCCAGATGCTGCAGATCGCCGATGCCTTTATTGGCGAAAACATGATTATAGAATCCGTAGATATTCCAATCGTAATTGTTCCATCCCAATTGCGGCTTCACATACAAACCGCCGCTGCTACCGGCAATATTGGTGGTGAAAGAATAACCAATATCTGTACCGATCAGCAATCCCGGTTCGTGCGAATAATACCTGATCAATGCACCCAATGGAATGGCGCCGAAATCGCCCCCACCATTTTTCCCGAAGTAATGGGTGTATCCTGTGCTGAGACCAAGACCCAGGTGTGGATTAGCCATCATTTGTGCATTCACTACCGCCCCTGCGGCGAATGAACTGTATTGTGCCGTATTTCCAACGGGTATGCCGGCCGATAACCCGGCTTTGAGCCAGGATGTTTTGCTGTTAAGATTGTCTTTGTGTTCTGTTTCCTGTGCGCTTGCGCCCGCCATGATCCCCAAAGCCAGTACGCTCATGAATAGTCCTTTCATAGGTGATATTTTCTGCGGTTAGCAAAAAAACTGTGCCATCAATCGGCCCGGTTATGGAGGTTGTAGAGAAAATGCATCCTCAAATTTGTATTATCTTTAAAATACTCCCGGAGAATAGCATCGTCCAGGCTTGATTATGCTTCAAACAACCAACACACAAACAGCTCGTTTAACTTCTATAGATGCACTGCGTGGACTGGTCATCATCATCATGGCCCTGGATCATGTACGTGATTATTTCAGTTATACGGCTTATCGTGTTACAGATCTGACCCAGGCTTCCGTTATGCTGTTTGCAACACGATGGATCACGCATCTTTGTGCACCAACTTTTATTTTTCTTTCCGGTATCAGTATCTATCTCTATTACCAAAAAATTGCCGACCGGAAAAAAACAAGCGTGTTTCTTCTGACACGCGGGGCATGGCTGATCTTTATCGAAATTTTTGTCATCAGTTTTGTATTGACGCAAGGTTACCAAATGACTTTGCTGGCTGTTTTCTGGGCGATCGGATGTTCAATGATCCTGCTCTCCGCCCTGATCTGGTTGCCACGATGGCTGCAGATTTTCCTGGCAATAGCGATGATTGCGGGGCACAATGCGCTTCCGTCCATAGGGCAGGTACCAGGAGAAAACATGCTGGTCGCATTGCTGCATAATTCGCCATTCTTTATTGCCAAACCACCTGTTCTCGTTGCTTATACAATAGTGCCATGGGTAGGTGTGATGCTACTCGGATATTGTATCGGCTCCTGGTTTACTTATCCACCCCAAAAACGCAACTTGCTTTTTCTGCGTACAGGGTTTACAGCATTGGTTCTTTTCGTAGTGTTGCGTTATTCAAATATGTATGGCGATCCGTTTCCCTGGAGCGTACAGGAACGAGGAAGTATCTATACCGCGCTTTCCTTTCTTAATGTAACAAAATCTCCACCCTCATTGCTATTCCTTTGCATTACGCTTGGTATCGCCTGCCTGTTACTGGTGTTACTGGAAAAGGTCTCCCCCCGTCTCCAAAACTTTCTTGTTGTTTATGGAAGAGTGCCGCTGTTCTTTTTTGTATTGCATCTTGCACTGATCAGTTTAGGCGCCTATATATGGACGTGGGTATCGTTTGGCCAGCCAGTTAATCTTTCCTTTACGCCGGCAAAAGACTGGCCGCAGGGATATGAGCCCAACTTGTGCCGGGCATATGCAGTATGGCTGTTATTGATCGCTGTATTTTATTTCCCATGCCGTTGGTATGGACAATACAAAGCAAAAAGCAGGTCCCGCCTGATGTCTTATTTATAAGTTTTAACGGCAGCAAAACGCTGTCTTCACCAACCGTATTCATTTATACCCGCGATAAGCGCAGGAATGGATGCTGATAAGCCCTCACTTGCATTTTGCAGGTATTTGTCCTATTTTATTCCCCAACCAACCCTACTGCACATGGAAAAAATAGCTGTACCAGGCGCCAGCCCTGTTGCAAAGGCAGATCGTATACACTTACTTGATTGCTTAAGAGGTGTTGCCTTGCTGGGTATATTGATCATGAATATCAACGGCCAGGGTCTTGCAGGCCAGCTGTATGAGGACATGGATCTTCGGCAGCCGCTTACAGGTCTTAACTTCTACGCATGGACATTTGATATGGTTCTCTTTGAAGGCACCATGCGTGGACTTTTCTCCATGTTGTTTGGCGCAGGCGCTTTGTTACTGATAGACCGGTTGCAGAAAAACCACACCGGTCTTTTGCCTGCAGATGTTTACTATAAAAGACTTGTGTGGCTGATGATCTTCGGCCTGATCAATGCCTATATTTTTTTATGGCCCGGCGATATCCTTTTTCCCTATGCTATTGTGGGTTTGTTTTTATTTCCATTCCGGAACCTATCAGCCAGGCAGTTGCTGATTGCGGCTGTTTTGGTACTGGCGATTGCTACATTCAGAGATACCAGGGCGCTAAACCGCAGAAAAGAAACCATCCGCGAAGGGAGGGTCGCCGAAGTATTGGCGGAAAAGAAAAAGACATTGACCGAAGAGCAGCAAACTTTTCTTGGCAAATGGAAGACGATGAAAAAAAATCATTCAAAAGACAGTATCCCCGCGAGACTGGCAGAAGAAGAAAAAAAGATCGTTCGCAAAAGCTATGGAGAGATCTGGAAATATTATGCAGACCTCAATGAGAACAATGAAAGTATTGGTATCTATCGATTTTTTGTATGGGATATACTGTTGTTCTTTTTTATCGGCATGGCATTTTATAAGAATGGATTTATCCTTGGCACGGCTTCTGCAAAAACGTATATCATCACCGCTATAACCGGAACCGCCATTGGGCTCTGGTTGAGTTATACAGAACAATCACACCGGCACCGTTTACAGTTCGATCATATCAAATACTGGGAACAGGCAAAGCTGGGATTATACGAGATACGACGGGTATTTCAGAGTGTCGGCTACCTGGGCCTGCTGATCCTTTTTTACCGGTGGAAGCCAGGTAAAAAACTACTGACCATTTTTGCGCCTGTTGGAAGAATGGCTTTTACAAACTACCTGTTACAATCGGTCATTACTTCTATTATTTTTTATGGGATGGATTGGTTCGCTGCTTTACAGCGGTACCAGTTGTACTATATCGTTGCAGGTATCTGGGTATTTCAAATCGTATCCAGCCATATCTGGCTGCGTTATTTTAATATGGGTCCGCTGGAATGGCTATGGAGGAGTTTGACCTACTGGAAGAGGCCGGCGCTTATGAAAAAGGAATAGGCTTTTGAATATTAACAAGGAACAGGGAATGTCGAATATCGAATGGAAGTGGGAGTTAGCGAAGTGAAGCAATGCAGGTTAATCCTGGCAGCCCATTCCCCATTCCTGGTTACTATCGATTCCAGGGTTACTTTTTTTGAAAAAATGTATTAAAAAACAAGCAACCGTTGAAAAATGATACAAAAAACCTATTTCAAGACAAAAGACTACTGCAAAGTCAAATTTTCTTTCGCTGCTGAAAATGCGGTGACCATTGAGATCATGGGTTTGAACAGTGATTGGGACAATGGTATCCTGATGAAGCCGAAAAAAGACGGCAGTTTCAGTTGTGATGTGTCGCTGCCGAAATCGAGCAGTCATGAGTTCAAGTACCGGGTAAATGCCACAGAATGGTTGAATGATCCCTTGGCAGATAGCGAGACGCCTAATGTGTACGGCGGCAGCAATAGCGTGATTGTTTTGTAGCAGTGCCCTCGGGACTAAAGTCCCGACCCATCAGGCCGTTTGTTTTACCCGGTTCTAAAGACCGGGCAACAATTGCATCTCCGGCAATCTTAAAAGGTCAATCAATTCAAGCCTTCTGGTTAATGGTTGTCAACCGTTTGGTTGTTTTAAATCAGGCAAGCAAGGTTGAGTTTAAATACCGCGTGTTACGGTTTTCAGCATGGGGTAGTGTTCAGGGATCTTTTATTTCGGGACTTTAGTTCCGAGGGTGCCCGATAATAAAATGCCCCCACCATCACTTGGCCATTCCGGGGAATATGTTATTTTCGTTCTGCGATCATCTCAAAACGCATGATCGCTTCCTGATCAATACAACGCCGATGAACAACTAAGCATGGCTTAGATCATTTTACGGTTTAGGTCGATACCCTCCGATTTGCAATGGCTGGCCCATTGTGTTTTACTATTATTTCATTTATAGCAATTATTACAATGACTACTTATACAGAAGATAAGGCCAAGACCTCATTTTGGTCACATTTAAAAACAGCGCTTAACAGCGAACACCAGGATTTTACCAGCGGCAGCTTACGCAAAGCCATTTTTATGCTGGCCGTTCCCATGATACTTGAAATGTGTATGGAATCGGTATTTGCGGTGGTGGATATTTTCTTCGTGGGAAAACTTGGGCCACGCGCTGCGGCTACCGTGGGACTGACAGAATCTTTTCTCACCATTATTTATTCCGTAGCCATCGGCATCAGTATGGCCGCTACTGCGATGGTGGCCAGAAGGGTTGGTGAAAAAAATCCCGATGGTGCTGCAAAAGCGGGCGCACAGGCAGTATTGCTTTGCGGATTCATCAGCATCATCGTGAGTATCGTTGGTGCATTTTATGCGGAAAAACTGCTTTCCCTGATGGGAGGCGATGCGGAACTGGTGGCAATGGGACATACCTATACACGCATCATGCTTGTGGGAAATATCGTGATCATGCTGTTGTTCCTGATCAATGGGATTTTCCGTGGCGCCGGCGATGCCAGTATAGCCATGCGCAGCTTATGGCTCGCGAATATCTGTAACATCATTCTCTGCCCCATCATGATCCATTTTTTTGGATTGAAAGGTGCAGCGATAGCCACAACAACCGGCAGGGGCATCGGTGTTTGCTACCAGGTATATCATTTGTTCAAAGGAAAAGGCATCATCAAAATACACCTGGGCCATTTCAAACCCGATGGAAAGATCCTGCGGGCACTATCGAGCATCGCTTCTACCGGAACCTTCCAGTTTATCGTGGCTTCGGCCAGCTGGATAGTGATGGCAAGGTTAATGGCTGATTTTGGTCCGAATGCTGTAGCAGGATATACGATCGCCATTCGTTTACTGATGTTCTTCCTGATGCCTGCATGGGGATTGAGTAATGCGGCGGCAACATTGGTAGGACAAAATCTTGGCGCCAAGCAACCCGAGCGTGCAGAAAAATCGGTTTGGCAAACAGCTAAGTACAATGCCATTTTTATGGCCGTTGTTTCCTTGTTGTTTATCATCGGTGCGGAATTCTTTGTGGGACTGATCAATACCGATCCAACTGTAGTAAAAACAGCCGTATCTGCTTTACGCATCGTTAGCCTCGGATATGTATTTTACGGTGTGGGGATGGTGCTGATCAATGCATTCAATGGCGCCGGCGATAGCAGAACGCCCACCTGGATCAATCTTTTCTGGTTCTGGGTATTCCAGATACCCTTCGCTTACCTGCTTTCGGATATATTGAAGTGGGGACCAACCGGCATCTTTGCTGCTATCGTAATTACTGAAACATGTATTACGCTTACCAGCATGGTTATTTTCCGGAAAGGCAAATGGAAGCTGGTGAAGATATAAGACTAGTCTGGAGCCTGGAGTCTGGAGTCTGGAGTAAGATCACTCCAGACTCCTGACTTACTTTAAAACCATCCCCGTTTCCTGAACACCACAACCATCAACACAGGAAAGACCAACATCAAGCCGATGGCGATGAAGAATCCGTATTGGTTATGTAAATAGGGAATACGATCGAAGTTCATCCCGAAAATACCGCCGATCACTGTGGCGGGAGCGAGCAGGCAGGTTACCACCGCCATCACTTTCATTACCTCATTCATCTTCAGGTTCACATTGCTGAGGTAGAGATCCTGTAAGTTCATCATCATATCACGGTAGTTCTCGGCCAATTCGTTGGCTTGCAGGATATGATCGTATATGTCTTTAAAGTATTTGGTGGTTCGTTCTTCTAATAGATCACTGTCGCTGCGTACAAAGCCGTTGACCAGATCGCGTACAGGACTCACATTTCGTTTGAGTACGATCCACCAAATACTT
>Ga0247757_10002000_pt1 | contig 11593 bp, 11 predicted proteins | sample UWRJL126311R4_FD_180929 | JGI IMG/M metagenome (GOLD analysis project Ga0247757, IMG submission 180929) | Plant litter microbial communities from Arlington Agricultural Research Station in Wisconsin, United States - UWRJ-L126-311R-4 | ecosystem: Environmental > Terrestrial > Plant litter >...
CCGGAGACCTCCACCACGACCACCACCACAACCACGACGACGACCACCACGCCAGCAGCACCGCCGCCGCCTCCGCCCGCCTCTCCGACCGAGAACGCGCCGCGGACCGCGGGGGGTAACCCGTTCACCTCGATTCCGCCCAACGCAGGCGACAACGGCCGGAACCCGGGGGCGCCCCGCGCACCACAGTGACCGTGGTGTGCCATCGGCACTGATGTTTTCGTCCGTGCACGACGCCGCTCGGGTTCGCGACGCCGCGAACCCGAGCGGACCGTCGGTCTGACGGCCCTGGTGGTGGGGGCCCTGGTGCTCCTCACCACCAGTGTCGCGCCGGTGAGCGGGCGGGGCGGCTCCGGAGAGGTGATCGGCGGACCCTACGCCGCGCTGCTCTCCCACTCGGTAGACCTCGGTCCGTCCTACGACCGCACAGCACAGCTGACGGTGGAGTTGCGCAGCGCCGCGCCACCGGCGGCGTTGCGGCGGTGGGCCGCCGACCGCGACCTGACCGTGCAGTGGCATCCCCGGCAGACATGGGCCGTCGTGGAAGGCGGCGCGCCGAACGTGGCGCGTGCCTTCGGGGTGGACGTTCACGACTACCGCGAGAAGCACGGCACGGTGTTCTACGCGTCGCGGCACCAGCCGGCCATCCCCGACGGGCTGCGCGGCGAAGTCAGCGGCGTCGGACGGATCCTCGGGTACACGCCGCACTCGACGTCGCTGCCGCGCGACCTGAAGCTCGATGTGCCCGAATTCGGGCTCACGCCAAGCGCTTTGCGTACCACCTATGAGTCCGACGGGCTGTTCGCCGACGGGTACACCGGTAAGGGGCAGACGGTCGTGATCTTCGCGTTCGGGGGTTTCAAGCAATCCGACCTCGACGCGTTCGCCACCCGGTACGGCCTGCCGAGCTTCACCCCGACCGTCGTCGGTGGCGATCTCGGCGAGCCCAGTGCCGAAACCACGATGGACCTGTCGGTGGTGCACGCCATCGCCCCCGAAGCGCGCTTGGTGGTGGTCAGCGCCCGCGGCACCATCGAAGGGGACGGCGCCTACGTCAAGATCGGCGAGATGATGGCAGACGTCGACCGGCAATTCCCCGGCGCGGTCTGGAGCTTCTCGATCAGCTGGGGGTGCGACAAGCTGCTCACTGCACCCGATCTCGCGCCCGCGCGCGCGGCCCTGGTCGCCGCCGCGGCCCGCGGCACGACGGCGTTCATGGCCAACGGTGATCTCGCCGGTCTGGAATGCAAGAGTGGCGACGATTGGTCCTCGGCGCCGACCCAGGACAACATCGGCCTGAATTCCGTTGCGTCGCTTCCCGAGATGGTGAACGTCGGCGGCACGACCTTGTCCACCGCGGCAAACGGCCGGTGGCTGGGGGAGCAGAGCTGGTTCGACGTGCCGCTGTCGCTGGGCACCAGTGGGGGCATCTCGGACCTCTTCGACCTGCCCGCGTGGCAACGAGACGTCGCCGCCACCGTCCCCACCGACCGCAACACCGGTAAGCGGCTGACACCTGACGTGTCTGCGGTGGGCGACCCGTTCACCGGGGTCAGCTTCATCCTCGACGGTCAGCCGACCATCGGGGGCGGCACCTCCCAGGCCGCACCGATCTGGGCCGGGCTCGCCGCGGTGATGAACGACTATCTACTCGCCACCGGAGGGCGTCGCATGGGTGACCTCAACCCGTTGCTCTACCGGATCGCCGGGGGTGCCCGGCTGCCTGCGTTCCGCGATGTGACGTTGGGCGGCAACGCCGTCGACGATGCGGGGCCCGGTTATGACCTCGTCACCGGTCTGGGTACCCCCCGCGTCGGCAACCTGGCCCAAGACATCGCCGATGCCCAACGGGGGAGCTCATGAGTGAGGAATCCATCCCGACCACCGAGTGCCGAGTCTGCCGGGTCGACGTACCGGCGGGCACGTTCTGCGGGTTGTGCGGATGCCATCTGACACCCCGCAAGTTCGAGGGGCCGGACTGGCTGCGCATCCGCAACTTCGGCGCCGCGCCGGGGGAGGGCCTGTTCTCCCCGGCACTGCTGAGTTCGCTGTTCCCGCACCTGGCGCACCGCGGCGCCTTCCGGATGGCGTTGGGAGCCATGCTCGTCCTGCTGGCGGCCTTCGCGCTGCTGCGGATGCCCGCCGCGCTGATCGCCGTCGCGGTGCTCGGTCTGCCGACGCTGTTCGTCATCTATCTGCGGGAGGCCGACGCGTTCCGCGACCTATCGGCCAGGGTACTGGCGATCACCATCGTGCTCGGTCTGGTCCTCGGGGTCGGGTTCGCGTTGCTCGGTGGAGCCGTGGTCCGCTCATCGGGTCGCGCGCTCGGCGTTGGCCTCAGTGGGAGCGCACTGCTCACCGAGGGCCTGCTGATGCCGCTGGGCGGGGCCGTGCTGATGCTGGTGCCGGCCTTCGTGGTGCGCCTCATGGGTCCGCCGACGCGAGAGTCGTTGGAAGGCTTCATGATAGGTGCGCTGGGTGCGTTGATGTTCACCGCGGCGGCGATGCTGACCCGGTTGATCCCGCAATTGCAGACCGGGCTGGCCGGTGGCGCCCCACTGAGCTTCTACCTCGTCGAAGCCGGGATCCGGGGCATCGCGGTGCCGCTGATCACGGCGGCCACCGGTGGTCTGATCGGCGCGTCCCTGTGGTTCACCCGGCCGCAGACGAAGAAGGATCACCGGCCCGGTGTGGTGCGCCTGGTGTTGGTCGGCTTCGCGGTGGCGATCCTCGGGTTGTCGATCGCGTTGGGGATGGTCGACCTCTCCCGTTCGCGGCAGTGGTTGATGCTCGCCCTGTATGCGGTGGTCGCATTCGTCGCGGTGTTGCTGCTGCGGGTGAGCCTGCATCTGGCGCTGCTGCACGAGGCTCACGATGAGATCGCGGCGGACGAACCGGTGCTCTGTGAGAACTGCGGTCACGTCGTGCCCGACATGGCGTTCTGCCCCGCGTGCGGGGTCGCCGCCCGCGCCGCGTCGCGGTCGTCGCGGACGCAGCGCCGGACCACGCGCCCACAGCGCGCCGACGCCGACGGCGACGGCGACCAGTGACCACGACGACCTTCTTCCCCGGGTATGCGATCGGGGGCAAGCGGTATCAGGCGCCGTCCACCCGTCGCGCCTCGCACCGAAAGGTGTTGCTGCTGTGGCTGATTCCCGTCGTACTGGTCGGGGGCGTGCTCGCCGTGATCTCGCAGCGGGTCACCGCCGTTCCGGTGCGTTACGTGTGCCCACCAGACTGCGGCCGGCCCCCCACCGGCACCCCGGTGGCGATCAACCCTCGGTTCACCGCCCCCGACGGATCGTTCTCGGTCTCCTATCCGGCGGCCGGTTCGTCCTACAAGGTCACCACCCAGGCCGACGGGGTCGTCGCCGAGTTCACCGGTGGTGAGGGCGGGACGATGCGGTTGTTCAGCCAGCCGGCGAACGGCCAGACGGCGCGACAGATCGCCGACGCCCTGGTGGCCCAGCACGTCCCCGACGCACAACCGGCCTACGAGATCCCGAACACGATGGTGGGCTACCAGCGGGGATACGGCGAAGCCATCGACTACTACCCGCAGGGTTCGACGAGCGACTACACCCGGATGCGGGTGATCGTCATGACGGCCGTCAAGAACGACCTGGCGCTGATCGCCTCGGTGGTCGGCCCCTATCACCAGTTCGGCCCGGACTTCGGGCCCGGTAAACCGTCGGGCGCCAACGTGCAGCTGGCCCTCGACATGGGTAAGTACGTCAACAGTTTCGCGTGGCGAGGCGACCCACCCCGGTGACCGTTTTCGTGACGGTAAGTCGATCTAGCCAACCGCACTGTCGACCGTTAGGTTCAGATCATGATGCCGCCGACGGAAGCGAAGTGTGGCAAGTGCGGTCGTCACGCCCCCGTCGTCGCGTCTCAGCCCACCTGGTCGGCCGGTTCGGACCGGGTCAGCCGCTGGTTCCTCGACGTCGAGTGCACCGACTGCGGACCCCAGTACGGCTGGCTCTCTGACGGCTGACGTCGCGCGATATCGGCCCCCAGCCGGTGCGGCACCGGCATAGGATGTGCTCGACGGCAGGGGGCGCAGGTGAGTTCATCGGTGACGATCCGCACGCTTGGCACGACGGCGGTGGCGGGGGCCATGTTGATCGCGCTGTCCGCGACCGCCGGGGCGGACACCGCGTCCTACCTGGCCGAAGTGCAGCCGACGCAGACGTCGCTGACCCGCGACCAACTCCTGCACGCCGCCTCGATGGCGTGCGCGATCCTCGACGCAGGTCAGCCCGCGCCGGTCGCCGTCGACGCTCTCAACCGCAAGATGGGCCTGGGGCTGGCCGACGGGAACCAGATCGTCAGCGCCGCCGCGCGCAACCTCGGCTGCTGAGGCGCGCGCTCACCACCCCATCGACCCGGGCACGCCCTTGAACGGGCCGGCGACCCAGCTGGTGATCCAGCCGCCGTAGAAGCCGCCGGGCTGCGGGATGACCACCTCGCCGTTGACCGTGCACCGATCCACCGCGGCGGCCATCACGGCCACCGCGCCCGCGATCTCGGTGAAACCTCGCGTCGGCACCGGATAGGTCCAGGCCGCGCGCGGCGCGACGACCGTCGGGGTCACCAGGTCGAAATAGCTTGCCTGGCCTTTCCATTCGCACCAGGAGCCGCCACCGGCTGCCCGCAGGACCCCACTGCCGAAGCTGTCGGCCGGCAGGTAGTAGGTGGGTGGGTGGCTGGTCTCCAGGACTCGCCAGGCGCGCTCGGTGGCCGCGACCACCTCACCACCCAGTTCGACGGTGATCGACCCGGCGAAGTCTTCCAGCCGTGGGGGGCGGGGATAGTCCCACACCGACTCCTGTCCAGGCTTCGGCTTGTCGGGTACGGGCATGCGCCCGAGTGTAGGCCCGCCGCGCCTGCGCACCCGACACCCCGATTTCCGATCGGCCGCGGCGACCGGGCAGGGTGTGCCTATGACAACGCAAGACCATCACAGTCCGCGGACCGTCTTCGGACATCCGATCGGGCTGACGAACCTGTTCGGGGTCGAACTGTGGGAACGATTCTCGTTCTACGGGATGCTCACGATTCTGGCCTACTACCTGTACTACTCGGTGACCGACGGCGGGCTCGGCCTGCCGCAGAGCACCGCCACCGGCATCGTCGGCGCGTACGGCGGCCTGGTGTACCTGTCGACGGTGCTGGGCGGTTGGCTGGCCGACCGGTTGCTGGGCATGGAGCGCACCGTGTTCTACGGCGGTGTGGTCGTGATGATCGGCCACATCGCGCTGGCCGTGCTGCCCGGGCTCGTCGGCGTGGGCGTCGGGTTGGTGTGCGTCGCGCTGGGCTCGGGCGCCCTGAAGGCCAACGCCTCCTCGCTGCTCGGGGTGCTCTACGACAAGGGTGACGCCCGCGCCGACGGCGGGTTCACGCTGTTCTACCTCGGCATCAACCTCGGCGCGTTCATCGGGCCGCTGATCACGGGGCTACTGCAGACCCGCGTCGGCTTCCACTGGGGCTTCGGTGCGGCCGCCGTTGGCATGGCGCTCGGCCTCGCCCAGTACGTCGCATTCCGCCGCAACTTCGGCGACCACGGCAAGGACGTGCCGAATCCGTTGCCCCGCAACGCCATCGGCAAGACCGTCGCCGTCGTCGTCGCCGGTCTGGTGGTCGTCGGCGTCGTCATCGCACTGGGCCTGGTGACGCTGGCCAACCTCTCGCAGGTGACCACCGGGGTGATCATCGTCGCGGCGGTGGTGTACTTCGCGCTGATGCTGCGCAGCCCGCACGTCACCACCGAGGAGCGCGTCCGGGTCCGCTCGTTCATCCCGCTGTTCGTCGCCAACGCGGTGTTCTGGTCGCTGTTCCAGCAGATCTTCACGGTGCTGGCCGTCTACTCCGACGAGCGGATGAACTGGTCGATCTTCGGCTGGACCGCGCCGTCGAGCTGGATCGGTTCGATCGAACCCGTCTGGATCATCCTGCTGTCCCCACTGTTCGCGCTGTTGTGGACGCGGCTGGGCAACCGGGCGCCCACCACGCCGCGCAAATTCTCCTACGGTGTGATCGGCATGGGCCTGGCGTTCCTGTGCTTCGTGCCGCTGGCCAGTGTCACCGGGGTGCCCGCGTTGCTGGTCATGGTCATCATGGCGGTGTTCGCGGTGTCAGAACTCCTGCTGTCGCCGATCGGGCTGTCGGTGACCACGAAGCTGGCCCCCGAGGCATTCCGCGCGCAGATGATGGCGCTGTACTTCTTCTCGGTCGGCCTGGGCACCTCGATGTCGGGCGTGCTCGCCAACTACTACGACCCGTCCAGCGAGGTCGCCTACTTCGGCATCCTCGGTGCGGTCGCCGTCGTGGTCGGCGTCGTGGTGTTCGTCATCTCGCCGTGGATCAGCCGTCAGATGGAAGGGGTCCACTGAGCGACACGGTCGTCACGTCGGTCAGCGTCCCGTCGTCGCGCGGTTGTTCGAAGACCACCTCGGCTTCGCGGCCGACGGCGGTCAGCGAGGCGATGGTGTTGCCGAACAGCGGCCCACTGAGATTGCGCCACGACACCGGCAGGTCCGGAGCGCCCACCCGCCGCGCCCAGCGGCGGGTGAGCCGGGCCGCCGGTGCCGACCAGCCCAGCTTGAACGCGGGTTTGACGTAGCCGGGCACGTAGTTGTGCACCGGAGAGCAGACCAGCTGGTGTACCCGGGTGTCGCTCGGTGCGTCGAAGTCGGCGCGGGCGGCGTAGCTGTGGTGGACGTCGCCGGACAGCACCGAGATGGTGGCCGGGCTGTGCGGGCCGGACGTGGCGGCGTCGACGATCATCTCGGTGAGTCGCAGGAACGACGCGATGAACGCCGGCCAGTGTTCGAGATCGGCCCCCTGCCTGATCTTCTCGCCCAACCAGCCGCGCAGCCCGCGCCGTCCGGCGGCGATCTCGTTCACCGTCTGTAGATCCGCCAGCGCGGGTGGCAGCAGCCACGGCAGCGACGACCCGATGAGCAGGTGGTCGACGGTGTCCAGCCGGTCGGTGACCTGGTGCTGCAACCACTCGAACTCGCGGTCGCCCAGCATCTTGCGTTCGCCGCCGTCGAGGATGCGGGCGTTGCGCGAGTCCACCATCACCAGGCGGCTGCGTCCGAGGTCCCAGCGGAAGCTGAATCGCAGACCCTTGTCCCCGTCGACCTCACTGTCCGCGCGGTCGGCCAGCTCCTCGAGCAGCGGCCAGCAGTCCCCGTCGGTGGCGAGCACCTTCTGGTAGTCCGGATCGTCGGCAAGTTCCTTCGGACTCAGGTTGCCCAGATGCTGGTACACCCAGTAGGACGCCAGGCCCGCGCGGATGCGGTCGTGCCACCACGGTTGCTCGCGCATGTCGGCCCGCCACGTCGCCGAGGTGTTCCAGTCGTCGCGGATGTCGTGGTCGTCGAAGATCATCGCCGTCGGCAGGGTGGACAGGATCCACCGGATTTCGGGGTCACCCCAGGTGTGCCGGTAGAGGCCCTCGTATTCGGTGAAGGACACCACCTCGTCGGGCGGGCGTCGGGCCGACAGGCTCTTCGCCGACCGGCGGCCGGCCAGATGCCGGCGCGCCTCTGGGGTCAGTTCGTCGGCGTAGACCTGGTCGCCGAGCAGCAGCAGCGCGTCCGGCCACTGGTCGACGGGTAGTGCGGTCAGCCGGGTGGCATAGCAGTCGAGCGCGTCCAGACCGAGTTTGGCGTCGAGCTTGGCGTCACCGGTCTTGGGGTAGCGGCAGGACCCGAACACCACCCGCAGCCGGTCGGCGGTGCCCGGGCCGCGGGTGCGGATGACGCTGGGTGGGAACGGCGAGTCCGGCTCCGGCCAGCGCTTGACTCCATCGACGTGCACCTCGTAGGGGATCGCCGAGTCCGGGGTCAGCCCTTCGACCGCGACCAGTGCGTAGTAGCAGCCGCGGACCTCGAACGTCCGGGCCCGGCAACCGAGGACCTCGACGTCGGCGGGTTCGTCGGTCTGCACCCACACCGTCGCGGTCGTGTCACCGACATGGCGCAGAACGGGACCGAGCGCAAGAGGCACCGCCCCAGCCTAGATGTCCTCAGCGACCGCCCTGCAGATAGGCGACGAGGGCATTGGTCAGTGCGCGGCGCGCGACGTCCAGATCCGCATAGGACCCCAGTTGACGTTCCGACACCAGACCGCGCATCGCACCAGGGATCAGCGTGGCGACCTCCCGCACCCGTTCGGGGTCGACGTCGAGCCCGGCGAAGGCCTCGCGGCAGGTGGCCAACCACGCCTGCCCCCAGGAGTGCAGTTCGGCGGCGGTCTGCGGATACAGCCGCTCCAACTCCGCGTGGTCACGCGGCAGCGCCGCGCGAAGATTCTCGATCGCCCGCGAATCAGGTTCGGCCAGACCGTCATACAGCGTGTCGATGATGGCCGCCACGCGTTCGTGCAGCGGCGCGCGGGGATCGGCGGGGGCGAAGACGTGCGCGCGGTGTTCGGCGGTGCGGTGCAGCACCGCGGCCCAGAATCCGTCGGCGTCCCCGAATTGGTACTGCACCGCGCCCCAGGTCGCGCCGATGTCCTTGGCGATCCGGTTGGCCGACACCGAGCCGGGGTCGCCCGAGGACAGGGCACGCAGGGCGGCCTCGAGCATGTTCTCCCGCGTCGCCTGGCCGCGACGGTTGGGGCGTCGCGTTGGCGCGCCGGTATCGGTCACGACAAGAGGGTACCGAAACTTTCATTGACTGTTCTATGATCTTCAGCCATGGCCGTCCCGCCCCTGTCGATGAAACCGACCGGCTGGTTCCAGGTCGCCTGGTCGGACGAGATCGCCGTCGGTGCGGTGCACACCATGAAGTACTTCGGGCAGGAGATGGTCGCCTGGCGCGCGCAGTCGGGCCGGCTGACCGTGATGGATGCCTACTGCGAACACCTCGGCGCCCACCTCGGTTTCGGCGGCACCGTGCACGGCGAGGTGCTGCAGTGCCCCTTCCACGGCTGGCAGTGGAATCACCAGGGGCGCAACACCTGTATCCCGTACGAGGACCGCCCGAATCGGGGACGGCGCATCACCACCTACCCGGTGATCGAGCGCAACGAGTCGGTGTACATCTGGCACGACGTCGAGCGGCGCGAGCCGTTCTTCGACGCACCCGACGTCTTCGCAGGCTTCGGCGACGGCGTGAGTCCGGCGGACTACTACCCCCAGCAGCGGCTGTTCGAGCCCACGCTGGAGATGCATCCGCAGTACGTGCTCGAAAACGGGGTCGACGTCGAGCATTTCCGCTATGTGCACGACACCCCGATCAGTCCCGTCTTCACCCGGCACGACTTCGACGAGCCGGTCTCGTTCGTCGATTTCACGATCACCTTTGCCGGTGACGACGGGCAGAAGATCGAGGACGTCACCAGCGGCGTGGAGGCGATCAACGGGGGACTGGGCATCGCGGTGACCAAGAGCTGGGGGATGATCGACAACCGGACGATCTCGGCGATCACGCCAGTCGACGACGCCACCTCCGATGTCCGGTTCATGGTCTACATCGGCCGCCCGCCCGGTGGGTCCGCCGGTCGTGATCCCGAGCGGGCGCGAGTGCGTGCCGAGCAGTTCGCCGCCGAGGTGATCCGGCAGTTCCGCCAGGACATCCACATCTGGTCGCACCAACGGTATTCGGATCCGCCGGCGCTGGCCGGCTCCGAGCTCGTCGGGTTCACCGCGATCCGCACCTGGGCCCAACAGTTCTATCCCGACGGCAAGGGCGGTAGCGCCGCCGAGTTGATGCAGAAGGGCAACCGATGACGATCACGGTGTTCCAGGTGGCGACCGGCAACGTCGGCTCGGAGATGATCAAGCGCATCGCGACACAGCCCGATCTCGAGCTGATCGGTGTGCACTGCTACTCGCCCGACAAGATCGGAAGGGACACAGGCGAACTCGTGGGCCTGCCGCCCAACGGAGTGATCGCGACCGGGACCGTCGAGGAGGTCATCGCCGCTCGTCCGGACGTGCTCACTTTTCACGGCGTGTTCCCCGACGAGGACCTCTATGTTGCGGTCCTCGAAGCCGGCATCGACATCGTCACCACCGCCGACTGGATCACCGGCTGGCATCGGGACCGCAACCACCCGCACCGCTCGGGCAAGCCGGTGAGCCAGGTGTTGCAGGAGGCCTGTGAGAAGGGCGGTTCGACGTTCTACGGGACGGGGATGAATCCCGGCGTCAACCAGATCCTCGGCGTGGTGTGCTCGGCCGACGTCGCCGACATCGAGAACGTCACGACGATCGAGTCGGTCGACGTCTCGTGCCACCATTCCCGCGATACGTGGATCGAGGTGGGATACGGCCTGCCCGTTGATGATCCGACGATCCCGGGCAAGCTGGAGAAGTACACCAGGGTGTTCGCCGACAGCGTGCTGATGATGGCCGACTGCTTCGGCCTGACGCTCGACGAGGTGACGTTCAGCGCCGAGCTCGGTGCCTGCACCAAGGACGTCGACCTGGGCTGGTACCAGCTGCCGAAGGGCTCGCTGGGTGGCAACTACATCAAGTACCAGGGGATGGTCGACGGGGTGCCGCGGGTCGAGACGCACCTGGAGTGGCAGATGACGCCGCACACAGATCCGTCGTGGGATATCAAGGGCTGCTACATCACCCAGATCACGGGTGACCCGAACATCTACAACAAGCACATGATCTTCCCCAAGCCCGGTGTCGACCTGTCCGACCCCGCCAGCTTCGCCTCCATCGGCATGACGGTCACGGGAATGCCTGCGCTGAACGCGATCTCGTCGGTCGTCGCGGCGCCGCCCGGCATTCTCACCAGCGCCGACCTGCCGCTGCGCGGATTCGCGGGGCGCTTTCGGCTCTGACGGAATTGCCGCGCTGGGTTGTCGTACCCCCTCGGTATCATCGAATGTATGTTCGATGGATGTGATCCTGCGGAGTTGATCGACGTGATGGCGTCGGCTGCTCGTGCGGAGTCGGTGGCGATTGCTCGGCGGTGGGGTGCGGTGGCGGCGTTGTATGCGCGGCGTCGCGACGATTATGTCGAGGCCCGGTTGTGGTGTACCGATGTGTTCGAGGCGGTCGCGGCGGAGGTGTCGGCGGCGCAGACCATCAGCCGGGCGCGCGCGTCGAGTCAGGTGCGGTCGGCGGTGTCGTTGTTCGAGCGGTTGCCGGCGGTGGCAGCGGTGTTCGCGCGCGGGGATATCGATTACCGGCTGGTGCAGATGGTGATCACCCGCACCGACACTGTGGATGACGCGGTGATCGCGGGGTTGGACCGGTATTTGGCGCTGCGGGTGCATAAGTGGATGCGGTTGTCGAAGCCGAAGCTGCGTGACCGCATCGATGTGTGTGTGGCCGAGTATGACCCTGCGGGGGTGCGGGTGCCCCCGAGTGTGGAGGAGCAGCGGTATCTCGATATCGATCCGCATGTGAGCACGGCGGGGATGGCGATGATCGGTGGGGTGCTCGATGCCGCGGATGCTGCGGCGTTGGATCAGCGGTTGGATCGGATCGCGGAGTCGGTGTGTGTGCATGATCCGCGGTCGAAGCGGCAGCGGCGGGCGGATGCGTGTGGGGCGCTGGGTCGGGGTGAGGGGTCGTTGGCGTGTCGGTGCGGATCCACCGAGTGCCCGGTGACCG
>Ga0247757_10002001_pt1 | contig 11588 bp, 12 predicted proteins | sample UWRJL126311R4_FD_180929 | JGI IMG/M metagenome (GOLD analysis project Ga0247757, IMG submission 180929) | Plant litter microbial communities from Arlington Agricultural Research Station in Wisconsin, United States - UWRJ-L126-311R-4 | ecosystem: Environmental > Terrestrial > Plant litter >...
TGGCCAGCTTCTTGGCGTGGTGCTTCGTGCGCATGAAGAGGATGCGGCGGCCGGTCCCGGAGGCGAGCGCGCGCACGATCTCGTTCTTGGCGGTGAGGTCGGCCGCGCCGAACACGTGGTGCGTCATGTCGACGACCGGCGAGGTCTCCTCGTCGACCTCGTGGCGCATGGGGCTGTGCAGGAAGCGGGTGACGAGCTTGTCGACACCGCGGTCGAGCGTCGCGCTGAACAGCATCCGCTGGCCGTCGGCCGGGGTCGCGGCCATGATGCGCGTGACGCCGGGGAGGAAGCCGAGGTCGGCCATGTGGTCCGCCTCGTCGAGCACGGTGATCTCGACGGCGTCGAGGTGCGCCTGCTTCTGCTGCATGAGGTCCTCGAGGCGGCCAGGGCAGGCCACGACGATGTCGACGCCGGCCCTGAGCGCCGCGATCTGCCGGTTCGGGGAGACGCCGCCGAAGATCGTGGTCGTCGTGAGGCCATAGGCCTTCGCGAGCGGGGCGATGGTCGCCTCGATCTGGGTGGCGAGCTCCCGGGTGGGGGCCAGCACGAGGCCGAGCGGGTGGCCGCCGCGACGGTGGCCGCCGGCGAGCCGGGTGCCGAGACGCGCGACCATCGGCAGCGCGAAGGCGAGCGTCTTGCCGGAGCCGGTGCGGCCCCGGCCGAGCACGTCACGCCCCGCGAGCGAGTCGGGCAGCGTGTCGGCCTGGATGGGGAACGGGGTGGTCTTGCCGTCGGCGTCGAGCACCTGGAGCAGGGGATACGGCACGCCGAGCGTGCCGAACGTGATGTCGGACATAGAAGTCGTACGGGTCTTTCGGGTGGTGATGGGCGACGGTGCTGATGAGCACAGAAGTTCGCCGAGAAAAGATGTCAGCCGGGCCCCGGACAGGATCCGGGCGGCGAGGGAAGCGTTCCACGACGCGGGCGGCGCACGAGCGCGGCCGTCGCCAACCGTATCAGTAGTCGCCGAAGTACAGCTCGCCGACGGGGATCTCGGCGGCGACCGTGTCGCCGGCCGGCGCGAGCGGGCAGGCCCACGCGGGGTCGTACGCGCACGACGGGTTGTAGGCGAAGTTCAGGTCGATCACGAGCGTGTTCGCCGCCGGGTCGGAGCCGAGATCCGCGCCCTTGATCGTGTCGAGCAGGTAGCGCCCGCCCCCGTACGTGCCGCCGTGCCGGCCCTTCAGGCCGTCCTTGATCGGCACGAACAGGCCCCCGCCGTAGCTGGTGAGCCGCCACACGTCGAGGGAGCCGATCTCCGGGACCCGCACGAGACCCGCGCGCTCGAACCGCACCGTGCCGTCGGTGCCGGTCTCGAACGCGAACTCGGTCGCCTCCGCCGGCTCCAGCTCGAGGGTGAACCGCCAGGCCGGGTCGTAGTCGGCGACCGGGAGTCCCGTGAAGCCGGCGCGGTCCTCCGGCAGGAGGGGGCTGGCCGGGTGGTTCGCGAAGAGGGCGTCACGCCCGTCGCGCCAGAGACGGTGCGCGGCCGCCGGATCGTCCTCCCGGCGCACGGCCTCGTAGAGCGCGAACACGGTGCGACGCCAGTCGGCGACGTCGAGCGGGGTCATCGGAGGAATCTCTTCTCGAAGGTGGGGGCGAGCTTCTTGAACCTGCCGCCGCGGTACTGCCAGAGCTCCCAGAGCACGGGCCAGTACGGCACGGACACCGGGCCGCGGAAGTCGAGGCGGTCGCGGTAGAGGGTCCTGCCGCCGTCGGCGGGGGAGACCGCCATCCGGTGCCGCCACAGCGTGAGCGGGGCGAGCGGACCGGTCACCGGGTGGCCGGAGTCCTCGAAGATCCGGACGTCGTCGCGCTGCGTGCGCGTGATGTCGAGAAGCTGCTCGCCGAGCGGCACCAGCCCCGAGAACGAGGTCAGCCGCAGGAGCGTGGGGCCGTCGGGCCAGCGCTCCGGGAAGACGGGCGGATCGATCGGCTCGACGTTCGCGAGCGGATGGAACACCTCGCGGAACACGTCGGGCGTCTGGAGCGCCTCCCACGCGGCGTCGGGCGGGCAGTCGAGCACCAGCTTGAGAGCGACGCGCATAAGACCAGCCTTCCACTGTCGGCGGCTCGGGGCATCATCCCGACATGCGGTATTGGCTGGGAGTCGTGCAGCGCGAGCACGTGCTGCGCGGCGTGGCGCTCGGCATCGCGCAGATCAACCACGGGTCGAAGTCCGGCGTGCTGCGCATGGAGCCGGGCGACGGCTTCGTGTACTACTCGCCCAGGACGACGTTCCCCGACGGGGATCCGCTCCGGCAGTTCACCGCGATCGGCCGGATCGCGCCGGGCGAGGCGTGGCAGGCCGACGAGGGCGGTTTCCAGCCCTGGCGCCGCAAGGTCGACTACGACGGCGCGGCGGTCGCGGCGCCCATCGCGCCGCTCCTCGACCTGCTCGACCTCACCCGCGGCAACGGCAACTGGGGCTACCAGCTGCGGCGCGGACAGCTCGAGGTGACGCCGCATGACTTCGCGCTGATCGCCCACGAGATGCAGGCGGATAGCCTGCTCGCGTGAGCGCCGCATCCCAGGGTTCGTACCAGGTCCGCTTCGACTGGGGAGCCGCCGGCCGCGACGCGATCGCGGTGGACGCGGAGGCCGTGATCTGGGTCGACCAGCTCGACGGCGGCGCCGAGGCGCGCACCCTCGAGCAGGCCGACGAGATCGCCGCGTGGGCGCTCGCCGAGCAGGAGCGGCTGGGCGGCCGGTTCCGGATCGCGGTGGTCGCGGCGGGCGTCGAACGCGCCGACGGGAGCCTGCGGTTCGCCGTCGAGGACCTGCTCGCGGCCGGCGGGATCATCGACGCGATCGCGGCCGTCGGCATCGACCACCAGTCGCCGGAGGCCGCCGCGGCCGCCGCCGCGCACCGCGGGCTGCGGAACGCGACGCGGCACCTCATCAACGCGTCGGTCAGCGCCCGGGACGCCCGTTCGCGGGAATGAGGGGACGCCGCCGCGGGTTGAGGACGACATGGCTACCGCAACGCTGAACGGCACCGTCATCGCCGAGGCTCCGGCCGAGGACATCATCCACATCGAGGGCAATGCGTACTTCCCGCCCGCGAGCGTGAAGTCGGAGTTCCTCCAGGAGAGCCCGACCCCCTACACCTGCCCGTGGAAGGGCGCGTGTCAGTACTTCTCCGTGAAGGACCCGGCCTCCGGCGAGCTCCTGCAGGACCGTGCGTGGAGCTACCCGACGCCGTACCCGACCGCGTTCGACCGCGTCGGCAAGGACTTCTCGAACTACGTCGCGTTCTGGAAGGACGTGCAGGTCAGCGAGTAGCCGGCGAGGCGTCCGGCTCCTGCTGACGGCGCCGGAACGCCGCGACCTTCGCCCGGTTGCCGCAGGTGAGCATGGAGCACCACTTGCGGTTGCCGGTGCGGGAGTCGTCGTGGAAGACCCGCGCGCACCCCGCGCAGCGCCGGATCCGCCCGTCGTCCGCGGTGAGGATCGCCACCGCGTCGCGCGCGATCGACGAGAGCGCCTGCGCGACCCGGACCTGCCCGCCGCCCGCGCGGCGCCGTCCCCCGTCGAGCATCGGCGGAACGTCCGGCGTCGCGGCGAAGAGGTTGACGGTGTCGACGTCGTCGGCCCGGCGGGTCGTCTCGTCGGCGGTCGCGGTCACGAGCCGTTCGATGGCGGCGGACAAGGCCTCCGCGTCCGCCGCGTCGCGCTCCGTCGCCGGGGCGAGGTGATCGAAGCGCCCCGCGAGCCACGCGCCGACGCCGGAGGCGCGGTCCACGAAGTCGATGCTGAGCGTCACGTCACCGATGTTCTCAGTTACGCCGTTCCCACTCGATGCGGAACGCCGCGTCGAACGTCTTCGAGCACTTGCCGCAGCTGAGCATCCGGCTCGGCGCGCGGTACCGGTAGTGCCGGTGGCCGGACGGGCAGATGCCGACCCACGGTGCGAGCTCGGTCGCGACGGCGCCGTCGTGGAGGCGCTTGCCCACGTAACCGAGCTCCTCGGCGGTGCGCTTCCAGCGCGGTCCGTGCCCCGCGGTCGGACCGGCCATCGCGTGCGCGACCTCGTGCAGCAGCACCTGGTGGATCTCGTCGTCCTCGTACCGCGCCGCGAGCAGCTTCGACACCGAGATGCGCCGGCGGTCGTAGTTGCAGAGCCCGGCGCGGGTGCGTGCGTTGTCGAACGCGAACGTCCACCCGGCGTCGAGGTGCAGGCGGATGAGGGCCTCGGCCCACGTGCGCACCCGGTCCAGCTCCGCCATCGTGCGTCCATGATGCGGGATGCGGACGACCTCGCGCCGGGACGCGCCACGGGATCGCGCGTCAGGAGACGGCGAGCCCGATCCGCAGCAGCCGGTCGTCCCCCGGGCGCGGCGATCCGCGGCCGTCGGTGTTGTCGGTCAGGACGTACAGGCTGCCGCCGGGCCCGGGTGCGACGTCCCGCAGCCTCCCGCGGCTGTCGGCGCCCGCGAGCAGCTGCGCGGTCGCGACGGAGCCGTCGTCGCCCACGGTGATCCGCCACAGGCGCTCCCCGCGGAGCGCCGCCATCCAGAACGAGCCGCCGACGTACGCCAGGCCGCTCGGGCTGGCCTCGTCGGTGTGCCACTGGGCGACCGGGTCGACGAACCGCTCGTCGCCCGCCTTCCCCTCGACGATCGGCCAGCCGTAGTCCTTGCCGGGCTCGATGCGGTTGAGCTCGTCCCAGGTGTCCTGCCCGAACTCCGACGCCCAGAGCTGCCCGCTCGCGTCCCAGGCGAGACCCTGCGGATTCCGATGGCCGTACGAGTACACGTACGAGCCGGGGAAGGGGTTGCCGTCCGGCGCCTCGCCGTCGGGCGTCATCCGCAGGATCTTCCCGTTGAGCGAGTCGAGATCCTGCGCGTTCGAGGTCGTGCCCGCGTCGCCGACCGTGACGTAGAGGAGTCCGTCGGGACCGAACGCGATCCGGCCGCCGTTGTGGTTGCTCGCCCTCCGCAGTCCCGTCAGCAGGACCTCGGGGGCGCCCGACGAGAGGTCGTCGCCGAGCCGCATCCGCACGACGCGGTTGTCGTCGGCCGTCGTCTCGTAGGCGTACAGCCAGCCGTCGCGGAACGCGATCCCGAGCAGCCCGCCCTCGCCCTGGTGCACGACGCCGGGCACGGTGCCGATCGCCACGGGCTTCCCCCCGTCGACGCGCATCACGCGCCCGTCGTCGCGCTGGCTGACGAGGATCGTGCCGTCGTCGAGCCGCAGGATCGACCACGGACTCCGGAGCCCCGAGACGACCTCCGTCGTGACGGCCCGCCCCGACCCGGTGGGGCCGGGCGCGGGGGTCTCGGGCGCGGACGTGCAGCCGGCGAGCAGCACCGTCGCGACGAGAGCCGCGGCGACGAGCGCGCCGGGCCGCCTCATCCCCCCAGCCTCCGGGTGAAGATGCTGCGGTTCGGGTCGGGCGAGCCCTGCGCGTTGTCGTCGGTCGTGATCGGCGCGCCCGCGGTCCAGTCGCGCAGATCGACGCCCGTGAGGAGGCCGGCCGGATGCGGTCCGCCGGCGAGGATCCGCGGCATCCACTCCTCGGGCAGCGCCGTCGCCGATCCGACGAGCACGAAGTTGCCGAAGCGCCGGCTGCGGATCACCTGCGGCTCGGCGAGGACGGCCACGTTGTCCGGCCCGCCGAACACGTCGACGAGCGTGGCCGCCTGCGAGCGCGCGAACGCCGCGTTCGGCGAGCCGCTCAAGCCCCCGTCGGCGATGTTGACGAGCATGATGCCGCCGGGCGCGAGGAAGGCGGCGCCGGCCGCGTAGAACTCCCGGCTCGTGACCTGCGGCGGGGTGAGCGCGCCGCCGAAGACGTCGACGATGAGCAGGTCGACGGAGCCGCGCAGCCCGTCCGGCAGCTTCGCGAGCGTGGCGCGCGCATCGCCGTAGCGCACCCGGATCGACGCCCCCCGCGGCAGCGGCAGCGCCTCGCGCACGAGCTCCACGAGCTTCGGCTCGAGCTCGACGACCTGCTGGCGCGAGCCGGGCCGGGTCGCCGCGATGTAGCGCGGGAGCGTGAGGCCGCCCGCGCCGAGGTGCAGCGCCGTGAGCGGCTCGCCCGGCAGCTTGAGCCGGTCGATCACGTGGCCCATGCGGCTCACGTACTCGAAGAACAGCTCCGTCGGATCGTCGAGGTTGACGTGGGACTGCGGGGTGCCGTCGACCACCAGCTCGTACGCGCCCGGGACGAAGCGGTCGGCGCGGATGAGCGCGCGCAGTCCGCTGTCGAGCTCGACCCAGGGCTCCGCGGCGTCCATCCCCTCCATCCTCGCGCACGCGGGCGGAATCCACCCGGTCTCCACCCCCGGGTGGTGCCGCGGGATCGCGCGCCGGCGGATCGTGGACGTCATGAGCATCGTGAACATCGCGGAGGCGCTCCTCGGCGTCGCCCTCCTGATCTGGATCGTCGTCCGGCAGATGACGTGGAACGCCGTCGACGTCGGACGCATGTGGCGCATGCCCGTGGTCCTCGGGATCATCGGGGTCGTCACGCTCGTCAGCACGGGGAGCTCGAAGAACCTCACCGCCACCGACCTCGGCCTGCTCGCGATCGAGCTCGCGGTCGCGGTCGTCACGGGCGTCCTCATGGGCTTCGTCGCGGTCTTCCGCCCGATCACCCAGCCGGGCCTCGCCCGCTGGCGCGAGCGCCGCCGCTCCGACGGCCCCGAGCCGACGACCGAGTCGCGCACCGGCTGGATCGGCCTCGCCCTCTGGATCGTCATGATCGCCGTCCGCGTCGGCCTCGGCTTCTGGGGGCACTCGATGGGATCGGCGCTCGCCGAGTCCTCGGGCGTGATCCTCCTGGTGGTCGCCGCCAACCGCGTGGTCCGCACCCTCGTCTTCTCGATGCGGCACGACCGGCACCTCAGCACCGTGTCGGCGCGATGATGGGGGCGTGAGCCTGCTCTCCGCCGCGGGGGCCGACGACGATCGTCGGCCCCTCGGCCGTGCGTTCGCGTCGGTCGGGGCGGTCCTGGTCGGCGCGTTCGTCCTGCGGGAGCTCCTCGAGGGCCGGCTGGAGCCGTGGATCGCCGGGATCGCGCTCGCCGGGACGGCCCTCTGGCTGGGCTCGATCCTCCTGCCGACCCGGTTCGACCGCGCGCGGATCGTCCTCTATTTCGCGGTGATCGTCCTGGGGTCGTTCGTCGCGTGCGCGACCCAGGTCGTCGGCTTCATCCCGGCGCTCGTGGCCGTCGCCTCGCTCATCCGCCGGCCGCAGCGACCCCTGGGCGTCTCGCTCGTGGCGGGCGGCGTCGCGCTCGCCGCGCTCGGAGCGGGGGCGCTGGTCGCTCCGCAGCCTGTGCAGCTCCTCAGCTCGATCGCGGCGCTCGTCATCGCCGGGCTCCTCTCCTACAGCCGCCGCCAGTACCGCCAGAGCGAGCGGCAGGAGAAGCTCCTGCTCGCGGAGCGGCTGGCCGTCGAGCGGGAGCGCGCCGAGAACGCGGCGCTCGCCGAGCGATCGCGCATCGCCCGCGACATCCACGACGTGCTCGCCCACTCGCTCGGCGGTCTCGTGCTGCAGCTGGACGCCGTGGAGGCGCTCCTCGAGTCGGGTCGCGGCGACGAGGCGGCGCGGCGCGTGTCGGCGGCGCGCGGGCTCGCCGCCGACGGCCTCGAGGAGGCGCGCCGCGCGGTCGACGCGCTCCGCGATCCCGAGGCCGCGGCGGATCCGGCGGTCGCGATCGAGCAGCTCATCGCGACCCACCGCGCGCTCGGCGCCCGGGCCGAGCTGCAGGTGTCGGGGGAGCCCGGCCCGCTCGAGGCGGCGGCGGCCGGCGCGCTCCGGCGCGCCGCGCAGGAGGTGCTGAGCAACGCGCGCCGCTACGCCCCCGGAGTGCCGACGGAGCTCGTCCTCGACTGGACCCCGACGGCCGTCGCCTTCCGCGCGACGACCGCGCTCGCCGCGGGTGCGCCCCGCACCTCCGCCGGCGGCGGACGCGGGCTCACCGGCCTCCAGGAGCGCATGACCGCGCTCGGCGGCACCGCGACCGCGGGCGTGCGGGGGCGGTCGTTCGTGGTGGAGGCCCGGATCCCACGACCGCAGCAGAAGAAGGAGACCGTGCCCGCATGATCCGCGTCCTCGTGGCCGACGACCAGGCGATCGTGCGCGACGGCCTCGTCACCCTGCTCTCCGTGCTGCCCGATGTCGAGGTGGTCGCCGAGGCGGTCGACGGACTCGAGGCCGTGCGCCTCGCCGACGCGACCGTGCCCGACGTCGTGCTCATGGACCTCCGGATGCCGCAGCTCGACGGCGCCGGCGCGACCGCGCGCATCAAGGCGGCCCACCCCGCGATCGCGGTCGTGGTGCTCACGACGTTCGCGGACGACGCGTCGATCGCGGGTGCGCTCGGCGCGGGAGCACGCGGGTACCTCACCAAGGACGCCGGACGCGATGAGCTGGCCGCCGCGATCCGCTCCGCCGCCGCCGGGCAGACCACGTTCGCGCCCGAGGTGGGGGAGCGGCTCGTCGCCGGCTTCTCGGCCGCGCCCGCGGCGACGGCATCACTCGGCTCGCGCTTCCCGCAGCTGACCCCGCGCGAGGCGGAGGTGCTCGAGCGCATCGCCGCCGGGCGCAGCAACACCGAGATCGCGCGGGAGCTGTTCCTCAGCGTCGCGACGGTCAAGTCGCACGTCAACGCGATCTTCGCGAAGCTCCCCGCCCGGGACCGCGCGCAGGCGATCGCGCTGGCGCTCGGCTCCGCGCCCGACCCGGCCTGACCCGCGCGCCCGCGCGCCGCGCGCCCCTCGGCATCCCGTCGAATCGTGCGAAACCGCGGCTCGGCGCTTCCCGCACCCACGATTTCGCACGATTCGCGCCGGGACGACGACAGCGGCCCCGGGTGGGGAGTGGCAGCCCGCGCGGGCAGGGATCCGCGGTTATAGCGCGCATCCGGAATCAAGTCAAGGAATAGCTGGACACGGCGCGTCGTTGCCGCCTATAGTTGTTCTTTGCGCTCCCCACTTACCCGTGCCGTCATATTGCGGTCAGCACGCGCGCGCAGAAACCCTCCCGAGAATAACGGCGGGACGGTGTCTGCGAGGGAGTCCTTCTCATCGCCCACTACACGAGAGACCGACGGGTCTCACGGAGGTTGCATTTCCCTTGGCTGCTGCGCGCTCCGCATCCAGTAAGAACGCTCCCAAGAACGGCCGCACCGCGTCGCGGCTCTCGTTCGCCAAGATCAGCGACACGCTGACGGTCCCCGACCTTCTCGCCCTGCAGACGGACAGCTTCGACTGGCTCGTCGGCAACGAGAAGTGGAAGGCGCGCGTCGCGGCCGCGAAGGAGGCGGGCGACGCGAGCGTCCCCGAGACCACCGGTCTGGACGAGATCTTCGAGGAGATCTCCCCCATCGAGGACCTCAGCGAGACCATGCAGCTGAGCTTCTCGAACCCCGAGCTCGAGGAGCCCAAGTACTCCATCGACGAGTGCAAGGAGCGCGGCAAGACCTTCGCCGCCCCGCTCTACGTCAACGCCGAGTTCATGAACCACATGACGGGCGAGATCAAGACCCAGACGGTCTTCATGGGCGACTTCCCGCTCATGACCGACAAGGGCACGTTCATCATCAACGGCACCGAGCGCGTCGTGGTGTCGCAGCTCGTCCGGTCGCCGGGTGTGTACTTCGAGCGCCAGATGGAGAAGACCTCCGACAAGGAGATCTACTCGGCGCGCGTGATCCCGAGCCGCGGTGCGTGGCTCGAGTTCGAGATCGACAAGCGCGACCAGGTCGGCGTCCGCATCGACCGCAAGCGCAAGCAGTCGGTCACCGTCTTCCTCAAGGCCCTCGGCCTCACGAGCGAGGAGATCCTCGAGAAGTTCGCCGGCTACGAGTCGATCGCGGGCACCCTCGAGAAGGACCCGATCCTCACCAAGGAGGACGCGCTCCGCGACATCTACCGCAAGCTGCGTCCGGGCGAGCAGGTGGCCGCCGAGGCCGCGCGCGCGCTCCTCGACAACTTCTACTTCAACCCGAAGCGCTACGACCTCGCGAAGGTCGGCCGCTACAAGGTCAACCGCAAGCTCGGTCTCGACGCGCCGCTCAAGGACTCCGTCCTGACGATCGACGACATCGTGGCGACCATCAAGTACCTGGTCGCGCTGCACGCCGAGCAGACCACGCTCCCGGGCGTGCGCGACGGCAAGCCGGTCGAGCTCCGCCTCGACACGGACGACATCGACCACTTCGGCAACCGTCGCATCCGCGCGGTCGGCGAGCTGATCCAGAACCAGGTCCGCACCGGTCTGTCCCGCATGGAGCGCGTCGTCCGCGAGCGCATGACCACGCAGGACATCGAGGCGATCACCCCGCAGACCCTGATCAACGTGCGCCCCGTCGTCGCCGCGATCACGGAGTTCTTCGGCACGTCGCAGCTGTCGCAGTTCATGGACCAGAACAACCCGCTCGCGGGTCTGACCAACAAGCGCCGCCTCTCGGCGCTCGGTCCGGGCGGTCTGTCACGTGAGCGCGCGGGCGTCGAGGTCCGCGACGTCCACCCGTCGCACTACGGCCGCATGTGCCCGATCGAGACCCCCGAGGGCCCGAACATCGGCCTGATCGGCGCGCTGGCGTCGTTCGCGCGGGTGAACTCCTTCGGCTTCATCGAGACCCCGTACCGCCGCGTCGAGAACGGCAAGGTGACCGACAAGATCGACTACCTGACCGCCTCGGAGGAGGACGAGTTCATCGTCGCCCAGGCGAACGCGCCGCTCACCTCGGAGAAGAAGTTCTCCGAGGACCGCGTGCTCGCCCGCAGCAAGGGCGGCGAGGTCGACCTGTTCCACCGCGAGGACGTCAACTACATGGACGTCTCCCCGCGCCAGATGGTGTCGGTCGCGACCTCGCTCATCCCGTTCCTCGAGCACGACGACGCGAACCGCGCGCTCATGGGCGCGAACATGCAGCGCCAGGCCGTGCCGCTGCTCCGTTCCGAGTCGCCGCTCGTCGGCACCGGCATGGAGGGCTACGCGGCGATCGACGCGCGCGACGTCGTCGTGGCCGAGAAGGCCGGTGTCGTCTCGGAGGTCTCCGCCGACGTCGTCACCGTCCAGCTGGACGAGGGCGGCACGCAGGAGTACTTCCTGCGCAAGTTCGAGCGCAGCAACCAGGGCACCTCGTACAACAACCGCGTCGTGGTCAGCCAGGGCGAGCGCATCGAGGTCGGTCAGGTCATCGCCGACGGCCCCGCGACGGAGAACGGCGAGCTCGCGCTCGGCAAGAACCTCCTCATCGCGTTCATGCCGTGGGAGGGCCACAACTTCGAGGACGCCATCATCCTCAGCCAGAACCTGGTGAAGGACGACGTCCTCTCCTCGATCCACATCGAGGAGTACGAGGTCGACGCCCGCGACACCAAGCTCGGCAAGGAGGAGATCACCCGGGACCTCCCGAACGTGAGCCCCGACCTGCTCGCCGACCTCGACGAGCGCGGCATCATCCGCATCGGCGCCGAGGTCGCGCCCGGCGACATCCTCGTCGGCAAGGTCACGCCGAAGGGCGAGACCGAGCTGTCGGCCGAGGAGCGCCTGCTCCGCGCGATCTTCAACGAGAAGAGCCGCGAGGTGCGCGACACGTCGCTCAAGGTCCCGCACGGCGAGCAGG
>Ga0247757_10002002_pt1 | contig 11581 bp, 13 predicted proteins | sample UWRJL126311R4_FD_180929 | JGI IMG/M metagenome (GOLD analysis project Ga0247757, IMG submission 180929) | Plant litter microbial communities from Arlington Agricultural Research Station in Wisconsin, United States - UWRJ-L126-311R-4 | ecosystem: Environmental > Terrestrial > Plant litter >...
GCTTGAATTGACACCGCTGCGATCGCTAACAACGTCCTTCGTCGATCGACTGGATTTTTCACGATGTCGATGAAGCTTGCGCTACTAGCAAGCTGCTTCTCTGCATCAATAGCGGCCTTGATACTCTCCAGTTCATGTGGTACAGCATCCTTATTAGGGCGCATCCATAGCAACGATTTGCGCGCTTGTTCGTCCTTGTTGACTAAAATGAGCCAGCGGGGGGATTCGGGGATGAAAAAGAGGCCAACAGACATGAGAACTGGAATTATGTATATGACACCGAGCGGAATAAGATATGAGGGCTTCCCAGAGAGGTTGTGTGTTCCATTGTCGACGAGGGTTCCAACTAGAGTGCCGATCGATGTCCAGGACTGGAAAACGGATATCATCAGACCTCGATAGCGGGCCGGTGTGCTTTCCTTTGATGAGGGGTCAGCTGGGCGTTGTCGTTATGAGGATACTAAGTCCTTACTTGAATGTACAGCTGAGCAAACGTCATGTACCACCCATTGGCCAGACCTAGAAGAAAGCGACCGGCATATAGCCCACCTAAGTTCGTCGTCGCCATCATAATGACATTCGACACGCAGCACAGAGCAGATGCGAGCCACAGACAGTGGCGTCGACCCAGCCAAGTCGCTGCGACACCAGCACCCGAAGAACTAATGAAGGCTCCCAGTGTCATGAGCGAAGAGATCAATTGTTGACGGCCTGGCGAAATGTTGTAGCCAATTCGCGAGGCAGGATCCTTGTGGCCGAATACCTGACATGGCGGTCAGTGATGCTGATGCGTGGCTGTCTCAATGCGAAAGCGTACTTCTAGGAAGCCTGGCATCGCCTGCAAACCTCCTATGGCGCCGAAGTCGATACCATACTGGAAGGGGCTCATTGACACGAGCGTACATGCGAGTAGGCATTTCCAGTTTTCGCGTAGCCCGCTACCTGTTGATGCTTCGGCCATGGTATTCACTTGCGACAGTGTTGTTTTCCTACCCGGGAGATTCGTCTGAATCGACGACAAACTCACAAAACAATGGCAGAAAGCGTATGTTACAAGGACAGGTCTCCCGGACCTGGATGGAAGGACGAGACCTGCGCACGAGAGCCCAGCCCTCGATTCCTCGTCCTTATCACCATCCGCATAAGGTCAAAATGCAATTCACAGTTCAACATTTGCCGGCAACGCCCTGGTCACTAGCGAATCCTAACCCCAGCTCAGTGCAGGCTAATATGTGGGGGTGCGGGGGTGGGGGCCGTGTAGCCAATGAAGCCTTCAGGGATGCCTTAGTGGCAGCCATTAGTGATGGCCTCGTAGCGCCCTGACACGACGATCCAGGGCTGCAGCGCGTCTCGCCTACCGGCTGTTCAAACTCTCGGAGACGATGCAGCTCACGTGGAATTGCTGGCTTGGATAGGACGCATACTGGATCACGCTTCGACACAGTCGTACGAGAACGTTAATATGCCGGGCATGCAGCCCCACCATGACAATGTGGGGTTGGTCTACCTGGCCATCTTTGAGCTTCATTTGAGCTGAGGTGCTACATCGATTCTACGACACAGGAACCATGGCCGTCGAAAAGCTGGCTGAGGCGCTACTTCTGCCTCATTTGCAGCGGGTCGTGCCCAGATTCGGAATTGCCCATGTCGTTCTCGCCGTTCTTACCATTGCCACGCTCGGCGTGCTCGTGGACTATGCATGGATGCTGTATCTGAGGTCTAGAATGGTGGGTCTGGACCAGGCACACAGGTTCAAACTACACTACTGACGCTGCGCCAGCCACCAGGCCCAATGCCTTGGCCCATAGTCGGAAACACATTTCAGCTGCCTGACAACAAGCCGTGGATATATTTCGAAGAGTTATCGAAGAAGTATAATACGGGAATCATCACGTATTGGATTGGAAGAAATCCTACGGTATGGATCAATGACGCGTGGACTGCGAGCGAGTTGCTGGAGAAGCGGGCGGGAATTTACTGCTCTCGTCCCAGGATGCTCGTCTTCGCCGAGCTGGGTAGCGGGCAGAATAACCTGGTTAATATGTACACGACGACCCAAGCGGAGCGTGAGCGATGGAGAGTACAAAGAAAGCTTACACACCAAGGCGTTGGCATCCAGCAAGTAAAGAAGTATCGTGGCTTTCAGAATGATGAGAGCAAAGTTGTCGCGTATGACCTGCTCCAGGCTCCAGAGCAATACGTTGCGCATTTCGAGCGCTACGCAACGTCTGTGGTTAGTGTGATTGGGTTTGGCCGCAGGGTGAGGAATTAAAGTTAACTATGCTTTCCAAGTCTGACTTGGGTTTAGGTGCGAAGCTATTCAGACCCCATCATCACTGAAGTGATCGCTCTCATGCACCGAGCCGCAGATCTGAACGTCCCGGGCAAGACATTCCCCATGCTCATGGAGACCTTTCCTTGTATGTATCGAACCCAAATTCCAAACCGTCCCTACTTACGATAAAAAGTCCTCGCCAAAGTACCCACCGAATACGCACCATGGAAACATGGCTTGGGTAGACGTGGCAAAGCTCACCGTGGCCATGACTTCTTCTACTCGCTCGCCCATGAAGCTAACGAGCAGCTTGGCCATGACGACTGCTACTCAAAATTCCTGTTCAAAGAGGCGCCAAAGTATAATCTACAGCCCAAGGAGATCTCTGCGCTGTCCGGCAACTTGTTCGGCGCAGGATCCGACACGTCGAGCAGCACCCTTATCACTGCCGTGCTCGCCATGCGGGCCTTCCCAGAAACTCTAATCCCAGCCTGGGAAGAACTCGGTCGAGTTGTGGGATCCGACCGCAGCCCTTCATTTGAAGACAAACCCGATCTACCATACATGGACGCGTTCGTCAAGGAAGTTTTCCGGTGGCGTAGCGTCGCAATAATTGGAGGGCAACCTCACGCTCCTGTGCAGGATGACTATTATAACGGCTGGCTAATTCCAAAGATGACGTGGGTGCAAGGAAATGTATGGGCAATTCATCACAACGAGCGCGAGTTCCCAGACCCAGACCGCTTTAACCCGAATCGCTTCCTGAAAGATCATCCAGATGCGCGACCATTTCCCGGCGAGCGAGGATACATGACGTTTGGATGGGGGCGGAGAGTGTGCTCGGGGCAGGCGCTCGCCGAGCAAGGGACCTGGCTGACCGTGGCTCGACTCGTGTGGGGATTTAAGATTGGACCGGCATATGATAAGAGTGGAAATCCGATTCCTGTGGATATCTTCAATTACACGTAGGTTATCGGCCATGTATGGGAGGCTCCTTACTGATGCCTAGTAGGAATGGATTGAACATGCGGCCACAGCTATTTGAAGTCAGCATCAAGCCTCGAAGTGACCGCATCAGGAAGGCTATTATTCGCGAAGGTGAACAAGCGCTCGAAGATCTTGCGCAGTACAATGGCGAGACTAAGTATAGGATGAGCACTTTCTACAGTAACTTGACGAAAAAGTAGGTAGTCTGTGACTGACAGCCGCAATTCGTCCGTGGAATTCCGCCCGTAGCGTGACAAAGCAGTACCTTGGCAGTACCATCATTGCTTGCACTCCCCATGTGCTTTAGTCTATGATCGACATAGAAAGTAGTATTAAAAGGCACAGAGATGAAAGGACGAATAGACAAAAGCGAGCACTTAGCCCATTTCTCTAATCTGATTCTATCGTGCTAACGAACTCACTTTTATTTGTCATTGCTTTCGAATCGCCTTCCCGAAAACTTATCAACTCCAAAAATGTCCACCTACAAAGCCCTCGTCAAATCCTCCCCCTCCTCTCCATTGGTTCTTCAAACTCTCCCCTTGCCCACCTCTCCACCACCCCCGGGAACCATCTACATCCACCCTCTCTACACCAACCTTACCTCCTACGCCCGCGCCGCCGCCAACAACGCTTACAGCTACCCTGTCTCCTACCCTTTCGTCCCAGGCCACTGTTGCGTCGCCCGCGTCTCTGCCGTCCCCGCGGACGCCGTCTCCCTCAAGCCCGGCGACCTTGTCTGGGTCGACAGTGTCGTCACCGCGCGCGACGACCCCTCCGCCCAATTTTTGTTAGGCTTCTTTGGGGGCGCAAGCAATGCCGCTCAGGGCCTCATGCGTGATGTGTGGCGCGATGGGTGTTTTGCAGAGCATGTAGCCGTGCCGTTGGAGAATTGCTTCGTCCTGCCGGGAGAGCTGTTTGAGGGAGGGAGGGGGCATGCAGTAAGAGATATGGCGGCATTGAGCTTTTTGCTGGTGGGGTATGCAGGGCTGGAGGAAGCCGGTGTCGGAGCTGGAACGACGGTGATTGTAGCGCCCGCGACGGGAAAGTATAGCGGAGGTGCGGTGTTGGTTGCCCTAGCGATGGGGGCGAAGGTCGTGGCGGCGAGCCGGAGCGCGGAAAAATTGAAGTTGTTGGAGCAATTTCCTGGTGCTGTTGAGCGGCTGTTCACAGTAGAGTTGAAAGGGAGTGTAGACGCGGATGCCGCGGCGTTGTTGGCTGCGACAGGAGGGAAGGGCGCGCATGTATTTATGGATGTGTCGCCTCCCGCTGCGTCTGGACCGGATACGCCGACGCATTTTACGGCTGCGCTGCGGGCTCTACGACGGAATGCACGGGTTGTACTGTCCGGCGGGATTCAGTCTGATATTTCGTTTAATTACATCGAGGCTATGATACGAAATTTGACGGTTAAAGGGAAGTTTATGTATGAGAGGGAGCATGTACAAAGGATGATTGAAATGATTGAGAATGGCAATCTAGTGCTAGGGGAGCGAGCGGGGTTGACGGTGAAAGGCGTGTTTGGGCTTAGAGATTTTGAGAAAGCACTGGAAGTTGAGGGCACAAGTGAATGGTGGGGCGAAGACGTACTCCTAGCACCGTGTGCGAACAAGTGAGTTGCACACGAAAGCGTGGTATCCGGTGACTGCGAAGGTGAAGAAAAGATGATGTGGTGGAGGCGTCCTTGTTAAAATCGGATATCTGTCTCTAAACCATAAATGATATGGAATGATATGATTGAATTGATAAGACTCTAAGATCAGGGTCCAGGTAGCCTACTCGTCATACTGAATGCTGCCCTATGAACCTCTTCATCCATTTCCTTGTTTTCATTGGCCTCCACCACCACTTAATCTTTTCTGGCCGCCAGTCTCTATCAAAAGTCAACAGCCAGTTTTTATATCCTAGTGAATAAACGATTTTTGGGACAAATAACATCCCCAAGATTGTGTGAAACAAGGACACAAGGAAAGGAATGACGACCACAAAGATATCAATTGTGGGCAGATTGGTGACGTTTTCGGTTTGTGAGGAGAAATAAAACGCACCCAGCATAACCAAACTAACCCCGAGAGGCAACCACATCAAATGCGAAGTGTATATGACAACAAAGATTACACCTCCCCCCGTCCATGCTAATATATGGAGAACAACGAGGGCACACTGTATAGACAGGCAAGCTTTCCAGAGCCAGTGAGCAGTACTCTGTTTCATAAGTATTGGGGAATAGGCGCAGATTAGTGTTATAGATACAATACGGGGTATTAATTCAAGACATCGGATAGCGTATACAAAGAAGTTAGGCGGAATATTTCTTGGACTGAAAACGGGACATGGACGCCTATCAAGCAAAATGGAATCATTTAGTCCCGCTGTTAAGCCATTAGAAATTTTTCATAAAAGGCGTTAAAGTGCCTGCTGGGGCACATGTACTCACGTGTTTCCAGAACTAGTTTCCAGCTTGTATGAAATCGTATAGAGTGCCCAGTATACACTCGACAGCCCAGAGATGGTGTGTGCGAAAAGCGGCGCTGCTCGAGATAACAGTCATCCTCAGTCATAGTGGCTCGGGATGTCCATACTCTAGATAATTCGTATTCTGAAACAGTTTTCCACGGAGGCTGCTCGACCAATAAATGCTCTTGCCGTGTTTGGGGCGCGAATGCCCACTCGCTCCACAGATTCCGCCTCGTTAGAGTCGTCGACTGCTGACCTGGTTCTTCCACTGTTTTAGAAAAGCTGTCTGGAGGCTGCTCACACATAACAGTAACTCTGGCGGGACAATCATAAGTAGCGTAGCTCACGACGTCATATGTCCATGGTCTTTTTGGATGCTTCCCTTTAGGAATATGCAATAAGCTGGCCTTCCACATAGTTCGAGGAAGAAGGTTCAATTCATTTTCGTCATGCTGTTCAATGAGGATACAGCTTTCTTTGTAAAGTCCTGGATCATAGTGCTCATGTGAAGATGCACGGAACAGATCAATACGGATCCATACATCCAAAGAATTTGATCGGTGAATTTCTTTTCCCTGTTTGCACCGAAGCCAAATAGGCCAGGAATCTCGCGTTATTGGTGGCTCAATCGAAATCAAGCCAGGCGATGTCGATCTCATCTCTGACTTCTCTTTTTTACTTGCGATGACAAATCCTTCGGCTGTTCTCTCCATGCATGGCCCGCCACAGTATACCATTTGTGGTATTCTGCAAATCTCTGCAGGTATCCAACGTTGACTAGGTATATCACCAGATACCCTTTTCCCTGTGTGATAAAGGAGCCATAGTGGAATTCTGTCCATATTCAAGATAATGGCTTTCAACCTTTGTTCGCTCGCCAATGAAGCCAGTTGATACGGATGGTAACCGAGGAGATTAGCGAATACCACATACAAATCTTCAGGCATTGTGGTGGTGCGTTTTTGTAAAGCGTTCCATACCTCTTCGAAATTGTATGTTACTCGTGACTGTGACCGAGGCTCCAGCCGTCGAACCGAATTGTAGAGGTAAATTAGAAGGTGGTTTCGAACAGTCGATCTCAACAACACCTCTCTCTCACTTCCATGTGCACATGACATAGATTGAAAGGAGTTTTGTTCCGAAACACGAGAGGGTGTGGCCCGAAATGGAGTTATGATGCCATCCGCAAGTTGGAATGAGATTCTACAGCTTAGGGCACCTTCTTGCAAGGTCCAGCATCTCTGATTCCAAGCACAACAAATTAGATGCACGATAAGTTCTTCGTAGGAACAAGCACTGATTTTTATTTGCTGGAGTCCATGGTCTAGAACAAAGACATCCCACGCATTGGCGTAAATTAGAGCCATGCGGTCGATGCAGTCCAATCGAAGTGAATATTGTGGATGGCCATGGCCATAAGGAGGTATGCAGAGTGTATCTATCCAAAAGAGAGTCGGGAATCGATATCCTTTCATGGGAAAGATGCGATCCGATGGGTGCTGTTCCAAGAGTTCATGTAGCTTCTTTAATTGGCAAAAGGGAAGGGCGTTATTGTAGGGATTTCCGAGGCCGTCTGACCATACATGTGATATTGCAACGTAGGGTATCCGTGGCCTATGCTCGATAACCTGTAACTCAATATCATCAGGTGAAACTTTCTGGATCTTGATCAATGGCACACCCCCTCTTCTTACAATGCTAAGCAATTTTTCCTTGTGTATCCCTGCTATATGAACGGATTTACAGGAACAATTTTGCGTGACATGGCGGTTTTGGTATGTTGTCTCTTGTATATGATTTGCGATGCATTGGGAATCCGAGCATTTACTATGATTGATCCATGGCACATGTGGTGCTTTCGTCCGCGAAATAAAATAAAACATGATAAAATCATTCTCTTGGGATATGCGTGTGACTAGGGCTCGACACCACCCTCTAGATATAATCTACAGTGAGAAATAATGCCTTGATATGTAGTATTTATAAAGAATTTGACTTACGATTTGATCATTTGACATGAAATCAAGCGTGCAGACCCTATAGTCAACTGGAATCTTCTTCGACTTGATAGGTAAGAATGCTCATTCCTATCATAAGCCAAGTACTCCAGAGTGTGACAAAGTGCTTCTATAGATACTAATATTTGGGGAAGTGGATGAGAAGTTGTGATTGAATGGCATGTAATCCGTACGAAGACCTGCCACACGCGTTGAAGCTTGCATCGATACTCTTTTCGTTTGTTATGAAGCTCTTTGGATTTAATGTGGAAAAAACTCTTGTTGTAAGCGGTTTTTGCGATGATGAGTTCTTCGAGGCCGGTAGTATCTAGTACTGGTCCGGTAGCAGTAGTGCGGCAAAAATTCTTTTTACAAACGTCAATTTCTAGTATCTCGGCAAGAAAACCAAAGTAAAGCCACGATTGGAGCAAAGACGCAATACGGTCGACGCCTATCTCGTCTAGCAAAAGGTGACCAAAATCATCTACTGCGAATCCATGGCGCGCCGGGAAGGTGTTAAAATCTAAGTTGTCCCAGGGTATGTCTGCAACGAGGGGAATCTCAATAAAAGGTGGCGAAGCGTCAAGTGGTGTAGGAAGGTGGTCCATTAGTGACAGGCCGTCGAGATTTGCGCTGTTCCCAGTTCGATCGAGTTTAAAGTCGGCCTTATCGTAAATGATGATGCGAGATGATAACGAAGCTTTAAATCATATGAAAACTCAGGTTTACTCGTTTTTGTTGATGTCTATGCGGACGTAAGGTGGCTGTGGCTGTGTTCTCGGCGTCGCATGGCATACCAAGATATTTTTCTCTATATTCTAAGGCTCTTTGAAAAGAAGAATTTGAGTTATAATGTTTTGCTTAGTTAAAAGTTTACTGTCTCTTTGATTGGTGACATTATGCAAGAATATTAAAATGGCTTGATAGATTGACACCGCATTTTCCATGGTGTTACGGATTTGATGCGCCAATCTTCTTGGCCGCTTACCATGGGAACTGGACATATACCATTGGGCACAAACGTCTGATACTTTCTATCTATGACGTCAATATTTTGGTATTAATAAGATAGACTGGGCATTTCTCGGATAGAGTCTTGTCGGACCTAGCAGCTCAGTCGATTCGAGGTTCTTGGCTGACGGTCGCCCCTCATTTACAGAATGGTTTTTTTTTTGTTTTTTTTTGGAAGAGCTTTATTGTTTAAGATCTTCTAAGAGGAAAAGTATAGATTGACATCGTTGATTTTGATTTTCAGAATGGTGAGAAGAAATTGAGATTATTCATTTACAAGTATGTACACTTCTACTTACTCGACTACATACCAGGATGGTTGCTCAGTGATCCCGGATGGAGAATCTGGCTTCGCATAGCCCCACCTAAGAGTCCTTTCGGTTTGTCCAGGTTCGAATTGAAACTCGAATTGGTTACTGGACCTCGAGTAATCAATGGTAGAGCCCGACGTGACCTTCTCGTCCCAGTACAAGGAGTACTATCGACATCAATAGCGATAAAAGTAATAGAGAAGATATCTTACCGTATTGGATGGTGTTAGGGTTTTGTTAATCAACCCGGTATGGGCACGATTATCCACGTAAATGGGAAGCCATCTGTCATTTGCACCCTTGCAAACAACACTGATACGAAGGTAATCGGGTATCCTGTCGACAAGGAAAGAATTCACTGAGGTACCATCATCGAAGTCAGAGATCGGTGCATTGACTGGATCGGAAAGGCTCATATTGTTTGGGTTGAAAGTAGTCTTTTGGCCGAATTCAATTGCCTGAGTGGCTGTCGCAGCCGATATCTAGAAAACACCGTGTCAATTGATCGTAGTTGTCGGGCATGTATTTAACTCACCACTACTCCATGCTTATATTGCATAGAAAGAAACACTCCATATCGGTCTTGCCACTGAAAACGGTTGTTTTGAAGTAATTGGTCTTGGTTACCGATCGGCTGGATCGAACCTCCGGCAAATGAGGCGGTGAAGACGTCATTCACTTATACAATACTTAATTAGCATGTAGCTGTAACACCAACAGCATCCTCACCTCTTCTCGCTATGTTAAGATTGTCTGACGGGCGTTTGGCTAAGATTGATTGGTCAATCTGAATGTTCAAATTATACGTCGCCATTGCAGCTTGCAGCGAAGAATATCTGGATATTTTCCGCTCACCTAGGTGGGGAGGGCAATGCAGGTTATAAGGTATTTAGATGAGACATCGAGAGAAGGCGCGGAGGGCTAGAATGACCCAATCGCGGGATCTACAAGCCTCCTGTTCAGCTCTAGACCTTGACATCTCGCTGAAGTGGGAAGTGTGCACGATGATACAGCCAGCCACAACTAGCCGTGATTTCGGCTGCTGTTTGGAAATTCACGGTTCTATAAGTTGGCATAGATTCACAGTAAAGGACACAATTGGAAGCATGCAAAGGTACAATGAAACGTTCATGTATGCAAATGGTATACCACAGCATCAATGGTTGCGTTTTGACGTCGATCTACTTTATGGCCCCGAGCGGCCGCGCAGAATGACTGCCTGATCGCAGCTGAATAGCCGCAAGCCTAGACAGGGTTAGACAGGGTTTTGGTAGGTGAGCGAAGCGATGGCGTCGCCTATTCGCTTAATCTTACTTTGTCTAGGCCTGGCTACAGCTGGAGGATGAGTGCGCACGGTGAAATGTTTGCCTAGCTCCATTGAATAAACTATTGAAAATGCTGATTTGGAATTGATTGCCGTAAAGTTGTGAGATCGAGCCACTCGTACAGATTGTACATTACGATCTTGCAGCGGTCTCGGATTGCCCGACGCATTGCTTAAACGTGCCATTGGCGCACCCGAACGCAAGCATAGAAAACTAGGAACGAAGTGTTGGTAGGGTGAAAATGAAACCAAGGGAGTTTATACTGCGCTTGTTCTTCGCTCGCGGAAATGGGTGTTGTGACACGGTTTCTACATAAATTGGCGAAAATCATAGGACGCCATAAGGTCTTTGTAAACCCCGATCATCCATCCCTCGGCCACATTGTCCTCAGTTTACCATTTTCGTTCACTCAGAACACCTCGACGCACCATCCCCAACCCTACAAACGGCAATCTCAGCCAGCGCATCCGACCCAGACCGCCAGCCAATCTTGGTTTTGAGCTTGTACGATCTCCAATACGACGAAGGCTTACCTGCATGTTCGCGATCCCACTCGGCAGTCACGATGTTGCTATCGGGATCGACCCAGAGAGCGTGGAGACGCAGTGCTCGACAATCCCACAGTCCAAGCGATGTTCCACGCACCGGATGACGCGCGCAGGGCCGCTTGCACCCCACCTGATGTTGTGATCCACGCTACCACGGTGCCGTATTCGGCTGTGTAAAAGGCTAGCGGCTTGCTATTGGGTGCCGGGAATCCTCAGTCAGTAACGACTTGGTTGGAACATGTGGGTGTCCCGACATTAGTGTCTGTGCAGCGTCGGTTGACGATTATCCACTGTCCTCATGTTTGCTGGCACTAAAATAGCTCTGCGGTGGACTGGTTGTGACACTTACTGCTACCATAGATAGGCCTGTATCGTTGATGATGGCCCCTTCCGCCACAGTTGTCGGAGCGTTCCAATTGGGTTGTCGCCATGCGCTCCAGTGAGCATTCTTGACAGGGCCTGATGGTGTTACCCACCAAAAACCTATCGTGTTGGATGTACACGGGGCGGTAGCGAGCGAGTCACCATGGGTAAGAGCCGCTGTACTAGGAGCTCGGAAAGGGTAGTCGGTAAGCTTAAAAGTCACCAAGACTTGGGACTTCTCCGGCAAGCCCCCGCCCTACTCCATCCGTTTCCCGAGGGGGTGTATCACCGCCACACTCCCAAACAC
>Ga0247757_10002005_pt1 | contig 11537 bp, 9 predicted proteins | sample UWRJL126311R4_FD_180929 | JGI IMG/M metagenome (GOLD analysis project Ga0247757, IMG submission 180929) | Plant litter microbial communities from Arlington Agricultural Research Station in Wisconsin, United States - UWRJ-L126-311R-4 | ecosystem: Environmental > Terrestrial > Plant litter >...
CTTCCACCGCCCTTGATTCCTGTACGTCGACGCTAGGTTAGCCATGCTGATCAGCGTGTCTGGATGCTCCGGCCCAAGCACCTTCCTGAACGTTGCTATCGCTTGTACCTCCAGTTCTTCAGCCTCCTTCCACCGTCCCTGACTCCAAAACGTCGATGCAAGGTTAGCCATGCTGATGAGCGTGTCTGGATGCTCCGACCCAAGTACCCTCTTTCTCATCTTCATTACCTGCACCTCCAACTCTTCGGCCTCCTTCCACCGCCCTTGATTCCTGTACGTCGACGCTAGGTTGGCCATGCCGGTCAACGTCTCCGGATGTTCCGACCCAAGTACCCTCGCACTCGTCTCCATCACTTGCACCTCCAGCTCTTCGGCTTCCTTCCACCGTCCCAGACTCCAAAATGTCGATGCAAGGTTGATTATGCTGGTGAGCGTGTCTGGGTGCTCAGACCCGAGCACCTTCTCCCTTCCTTCCAGCGCTCGCCGGTGCATCGCTTCCGCCTCTCCATACCTCCCCTGCTTCGATAATACCGACCCAAGTTGGCTGACACTGGTGAGCGTGTCTGGGTGCTCAGACCCAAGCACTTTCTCCCTTCCCTCCAGTGCTCGCCGGTGCATCGCTTCCGCCTCTTCATACTTCACCTGTCTCGACAACACCGACCCAAGCTGGCTGATACTGGTGAGCGTGTCTCGATGCTCCGACCCAAGTACCCTCTTTCTCGTCTCCATTACCTGCACCTCTAACTCTTCGGCCTCCTTCCACCGCCCTTGATTCCTGTACGTCGACGCCAGATTGGTCATGCTGGTCAGCGTGTCTGGATGCTCTGCGCCTAGTACCCCTGCTAAAGGTTGATCCATTTCAACTTCTTGTGCGATACGACTCTCGTCAGAGTCCGTGAAGGTCAAAGATCCCTCATTCTGCAGGGATCTGAGATTCATTGCTGCAGAATCGACGGAGTCGCCCCGGCTAGGGTTGTCATCCCCGCCACTCTCTGCGAAGTATGGGTGGCTTCTGAAATAGTGAGAGGGATCAGGCGTCTTCCGCTGCCTATTATATGGCGGGCGCTCCTTCGCGTATGGCTGCATTAAGTCCCACCTCATGAGCCAATCCTGAACCGTCTGCGTAGCGCTCACCACTAGCTCTTCACTCCTAGGCTCGTCATCCTCGGGTGGCCAAGGTAAGGCTCTGAGCGAGAAGGCATGGACCTCTTCGGCGATGTGGTTTATCAATGCTTCCCTGTCAACTTTACCAGGCTCTTTGGGAGGCCATGCATCGCACAATGGGCATGCAGTGATGTCTACAGGGACGGAGCGTTTACTTATGGGAAGCAGGAGCGGTATCTGGTCCTCCAGAATGGTTTCCTGGTGTTCCTGCTTGGTGTGCGCGATGAAGGTGGCTTCTGTGGAAAGCTGTACGTTGCCCCCGCAGGGAAAACAGACCCAGTACTCGGTACTTCGGTGGTCTTCGATAAGATGTGTCTTCCAGGCTTCCTTAGTTGTGTAGAGCACGTCCTCTTTTGTGCAGTCCTTTAGAACGCATGTATATGGACATAAATCGTCTGCGATATGCTTTCTGCTCATCTGTCAGCTCAGAATTCAGACCTGTTTCTCGATGAGCGTACTTCCAGCGGTTGGCTTCGGCCACCATGGCGGGAAAGGTCTGACAACAGCATGGACACTGGAAAAGCGTTCCTTTCTGGGCTTCAAATGGTGGACAGGGATAGTCAATTTTGGTTGTGGTGGCTGACACTTGTGTAGGCACAGCTTGTGACGACGTCTGATCCTGTGAAAGGTCAAGGGATTCGCTTATGACAGAGGCAGTGGTTCCCGTCTTTTCTGATGCCCCTGGAGGCCGCGCTGCTGGCTTGGTGCTTGTTTGTGAGGCGCTGGAGGGCCCCTTGAATGCGTAATCACCCGATTTTGGAGTATGTCGCTTCTCCTTCGGCGAGATTGTCGGAACTTTGTCCGTGAGTTTCGTAGCTGGTCTCATCTGCTCCAGTTCTCCTGCGTGATGCTGCGCGTATATAAAACGATGGCGACGTCGAAGATTGCACCTGATTAGGCGCCGCTGCACTTGGTCCGGTTCCGAGCTGTTCAACTCGACTAATGATATTCCTGGACGGCAGAGGAGAACTACCTTTAGGTGGTCCTCCAACTCTTTATGTATTTCAGCCCTGAACGAACGATCCGCCTTCTGGAGCCGAGAGCGAGCTCCGGAACGGCGGATGGCGACTGAGATCCTGGCCAGTTGCCCCAATATCGTGTCTGTGATTCTCATTGTTTCAAGCAGACGAACACCCACGCCAACGGGTTGACTATCAAGTTCCGTCTCAGACTCAGAGCTTGATTCGTCTGGCCAGGGTGAGAATGGTCGATCCAACGGGACGTTTGAGGACAAGGTCTGACCATGGGCATCTTCGCCGTCATCATCCGTGTCAGGTGTGGGAACAGTATCTGAAAGAGCTAGCAGGTATAGCGCACAAGTCAGCCGCAAGTAACGAGTAACTCGGAGCCGACCTAACCTAGTTCTCTACAGTCATCTACGCTCGACTTCAGCATCTGCAAAATCTTGGCTACTACGTCGCGAACATCTGGCTTGAGCGACAGCCTCGCGTCAAGAGATGTCTTGTGGCGTGCGGATGCGCCGATTCCAGCGGCCCATAGGTTGAAATCCGTCAGTCTCAGCGCGGCCCACTCGTTTTCCATAAGTTTGTCGACCTTGACGCACTCCTCGAGGCTCTTGCGGCACGTCACGGTCGCGTCGTAGAGGACCGACTCATTACTCTGCATTGCTGGATCTACGGTCCGGGCCGACCCGCGCTCAGGAAAGACAGGATTTATATATTAGTTTCTCGCGTGGACGGTGTTGTTCCGTGTCACGTCTTTGGGCGCAGAGGGTGCAGCCTCCTGCGGGGTATGAGGCACAGCACAGCTCGGCCAGATCAGGTTATGACAGTTAGCTCGCAGCCCTAGTGCCCGCCGCGATACCAGACATGCACAAAACATGGCAGTAGAGCTGACTTACCTGCTCTCTCCGAAGTTCTATTTCAAACGGGACGGCCCGATCGCACTGGGGAGCATCGTCGCAGACCCGTTTCGGCCACACCTGGTGCTGACAGCCGTAGACGCCGCCACCCTCTCTGAGCGCTATCCAAGGATTGAGAGGTTCACCGACTTCGACCAGAACCTGACGAGCAGCCAAGGCACGAGCGCCTCCGTGTCGGCCTGGCTCGAGTTCTTGCAGACCGCCGGCGCGAAGATCGGGCTGGCCCGCGAGAAGCACCGGCTCGACCAGTACACCATGACCTCGCTCGAGACCGAGTACTTTCTGGAGCTCCCCAGTGCGGAGGAGATCAAGTCGCGTGTCAAGGTGGACCGCGTGCGCAAGACCATCAAGGCCAGCGGATTGCCCAGCACCCGGCAGCCCGTATACATGGTGACTGGGAGGAAGTTGGCTAAAGGGTTCTCTGCGGTGCACGATAGCGGGAAGCAGACGAGCAGCGAGGCCGAGGCTGGAGGCTTAACTCCCACGCCAACAGGAAACGCGGCCATCAAAGGTGGGGCGGCTGGACATAAAGAGAGGGAACTGCAGACAGGGTGGAAGGCCGGCGACGAGCTCGTGTTTGCATATCAGCTTATGAAGATTGAAGTTAGGGGCTGGAGGGGTTCGAAGGTTGAATACGACGAGTTCAGGCACGAGTCAGCACTCCTAAGTAACGATGATGAAGATGAAGACGATGAAGAAGAGGATGACGATGACAATATCGTCGTGGATATTGACGCGGCCACAGCCGCAGATCTGGCTAAGGCGACGGAGGAGGGCGCGATGACCAAGCTCGAGATGGGCGAAGGTGAGGGGAAACTATTACTCATTTCAACGCGCGATGGATAATTGGTCATGTGCAATCTGCTACTTGTTTACTCGAAATTCCTAGTCAACCCTAGCTAAAGCGTCTTCAAATTTTGCCCATCGCTGCGCTTCGGTGATACCCAGTAGCCCCCGTAGCGAAACACAGAAATGACCTTCATTGTGAAACGAGCGTACTGCGAGAGACCTAAACACCGCCAGCATTCCTTGCTGAGTCTTAAGTTTCCTGAGAATTTCTAAATCTCCGCCTCCATGCGTTTTCCAGGTCGCATACTCGAGCAACACTGCTGCCATTCCAGCGGCGACCGCTGTTGCTATGGATGAGCCTGACTTAGGCTCCTGTGTGCCATCTGGGCGGATTGACGCCCCTGGAACATCTACGCCAAGAGTACCATATACTATTGCCTCGTCCTCTCTCGGCGGTGGATTAAAGTCTGGAAAAAAGCCGTTTGCGTTGGAGCCGCGTATGGAGATGACGGATGAAAATCGTGCCGGAAACATCTCAGGCTCTCTCACACCAAAATTGGCTGCCGCTGCAAAGTAGAGAATCTCTTCACTACGCGATATTACCCCGCCAAGGATTGCCTTCTTGATTTCTGGTTTATCCTTCCTATATCCAAACGACATTGAGATGAGATCGACTTTCCATTCCGTCCATGCCCATTCAATCGCCTGTGACAGGTAAGTCAGCCGAGAACTTGGGTATTCTACCGAATAGAGTGCTCATAGGGAACATTACCTTTGCCACAATCTTGTCGCTTGCACCCTCAAGCCCTTTTCGATCTTCAGCAACGCGTGCCACGTAGATATCAGCATCCGGAGCAATTGTCATGATTACAGACACAATGTGCGTCCCATGTCCCTCAATATCGGTAGGGTCCGGAGAATCCTTGGCCCAGTCTTTCCAGTCTTTGAGTCGGGGACGACGACGGGGCGAATGGAAAAAAGGAACGGTTTCTTCGAAACCCGTGTCTATTACTGCGATCTTGATACGAGCTGGTAGACACTCGGACCGTCTTCCCAGTCCACTAATAATCTTATTGTTGAGGAAATCTATATCGGAGAGCCAAATTTTAGACTGTTTTAGGTCGCCCGTCGTCGAGCCCTTCCTCGGCGCAGCAGGCTCCAGCTCCTGTATGGCTGGTTGCGGTGCTTGTCGTATTTCCACTGGGCCCAACGCAGACAGGTCTTCTATCCATCCGTTTACCTGGACAAGATCTTCTAGGGGAGACACCACCTTCTCATACAGCATCTTCCGCCGCTTCCTTATAGTCTCAGCCTCCTCTTCTGCTTGCGCGTCTACGCCTTCAGCTTGCCCTTTAGACCCTTTTACGTGACCTTTCGAACCTTCAGCATCACGGAGCACACCTCCGAACTGGCCTGGGTTGATTGGGAGTTTGAAAATTCGGGTCTGAGTGTTCGCGGTTTCGGCCCGCACTTTCGCACTTGTGTGCAATGCAAAGTTCTTGGGTTCGAGACAGTGCTTGACCGCAGTTCTATAGTACGCGAACGGAAAGTTAGGCCACCGCTTCTTCGAATCCGAATATTTCTTCGCCATTACCCAGACTTTGTTTCTCTTGGCTGTCTCCGAGCCTTCTTGGACGAGGTTCTCGAGCGATATTCCCATTCCAATCTCCACCAACATGACCCCTAACGCTCGGATCCGAGGATACTGGTGAATCTCGCCGCTCCCGACAGCACTGCAATCGCCAAAATCGGTGTCTTTCTCGCCAAAACGGACCGAGAAGTAAGGCTTCCATGCAAAGATGCCGTTCTGGGCCTCGGCTTCGCTGTCATCTGAGCTAACTCCAGGAATGAATTGGATAGTGTTGCTATTCCACCGTGTATTCATCCAGTCTGATTCGTAAAACTGCCATACAGACTGGGCTACTATATACGAGAGGGCCCCCTTCATCTCCATTGATAGGCGGTATTTATCAAGGAGCTTGGAAAGGGAGATGCCCGGTTCATTCTCTACAATGTGTTTCAGTTGCTGCGGAGTATCTTTGAAAAGTCTGCCGGCGCGGATTGTCAGACAGAGCCGTGAGTTCTCGTTTAGACTCATCAGGTCGCAGAATTTTCCCTCCTTAACTCTTTCGAGGACTCTACAGGTTGATTTCTGCGACTCTTGGTCGATGAACCCTACTTTCTTCTCTCTTCAGTCAATGGTGGTCAGTAGGTATACAATAGGGATGATTCGGTGTACGTCGGACACGGATGTGCACTCACCGAGGCACTAACACTTGCACATCTTGCCACGAATATTGTTCTGTTCCGCTCCAGCTTGACACTGGCTCCCCTAGGGCTGGAATAGTAGAGAAAAGTATTTCGAATTCAGCCTGGCCCTCTGACGTGTAAGACTGTGCCGCTTTCAGGAGCAGCCGGGCGATATGCTTGTGCTCTCGCGGCTTTCCTTCATTATCGCAACACAGGCACTTCGAGTGCTGCCTGAGAATTGCGTAAACCAGCATCTTCGCCTTGGTAGAATATTCATCAGGGGTGGCCTTTGGACCGCGTGCAATATCCGCGATGACGGGCCGCTTGACTCCGTAGTGGCTAGAGAATTTCCGGAAGTGCTTGATGGCCATTTTCACGAGGGAGCCTTTTCCCTTGGTATTCATGTCCAAGCCGCGCCGTATCTTCACTACCGCCTGGACATGGAGAGGAGAGCCCTCTTCTTCTATTCCAAGATCTCTTATGCATGGATACTGGTGCACATCAAGTGATTTTGTCGGGGGCTAAAATCACAGTCAGAGTCTGCTAGCATCATTGTAAGAACCGCCTTCATAGAGCTCCACACGATTCCGCATTCCTGAAATGGTAGTTGCGCATATTGCGCTACGGTTTCTTAGCTCTCTAAGAGTACTGGCTCTCCCAAGCAAGCCCTTAGAGAGAAGGGCCAACACTTACAGTCACAGAACAGACTCGTTCTAAATCCCGTAAGAGCTTCAACACCAGCTCTCGCATACTCTCCTCATCTTTTGGCGTCGGCGCACTCAGGGAGTACCACACGATGAACAGCTCAGCTCCAAGAGTGCGGCAGAGCTGCAGCCCTTTCTCCGCCCCCAGCACTAGCGCGATCTCCGACACGCGGAAAATCGCCGTCTGCGCGATTTCAAGCGGGTCTGGATCGTCCATCGAGGACATTGTCTCAAATTGCGGGCTTCTACTCGGCTGGCAGCAGAGTACTACCTATTATTGCAAGCGAGAGGCTGATGAAGCAGCGGGGTACGTTGATCGTTTTCAGGCGTTAAGCACGTGAGTGAGACGGAACGCATGTAAGGGAGCCACTGCTCGGATCTTGGCGGGCGGCTTTAGCGATCTAAACCCGCGTTCTTATAGCCCTTGGCGTGCAACATCTGTAAACTTGCCGTTGGTACCGCCGTTGACCGAGCGAAACAGATGCCCAAGCCCACCACATCCTCATGCTTCTCGAGCCCATCACAACCGATCCGTACCAGGCACCGTCCGGATGTCTGGTACCAGCCCCTTGAAGGGTAATAAGACGAGATAGGAGAGGTAGAAGGTAGGATGGAGTGGATGAATGGGTCTCAGCCATGTGGGTATGGCAGTGGACGACCGGCTAGCGTGATATGGAGTACCAAGATCGAAGCCTGCGCTTCGGTGAGTAACTTGAGTATTTAATAGAAATCACTAATACCAAAAGTCTAGCTATAGATATATTCTATATTTTAGATTTATCTAACTTATAGAACTAAGGCTTTTTTATAAAGGTCTTTAACCTAATCTTATCCTATATTATATTAGCTTTAAGTCCTTAATATACCTATTAGTAATATAATCAACTTTAATATTATTAGAAAAGCTCCCTATATAATAAAGGCGAATATATACTTCTTTAGTTAGGTTCTAATATAGAAAGATAAAGTAATATATAGCTAAATATTTCTCTAACTTTATTTCTACTATTATTACTATAGCTTAGATAAAATAATTATTATCTTTAAAGCTATAAGTTCCTATAAGTTTATAAGCTAGGGTAATATAAGCGTAAAGGTATTTATTTAATTCTATTCTTAAGCCCCTTTAAAATCTAAGCTTAATCTATACGTCGTTTCTCCTGGAGTAGAGAAGTATATATTTCTAGGTAGACGAGAATCTCCAGTATAGTCTACATCAAAGGTCCACGCCTGTACGACAAGTACGGTGGAAAAGCTTTCATCTCGCAGTTTAATTTTGGTGACTTTGGCAAAGACTTAGATTCTTCTCGTTCGTTTTTGCTCCTCGTCGCGCCTCGTTTGTGGTCGATAGACCTACCTGAGTTAGCTTGTCCTTAGCCTTAATATATAGTAAGGTATGCGCTGAGCTTTGTCTTGGTATGACTGACAAACCGGAGAAAAGCAATATAGATGACTCTAGAGTTTAGAAGACAGAGCGTACGCTAATTTCTCGCTCGGTTAGTACCTTACACTACATTTTAAAGATGTGCGATAGCTGTTTCGGGGGCTGATGATACTAAGCACGTTACTTGTTTCCCCGAGCACCGGAACTCGCCTACGCTGCCGTGTCTTACTAATCATAGCGGTACAGCATCTTGCTTGGTAGGGGGCTTGACGTTGGAAGAGGTTGCAAAGAGGCGTAGAAGTTCTCTGCGGAGAAAGAAGGCCGTTACGAGGACGGTAATGAGTCGTTGATGGAAGAGCCAAGCCTTAGAGTGGCAGTTGTTATCTCGACAACAATGTAGTACAGGAGAAAGAGGACAAATCCCGCGAAACAAAGCCAGTAAATAAAAAAAAACTCTTAGTAAATACACTATCAAAGTCGGAGTAGGAATATCTTTAGTGCTGTACTATGGAGATAGGCTAGACGAAGCGCGCTCGACATCTGTGGCAATTTCTCCAACGCCACCGTCCGGTTTTCCAATCAGATCGACCGTATCCAAAGGATACACTCTATCTATGCTATTAACTTTCACCTTTATCCTTCTATCTACTTGCGTCACAATCTCATCCGAAGAGCTTTTGAGCCAGCTCGACGACAAGAGCCGTTGGAAGACTGACAAACCAGCTATTCGACGCAGCACCGGTTGCATGACTGGCATGCAAGCACTGATAATCCCGAGTTGAGCCTCTACGAGTGACCACTTACCTAGATCAGCGTACGAGTAATGAAAATCGTGCATGTTCATGCGCGAGATGTACACTACCCGAAGGAATGAAACTATGCAGACGCTGGATTACGTAAGCTGGATTCAAAGACAGTGTATATGAAGAACTTACACTCCGCCGACACTGAAAACAGCAATTAAACCGATCTTCTTCCGTGTCCCAATCTTCAGTCGGACCAGTAATGGTATAGACATCGTAACAATGATGATATCACAGAGTAAGTTGACGATACCTACAGCAAGGTATCCCTCTTTAGAGTTACTGTCGCATTTGCCTTTGATACTCTTATCCCATTTATACTGAAGAGGCCTGCATAGTAAGAAATCCTCAAGGAAGACGGCTAGACAGTAGCAGGCTGAAATACCCGTAAGTACGTAGCATGCTCGACGAAATTGCACATCCTGGAAGATAACAAGATATAGGTGAAGGATAGAGAATTTTACAGCGGTATTCGCTGCTGCCCAAAACAGCGACCCAGCGGTGAAAGCTATAAAGACGCGATAGCGGTATGCCGGATTGATATCATATGTGTGAAAGCCTTTACCGGCCCATGTACTTGCTATTCAGAGAAGTCAGCGTATGTGATAACTAATCTACCTCTCCCAAGCATCCTTACACAAAATTGCAATTCCGAGAAGGCTAGTACTAAAGAATAATGCCGCTAATATGGCATAGTCGTTCCACTCTAGCCGTTTCCGTTTTATTCGTCGGGACCACAACCGCAACCAGACGGCAATGAAATCTAGAAATAGAAGAACACCGCAGAGAACGGTTTCTTTCAAGGCGGGTTGGGACACACGCGAAGATGGAAATTTGTAGTTGGTCATCTTAACGTCTGCGATAATAGAAGGATACTAGGATATACTGAAGCGAAACTTCGTAGCGTAATTTAGGTGCAACTGAGTAATTAGGGACCGATAATGGAATCGAGGAAGGAAATTTTGCAAAACATACTAGCGCCATTGATGATGAGAGCCACCATGTTATATGCATAGGGAAGGTGCAGCAGTGCGGAAAGTGGGGTCTAAGACAAGCGCTCCTAATTGGAGTAAGCGTGCGTCTGCAATGACGCTTTTAAATGGTAAATTGGGGCCAAAAAAGGAAGCAACAGCAAAGGCAAAAGTGTAACCTGAACTAGCATTCCATAGCAGATGCAAAGCACTACACCACGATTGATATTATCCGACCGCCTGCTGTTGTGGCACTAGAGACGGGCACCGGCTAGTCGATCGTCGACCGATCGTCGATCAGGGTGGATGAATACCTGCGCTTCTCTTAAGTACGTGAGTTATAAAGATTGCTTGGTGTACTTGCATAAGATCTAGCATCTAGTAAGAATGCTTCGAGATCTGAGATGGGGAGACTTAACACCATATTGTTCCTAGGATATATTTTTTAGGACCTGATGAGTTAATAATGGCCTGGAACATCTGTGTCGCGGCATCTAACCTGGTGGTGAATATTTTAAAGCCTGCCGACGCACCTGAAAAACTACCTAAGAAACAGTCGAATAATATTGGCTGGAAATGCGTTTATCGGGGTTGGTAGGGTGTTGGACAGCGATAGTTGTTGGTGCAACACTGAAAGCGAACTTCCTAAAAGAACCGACCCCGCAAGAGACAATCGGTGTAGCACTTACGGTTCTTATTGGAGTTGCGCAATGCACGTCGGTGCAGTGATTATGTCAGATTGAGCGATTTAAATGATTAGTTCTATACGCGACTTAGCACTGGCCCATCAAAACTCTGCACCACGCGCCAGCTCGCTCATCTCTGCCCTGCCCCTATCGGCCCCAACTGCCAACGGCCAACGGGCACCAGGGGCAGCAGTAGGGGCAGTAGCAGCGCTGAACGCGTTTGAATTGCCCGCCCTCCTCCCTAAACACACACATTTATAGTTAGCGTTACTTTATTTGTTTTATAAATCCGGAGGCCAGGAGATACAGTTTACTTACCTTCCAAACGCGAGGCTGGCACACAACCGCAGCCCACGGCCGGTTAACCAGAACGAATTACACTCCGTACAGGCCTACGCAATCCCCTCGAGAGACGGGCCTATATAGTAGTAAGCTACCTCCGACCCGAATATAAGCGTTGAAATTCACTATCTACTACTATGTGAACACTGAATCCCCCCATGTGCAAGGAGGAAGGATAGATTCCATGCTCTCTGCGGCTAACTATCTAGGCTTTGGCATTTGAGGTGATTTCGCTCCTAAATCGAGTTATTTCGGGTTTTTTGAGTTCACGGCACGAGCCCGACTCATCTCTCCGAACAGCTACCGAAGAACCACTTCTGGATATTTTGTCCTTCGCATGAGAAAATCAGGCTGTTAGTCGTTCGGCTCATCTTGGATTTATCAATGGGCTCGATAGATCCGCTCTTTTGAGTTTTTTTCGCGGGTGAAAATCGATGGATGAATGATGTCAATTTGGCTCTGCACTAGTGGGATTTGGATTAGCATAGTCCCTGGATTCTTAGCTCGAAGAGAAACGACATTTAAGGCTCGACGTTACGTGATTGTGGTTTCTAGGCTAGGG
>Ga0247757_10002006_pt1 | contig 11537 bp, 9 predicted proteins | sample UWRJL126311R4_FD_180929 | JGI IMG/M metagenome (GOLD analysis project Ga0247757, IMG submission 180929) | Plant litter microbial communities from Arlington Agricultural Research Station in Wisconsin, United States - UWRJ-L126-311R-4 | ecosystem: Environmental > Terrestrial > Plant litter >...
GCGAGCGCCAACGATCTCAAGGTCACGCACAAGGCGAGAAAGACCGATTCTGGGGAGCCCGCGCTGGTGGTCACGGCCACCCCCACCGAGGACCAAGGCGGAGACGCGCAACAGTTCATCCTGGTGTTGCGTCCAGACGAAGTGACGTGGGGAACCGTGAGCGATTCGCCCGGTGCGTTGGCCGATTCCGCTGGCGAACTGTGGGAATTGATGCGAACCCTTCCGGCTTCGTGAGGCCTGTGGAATGAGCCACACGCGCTCATGTTTCGTGGCCGAGTGCCGATAACGTACAAGACCAAGCCCTCAACAGACCTGGTGGTGTCATGCGTCCGGAAAGCCGCTCGCGCGTCTTTCGTTTCACTGCGCGCGCGATAGCGCTCGTCGTGGCGGCGGTCGCCACGACCGTCGTGGTGCCGGCTGCCAGCCAGGCCGCAGACAGCAGCGACTTCAACCCCGGCTTCCTTATTTCCGATGAGGACTTCTTCAACTCCAAATCGATGACATCCACGCAAGCCGATGCGTTCATTCGGGGCATGAACAGCGGCTGCCTTACGGGCCGCGTTTGCCTTGAGAACTACAAAGAGAGCATCAAGGCGAAGAGCGCGAACTCCCGCTGCGCGGCGATCTCGGCCGCGAGCAGCCAGACCGCCGGCCAGATCATCGCTCGGGTGTCGGTAGCGTGCGGGATCAGCCCAAAGGCGATCCTCGTCATCCTGCAGAAGGAGCAATCGCTCGTTACGGCAACGGCGCCAAGTTCCACCGCCTTCCAAGCATCCATGGGTGCCGGCTGCCCCGACACCGCTCCGTGCGATGGCAGGTACGCCGGCTTTTACGAGAACGTCTATTACGGCGCGTATCTGCTCAAGGGCTACACGATCCCCGGCAGCTCCAACTACAACCGCTATGCGGCGGGCACCAAGGCGTCGATCGCCTACAGTCCCAAGTCCTATGGCAGCTCGCCAAAGTGTGGATTCAAGTCCGTGAGCGTCCTCAACCAGGCAACCCACGCGCTGTACGTGTACACGCCCTACACGCCAAACGCCGCGGCCCTGAAGAACCTGTACGGAACGGGCGACACGTGCTCGGCGTACGGCAACCGAAACTTCTGGCGCCTGTGGACGGACTGGTTTGGTCCCACGGGCTCCGAGGGGACCATCGCGATCGCCCAGGAATACGCCGACATGGGCGGAAGCGGCTCGTACCTCGGCGCGGCTGACGGCGCCCCCGAGCGCGTAGCAGACGGCGGCGGCGGGATCGTTCAGAACTACGCGGGCGGCCGCATCGTGTGGAATCAGAAGTACGGCGCGCACGCGATGTCGGGAGCGTTCGCGACCAAGTGGGACGCTCTTGGCGGCGCCGCCACGCTCGGCTGGCCGCGGGATGACATCACAGTCGTCACCAACAGCAACGGCGCGGGCAAATATCAGACCTATAGCAACGCGCAGATCGTCTGGGTGCAGAGCAAGGGCACCTTCCGCGTGTACGGCGCCTACCTCAAGGCCGTCCAGGCCGCCGGGGGCTACGACGGATATGTCGGATGGCCCCTCGGCGACGCCTCGGGCAATAGCCAGCAGTTCCAGGGCGGGTGGGTTTTCTACAACCCCGCCGACTCCTCGACGGGCATCGTGGAGAACGGCATCGCGGCGGCGTACATCTCGCTCGGTGGGCCCGCTCGCTGGGGCACCGCAACGGGCCGCGGGGTGACGTCCACGGCCGCAGGCGGCGGCGGGTATCAGGACTTTGCCGGAGGGCGCATCGTCGTGAGCGCCAACCACGGTGCGCTCGCGATCTATGGCGGTTACCTCACCGTGTGGAAGGCGAACGGCGGCCCTGACGGCGCGCTCGGCTGGCCCATCGCGCGCTCGTACAAGGACCCCGCGTCGGGATACAGCGCTCAGGATTACGACGGCGGCACCATCTACAGTAGTTCCGCCAAAAAGGGCTATGTCGGCATCGCGTTCGCCCCCGCGGTTGCGAAAGCTGGCGGGGTCACGGGCAAGTACGGCTTCCCGTCCACGGGAGTCCGCACTACCGCCACGGGCTCGGGCCAGGACTTCAACGGATGGACCCTTGCCTCAACCGGGGCGGGAGTAAGGTCCCTTCACGGCTCCGTGCGCACGGCGTGGCTTGGGTACAAGGCCGAAAAGGGACCTCTGGGCTGGCCCACCTCCACAGCAACGGCGGACGCCGCGGGCGTGACCTCGCAACAGTTCGAGGCGGGCACCATCTACGTCAAGGGTTCCAAGAAGGCGTATGTGGGAGCCCACTTTGTGCCAACGCTGAAGGCGGCCGGCGGCGTCACGGGCAAGTACGGGTGGCCAACGAGCGGCGTGCTCGCGAGCGCCGCGAACGGCGGCGGCGAGGTGCAGAAATTTGGGAGCACCGTGCTCACCTGGCGCTCCACGGGCGGCACCCGATCCGTCTACGGCAAGCTGGTGACGCCGTGGTACGCGTACAAGGCGTACAGCGGCCCTCTCGGTTGGCCAATCGGTGGACAGGCCGCGGACTCAAAGTCGGGCGCGCGCTACCAAGACTTCCAGGGTGGGCGCCTGTTCGCGCTCGGCACCAAGTACGGCTACGTTGCCACGAGCCTCGTGAGCGAGTACGCCACCGCGGGCGGACCTGCCGGCACATGGGGTTGGCCGAAGGCGGCCCCAACAACGGCCGGCGGCGTCGTCACTCAGGTGTTCGACAAGGGCACCGCCACTTTCGACGGCACCACGGTCACGTTCACCAAGAAGTAGCGGCGTCAGCAGTCGCAAGCGATTCGCTGCCCGGCCGCGGGGAGCGGAGACGTAAGCGCGTCAACGGCCCGCGACGCGTCCACGGTGACCTGCGCTCCCGTGGCATCGGCAACCACCCTGTCCACGGGGAATCCCTCGCGCGCCCAGTACTCGAAGCCGCCGATCATCTCCTTCACCGCGTACCCGAGCTCGCTGATGATGAGGCCAGCGCGAGTGGCGCCGTTGCAGCCCGGACCCCAGCAATAGACCACAAAGTTTGTGTCCGCCGCGAACTCTGCCGGGATCCTCGAGGGCATGTCCGGCTTTGGGATGTGCACGGCCCCACGCGCGTGGCCCTGTTCCCATGCCTCGAGGCTCCTGGTGTCGACGAGCACGAAGCCCGGCTCCTTGGCCTCGAGCGCCGCGTGCGCGTCACTCACGTCCGTCTCGAAGGAGAGGCGAGCACGGAAGTGGGCTGCAGCGTCGGCCGGGTTCGTCATGGGCCCGACGCTACGCGGGCTCACCAGGGCCAGTCCAGCGTGCAGTGGCTGCCTTGTAAGAGGCACTAGTGTCAGAAGCGATCGGGAGGACAGTCATGGCAGACAACCCAACGGGCGAGGGCGGGGCGCCGGAAGTCCCAGCAACTGGTTCAGACGAGTGGGCGCCGGGCGCAATCCCCCAATTCGCCGGCGTCCCAGAGGCGCCGCCTGAGCCGGTAACCCCAAAGGCCGTGCAGCAGCCCGGCGGGCCAGACATGATTCAGGTCCCCAAGATCGATCCCGAAACCGGCGCCGTCCAGCAGCCCGCGGCGCCCGCACCGGTCGCAGTTCCTGCACCCGTAGCGGGTTCTCAGGCGCCACCGGCGGCGGTTGACTACACGCAATACGCCGCGCCCGCCTACGCCGCTCCCACCGCGCCAAAGCGCAAGCGAATTCCCTGGTGGGTGTGGGTCATCATCGGTGGAGTCGTGCTTCTCGGCGCGATCTTCGCGATTGTGGTTGTGCTGGTTCTGCAGCAACTCAATCAGGGTCACAGCCCCGATTACACGGGCGCGCCAATTGCATCAACGGAGCAGGGCGCTACGCCAGCTCCTACCGCGACCGGCGGGGCGCTTGACCCGACGCCAGCGGGTGACAACGAGGTGATCTCGGAGTCCGGTGCCGTCGCGTATGTGCTTCCAGAAGGGTGGGTGGACGCCCACGATTACGTTGATCTCTCTTCCCTGGACAGCACCATCGAGGAGGGCCAATTTCTCAACGGGGCGTACTTCACCGGCGATCCTGACACGTTGATCCCCCAACTGGTGCTCGTCCTCGAGAGCGCGCCGAGCATCTCGAACGCGGGCACCTTCGACAACCAGATCGATCAGTACCTCAAGGGCTTCAAGGGCAGTGTCGAGTCGATGGGGGAGGCGACAAGGACGCCGGTGACCACCGCCAATGGCCTGGAAGGACTCCAGGCCGACTTCGCGGCTTCGTATCCCGAATCGGATGTGCAAGCGAGGGTCACGGTGTTCGGCAACGGACAGCGATTGGTCTTTGTCCAGTTCATTTCCTACAGCGGGCCCATTGACGAGGCGGCGTACAGCGCTCTGGTGGACAGCCTCCGCGTAGAGCCTTAGCCAACCAAGAACCAAACTTGAGCGACACTCACTCAAGTTTTTTCTCCCAGGGCTTGACAGCGTCGGGCCGTCGTCGTAACTTGAGTCTGGGCCGCTCAACTATCGAGCGAGCACTTTTTCGAGGAGGACAGATATGTCACGAGCAGTAGGAATCGACCTCGGCACCACCAACTCGGTGGTTGCCGTTCTTGAGGGTGGCGAGCCCACCGTCATCGCCAATGCGGAGGGTGCGCGCACCACGCCGTCCGTTGTCGCATTCTCCAAGACCGGGGAGGTACTGGTCGGCGAGATCGCCAAGCGCCAGGCCGTAACCAACGTTGACCGCACCATTGCGTCGGTCAAGCGGCACATGGGCACCAACTGGAGCACTGAGATCGACGGCAAGAAGTACACGGCCCAGGAGATCAGCGCCCGAATTCTTGGGAAGCTCAAGCGCGACGCCGAGGAGTACCTCGGCGAGAAGGTGACTGACGCGGTCATCACCGTCCCCGCGTACTTCAACGACGCCGAGCGCCAAGCCACCAAGGACGCCGGCGAGATCGCGGGCCTCAACGTGCTGCGCATCGTCAACGAGCCCACCGCCGCGGCTCTCGCTTACGGACTCGACAAGGGCAAGGAAGACGAGCTCATCCTGGTCTTCGACCTCGGTGGCGGCACGTTCGACGTGTCCCTCCTCGAGGTGGGAAAGGACGAGGACGCCTTCGCGACCATCCAGGTCAAGGCCACCGCTGGCGACAACCGGCTTGGCGGCGATGACTGGGACCAGCGCGTTGTTGACCACCTCATCAAGGTGGTGAAGAACTCGGAAGGCATCGACCTCTCCAAGGACAAGGCCGCCGTGCAGCGCCTGCGCGAGGCGGCCGAGCAGGCCAAGAAGGAGCTCTCGTCCGCTCAGCAGACGACCATCTCCCTCCAGTACTTGTCTATCGGCGAGAACGGCCCCGTGCACCTCGACGAGAAGCTCACGCGCGCTCAGTTCCAGCAGATGACCGCAGACCTGCTCGAGCGCACCAAGGCGCCGTTCCAGCAGGTCATCAAGGACGCGGGCATCAAGCTCAGCGACATCGACCACGTGGTGCTTGTTGGCGGTTCCACTCGCATGCCCGCCGTCACCGAACTCGTCAAGGAGCTCACCGGTGGCCAAGAGCCCAACAAGGGCGTCAACCCCGATGAGGTAGTCGCCGTTGGCGCAGCCCTCCAGGCCGGCGTCATCAAGGGCGAGCGCAAGGACGTGCTACTCATCGACGTCACTCCCCTGAGCCTCGGCATCGAGACCAAGGGCGGCGTGATGACCACTCTCATCGAGCGCAACACGGCCATTCCCACCAAGTCGTCCGAGGTCTTCTCGACGGCCGAGGACAACCAGCCGTCCGTGCTTATCCAGGTCTACCAGGGCGAGCGCGGCTTCGCGCGCGACAACAAGCTGCTCGGAACCTTCGAGCTTGGCGGCATCGCGCCCGCCCCGCGCGGCGTCCCGCAGATCGAGGTCACCTTCGACATCGACGCCAACGGCATCGTCCACGTGCACGCAAAGGACCGCGGCACGGGCAAGGAGCAGTCGATCACCGTGACCGGAGGCTCGGCCCTCTCCAAGGAGGACATCGAGCGCATGGTCAAGGACGCCGAGACCCACGCCGACGAGGACAAGGCGCGTCGCGACGAGGCCGAAACTCGGAACACGGCGGAGACCTTCGCCTACTCCACGGAGAAGATTCTCTCGGAGAACGAGGAGAAGGTGCCCGCCGAGGTCGCCGACGACGTCAAGTCCGCCATCGCGGACGTCAAGACCGCGCTCGAGGGCACCGATATCGACGCCGTGAAGTCTGCTCACGAGACGCTCGTGTCCAAGGCGCAGAAGATCGGCGAGGCGGTCTACGCTCACCAGCAGGCCGAGGCCGCCGACGCCCCCAACGCGTCAGACGCACCCGACGCGTCCGCTGACGACGATGTCGTCGACGCCGAGATCGTCGACGACGAGAAGTAGCAAGGCTGGGCCCGACGCTGTGGTGACCACGGCGTCGGGCCGTCACCTTGACATTGAGGAGGCTTCCCATGACTGACCAGACGGGATTCAATACCCCGGACGACGAGGGCGCCGAGAGCGCCCTCAACGACGCGGCGTCCATCATCGACGGTGCCGCGAACGTGCTCGACGCCAATCACGACGGCCAGATCAGTGCCGACGAACTCGCGACAGCCGATGAAGCGGCGGCGATGTCCGCGCTCGAGGCCGCTCAGGCGACCGCGAGCGAGCATCTTGCGGATCTGCAGCGGCTTCAAGCGGAGTACGTGAACTACCGCAAGCGTGTTGATCGCGATCGGGCTATCGCCTCCGAGGTGGCTACCGCGCGCACCATTGAGGCACTCATCCCCACGCTCGATGACATTGCGGCCGCTCGAGAGCACGGCGAACTCGCGGAGGGCCCATTCTCCGCGATAGCCGCAAAGCTCGAGGCCGCCCTCGCGCAGTTGGGCTGGGAGAGCTTTGGCGCGGTGGGCGACACGTTCGACCCCGCCCTGCACGAGGCCCTGCTGTCGCAGCCGAGCTCCGACGTCAGCGAGCCAACGATCACCACCGTTGCTCAGCCCGGACACCGCATCGGCGAGCGTGTGGTGCGCCCCGCCCGGGTCATCGTGGCGCAGCCGGAGTAAGCCGGAAAGCTAGCGAGGGAGGCGACGTGGCGAGCCAAGACTGGTTCAGCAAGGACTTCTACGCCACGCTCGGCGTCCCCAAGGATGCCGACGAGGCGGCAATCAAGAAGGCCTACCGTCAACAGGCTAAGGAGCTGCACCCGGATCGCAATCCAGGCAACGCGCAGGCCGAGAAGAAGTTCAAGGACGTTGGTGAGGCGTACGCCGTCTTGTCCGATGCGGACCAGCGCAAGCAGTACGACGCCGTTCGCGCGATGGGCGGCGGCGGCCCCCGCTTCCAGGCGGGCGGGGCCGGCGGCGCCCAGGGCTTCGAGGACGTCTTCGGCGGGATGTTCGGTGGCGCGGGTGCCCAGCAAGCGGGCGGCGCCCAAGGCTTCGAGGACATCCTCGGCCAGATGTTCGGGAACGGCGCGTATCAGCGCGGCCCGCAAAAGGGCTCCGACATCGCGGCCGTCACCGAGGTGTCATTCCGCGAGGCGGCTCAAGGGGCCACGGTCACGCTTGGTCTCGACGGACAGCGGGTCTCCACGCGCATTCCCGTTGGCGTGCAGGACGGCCAGAAGATCCGCGTGCCCGGAAAGGGACGGCCAGGAGCCGGCGGCGGCCCAAGCGGCGACCTTCTCCTCACGGTACGGGTAGGCAAGCACCCCGTCTTCTCCTATGAGGGCCTCAATCTTCGCGTTCAGGTGCCGGTCACGTATCCGGAAGCGGCGCTCGGCGCAACGGTGCAGGTGCCCACTCTCACCGGCGAAAGGGTCAGCGTCAAAGTGCCCCCGGGAACGGCGTCGGGCCAAGTCCTGCGCGTTAAGGGTCGTGGGCTTTCGACGAAGGACAAGACCGGGGACCTGCACGTGGCCATCGTCGTCGACGTGCCGCGAAAGCTGTCGCGGCATGCGAAGCAGGCGGTCGAGGCACTCGCGCAGCAGATCGGCGACAACCCTCGAGAGTCCCTCTACAAGGATGCAGCGCGGTAATGGAGCAACCAGACGTCGACGAGCCGGTGTTCCTGATCTCGGCGGCGGCCGAGCTTGCCGGAATGCACGCACAGACGCTGCGCCAATACGACCGCCTTGGCCTCGTTGTCCCTAAGCGCCGGCCGGCGGGTGGGCGCCGCTACTCGCTCCGAGACGTCGCGACCTTGCGCGAAGTTCAGCGAATGAGTCAAGACGAGGGAATCAACCTCGCTGGTATTGCCCGCATTCTGACTCTGGCGTCGCGGGTTACGGAGCTTGAGCGTGAGGTGGAGCGCTTGCGTCCCCGCGCCGACGTTGGGGCCCGAGTGTTCACCACCGGACCAAGCGGCACCGTGGTCATCGTTGAGCGCGGCCAGCGCGCATCGCGGGGCGAGGGTCGCTCGGTGGTGCTCTGGCAGGCAAATCGCTGAGCCATTGACGGCGTGAGGACTGCGCGGGAGCATGGCTCCATGACTACCGGTCACGTGCATCACGGCTTCGACTACATCGAGATCCCAAGCCTCGACATCGACGCGTCGGCGGCCTTCTACGGCCACGCGTTCGGCTGGACCTTCAATGCCTATGGTCCCGAGTACCTTGGCATCGTCACTCCCGACGGCCGCGAGGCGGGAGGGATCTCCATGGTGGGTGAACTCGACACCGTGGTTGATGTGCTCGTGGTGATCTTCTCCGACGACATCGACGCGACCCACGATGCCGTCATCGCGGCCGGGGGGAGCATCGTTCGCGACACCTTCCGATTCCCCGGTGGTAGGCGATTCCACTTCGCAGACCCCAGCGGCAACGAGTTGGCCGTGTGGGGAGATCCAAGCGAAGAGTGACGCACCGCCTGGAAAGGCGCAGAGGCCGACACCGCCCTCAGCTCGGTGCCGACCTCTGCGTCCGTCTTTGCGTTAGCGGTGGACGGACTCCAGGAGATCCTGGACGTGTGCATGCGCGTCGGGGAGAGACTCAACCCACACGCGAGGGGGCTGGCGCATTAGGTTGCCAACCCTCATCTGAATGGATCGCTCCGCGATGTGGTCGCGAAGCGAAGCGAGGCCGGTTCCGAGCGCGGAGTCCCTGGCCACAAGCACCGCATAGATGCCATCGGAAATGCGCGCCATTGGGTGGCCCTCGCCGTAGGCATCCTTGAGCGCGTGGCCAACGGCCGCGTTGCGAGCGATGCGCTGCCACGGGTCGTTGTCCGCGACCGAGACGTCCACGATGACGAGTGCGTGCGACTCGCTCACGGGGATGCCGTTGCGGGTCGCGGCCCCGTAGACCTCGCTCAGTCGCTGAACGAGGTACTCGCCGGTGCCAAGGCCGGACTCGGCGTCGGTCATCGTGGGTGCAGTGATTGGGGCGGTGTCGCGCTCGGTCCAGCCTTCGCACAGCGAGCGGATGGAGCGAATGGGTGGCGCCTGGAAACCTGCGGCGCGGAAGAGCACCGTCATGTCGTCGATGGCTTCGGTGATGCCAACGCCTGCTGCGGCCCTAGCCTGGCCAAGACGGAAGGCCGCGGGAGCGGTGTCCTTCCCCGCTTGGAGGGCCTCAACGAGCGAATCGGCCGCCGGGGTGTACCAATCGCCGGGTCGCAACCACACGGTCGAGACGCTGGCGGACTCCCACGAGCGCAGCAACGTGCTCGCCTGCCCCGGCTCCAAGTTCGTCACTTCCGATGTCATGCCCTATGAGACGGTGCTGGCACATAACTATGACGCGGGTCACAAGAGAACTTTTTCTTGACGGAGCGCCCGCACCCGGTGTGACGAAGTCCCCACCGTGCGTGTTGTATGAAATCGGGTCAAAAAGGGACACTAGTAGGGCATATGTGAGATGGCGGGAGAGGCATGAGCCAAGAGGCGATCGCGCTATGGACGGAGACGTCCAGCGATCCAGAACTCATCGCGGGCGTGCGCGCCGGCGATGCGACTGCCTTTGGCGTGCTCTACGAGCGTCACGTTGACGCCGCCCGCAAGGTGGCCTCCCAGTACACCAACACCGCGGCCGATGTGGACGACGTGGTGGCGGAGTCTTTCTCTCGCGTTTTGCGCGCGCTCCAGCAGGGCGACGGACCGGATCTCGCGTTCCGCGCGTACCTTTTCACGATCGTTCGCCGCACCGGCATGGACATCATCAACCGGGGCAACCGCACGCGCCCTGGTGACGATATGGCCCAGTACGAATCGGCGATGGGATACGAGGCCCCCTCCGACGAGGGCACGATGGCGGGCTTCGAGCAAGGAATCGTCGCCGACGCCTTCCGCTCGCTTCCCGAGCGCTGGCAAGCGGTGCTCTGGTACACCGAGGTCGAGAAGAAGTCGCCAAAGGAGATCGCTCCGCTCTTGGGCCTCACCGCCAACGGTGTGGCCGCGCTCGCTTATCGCGCGCGCGAGGCCCTGCGCCAGGCGTACCTGCAGCAGCACCTCAACACCGCAGACTCGATGGACTGCCTCGCGGCGAGCGCCCAGCTGGGCGCATACGTGCGCGGAGGGCTCGCAAAGCGAGACCATGCCAAGGTCGAGGAGCACGTGGACTCTTGCGAGAAGTGCTCCGCTCTGGTGCTCGAACTCGAGGACGTTAACCGCGGAATGCGCGGGATCATCGCGCCGCTCATTCTCGGCGTGCTCGGCGTTGGGGCGCTCGAAGGCGGGCTCCCGGTGGGCGGCGCTTTTGGCGCGAAGGCAGCCGCGAGCAGCGGTGCAGGTGGCGCGGCAGGTGGAGGCGCCGCCGGGGCCGCGGCAACCGGCTCCGGCCTCGCTGGGTGGATCGCCTCCACCGCTTCATTCGCCCTCCCGGCGGCCGCCGCACTCGGCGTTGTTGCGCTCGTCGTATCGGGAGCGAGCTACCTTGGCGTGTTCAATCCGCTATCGCGGTCCGACGACCAAACCCCCGCCGCGCAGACCACGCCTGAGCCGTCTAATTCTGCGGAGCCCACCCCGGCACCTTCGCCTGCCCCCTCAACCGAGCCGACCGTGGCGCCTTCGCCAACCCCAACCCCCACCCCCTCGCCTTCCGTGGAGCCAAGTTCAGATGCCGGCACGGCCGCGGGTTCTACCGGCGGGCACACCGGCGGGCACACTGATGGGAACACCGGTGGGAACACTGGTGGGAACACTGGTGGGAACACTGGTGGGAACACTGGTGGGAACACTGGTGGGAACACTGGTGGGAACACCGGCGGCGATGGCGACGGCGGCGATGGCGACGGTGACGGCGGCACCACCACGCCCCCGAAGGTGGGCGCATTCGAGATCGGCCAGGCTCCCCTCGACTTCCTCGAGATCCCCGCTACCACCCCAGCGGTGTCGATGACCCTCACCAACTCCGGCGACGGCGAAGCCGATGACGTCACCGCGTCGATCGCTCTCCCCGACGGCCTCACCTTCGCCTCGCCAAGTGGTGGCACTGGGGGTTCCGCCCCGCTCGCGGCCGCGCACCTTGGCGCGTTCCTGCGCTTCGCCTCGGATGCGAGCTTCACTGCGGGCGACTGGCAATGCACTCTCGATGACGCTCAGACGACGGCAACGTGCGAGCTCGACCAGCTGGCGGCCGGGGCCACGACAACGCTGACACTGGATCTCG
>Ga0247757_10002007_pt1 | contig 11525 bp, 7 predicted proteins | sample UWRJL126311R4_FD_180929 | JGI IMG/M metagenome (GOLD analysis project Ga0247757, IMG submission 180929) | Plant litter microbial communities from Arlington Agricultural Research Station in Wisconsin, United States - UWRJ-L126-311R-4 | ecosystem: Environmental > Terrestrial > Plant litter >...
ACCTGCAGCGGGTGGTCGCGGACTTCCTCGATCCCAAGACGGCGGCCAAGCCCAAGGCCAAGGCCGCCAAGAAGAAGGGCAAGAGGAAGAGGAAGAAGCGCACGGCGGACGCGAACGCGATCCCCGCCGGGCTGACGCCGGCCGGCCCCATCGCCGCCGAGCAGCGGGCCCGCCTCGCGCGGAAGGTCGGCTTCCCGGTCTACGCGCCGACGCTGATGACCGACACCGGCCAGTACCCCGAGCTCGGGACGCGGGCGTACAAGATCGAGGACCGCGACGGCCACCGCTACGACACGTACCGGATGGTCGTGGACTCCGGCCTCGGCGGCCCCGGCCACTACTACGGCGTGCAGGGCATGACGTGGAAGAACCCGCCGCTCCTGGACGGCGGCCACGACACGATCGAGGAGGGCGGCCGCGAGCTCGACGTGTACTACGACGGCAAGCGCGTGCGGCTGGTGGCCTGGAAGGCCGACGGCGCCGTGTACTGGGTCAGCAACACCCTGCAGAGCGAGCTGAGCTACGGCCAGATGGTCGGCATCGCCAAGTCGCTCAGCGCCAAGGACTGACCCGACGAGTGATCCGCGCGGGCGGCTGGCCCGGATCCCCTCTGTGCTCGCCTCCGCCCTCGACCGCGTCCTCGACTTCACCGTCGCCCCCGGCTACACCAACCTCGGCTTCGCCCTCCGCGCCCGCGCCTGGGAGGACCGCCTCCCCACGATGGCCGGGCAGGCCGTGCTGGTCACCGGCGGGACGAGCGGCCTGGGCCGCGCCGCCGCCGAGGGCTTCGCCCGCCTCGACGCGCGCGTGCTCGTGCTCGCCCGCAACGCGGAGAAGGGGGAGCGGGCCGTCCGGGAGATCGCCGCCGCGACCGGAAACGCGCAGGTCGAGCTGGTGCTCGGCGACCTCGGGGACCTGCGCTCGGTCCGCGCCGCCGTCGCCGACGTCGCCTCCCGCGTCGACGCCCTGAACGTCCTGGTCAACAACGCCGGCGTGATGGCCCCCGAGCGCACGCTGTCCAAGGACGGGTTCGAGCTGACGTTCGCCACCAACGTGCTGGGCCCGTTCCTCCTCACCGAGCTGCTCGTCGACCTGCTGGAGGCCGGCGCCCCGTCGCGGGTCGTCAACGTCTCCTCCGGCGGCATGTACACCGCCCGGCTGGACCTGGACGACCCCCAGACCGAGCGGCGCGAGTACGACCCGCCCGCCGTCTACGCCCGCACCAAGCGCGCCGAGGTCGTCCTCACCGAGGAGTGGGCGCGCCGGCTCGCCGGCCGCGGGATCGTGGTCCACGCGATGCACCCGGGCTGGGCGGACACCCCGGGCGTGCAGACGTCCCTCCCCCGCTTCCACAAGTTGATGCGGCCGCTGCTGCGCAACGCCGAGCAGGGCGCGGACACCATCGTCTGGCTGGGCTCCGCCGACGCTCCCGCCACCGAGACCGGCCGCTTCTGGCACGACCGCGAGCACCGACCGACCCACCGGCTGCCGACCACCAAGGAGCACCCGGGCGAGGCCGCGCGGCTGTGGGCGCTGTGCGCCCGGCTGACCGGGCTGGAGAGCGACCGCTGACGACGACCGCCGTCGGCGCGCCCCGACGAGACGCGCCGTCCGCGGCCCGCCCGTCAGACCGGCATCTTGCCGCGGCCCTTGCGGCCCGCGCTGCCGCTCTTGGCGACGGCCTTGCTCGACGAGTTGAACGGCTTGGCCAGCCAGTGACCGAGCTTGCCGGGTGCCTTGGACCCGGCCCGCGCCCCGCCGCCGAGCACCTTCTGCCCGCCGCCCTCGACGTGTCGAGACGCGCGGGGAAGGAGGAAGGCGAGCACGAGGACGACGATGCAGAAGGCGACGATCGCGGCGATGAGCATGGGTCCAGGCTGCCCGGCGGCCGCCCGGATCAATCGCCGCCGGGGGCGGGTAGGCTCGGCCGGGTGCCCGCCCTCCTCCTCGGTCCGGTCCTGCGCTACATCGACACGCGGTCGGCGACCGTGTGGGTCCAGGTCGACGAGCCCTGCGAGGTCGAGGTGCTCGGCGCCCGGTCCCGGACGTGGTGCGTCGACGGGCATCACTTCGCGCTCGTCGTGGTCGAGGGCCTGACGCCGGGGGCCGACACGCCGTACGCGGTGCGGCTCGACGGGGCGGTCGTGTGGCCCGAGGCCGGCTCGCCGTTCCCACCCAGCACGATCCGGGCGATCGACCCCGCCGCCGCGCGCTCGCTGATCTTCGGGTCGTGCCGCATGACCCTCCCCCACGCGCCGCCCTACACGCTGCGCTCGGACGAGCACCCGGACGGCCACGGCATCGACGCGCTGCGCACGTACGCGCTGCGGGCGGCCGCGGCGGGCGATGCCGGGGCGCTGCCCGAGATGCTGCTGATGCTCGGCGACCAGATCTACGCCGACCAGCCGTCCCCCGAGGTGCGCGCGATGCTGCGTGACCGCGACCGCGCCCCCGACGCGCCCGAGGACGAGCTCGACGACTTCGACGAGTACGCGCTGGCCTACCGGGCCGCCTGGGACGAGCCCGCGATCCGCTGGCTGCTGTCGACCGTGCCGACCACGATGGTCTTCGACGATCACGAGATCCATGCCGAATGGCGGATCTCCCAGGGGTGGATGGACGAGAAGGAGGCGACCTCCTGGTTCGACCGGCACATCCGCTCGGGACTGATGGCCTACTGGGTCTTCCAGCACCTCGGCAACCTCTCCCCCGCCGCGCTGGAGGACTCGGCGCTCTACGCCGGGGTGCGCGCCGACGAGGACGGCGGGCCGCGGCTCGCCGCCGCGATGGAGGACGCCGGCCACCAGGTCGGCCACAGTCGCTGGAGCTTCGCCCGCGACCTCGGCGACACGCGCCTGGTCGTCGTCGACTCCCGCGCCGGCCGGGACGTGACGCCGGGCCACCGGCGCCTGATCCGCGACGAGGAGTGGGCGTGGATCCGCCAGGAGGCCACGCGCCCCGCCCGCCACCTCCTGCTCGCCAGCTCCGTGCCGATCCTGCTCGCCCCGGGCCTGCACCACCTGCAGGCGTGGGACGAGGCGGTCGCCGACGGTGCGTGGGGCGAGCGACCGCGCGGGCTGGGCGAGAAGATCCGCCGCGCCGCCGTGCTCGACCACTGGGCCTCCTTCCAGCACACGTTCCACGCGATGGCGGCGTTGCTCGACGACATCGCCCACGGCCGGACCGGGGACGCCCCGGCCTCCGTCGTGCTCCTGTCCGGGGACGTCCATCACTGCTACCTCGCGGAGGCGGGCTTTCCGCGCGGGACCGGGGCCCACGCCCCGGTCTGGCAGGCGGTCTGCTCGGCCTTCCGCAAGGAGCTGGCCCCGCGCGAGCGCCGCGCCATCTCGTTCGGGCACTCGCGGTTTGCCGAGCGGCTGGCCCGCCGCCTGGCCCGCGCGGCCGGGGTCGCGCCGCTGCCCTTCGACTGGCGCGTGGTCGACGAGCCGGACTACGGCAACCAGATCGGGACGTTGACGCTCGACGGGGACCGGGCCGACGTGCGAGTCGAGGCGGTCCTCGACGGGGACCACGCCGACCCCCGGCTGCGCACCGCGTTCACCCGCACCCTCACCTGACGGTCACCTTCTGCCGCCCATGGCGGAAGAAGGTGACCCTCACGGTGGGACGGAACCGCGACGTTGGTCGCATCCGCACGCCGGATCCCCCTTGTAGGGTCCCCGCATGGTTTCCCTGCGCCGTGACGAAAACGTGTTCGTGCTCGATCTTGGAGACGGTGAGAACCGCTTCAACCCGGAGTGGGTCTCGGCGGTCGACGCCGCCCTCGACGAGGTGGAGGCCGCGCCGGCGCCCCGCGCCCTCGTGGTGACCGGTCAGGGGAAGATCTGGTCCAACGGCCTGGACCTGGAGTGGATGGGGGCCAACCAGGGCGAGATCAACGCGCTGCTCGGCCAGGTCCACGGCCTGTACGCCCGGGTGCTCGGCCTCGGCGTGCCCAGCGTCGCGGCGATCCAGGGCCACTGCTTCGCGGCCGGGGCGATGCTCGCGCTGTGCTTCGACAGCCGCGTGATGCGGCAGGACCGCGGCTACTTCTGCCTGCCCGAGGCGGACATCAACATCCCCTTCACCGCCGGCATGAACGCGCTGATCCAGGCCCGCCTGGAGCACCAGACGGCCCACGAGGCGATGGTCACCGCGCGGCGCTACGGCGGCGAGGACGCGCTGGCCGCCGGCATCGTGCAGGCCGCCGTCCACGACGACCTGGTCCTGCCCCTGGCCCTCGAGCGGGCGCAGGAGCAGGCCGCCAAGGATCCCGCCACCCTCGCGGCGATCAAGCAGCGCGCGTACGCGGCGACGATCGCCACCCTCCTGCAGACCGAGGGCAACGTCTTCGGCTGACGCGTTGGCACATCCGTTCCCCGTTCGGGCATGGATGTGCCAACGCCGCCGATCGGGCCGCCAACGCGCGTGGCACGGCTACCCGGCGGCCCGGCCCGAGACGGTCCGGCCGCCGAGCCTCCCCCGCACCACGCCCTTCGCCGAGACGCTGAGCGTGCCCCGGGCCGCGCCGGGCCCCGAGACGGCGATCCGGCCCGCCAGCCGGCGGTCGGCGTCCAGCACGCCGTCGAGGGCCAGGCCCGGCACGTAGGAGAAGCCCCTCAGGCGGACCTTCGTGCGGCCCTGCGCCGCGAACGTGCCGGCCCGCAGACCGCCGCCGCGACGGGGCTCGGTGAACGTGGTCGCGTAGAGGCGGTCCAGGTCGCGCAGGGTGAGCAGGACGGCGGCGAGCGTCCGCCCCGAGCGGCCCTGGGTCCCCGGCGCGGATCGCAGGGCGTCGACGCCCCGCGGAGGCACCGGCTCGACGGCCACCGACCGCCGGCGTCCCCGGCACGGGGTGCCGAGCGGCCGGTCGGCGAAGAAGCGCTTCAGGACCGTGGCCGCGCATGGGGCCCGGCCGAGCACCGCGTGCCCGGTCTTGGCGACCGCCACGAGCTGCCCGCGGGGGAAGCGGGCCGCGACCCGCGCGCCGACCTCCAGCGGGGTGCGCGAGTCCTCCCGGCCCTCGAGGATCAGCGCCGGGACGTCCGGGTAGGGGCCGACCACGTCCGGCGGCGTCGGCGCGGCGGGCCAGCGCCGGCACTGGAACAGCAGGCTGTTGCTGTCCTGCGCCAGGGCCGTGGCCCGGTCGAACGGGGCGAACGCCGCGTCGGGCAGCGCGCCGGCCGCCTCGCGGGCCTGGCGGTCGCGCTCCTGCGGCGAGGCGGTGCGGGCCCACGGCAGCGGCGCCTCCTCGCACAGCGTGGCGGCCTGCAGCGTGAAGCTCAGCTCCTGTACGAACGAGGCGTCCTCGTCGGGCGGGGTGATCACCACGTCGTCGTACCGGTGCTGGAGCCGCACGAGCGGCGCCGGGTCCCCGCGCAGCGCCGCACGGACGGCACCGGGGTACGCGACGCGCTGGTCAACCAGCCCGTCCGCGGCGCGGATGCTCTCGTACAGGTCGCGGGCGGTCACGCTCCGGGTCCGCCGCTTCCCCCGGGCGTCGACGATCGGGCCCTTCACGGGCAGGCGCCGCACCAGCTCGGCCACGTCGCCCGCGAGGTCGTCGGTGATGCCGGCGCACTCCCCGGCGCACACGTCGCGGAAGAGGCGGGGGAGCGCGGCGAAGGTGTCGAGGTCGAACGGGTTCTGCCCCTGCGGCTCGACCACGGAGTCGAGCACCAGGCGCTCCACGTGGGTGGGGTACCGCCGGGCGTAGGCCAGGGCGACCTTCGTGCCGTACGACACGCCGAGCAGCGTGATGCGCTCCACCCCCAGCGCGGCCCGCACGGCCTCCAGGTCGTCGATCGAGTCGCTGGTCGTGTAGTGGGAGCGGGCCGCGCCGAGCCGGTCGGCGCAGGTGGCGGTGCGCACGTCGATCGGCTCGTCCCCGGGCCGCTCCAGCGCCGCGCAGTCCAGCGCGCCGGACCGACCCGTCCCGCGCTGGTCCACCACGATCATGTCCCGCTTGCCGATGCGGCCGTAGAGGTCGTGGTTGAAGCCATCGGTCACCGAGCTGGCGCCCTGCCCGGGCCCCCCGGCGAGCGCGAAGACGGCGCCCTGGCCGCCCCCGGCCATCCGCTCCACGTAGAGGTCGATCGTCCCGGGGACGGCGCCCGAGCGGTCCAGCGGCACGGTCACCCGGGTGCACTCGTAGTTGCTGCCCCCGCAATCGCGCGAGAAGGTCAGGGCGGCGAAGGCCGACGCCGGCGACAGGGCCAGGCACAGCACCAGCCCGCAGAGGCCGAGCCCCGCCGCGGCGGCCGGCCGGCGGCGGCGGGAGGGACGCTGAGGATCGGCTCCGTTCATCTCTGCAGTCTCGCGCCTTCGCCGGTCGAGAGCCGGCGCGCGCCCGGACTGGTCAACACCGTTCACTCCCCGGTATCCTGCGCCTTTCCCCCGCCCGGTCATCCGCGACCGGCCCGAGAACAAGGACCGTCCCCCCTCATGCGCCCGTTCCTCGCCGTCCTCGTCGTCACCTGCTCGCTCACCGCGATCGGCTGCGGCGACGACTCCAGCAGCGACACGCTCAGCACCGCCGACCTGAAGGCCAAGGCCTCGGCGATCTGCAAGAAGGTCGTCGCCGCCCAGCAGAAGGCCGCGTCCAGCAACGACGGCGACGCGATCAAGACCGCCGGCGCCGACGCCATCAGCGAGCTCGAGGCCCTGAAGCCGTCCGACGCCGACAAGGCGAAGTTCGAGGCCTACGTGACGGCCCAGAAGGCTGCCGTCGCCGCGACCGACCCGATCGCCGACGCCCTCACGGCCAAGGACCAGGCCAAGGTGCAGGAGCTCGCGACCGCCAGCCAGCCGATCGTCGACAAGGCCAACGCGGCCGCGGCCGCGGCCGGCCTCCCGGACTGCGGCGCGTAGTCACCCCGATCGCCTGACGTCCCCGTGACGGCGCGGTGAGTGTCGCTGGGTGGTTGCACCGCAACCACCTGGCGACACTCACCGCGCCTCCGGCCTGAGCTCTCGTCTCTAAGAGCGTTCTCACGAACCTCCCAGGGAGCTCACACACCCCGCGGGCACGATCCTCGCAAGCAGCGGTCCCGCTGCCCGAACCGAGGAGCGTGTCCCATGAGCACCACCCCCCGTCCCCCGCGCCCGGCCCTACGCGCCGCCGGCCTCATCGCCGTCGCGTCCGTCGCCACCGCCGCCCTGCTGGCCTGCTCGGCCACCCCGGCGTCCAGCGCCACGTCCAAGACCGTCACCGTGAAGATCGCCGCCGGCCACGAGACCGACGCCCAGGACCACGGCCGCCCCGTCGTCCTCATCGCCGCCGCCCTCGGCGTCCCCACCGCGGTGTTCCGCGAGGCGTTCTCCGGCGTCCACCCCGCCGACCCGGACGCGGGCCCCACCTCCGACGAGGCGCAGGCCAACAAGGCGGCGCTCCTGAAGGTCCTCGCGCCCTACGGCGTGACCAACGAGCGGCTCGACGAGGTGTCCAACCACTACCGCTATGTGGAGTCCCACGGCGAGCTGTGGACCCACGCCGCCGCGAAGGCCAGGGCCGTGGTGCGGGGCGGGAAGGTCGTCTCGCTGAAGCTGGTCGGCGGCGGCGCCGGCTACAGCTCGACCCCGACGGTCACCGTCAAGGGCTACCCGAGCGCCAAGGTCCGCGTGAAGGTCGCGTACGGCATCGACCTGGTGACCAACGGCCGTATCGCGTCGCTGAAGCTCAAGTAGGGGCGGACTGAGTGTCGCTCGGTGGTTGCCCGGCAACCACCGAGCGACACTCACCGCCGGATCACGGCACCGACGGGAGCGGGCAGCTGCTGACCTGGCCGTAGAACGAGGCCGCGTCGAACTGCGAGGAGCTCGTCGTCGGCGTGCCGCCGATGTTGTTGCGCGTCTGGATCCACGAGTTGACCGCGGCGTTGTCGTGCGACCCGCCCGTGTACCCGGCGAGGTTCACCGTCGCGGAGCCGGCCATGCGCACCCGCACGTCCTGGTAGCCCTGGCCGCTGTTGCCGGAGCCGAAGAACCGGTTCTTCAGGGCCGTGGTCGACGGGTCGCCGAGGTCCAGGCAGGACGTGCCGTTGTCGGGCACGTCGCTGCCGATCACGAAGCGCAGGCCGTACGCGTAGTCGATGGTGGTGCCCGGCTCGGTGATCTGGTTGCCCTTCATCGTGATGTTCATCGCCGCGTCGCCGTCGTTCTGCACCGCGTCGACCGCGGTGAAGTCCGTCTGCATGATCGTGTTGTTCGTGAGGTTGAACTTCGCGTTGCCGTTGCCGTTGACGTTGATGTAGAAGCCGGAGTTGGCCACCGAGCCGGACTTCACCTCGCCGGAGTTGCCGATGCGGTTGTTGTTGACCGTCCAGTTGGCGTTCGGGCTCGTGCCCGTCGTCGTGTTGAACGACATCGGCGCGCCGTGGGCGTGGTCGATGTCGTTGTTGTCGACCTTGACCGTCTGGGTGGCGCCGCCGCCCGCGCCGAGCGCGATGCCGCCGCCCAACACGGTGGAGCTGAGCGCCGTGCTGTTCAGCGTGTTGTTCTCGATCGTCAGCTTCTGCGTCGAGGTCGTCGTCGGGTCGTTGTCCGTCACGACCTGGATGTGGTCGCCGCGGCTGTTCATGAAGTCGGCGTTCCTGATCGCGCCGGTCAGGTTGCCCGTGCCCGTGTTGACGATCTGGATGCTGTCGTTGCCGCCCGAGGAGTTCGTCGTCCCGTAGGAGCCGTCGTCGACGGTGAAGTTCGACAGCGTCGCCGCGTCGTTGGTGAGCGCGAGGTTGTTGTCGTAGTTGCCGGTGACGGTGGCGTTGGTGATGGTGGCGACGCCCGCCAGCTCGGTGAGGTCGAACCCGTTCTCGCCGCCCGCGTTGCCGTTGCCGGTGATCGCGGAGGCCAGGCCGGCGCCGGCGTTGCCGGCGATCGCCAGGTTGGTCACGCTGGTCGCCCGGATGCCGTCGTCGCCGCCGTTGGTGACGTTGACGCCGCTGAGCGAGACGTCCCGCGTGCTCGACAGGCTGATGCCGGCCCCGGTCGACGTGGTGATCACGCCGCCCGAGCCGGAGGTGGTGCCCACGCCGGTGACGGTCAGGCCGCCGGCGCTGCCCGTGTTGGCCAGGACGATGCCGTCGTCGGCCGCCGTCGTGCTGATGCGCTGGAACGTCAGGCCGCTGGCCGTGATGTCCGGCCCGTTGACGTTGAGGCCCTTCGTGCCCGCCGTGCCGGAGGTGACGTCGATCGTGTTGCCCGTCCCGGTCACCGCCAGGAAGCCGTTGGCGCTGCCCGAGGTGATGCCGCTGCCCGACGTCGTGTCGATGTCCAGGCCGCCGCCCGTGAAGCTCACGGTGTGGCCGCCGGTGAACGCCATGTCGACCGCGTTGGAGGATCCCGTGTTCAGCGTCTTGGTCGTGCCGCTGAACGTCGTGGAGCCGCCCGAGTTGCCGGACATCGAGATGCCGCCGCCCGCGTCGTTGCTGTCGTTGATGTTGCCGCTCAGCGAGACGGCGCCGGCGGTGCGGTTCTGGATGACCGCCGTGGTGCCCGTGCCGTTGCCGAGCGTGCCGCTGTAGGTGACGTCGCCCGTGCCGGCCGTGACCGAGACCTCGGTGCTGGTGTGACCGGAGACCGAGCCCCCTCCGAGGTCGAGCGAGCCGGTGACGGCGTTGAGCGCCCAGCCGTACGAGCCGCCGGTGGAGGTCGTCGTGTCGATCGCGCCCGACGTGGCGGTGCTGAGCAGCGAGACGGCGGGGCCGGCCGCGGTGACCGAGATGGTGCCGGACGAGGCGAAGTTCACCGTGCCGGCGCTGCTGGCGAAGATGCCCTGGGCGCCGCTGGTGGCGGTGATGGTGGTGTCCGAGACGTTCCAGGTGCCGCTCGTGCCGTTGAGGGAGATGCCGCCGCCGGCCGCGCCGCTCGGCGTCAGGACCAGGTCGTCCAGCGTGCCGCCCGCGTCGCCGGCGCCGCCGTCGATCGCGTTCGCCGCGGAGGTGGTGATCGCGAGGCCCTCGACCGTGTTGCCCGCGGCGAGCGTGACGCTGCCGGAGATGGCCGGCCGCTGCGCGTCGTCGGCGGTCTCCAGCGTCGTGCCCGCGACGGTGAGCGCCTCGGCCCCGCCGACGAGCCGCTGGCTGGCCAGCAGGGAGACGCCGCCCGTCAGGCCGGTCGTGGTGCCGTCGCCCTTGTAGACGTAGATGTAGTCCCCGGTGCGCGAGGCCGCGGTGTCGGCCGCGGCGAGCGTGGTGAAGGGCGAGCCGGACGTGCCGTTGCCGCCCCCGGCCGCGTTGTTGCGGACGTACTCGACGCAGTCGGTGATGGCGATCGTCACGCGGCCGGTGTCGGATGCGGCCGGCGTCCCGTCGTCGATCGCGGTGTAGTCGAAGAAGTCGCTCTGGTCGGAGCAGCTGGTGTTCGCCGCGGGCGTGAACGTGAAGTCGCCGTCGGCCTCGATGGTGACCGAGCCGCCGTCGTTGGAGGCGAACGTGCCGGGGACGACGCTGATCGCGTTGCCCTCGACGTCGGTGTCTCCGGCCAGGACGTCCGCGGTGATCGTCTTCTGCGGGCCGGCCGGATCGGGCGCGCCGTCCGTCGGGTCGTTCCCGACGAACGCGGTGTTGCCGATCGCCGAGTCGCTGCCGCTGAACGACTCGTCGTCGGCCACCGGGGCGTCGTTGACCGCGGTGACGTTGACCGTGGCCGTCGTGCTGGCCGACAGCGCGCCGTCGGTGGCGCTGTAGGTCACGGTGCGCGCCGCGGTCGACGGGTCGTCGGACGTGTTGGCGTACCGCACGGTCCGCAGCAGGGCCTGGAACTGGGCGGGCGTCGCGGTGCCGGTGGCGGTGATGACCCACACGCCGGTGCCGGCGTTGTACGTGCCGGTGTAGCCCGCGGGCAGGCCGCCGCTGATCGAGAGCTGGTCCTGCCCGGCGGCGAAGCCGCCGGTGATGGAGACCGTCGCGCTGGTGATGCTCGGCCCGTCCACGTCGGTGAGGACCAGGCCCGGCGAGATCACCGCGGCGGCGTCGTTCTCGGTGTAGGCGAGGGTGCCGCCGCCGCTCATGACCGGCGCGTCGTTGACGGGCAGGATGGTGACGCCGTGCGTGGCGGCGCTGCTGGCCGTCGAGGCCTCGTCCCGGACCACGAACGACACGGTCCGCGACGTGGTCGGGTCCTCGCTCGTGTTGACGTACGTCACCGAGCGCAGTGCCGTCTGGTACTGGGCCTTGGTGCCCGTGCCCGAGAGGGTGAGCACGCCGGTGCCGCTGTTGTAGGAGCCGGTGATCGATCCGATCGGCGTGAACGCGAGCGCGTCGCCCTGGGCCGAGGAGAAGCCGGTGGTGATCGAGACGGTCGCCCCGCTCAGGTCCGTGCTGTCGACGTCGGCCACCACGATCGCGTCGTCCACGAGGACGGCCGTGCCGTTCTCGGTGAACGTGCTCGTGTTGCCCGTGCCCGCGGTGACCGTGGGCGCGTCGGGGTTCTGGGCGATGGTGATGGTCGAGGTGACCGGGTCGCTGTCCTCCTCGCCGTCGTTGGCGACGAAGCTCACGGTCCGGCTGGTGGAGGAGGGCGCCACG
>Ga0247757_10002008_pt1 | contig 11524 bp, 10 predicted proteins | sample UWRJL126311R4_FD_180929 | JGI IMG/M metagenome (GOLD analysis project Ga0247757, IMG submission 180929) | Plant litter microbial communities from Arlington Agricultural Research Station in Wisconsin, United States - UWRJ-L126-311R-4 | ecosystem: Environmental > Terrestrial > Plant litter >...
CGAGGCGAATCAGAAGACCTTCGTCAATCCACGCAACACGGCGGCCGGTGCGGTGCGCCAGCTCGATCCGGCGCTGGCTGCGGGCAAGCCGATGTCCTTCTTTGCCTATGGCCTCGGCGAGGTGCAGGGCTGGGAGGTGCCCGATACGCACAGCGGCATGCTGGACGCCTTCGCTGGTATGGGCTTGCCGGTCAGCGCCGAGCGCGTGATCGCGCAGGGCGCGCAAGGGCTGGTGGACTTTCATCGCCGCATCGGCCAGAAGCGCGACGAGCTGCCCTTCGACATCGACGGCATCGTCTACAAGGTCAACAGCCGCGCGCTGCAGGCCCGCCTCGGTTTCGTCAGCCGCGAGCCGCGCTGGGCTGTGGCGCACAAATACCCGGCGCAGGAACAGCTCACGCAACTGAAGGCCATCGACGTGCAGGTGGGCCGCACCGGCAAGCTCACGCCGGTGGCGCGCCTGGAGCCGGTCTTCGTCGGCGGCACGACGGTGACGAACGCGACGCTGCACAACGTGTTCGAGCTGCGCCGCAAGGGCGTGCGCGTGGGCGACACGGTGATCGTGCGGCGCGCCGGTGATGTGATCCCCGAAGTCGTCGGCCGTGTGTCAGGTGAACGTTCAAGTTACGTTCCTAACTTTCATATGCCACGCAGCTGCCCCGAATGCGGCAGCGCGGTTGCCCGCGAAAAAGGCGGCAATGACCATCGCTGCACCGGCGGCCTGTTCTGCCCGGCGCAGCGCAAGCAGGCTTTGCTGCACTTTGCCGGGCGCCGCGCGATCGACATCGAAGGCCTGGGCGACAAGATCGTGGAGCAGCTCGTGGACGGCGGCATCGTCAGCTCGCTGCCCGGCCTGTACAAGCTCGGCGTGGCCAAGCTGGCCGCGCTTGAACGCATGGCCGAGAAGAGCGCCCAGAACATCGTCGATGCGCTGGAGAAGAGCAAGAGCACGACGCTGGCGCGCTTCCTCTACGGTCTGGGCATCCGCCACGTCGGCGAGACCACGGCCAAGGATCTGGCCAAGCACTTCGGCGCGATGGACAAGCTGATGGATGCGAACGTCGAGCAGCTGCTGGAGGTGAACGACGTCGGCCCGGTGGTCGCGCAGAGCATCCACGCCTTCTTTGCTGAAGCTCACAACCGCGAGGTGGTGGAGCAGCTGCGCGCCGCCGGCATGCACTGGCCCGAAGGCGAGGGCGCAGCCGAGAACCAGGGCCCGCGGCCCTTGCTCGGCAAGACGCTGGTGCTGACGGGCACGCTGCCCACCCTGGGACGCGATGCGGCCAAGGACATGATCGAAGCGGCCGGCGGCAAGGTGTCGGGCTCAGTGTCCAAGAAGACCCACTACGTGATCGCGGGTGCGGAGGCCGGCTCCAAGCTGGACAAGGCGCGCGAGCTCGGTGTGACAATCCTCGATGAAGCGGGCTTGCTAGCCCTGCTTGAACAGAACTGAAAACTGATTCCCATGACCGAAGAAATCCAAACGCCCGCTGCACGCCCTGAACTCCCGGATCACCTCAGCGTCGACCCGCGCAGCCCCCATCACGTCAAGGCCGTGTTCGAGCACGACATCGGCATCCGCTTCAACGGCAAGGAGCGTTTCGACGTGGAGGAGTACTGCCTCAGCGAAGGCTGGATCAAGGTGCCGGCCGGCAAGGCCGTCGACCGCAAGGGCCGGCCGCTGTGCATCAAGCTCAAGGGCCAGGTAGAAGCCTTCTATCGCTGACAGCCGGCTGCCCCACGAATAAGGGGGAAGGGTTAACGCCAAAAATTGCGGGAAACAACTAGGTTCGCCGCAGCCCAAGTGTGGAGAAGATCACGCCGTCTTGTTTTTCAAAACAACCGGAGTGCTTCCTCATGCGAAATTTCACCCTGCTCGCCGCAGCCCTGCTGGCCGCCGGCCTGGCCCATGCCGACAACGGTTACACCACGCTGCCCTTCACGCCCGACAGCATCAGCGCCGATGGCAAGAGCGTTGTTGGCGAGGACTTCAACCAGAACAAGCTCTGGACCTGGAGCGCCGCGACCGGCCAAGTCTTCATCGGCGGTGTGACCGCGATTCAGCCGGGCGCCGGCACGCCGGTCATCAGCAGTGATGGCTCGCGCGTTGCCGGTAACGCGCTGGATCCCGTCACCGGCAAGAGTCGTCCTTCCTACTACGACACCGCCAGCGGCGTCTGGACGGCGCTGCCCGACTACGGCAGCGCCACCGCCGGCAGCGGCACCGCCTATGGTGCCACCGGCACCGTCTGGGCCATGAGCTCCAACGGCAACTACATCGCCGGCTATGCCTACAACGGCGGCGTGGGGCTGGCCAATGTGCGGGCCAGCATCTGGAATGTGCAGACCGGCACGGTCACCAATCTCGGCCCGTCCACCCAGAGCGGCCCCAATTCGCAGAGCCGCGTCAACGCCATCAGCGATGACGGCCGCGTGGCCGGTGGTCGTGGCGGCAACAACCTGGGCCTGATCTGGACCGACGCCGACGGCAATGGAACTTATGACCGGACCCTGATCACGAACGAAGGCATGGTGATGGCCGTGTCGGCAAACGGCGTCTGGGCCGGCGGCATCGGCGGCTCGGCCACCAACAACGATGCCTATCGCTACAACGTGCTGACCAACACAGTCGAGTCACTCGGCCGGCTGAACAGCAGCGACCGCGGCGGCACCGTCTCGGCCATGAGCGCCGACGGTTCCGTCATCGTCGGCTACGAAGATGCCGGCGCCGGCTCGCCGCAGGAACGCATGGGCTTCATCTGGCGCGCCGGCATCGGCATCCAGAGCTTCGACAGCTTCCTCGCCAGCTACGGCATCGACACGGGCAACACGCTCAACTTCGCCACGCCGACAGATGTCTCGGCCGACGGCCTGAGCTTCACCGGCTTCGGCTACGCCCCTGGCTCATCCACCGGCCAGGGTTGGCACGTCAGCATCGCCGGCGCCGTGCCCGAACCTTCGAGCTATCTGATGCTGATGGCCGGCCTGGGTGCGCTGGGTTTTGTTGCCCGCCGTCGTCGCGCGGGCTGAGCGTTAGCGAACCAGCGAGAGCAGTGCCGTGGCCATGCGTGCCGCGGCACCGCGATGCGCGGCGGCAAAGCGGCGGGCCGATTCCGCGCGCTGCTGGCGCAATGCGGCGTTGTTGCAAAGAGCTAGCGCGGCGGTCAGGCCTGCGGCCATGTCGGCCACACGCTCGGCCGCGCCGGCCTCTTCGGCCAGCTGCGAGGCTTCCGAGAAATTGAAGGTATGCGGGCCCATCACGACAGGGCAGCCGCAGGCCGCGGCCTCGATCAGGTTCTGTCCGCCGAGCGGCGCGAAGCTGCCGCCGAGCAGGGCCACGTCGGCGAGGCCGTAGTAGAGCGGCATCTCGCGCATGGTGTCGCCGAGCCAGGCGTCGGCACGCAGCGACTGCTCGTCGGGCGTGTCGATCCAGCTGCTGCGGCGCGCGAGAAAAAGATCGGCGCGTTCAAGCATCGCTGTCACCTCGTCAAAACGCTGCGGATGACGCGGTACCACGACCAGCAAAGGACGATGCTCACAAGGCAGCGCGTGCCATGCCTCAAGCAGCATCGCCTCTTCTCCCTCGCGAGACACGGCGAACAGCATCACCGGCCGCCCCAGTTGCTCGCGCCACGCGCGGCCGCGCTCGATCAGCGCCTCGTCAGGCTCTAGGTCGTACTTCAGATTGCCCATCACGCGCACATCGGGCGCGCCGGCCTCGCGCATGCGGGCGGCGTCGGCCTCCGTCTGCGCCAAAGCCAACGTGATGCGCTGCGCGGCCGGGTGGAGCAGGGCGGCAAAACGACGGCCCCGGCGCGCGCTTTTTTCCGACAGCCGCGCATTGGCCAGCACCATGGGGCAGGGCGCGTGGTGCAAAAGATTCGGCCAGATCTCGGTCTCCATCAGCACGCCGATCTTGGGCTGCCAATGGCGGAAGAAACGCTTCACGGCACCGGGCGTGTCGAAGGGCAGCCAGCACTGCGCATCGCCTTCACGCAGCAACTCGCGCCCGGCTTCGCGGCCGGTGGCGGTGCTGCAAGTCAGCAGCAGGCGCAGCTGCGGTTGCTGCTCACGTAAGGCGTTAATGAGTGGAGCCGCGGCACGCGTCTCGCCGAGCGAAACGGCGTGGATCCAGAGCCAGCCGCTGCTGGCCGGCGACGCATAAAAGCCGAGCCTTTCAGCGAGCGCATGCCGGTACAAGGGCTCGACCTTGCCGCGACGCCAGCGGCTCAGCAAGTAAAAGGGCGTGGCAAGACGCAGCAGCGCGCTGTAGAAAAAGCGCGCCAGGGCTGCGTTCAATGGCCGGCCGAGAAGTGCAGTTCGGGCTTGACGCGCTTGAGCTGCTCCAGCACGTCATGCTGGATGCGGTCCAGCGCCGCCTGCGTGTGGCCCTCGAAGCGCAGCACCAGCACCGGCGTGGTGTTGGATGGGCGCACGAGGCCGAAGCCATCGGCGTAGTCCACGCGCAGACCGTCGATCGTGGTGATCTCGCCGCCGGGGAACTCGGCGATCTCCTTCAGCTGCTGCACGACCTCGTGGTGCTCGCCTTCATTGCAGGCCACGTTCAGTTCGGGCGTGTTGAAGCTGTTGGGCAGGGCGTTCAGCACGGCGCTCGGGTCCTTGCTGCGCGAGAGGATTTCGAGCATGCGGCCGGCGGTATACATCGCATCGTCGAAGCCATACCAGCGCTCGGCAAAGAAGATGTGGCCCGACAGTTCGCCGGCCAGCGGCGCGCCGGTTTCCTTGAGCTTGGCCTTGGCCAGCGAGTGGCCCGTCATCCACATCAGCGGCTTGCCGCCGTGTTCGCGGATCCAGGGCGCGAGACGCTGACTGCACTTGACGTCGAAGATGATCTCGGCGCCCTTGTTGCGCTTGAGCACGTCGGCCGCGAGCAGCATGATCTGGCGGTCCGGCATGATCATCGTGCCGTCCTTGGTGACGATGCCCAAACGGTCGCCATCGCCGTCAAAGGCCAGGCCCAGTTCGGCATCGCAGGCGTGGACGATCTTCTTCAGGTCCTCGAGGTTTTCGGGGCGCGAGGGATCGGGGTGGTGATTGGGGAAGTCGCCGTCTACCTTGCTGAAGATGTCGATCACTTCGCAGCCCAGCGCACGCAGGATGGCCGGTGCGGTGGCGCCCGGGATGCCGTTGCCGCTGTCCACCACGATCTTCATCGGGCGCGCGAGCCGGCAGTCGCTGACGATGCGGTGCGTGTACTCGCCGGTCACATCCATGGAGGCGCTGCGGCCCTTGCCCTTGGCGTAGTCCTCGGCCTCGATGCGGCGCTTCAAGCCCTGGATCTGCTGGCCATAAACGGCGGCGCCCTTGAGCACCATCTTGAAACCGTTGTAGTCCTTCGGGTTGTGGCTGCCCGTCACCATGATGCCGCTGCTGCAGCCATGCTTGGCGCGCGTGGCGGCCACGTAATACAGCATGGGCGTGGTGACGGCGCCGCAGTCCACCACATCGAGGCCGGTGGAGCGCAAGCCCTTGATCAGAGCGGCCACGAGGCCGGGGCCGGAGATGCGGCCATCGCGGCCGACAGCGACGGCCTTTTCACCGAGGGTCAGCGCTTCGGTGCCGAAGGCCCGGCCAAGATGCTCGGCAAAGGTTTCGTCGATGGTGCTGCCGACAACACCGCGGATGTCATAGGCCTTGAAGATCGATGCGGCAACTTGCATGGGTTTTTCTCATTGGTCAGGTCGGCCGGCATTGTAGGCATCGGGCTCGCCCTCACTGACGCCGCCGAATCTTGTCGTTAGCATCAGGCATTCGCTCACGCCATGTCAAAGCTGCACGCATCCCTCATCCTCTCCATAGCGCTCACGGCGCTGGGCCAGGCCGCCCGTGCCGCCGACCCTCCTGCCGAACCCGTCGCCGCAGGCATTCAGTGCGGCAGCACGACCCAGCTCAGCTGGATCACGAGTCAGTTCCCGCCGCTGATCTGGAAAAACGCGCAGGGGCCGCAAGGCTATGCCTATGTGCTGATCGAGAAGATGGCCGAGCGCATGGGCCGGCGCGTGGAGGTGGAGTTCTATCCCTGGGCGCGCGTGCTGCGTATGGTGGAGGACGGGCCGGGTTGCGCCACGGTGCCGCTGGCACGCACGCCCGAGCGCGAGAAACGTTATCGCTGGCTGGCCCCGCTGGTCTACACGCCCTACGTCTTCTACGGCAAGCCGGGCGCGCCGATTGAGGATCTTGAAACCTTGCGCAAGAGCCGCATCGGCGTCATCCGCGCTTCGGCTTCCAAGGCCTTGCTTCTGAAGCAGGGCTTCACCCAGCTGATCGAAACCAAGGACCACAGCGATCTTGTGCGCATGGTGCACAACGGCAGCATCGACGCGATGTTCGCTTTTGAGGAAGCCATGGCCGGCGCCATTGACGCCTACGACTACAAGATGGAACCGCTGCGCGCGGGGCTGCGTCTGGGCGGCGCGAATTTCTACTTCGCCGCATCGCTGGATCTTTCCGACGAAGAGGCGAGCCAGTGGCAGCAGGCCTGGCGCGAGCTGTACCGCGACGGTACCCTGGCCCAGCTGCAACGCCAGTACAAGATCAAGCCGGACCGCATGCCCAGGTAGATGTCCGTTTATGGCGAGTATTGGGCGGCCTCGCGCCCTAAGATTGCCGCCATGGATGCATTGGAAGCCACCGCCTGCTACCCGGCCCTCATGGCCCGCGACGCGCGTTTCGACGGGCGCTTCTTCGTCGGCGTCACCTCCACCGGCGTCTACTGCCGGCCGATCTGCCGGGTGCGCACGCCCAAGCTGGCCAACTGCCGATTCTTCGGCACGGCCGCGCAAGCCGAAGCGGCACGCTTTCGGCCCTGCCTCAAATGCCGGCCCGAACTGGCGCCGCGCTCGGCCTTCACGGCCATGGACGCTTCGAGCCAATTGGCACGAGAAGCGGCACGATTGATCGAGGCCGGCGAGGGCTCGATGACGGCGCTGGCCGCCCGCGTGGGCATCACCGACCGCCACCTGCGCCGCATCTTTGCTGCCGAGCATGGCGTCACGCCTTTGCAATATGTGCAGACGCGCCGCCTGCTGCTCGCCAAGCAGTTGCTGACCGACAGCGCGCTCTCGGTTGCGCAGGTCGCGCTGGCATCGGGGTTCGAGAGCCTGCGCCGTTTCAACGCCGCGTTTGTCGAGCACTACCGCCTGCAGCCCACCGCCATGCGTCGCGCCGGCGGACAGGCCGCCGTGCCGGTGCTGCGGCTGAATTGCAGAGAGCCTTATGACGTCGATGGCCTGCTGCGTTTTCTGGACGCTCGGGCCGTGCGCGGCGTCGAGCGGGTTGATATTGCTAACGCCGTGATCGAGCGCAGTGTGCTGCTCCATCACCAGGGCCAGGCCTTGCGGGGCAACCTGCGCGCAGCCTTTGTGAGGCCAGGCTGCGTGGAAGTGCAGTTGAGCCCCGCGCTTTGGCCAGCCGTGGCGAGCCTTTTGCCCATGCTGCGCCGCTGGCTCGATCTGGACGCCGACCCGGCCGCCATCGCCGCAGCCCTGCCCGAAGGCTCGCCGCCCGGCATGCGCCTGCCCGGCGCGCTGGACCGTTTCGAGCTGGCGGTGCGCGCCGTGCTGGGCCAGCAGGTGACGGTGGCCGCGGCGCGCACGATTGCCGGGCGCTTCGTCGAGCGCTTGGGTGTGACTCTTGACGATGGCCTGATCGGCTTCCCGGAGCCGCAGACCATCGCCCAGGCGCCCATCGAGCACATCGCCGAGCTGGGCATCATCCGCCAGCGTGCGGCGGCCCTGCAGGCGATTGCGGCCGCCTGGCCGGGCCTGCTCTTCGCGCGCGGCGCCTTGCTGAGCGAAGCGAATCTGGAGCAGGCGCTGGTCGAGCTCGAAGCCTTGCCCGGCATCGGCCCCTGGACGGCCCGCTACATGCTGATGCGCGGCTGGAGCTGGCCCGATGCCTGGCTCGTCGGCGACGTGGCGCTGAAGAAGGCGCTCGGCGGGGTCATTGGCAGTGGCGACGAATTCCGCCCTTACCGCAGCTACGCCGTGCTGCATTTCTGGAGGACTCTGGCATGAATCTCGTGATTGAAGTTGGAGCGCAGAGGTCGCAGAGGGAGTTTTCGAAGAATGCCTTTGCGTGCTCCGCGGCCCTCTGCGGTCTCTGCGTTCTAAGTTGTGGGCATACCTTTTCTGGCGCAATGGAGCATCTGACATGAGCCATGTTCTGCAATGCGTGATTGAAACCCCGCTCGGTCCCATGCTGGCTGCGCGCAGCGAAATAGGCCTTTCGGGCCTGTGGTTCGAGGGTCAAAAACATCATCCAGGTGTGATCGATGCGCCCAGCGGCGACGACCCCTTGTTCGAGTCATTGCGTCGTGCGCTGGCCGCCTATTTCGAAGGCGAAGTCGTGCCCAAGCTGCCGCTCGATCCGCAGGGAACGGCCTTCCAGCGCGCGGTCTGGCAGGCGCTGCTGGACATTGCGCCCGGCGAGGTGGACAGCTATGGCAGCATTGCGGCCCGGCTCGGGCGCCCCAAAGCGGCGCGGGCGCTGGGCGCAGCCGTCGGGCGCAATCCGATTTCCATCCTCATTCCCTGCCACCGCGTGCTGGGCAGCTCCGGTGAACTAACGGGTTATGCCGGCGGTATCGAACGCAAGAAGGCCCTGCTCGAACTTGAAACCCACTGACTTTCTCCAACTGATCGGGCTGGCTGCCATCTGGGGCAGCTCCTTTCTGTTCATGCGCCTGGGCGCCCATGAATTCGGACCGGTGCCGATGACGTTTCTGCGCGTGGCCCTGGCCAGCGGGGTGCTGCTGCCGCTGCTGGCCTGGCGCGGCGGCTTGGCCGAGATGCGCAAAGCCTGGCGTCAGATGCTGGTGCTGGGCCTCGTGAACAGCGCCTTGCCCTTTGCCTGCTTCGTCTACGCGGCGCTGTCCATCACCGCAGGCATGTCCAGCATCCTCAACGCCACGACACCGCTGTTTGGCGCCGTGGTGGCGGCGGTGTGGCTGGGCGAGAAGCTCACCGCGGTGCGTGCGCTCGGGCTGCTGATCGCCTTTGGCGGCGTGGTCTTCCTGGCCTGGGAGCACGCCGAGTTCAAGCCCGGCGGCAGCGGCTGGGCCGTGCTCGCCTGCCTGTTCGCGGCGGCTTGCTACGGCGTGGCGGCCTGCTATACCAAGCGCTACATCAAGGGCGTGGGGCCGCTGGCGATTTCAGCAGGAAGCCAGCTCACGGCAGCGCTGTGGTTGCTCGTGCCGGCCGTGCTGCAGTGGCCGGACAGCGCGCCCGGTGCGCAGGCCTGGATGGCAGTGACCTTGCTCGCCGTTCTGTGCACGGCCGTGGCCTATGTCATCTACTTCCGGCTGATGCTGCGCGTGGGCCCGACCAACGCAATTGCCGTGACCTTCCTGACCCCGATATTCGCCGTGCTATGGGGTTATGTATTCCTGGGCGAGGCGCTCGAGCCGCGCATGGCGACAGGCTGCGTGATCGTGCTGTTCGGCACTGCGCTCGGTTTGGGCGTTATCAAATTCAACGGTCTCAGCCGCCGGGCCCGCCAACCTTGATCTTGCGATAGAGCGTGCTGCGGCCGATGCCCAACTGGCGAGCGGCCATCGAAAGATTGCCGGCGCAGGACTGCACGGCGGCCTCGATGGCATGCTTCTCGGCCTCGCGCAGCGTCGTCATGCGATCGACCGCCGGCGGCGGCGGGGCCAAGGTAGCGGCCAGCGTGTAGGCCGCGCGGCTGCCATCGGACTCCTCCGGCAGCGTGATGGCCTGGCCCTCCGCTCCGCCGGGCACGTAGCGCAGGTGCAACTGCTCGCTGATGCCGCCGCTGTGCAGCGGCACCGTGACGGGCAGGACACTGTCGCGCGCCAGATCCAGCAGTTGATGGGCTTGCGAGCCCAGCAGGCCGGCCAGACCCTCGCGGCGCAGGCGCTGCATGCCTTCGCCGAGCAGTTCCATGGCGCGGTGATCGGCGCCGAGCCAGCGGCCCTGCGCGTCGATGGCCAGGCGTCCTTCGGCGGGCGTGCCCAGCGACCAGGCGCGCGGGTGAAAGTGCAGGCAACCCTGGCTGCCGAAACGGTCGTTGAAACAGGCTTGCTCGATCATGCGGGCCGTCATGCCGACCAAGGCCAGGCTGTGCGGGTGGTAGCCGCGCCGCTCTGTCGCAATGCCGATCACGCCCTTCAGCCCGCCCTTGTGGTCGAGCAGCGGCGCGGCCACGCAGGAAAGAAACTGCAGGGCGCGCAGGAAATGTTCCGCGCCGTGGATCATGGTGGGGCGCTCGTTCATCAGGCAGGTGCCCACCGCGTTCGTGCCGCGGCTGGCCTCGGACCATGAGGCGCCCACCATCAAGCCGACGGCACGCACGCGCTCCACAAAGCCGCCATCGCCGACCAGGTGCAGGATGACGCCGCTCGCATCGGCCAGCATCACGAACTGGCGCGCCGGGCCCAATTGCTCGACCAGCACCTCCATCAGCGGGACTGCCTGGCCCAGCAATCGCGCGTGCCGCTCGCGGTGCGCGCGCAAGGCCTCGTGCGTGAGGGCGTCGGGGCCGACCGATGTTTGCGGGCACAGGCCGAAGGCCGCGCTGCGTGCGTGCGAAGTGGCGATGGCCTGCGTCTGCGCGCCATCGCCAAGCAGGCGCTGCGCGGTTGCGTTGATCACCGCGCCCTGCGATTGAACCATCGCTGTCTCCCTTCTAGATCGCGAGAAGTCTTGCTGCAGTCGCAGAAGCTGTTCTGCGCACCGCAAGAGCCGGACGGAGGTCCAACTGGGGCCCGGAGACTATGGCCGAGCCGGCACTTCTAGACAATCAAGGGCAGACCCTGGTATCGATCCCATTTCGGTCGAATCTGATCGCCTATCGCACAGGTGTGCTGCAGGGTGTCAGTGGAAGCTAGGCGTTACTTGTTGCCCGGACTTCTTCAATGGAGGTGACGCCGGAGAGCACCTTTTCAATGCCGTCCTGGCGCAGGGTGCGCATGCCTTCCTCCAGGGCCGCCTGGGCGATCTCCTCGGCGCGGGAGCCGGTCTGGATCATGCGGCGCATGTTCTTGGAAACGGTCAGCAGTTCGTGCAGGCCGGCGCGGCCCTTGAAGCCGGTGTTGTCGCACTTGGCGCAGCCTTTGCAGTGGTAGCGCTGGAGCTTTCCGTTCTTGCCGTAGGTCTGCAACCACTGGGCATACAAGGCAGCACCATTAGGGCGGGCATCGGCCTTGAAGACGTGGAGGTAATCGCTGAGCAACTCGTCCGCCTGGATGCCGGGCAGTTCGTCGGCCTCGCGGCAATGCGTGCAGAGCTTGCGCACGAGACGCTGAGCCAGCACGGCGAGCAGGGAGTCGGCGAAGTTGAACGGGTCCATGCCCATGTCCAGCAGGCGCGTGATGGTTTCGGGCGCGCTGTTGGTGTGCAGGGTGGACATCACCAGGTGGCCCGTCAGCGAGGCTTCGACGGCGATCTCGGCCGTTTCTTCGTCGCGGATTTCGCCGACCATGATCACGTCCGGATCGGCGCGCAGGAAACTGCGCAGGGCCTTGGCAAAGGTCCAGTCGATC
>Ga0247757_10002009_pt1 | contig 11519 bp, 6 predicted proteins | sample UWRJL126311R4_FD_180929 | JGI IMG/M metagenome (GOLD analysis project Ga0247757, IMG submission 180929) | Plant litter microbial communities from Arlington Agricultural Research Station in Wisconsin, United States - UWRJ-L126-311R-4 | ecosystem: Environmental > Terrestrial > Plant litter >...
GAGGGTCACCAAAGTCCCCATATAGACGTCTTTCCTGACCCTCGGCGCGTCCTCGGCGCCGCGACCCACCGTCCGGACGAGGGGGCCCACGCGCCCTTGTCCTCGGGCCGGCGATGCGGGATCGTGGAGGGTGCTCCACGCGCGCGTGCGCCTGGAGGTCCAGCGTCCAGCTCGCACCGAGGAGTCCCATGTCCCGCCGTTCACGCCTCGTTCTCCCGCTCGTGGCCCTGCTCGCCTCGGCAGCGGCGGCCGTGCCGGCCGTCAGCCAGGCCAAGACGTCCGACGCCACGGTGCGCCGCGGCCTGCAGCAGCTCGTCGACGCGCGGCTCGGCCCCCCGGGCGCCATCGCGACGCTCTACCGCGACGGCCGGCTGACGACGCTGCGCGCCGGACGGGCGGACATCGCCCGGCGCGGCGCGCCGACCGCCACGCAGCACATGCGGATCGCGAGCATCGCCAAGGCCTTCAGCGGCGCGGTGGCCCTGCACCTCGTGCAGGAAGGGCGCCTCGGCCTCGACGACACCATCGGCCAGCGCCTGCCGAGCCTGCCCGCGGCGTGGTCGGCCGTGACGATCCGCCAGCTGCTCAGCCACACGGGCGGCATCCCGGACTACACGAAGTCCGACGGCTTCGTCGACCAGGCCACCAACGACCCCCGCGGCTACGTCACGCCCACGCAGGTCGTGGACTGGGTGCGCAAGGACCCGCTGGACTTCGTCCCGGGCTCGCGCTACCGGTACTCCAACACCGACAACATCATCGTCGGGCTCATCGCCCAGTCCGTCACCGGCACGCCGTACCCGACGCTCCTGCAGAACCTGGTCTTCGGCCCGGCGAAGCTGACGCAGACGACGTTCCCCACGCGGCGGATCGCGCTTCCCGCGCCGTACATCCACGGATATGCCGTCGGCGCGGGGGCCAAGCCCTCCGACATCACGCGCTTCCTCAGCCCGAGCGGCGCCTGGGCGTCGGGCGCGATCGTCTCCACCCCGAGGGACCTGAACGCGTTCATCCGCGCGAACCTCGGCCAGCGGTTCTTCGGCGCCGCGGAGCAGGAGCAGCAGATGCGGTTCGTGCCGGGCTCCTCGAGCCCGCCCGGCCCGGGCACCAACGCCGCCGGGCTCGCCCTGTTCCGCTACACGAGCCGCTGCGGCGTCGTGTACGGCCACACGGGCAACTTCCCCGGCTACGTGCAGTGGGCGGCGGCCACGGCCGACGGCAGCCGGGCCGTCACCACCTCGCTGAACATCCCCGCCCCGACGGGCCGGCTGCTGCGGCAGCTCCGGGCCGTCCAGGCCGACGCGGTCTGCGCCCTGCTCGGGAAGTAGGGCGGCCCGGCCCCGCCCCCCGAGGCGCCGAGTGTCACCGAAGTCGTCATATCGACGTCTTTCCTGACACTCGGCGCGCTGGGGGCCGGGCGGTGCTCCGCCCTACCGGATGACCCTGAAGGCCTTGGCGCCGGTGCGATCGTCGGTCATGCCGTACGCCGTGACCGTCTTGGTGCCCCTGGCCTTCCCGACCGCGAAGGTCCGGCTGAGCGTCCCCTTGTCGGAGGCCCGCAGGACGGCGATCCGCTTGCCCCGGTAGACGATCCGGACCTGCTCGCCGGCCGCGAGCCCGGACACCGACACCCGCTGCTTGCGGCCCGTGCCGACCCTGGCCTTCGTCACCTTCACGGTGAGCCTCTTGGCCGCCACGATCCGCAGGCTGGCCGACCCGGCCCGGTCATCGAGCGATCCCAGCACGCGGACGGGGACGGTCCCACCGGACAGCGTGGCCGGGACGACCACGGTCTTCGACAGCGCCCCGGACGCCGACGCCACGCCGGTGCCCACGGTGATCCCGCCGATCGTGATCCGGTAGGCCTCGCCCGCGGCCAGGCCCGTGACCGCGACGGTCGCGTTGCGCCCGACGTGGACCAGCCCGGCCGGCGCGCTCACCGTGAGCTTCGCGGGCGCGAGCGCGACCTTCACGTTGACCGTGGCGGTGGTCGTGCCGCCCTCGCCGGTCGCGACCAGGGCGAAGGTGAAGTCCCCCGCGCGGTCGACCACGACGTCCTGCACACCGCCGACCGTCTTCGTGCCCGACCAGTCGCCGCTCGCGGTCAGCGTGTCGGCACCGCCCGCGGCCCAGGTCAGCCTCACCGTGTCCCCGACCCGCACGTCGGTCGCGTCCGCGGTCAGCGACACCGTCGGCGCGTCCGGCACCGCGGTCCGGAACGAGGCCCACGCCCCGCTGGTCGTCTCGCCGTCGGTGGCGGTCAGCACCACGCGGTAGAAGACCTCGGCGCCCGGGGCCAGCCCCACCAGCGCGGTGGTCACCGTGGTCGCTCCGGTCCCACCGGGCACCGTGGTCGCCGGCGAGGACGCCGCGTCCGCGTGGTCGGGGTTCGGCGAGTACTGCACGGTCACGTCCTGGGCGAGGTCACCCGGCGTCACCACCGCGGCCACCGAGGCCGCCTTCGTCTCGACGCCCGAGACCGACACCGCACCCAGCTCGGCCGGGACCTTCGGCGTGGTGAACGACCCCCACCGCGAGGCCACGACCTCGTCGTCCGCGCCGGTCGTCAGGACGCGGTAGTGGTACGTCGTGTTCGAGGCCAGGCCGGTCACCGGGACGTCGATCGCCCCGGCCTCGGCGCCAGCCGCGACCGGCACCGCGGCGGACGAGACCGCACCGGAGTGGTCGGCGTGCATCGTGTGCTCCACCGTGACACGCTGCGCCAGGTCCCCGGCCGTCACCGGCGTCGACACCGTCGCCGACGTCCTCGTGACGTCCGAGACCACGGGGACGCCCATCGTCGCGGGCGCCTGGGTGGTGAACGTGCCCCAGTCGGAGGCGACGACGTCGTCGTCCGACGCCGTGGCCACGACCCGGTAGTGGTACGTCGTCTTCGACGCGAGCCCGCTCAGCGGGAGCGCCACGGCCCCGGCCGGCGCACCAGCCGCGACGTCGCGGGCCGCGCTCGTGGTCGCCGCTGAGTGGTCGGCCTGCGTGGAGTACTCCACCGTCACGCGCTGGGCGAGATCGCCGGCGGTCACCGCGGCGGAGACCGTCGCCGTCGTCTTGGTGACGTCGCCGGCCGACGGAGCGCCGACGGCCGCGCCGACCTTGCCGGTCTTGAACGTGAGCCAGCCGCTGCTCGCGACGTCGTCGTCGGAGGCCGTGGCGACGACCCGGTAGTGGTATGTGGTGTTCGAGGCCAGCGCGGTCAGCGAGATCGCGACCGAGGTGCGGCCGGCGCCGCCCGCGACGGGCTTGGCCGCACTGACGGACGGGTCGGCGTGGTCGGCCCTGGTCGAGTACTCGACCGTGACCCCCTGATCCAGGTCACCGGGGTCGACGTCGGCCACGATCTTCGCGCTCGTCGTGGTGAGGCTCTCCACGACCGGGGCGCCCAGGGTCGCGCCGGTCTTCGTGGGGGCGGCCGTGGCCGACGCCGTGAAGTCGCCCGCTCCCTCGGCGTTGACGGCCGCGACCTGCACCTCATAGGCGGTGCTGTCGGTCAGCCCCGTCAGCGTCTGCTGGAGCGCGGTGCCGTGGTCCTCGGTCGTCCAGTGCTGGCCCGCGTCAGAGGAGTACCGCACCCGGTACCCGGTGATCGGCGACCCGCCGGTGCCCGGCGCGGTCCACGACAGGTCGAGCGCGTTGTGGCGCGGCGTCAGCGTGAGGCCGGCCGGGACGCCCGGAACCGTTCGCGGCGTCACGGTCCGCGACGCGGTGTAGAGCCCCGTGCCCGCGCCGTTGACGGCCGCCACCTGCACGTCGTACGCGGTGCCGTTGGCCAGGCCCGTCAGCGTCTGGGCCGTGCCGGGGCCGAACGTCTCGGTCTCCCAGCTCGCGCCCCCGTCGCTGGAGTGGCGGACGCGGTAGCCGGTGACCGGCAGGCCGCCCGTCGCCGTCGGAGCGGTCCACGACACGTCGGCCGAGCCGTTGCCGTGGGTCACCTGCAGGCCCGTCGGGGCCCCCGGTGCGGCGGGGCTCGTGCTGACCTGGTCGCCGCGCACGTAGATCGTGGGCAGGCCACCGAAGTGGTACGGACCGATGGCGACGGCCGCGAGGTTGGCCGGCTTGCCCTCCAGCGGGATCTGGCGGTGGAAGGGCCACTCGGCGCCCAGGCCGCCGATGAACATGTCGCCGTTCAGGGCCTTGTCGGCGCCGCCGGCGTACGGGTAGTTGACGGTGAACGTCGTGATGGCCGTCTGGTACTGCGGCGCCTCGTTGCTGACGAGCTGGCTCGCGCCGTCGTAGTACGTCAGCTTGCCCTTGGTGCCCGCGTTGAACGCCGGGTTGTAGATGCCGGCGAGCTTCTCGACGCCGCCCTCGATGCCGCTGATGGCGATGCGGGCGTTGTCCCCCGCCGCGAACGGCTGGCCGGGGTTGGTGGTGTTCGTCACCGTCACGTCCACGCCCTTGGCGCGCACGACGCGGTACTGGACCTTGCCGGCGTTCGTCAGCTCGACGACGTTGCGGCCGCCCTTGAGCTTGACGGTGTAGCTGCCGTCCGGCGCAGCGGCGTAGCTGTGCCAGCCGCTGCCCCACGCGCTGACGTTCAGCGGATCGTGGACCCGCACCGTGGTGCCCGCGGCCGGCGTGAAGGTGTAGTCCCGCGCGCCGGCGGTCTTGTCGAAGTAGAACGTGTCGAGGTCGCCCTTGAGGGTGATGCCGGTGTCGAACGTGCCGGCGTCATCCCCGACGTCGACGACGACGAGGCCGGTGTTCTGCGGGTCGATGCCGTTGAACGACCAGTTCGTGTTGCCGGGGGTGCCGTTGTCGGTCGCCGTCAGGTAGTGCAGCGGGCCGTAGGTGACCTTGATGACGCTGACGCCCGCGCGCGCGGCGGTGATCCGCAGCTGGCGGCGGCCGTCGAGGCCGACGTTCCGCGTGGTGACGCTGTCGCCCGAGGCCTCGAACGTGTAGTCGGGCTCGACGAACAGGTTGTTGACCTGGTCGAGCTGGGCCTGCTGGGTGCGGAACGTGTCGAGGTCGAAGTGCTCGCCCACGTCCAGGTCAACCACGCCCGTGTCGTCGAGGTTCGTGTACAGGTTCCGGTTGTCGCCGGCGCCCAGGCCGGGGATCGACAGCGCGGTGTCCTGGCGCTGGGCCAGCGGCGCGAGCGCCAGGGTGTACTGCGCGCTCGCCGTCGCCGCCGATGTCGTGAAGACCTTGGCGACCTTGTCCGTCTGGCCGTGGATCACCGCCGACGCGATGTTCTGCGTGACGTAGGGCACCGTCGTCGTGGGGACGTAGACGTCGTAGTCGCCGTCGGAGAGCGCGTCGACCTTGGCCACCGGATGCGGGGTGAACTCGGCGAAGTGCTGCGCGGTCCCGTTCTTCCACGACAGGGTGACGTCCGCGCCGTGCGTGACCTTCAGGGACAGGCCGAGGTCGGCCACGCCCACCCGGCTGATCGCGGTCTGCAGGACCAGGCGCGCGCCGTGGACCGCGGCGGCGGTCGGGGCGGCGGCGTCGTGCACGGAGGTGGCGGCGGTGACCGCCTGCTGCAGCAGGGTCCAGCGGTACTCCGCCGCCGCGCTGCCGTGGCCGATCGCGGTGGCGTCGTCGATGACGTTCTGCAGCTCGGCGAGGTCGTCGGCGCTGGCCGCCTCCCCGACGCTGGAGAAGTACTGCGTGAAGGCCGCCGTGCCGTAGTCGCCCCGGCTCTTGTCCGGCACGACCGCGGTGACGGTGCGGTTGGCCGGGTCCGCGTTGCCCGATCCCGCGAACGTCGAGGCGTTCATCGAGGGCTTCGTCGGGTGCAGGAAGGTGATGCGTTGCAGGCTGGTGATGCCGTTGAACGTCGTGGTCGAGCCGAAGACGTACGTCTCCGCGGCCACGACCACGTTGCGCAGGCTGGTGTCGCCCTGGAAGGGATTGGCCAGCGTGTACGACCCCACCGGGGGAAGGCGCACGTCGGTCAGCGCGGTCATGCCGCTGAGCGCGTACGTCGTCGCGTCGACGACGCCGGACAGGTCGAGCTCCTGGATGCTCGTGCCCGCGTACGCGGCGTTGCGCAGGTCGGTGTAGTCCTGGCTGCTCAGCGTGCCGCTGACGCTGAGCTTCTTGACCACGCCGTAGTCGTAGCTGCCCGCCGTCTGGCCGTAGTCGCTCACCAGCTTCTCGCGCAGCTTGGTGAGGAGCTGCCCCTGCGCGGTGGTGGTGAGCCGGATCCACGAGGAGGTCGCGGACCGCTTCGCGGCGCTGGGATGGACGTCGGCGACGCCGCCCGAGGCCTGAGTCGCCAACGCCAACCCGAACGCGAGGATGGCGAGCACGCTGAGCAGGGACGCGCTCAGTCGACGGTGAGGCCTTGGGGCACGGGCGGACGGGGATCGCATGTGTTCTCTTTCGCTGTCTTCGTTCCCGTCGTACGGAGGAAGACATGGAAGAGAACCCGTCCCGACCGACCTGCGACCGCGTCACCACCGGGTGGCGCGGGCTGCCTGTCGGACCAGAGCGTGACTCGAACCATTTCCCGTTCCGCGACAGGACGTTTGGCTACGCACCCCGTGACAGGTACTCCGACTGATCGCACGATCGCTCGTGCGAAACACGGTTGCGGGACAGCGCTGGATTCTCACCGGCTTCCCCCACCACGGGTGCATCTGATCGGCCACTGTCGGTGACCTAGGCGGGCACAGTAGCGCGCCGGCGTACTGTCGTGCTCGGCGGCCGGACAGCAGATGTTCCGTGCGGTCGGCGCCGCCCCGGACCGGGAACGGCTCCCCCGCCGCGTACCATCGACGCCGACCCCGACGGAAAGGCGCGACATGAACCGTGAATGGCACGACCAGCACCCGATGCCGGCCCGCGCATCGCTCGCCGAGCGCGTCGAGTGGCACCGGGAGCACGCGATCGCGTGCGGCTGCCGCACGCCGCCCAAGGACATCGCGGACATCATCGCCGGGCGCGCCCCGGCCCCGCCGGCACCGCCGGCGCCGCCGCGCTGAGCGGCTGGGCGCTGCCGGCGGCGCGACCGCCCCGGCGGGCGTCTACTTCGCGACGGTCGGCAGCGTCACCGCCACCCGCGAGAACGCCACGTCGCCGCCGAGCCGCGGCGCGGCGTAGGCGACGGAGCTCGCCACGAGCTGGAGCGTCACCGCGCTGCCCTTCGCCATACGCTGGGCGACGATCTCCAGCGGCCGGCTGACCGTCCGCGTCTTCCCATCGAGCGTCAGCGGGATCGGCGTGATCTGGTTGCCCAGGACGAAGCCGGTCTTGGCGTCGACGAGCTGGGCGAAGACGCGCGCCGGCCGGGGGCCGGGGACCGTGCCGCGGTAGGTCAGCGCGACCGTCGGGGGGCCGGAGACCAGCGCCGCGCGGGGCGCCCGGACCTTCACGTCCACCGCGTTCGTCGCCTGCCCCGGCGTGAGCGGCGCGACGAGCGCGCCGAGCCCGCCCGCCGTGGCGGGGATCTTCGCCGGGCCCGCGCCGCCGTCGGCCTGCAGCTTCAGGGTGCCGCGGCCCGTCGCGCGCAGCGGCATGCCGCGCTTGGGCGGGTAGTCGGCCGCCGCGAACCGCGTGCCGTCCTGGGCGATGCCGGAGAAGCGCGGGCCGGTCGACACCTTCTGGCCCTTCAGGTACCGCGCGAACCAGCGGACGGTCGCGGTGATCGGGTACCGGCCGTCGCCTTCGTCGGTGAGGCAGGCGCCGTGCCCGCCGCAGAACCACACCATCTGCACCGGGACGCCGTCCTTGCGCAGGATCCCGTAGTTGCGGACGGCCTCGCTCAGCGTGAACAGCGTGTCGACCGTTCCCTGGACGAGCAGCGTGGGGACGCGGATCTTCCGGATGAGCGCGTCGCCCGGCCCGCGGTCGATGAACCAGTTCGCGTTGTCGGAGCTGAGGATCCCGGTCGCGACGCCCTGCTCGTAGGACGCCTTGATGTGCGGGTCGAGCGAGCGGCCGGCGGCGACGCCGTAGAGGAAGCCGGACCAGCCGGTCTTCACGGTCAGGTCCTTGTCGAGGCTGGTCTGCAGGGAGTTCCAGGCGATCGACGGCGCGATCGCGTCGACGCGACGGTCGAGGCCCGCGGTGACGAGCTGGATGCCGCCCCCGTAGGAGGCGCCGGCCATGCCCAGCCGCGGGTCGCCCGGCTTGTCGAGCCGCACGCCCGGCTGCGCGGCGAGCCAGTCGATGAGCTTCTGCGCGTCGCGGCCCTCGAACTTCGGGCTGTTGACCTCGACCGTCCCGTCCGACGCTCCGAAGCCGCGCGGATCCCAGGTGAGGACGTTGTAGCCCGCGTCGTGGAGCGTCTTGATCCCGGGGATGCCCACGCTCGTGGAGCCGGTGCCGCTGACGTTCTCGTCGCCCGCCCCACCCCATCCGGGCCCCATCATCACCGTGGGCTTGGTCGACGACGCGGAGGCGCCGGCGACCGGGAACCAGTGGGCGACGATCTTCGTGCCGTCGAACGAGGTGACCGTGACGTCGGTCGCCTGCGCGGCGCCCGGCGCGCTCGCGAGCAGGACGACGAGGCCGGCGAGGAGCAGCAGGGGCTTGCGCATCGCGCCAGCCTACTGTCGCGGGCTCAGCGGCGAGCCGGACGCAGCACCCAGAACCAGGCCGTCGCGGTCTGCGACTTCACGCCGGCGGCGTCGACCGCGTCGACCACGACGCGGTAGCGCCCCGGCGCGAGCGTCGTCGTCGCCCGCAGCGTCTTGAGCAGGGAGATCCGGTGCTTGCCGCGCGCGGACGCCACGGTCCCCTTCAGCGTGACGCGCCGCGCCGCGCGGGCGAGCCCGCGCGTGACGGCGCCGCTCTGCTGCACCGTCGCGTAGCCGGCGCCGCCCGGGGCGGCCTGGGTGCCGGTGCCGACCGCCGTGTACGCCGCGTCGTTCTTGCCGCTGGGGAGCGGGGACGGGCACCGCTTCGGCGTCACGAGGCCGGCGCTCGTGCGCTTCTGCACGCTGAACGTCACGCGCGCGGCGCGGTTCAGCGTGTAGGAGAGGCGGAGCGTCGACGAGCTCGCGGACATGCACCGCGGGGCGATCGAGACGCCCGAGAGCGTCAACGCCTCCGGCGGCGCGGGCGGCGTCGGAGGCGTGGGCGGGACGGGCGGAGGCGGGTCCACCGTCACGGCCAGGGGAGCGCTCTTGGAGGGCGCGAAGCTGTTCAGCAGGCCGTCGCCGGAGTAGGAGGCCGTGGCCGTCTGGGTCCCGGTGCTCGGGTAGGTGACGGTGCACGACGCGATGCCGTTCTCGACCGGCTGCGCGGCGCACTGGCTCGTCGCCGGGTTGCCGGCGCCGTCGTCGAACGCGACCGTGCCGCCGTCCGGCTCGGCCTCCACCCGTGCCGTCCAGGTCATGGGCTGCCCGACGATCGCGGTCGAGGCGGTGAGCGTGGTGGAGGTCGCCTGGAGCAGGTAGGCGCCGATCGCGCAGCTCGCCCCGGGCACCGGCACCACTCCGCGCTGGTCGGCCATCCCGCAGGCGGCGCTCTGGCCACCGATCTCGGCCGGCATCTGGAAGCTCGCAGGGATCACGTCGAAGGCCGGGTTCGCGAGATCCGTCGCGGGGTCCGGGGTGTTGAGGAGGGCGAACGTCTCCGTCGGCCCGCCGTTGTCGGCGGGCGCGTCGGCGAGGTAGGCGTCCAGCACGTCCGCATAGGTGGATGACCCGTACGCGCTGGTGCCGGCGTGGCTGCCCGTCGCGGGCGTCGTGTCCGAGATGCAGGTGCCGTCGGTGTCGAGGTTGTAGCCCGCGTCGACGACCGCCGTGCTCGCGGGGTTGCACGCCTCGCCCGACGCCTGAGCGCCGATGATCGTCGCGGCGAACGTCACGTTCGCGTTGCCGGTGGCGATCGCCGCCCCGCCGGATGCCGTGCCGCCGACGAGCGTCGACCCTTGGACCACGAGCGTCCCGAGGTTGGACAGGGCTCCGCCCAGGCTCCCGGACGTGTTCGCGGAGAAGGTCGACTGGCTCACCGTCGCGTCGCTGTTGGGCTGGACGTTGATCGCCCCGCCGTTGATGGGCGCCGTGTTGCCGAGGAACGCCGAGCGTACGACCGTCATCGTTCCGAAGAGGATGATCGCGCCGCCGCCGACGCTCGTCGCGACGTTGGTGCTGAACGTGGAGTCCGCCACGTGCAGGCTCGACCCGACCGAGCTCGAGATCGCGCCACCGTTCGCGGCGTGGTTGCCGGAGAACGTCGCGCCCTCGACGGTGAGCGTGCCGTCGTTCAGGATCGCGCCGCCCAGCCCGGTGGTCGAGCCGTTCTCGAAGTCGATGCCGTCGACCGTGACCGTGGTGCCGGCCCCGACCTGGAGCGGACGGATCGTGTCCGTGCCGTCGAGCACCGGCGAGGCACCCGTCGCGGCCGCGAACGTGATCTGCGGCGCCGGCGCCGTGATGGCCATCGCGGTCGGCGTCTGGGTCGGCAGCGAGTACATGCCGTCCGCGAGCTCGATCCGCACGCTGTCGGCGCTCGGCAGCGCGTTCGCGCTCGTCGCCGCGTCCGTGATGGCGCACGCGTTCGCCGCCGAGCTGCAGTCACCGCTGCCGGCGGCCGCCGGCGCGGCGAAGAGGTCGTGCGTCGCGGCCTCCGCCGCGGGCACCGAGACGGAGGCGATCGCGCAGGTCGCGAGCACCGCCAGTCCGAGGGCGCGACCGGCACACCACGAGCTCGTCGACATCCTGCCTCCGCTTCGCATCAGCACGTCGTTACCACGATGCGTCCCACCCTAGCGGGGCATCGAGGCGTGTGCTGCCGCCGAGCGCTCCCGCGCCGGCACATGGACGCGCATCCGGACCGATCGGATCATCCCTTGTGGACGATGCCGGACGGTCCCGCAGGTGCGACGGTGTGGATCCGTCCCCTCTGAGCCGCATGGAGCCCCGATGCCCGAGCCTCGCGCCGGATACAACACGCCGATCCCGGACTCGATCCTCACCCCCGACCGCGTGTCGACGCGGATCGGGGAGCTGGAGTTCTTCGACGGGCTGCCGACCGCCGAGACGGCCGATCGGGTGTTCGACCACCTGGACTTCGTCCGCGGCGTCGAGGCGTTCCTCAGCGGCGTGCCCGCGGCGTCGATGGAGGCGATCCGGATCGGGCTGACGGAGCTCGGAGCGACGGCGTCGAACGTGTGCGTGCTGTTCGACGAGCTGATGGACTCCAACCCGCTCTTCCTGACCGGGAACACCGACACCGTCTACGCGTTGGCGCTCCTCGATCTGCGGCGGGACGGGCCGACGGTCGTGGAGATCCCGCCCGGATGCGGCCCGGGTACCGTGGACGACGCGTGGTTCCGCTTCGTGATCGACATGGGCGCGCCGGGGCCCGACCGCGGGCAGGGCGGCAAGTACCTGATCCTGCCCCCGGACCATGAGGGGGACGTGCCGGACGGGTACTTCTCGGTCACCTCGCCCAGCTACGTCAACGCGCTCATCCTGCGCGGCTTCCTGGTCGACGGCAGGCCGGACGCCGCCGCCGCGATGTTCCGCGACGGATTGCGCGTCTACCCGCTCAGCGCGGCGGCCGCTCCGCCCGCCATGGAGTTCCTCTCGGCGTCGGGGAAG
>Ga0247757_10002011_pt1 | contig 11501 bp, 9 predicted proteins | sample UWRJL126311R4_FD_180929 | JGI IMG/M metagenome (GOLD analysis project Ga0247757, IMG submission 180929) | Plant litter microbial communities from Arlington Agricultural Research Station in Wisconsin, United States - UWRJ-L126-311R-4 | ecosystem: Environmental > Terrestrial > Plant litter >...
GCTGCGGACCACTTCGGCGATCTGCCGTGCGACCTGCGCGACGACGTCCGGGTCGAGGCCGACCTGGCCGCCGCCGAACATCTCACCGCCCAGCTTGAGCAGCACCCGTGTGTAGGCGGGCGTGAAATCGCTCACCCCGATGCTGCTGATGCCCTCCGCCATCCGACTCCTTCGCGGTTTGCCTGCACTTGACCGCCCCCGAGAGTGCCGCGGACGGCTCCCCCATCCTGCCTCATCGCGGGCGTGCCACGGCGTACGGGTGCCGACGGTGTGTCAGTGGGCGTGCGCGGTGAGAAGCCAGGCACCCATCGATTTGCGCCCGTCCGCCTCGTCGCGCATGTCCACGCCCAGCGGGCCGACGTTGGGCATGTTCGCGTGGATGCGGGCCTGCCGGATGTCGTCGATCGTCCAATAGGGCGCGACGGCGTCACGCAGTTCCTGTTCGGTGACCGCGTTGATCGGGGCGTCGGCGGGCATGCCGGCGCGGTCGAAGACCAGCACGATGTAGGACGCCCCCGGCGCGGCCGCCCTGGCGATGGACCGCTGGTAGCCCTCGCGCAGGTCCACCGGCATCGAGTGGAACAGCGTGCAGTCGATGATCGTGCCGAAGCGGTCGTCGTAGCCGGTGAACGAACTGATGTCGGCGACGTCGAACGTCGCGGTCGTCAGACCACGCCGCGCGGCGTCCTCGCGGGCCAGCGAGATGGCGGTCGGCGACTGATCCAGTCCGACGACGGTGAATCCGCGCTCGGCCAGGTACATCGACGTCGCGGCCTCTCCGCACCCGGCGTCCAACACGTCGCCGTGGACGGCGCCGGCGTCGATCAGCGCGCGGATCTCCGGCTGGGGTTCGCCGATGCTCCACGGCGGTCGGCCGCCCCCGCCGCCCATCTCCTCGGCCTCACCGCGGTAGGCGGCGTCGAACATCGCATCACTGGGGTTCGTCATGCCTCCTTGGTATCAATCACCTTGATATACGTCAAGATGGTTGACATGAGCGAGTGCTCGGACGCGCCTCTGGGCCACCTGCTGCACCGGTTGGCCTCCGCGCTGCGCACCGACGTCACGGCCGAGGTACTCGAGCCGCTCGGACTGACCTTCCCGCAGTACATCTGCATGCGCCTGCTGTCGCAGCGCCCCGGGCAGTCCAACGCCGAGCTGGCGCGCGAGGTGACGGTGTCCCCGCAGGCGATGAACATCGTGGTGCGCAGCCTGCAGGAGCGTGCGCTGGTGGCCCGCCCGGACAGCGTCTCCTCCGGCCGTTCGCTGCCGATCGAGCTGACACGGGAGGGCCGCGCGCTGCTGACCCGCACCGACGACGGGATCCGGGCCGCCGAACAGCGGGTGCTGGGCACATTGAGCGAGCGCGACCGCACCGAGTTGCGCCGCATCCTCACAGAACTCGCCTGACGAGCAGCCCCTTCTAGGAGTGGCCGTGGCAGGCCTTGGGCGGTGAGGGCGGCAGGTCCAGCGCGGGGTTGCCGTCGAAGAAGCCGAGCGGTTTGAGATGGAAGCCGGTGTAGGCGCACGGCATGACCGGCCAGTCCTCCGGCCGCACCACGTGGTGGGCGCCCAGCGTGTACCAGAGCACCACGTCGGTGTCCTCCAGCGGCGCATCGTCGGCGACGAACGCGGGCAGCCCCTGCACGTCGGCCGACTGGTACATGTAGTCCCCCGCCGCGAACATCTCGCTGGGGTCGTAGCGCGTGACCCACAGGTTGTGCTGGACGAACCGCGCCCGGTCGTAGATGTGGGAACCCTCCTGCACCATCACCGGCACGATCTCCTTGGGCACCAGCTTGTAGGCGACCGGCGCACCCAGTTCGTTGACCTTGGACGGGTTGGCGACCTTCCAGTACCGGCCGGTCGACCAGTCCCAGTCCCGCGCGCCGTCGGCTTCGGAGGCCACCAGCGTGTCCCGGACGATCCACGCGTTGTGGTGCGGATTGAGTGCCGGATCGGGCTCCGGGATCGAATCCACCTCGTAGACACTGTTGTTCGGGCCGTCGACGCTCATGTCGAGCCGGAAGTTGAAGAAGTGCTGATGGTTGGGTCCGTAGATGCCCGGTGCCACCAGCTTGCCCCAGCGCGGCGATTCACCGTCGAGCACCGCACCGGTGGTCAGCACGCCGGAGAGCTTGACCTCGACCTCGATCGACGCGTCGTTGTAGAAGTACCAGAAGAACCCGTATTCGTAGTTGCCGACGGTGCAGATCATCGAGACGACGAGCCGCCGGGAGCGCCGCACCTCGACTTCACCGGTGCGAAAGTCGGTGTGTTTCCACGAGATCCCGTAGTCCTCCTCGTGCATGCAGATGGCATTGGGGATGGTCACCGCGTTGCCGTTGGAGTCGTTGACCGTGCCGTCGAAGTAGAAGATCTCCCCCAGGCAGTCGCAGCCGAGTGTCAACGGATTGGCCGAGAAGCCCATCCCGACCTCGCCCATGTCGAAGACGTTCTTGTTCCAGTGCGTCGGTGAGGAATCGCCGTAGGGCACCACCATTTCCGACAGCGACGCCCGGTAGAGCACGGGCCGGGTCTCACCGCGGTCGGTGTAGGTGACCTCGTGCAAGGTGACACCCTCGCGCGGGTTGAAACCGATGCGCAGCGACCACTTCTGCCAGGTGACGTTCCAACCGTCGACGGTGAAGCTCGGCCCGTCGGGCTGGGTGATCTCGATCGGCTTGACGTCGTCGCGAAACTGCGTGAACGCCGGCCGGTTGTCGGCGTCGAACATGAACTGCTCGGAGTAGTTGCCCGCCGTCGGGGGCAGTGGCACCACTCCGTGGTCCTCGATGTCGAGCACCTCCATGGCGTCGAGGTCGAACGTGACGATCAGCCCCTCGACCGGACGCGCGTACCCGTGCTCGGACGGTGCGGCCCGCATGAAGGTCAGCGGGCGGCAGATCAGCGCCGAGTTGTCATAGTGGTCGCCGCCGCCGTAATAGCCTGCGGGCCATGGGTCGATCATCGCGAGGCTGAAATCGGTCACCCCGCGCCTCCGCATGGCCTCCTGCCACCGCGGATCCTCGCGGACCTTCTCCTCCACCCCCGTCATGTGCTCGACGAGATACGACGGGAAGCGGCCGGGGACCGGCGTCCACGAGTCGATGACGCGGGCGCCGAGGTCGACGATCGCCTCGTAGATCATCTTGGCCGCGGCGTCGTACATCGTCGCGAACGCCCGTCGCGGCACGTCGGCGGGTGCGGCGAAGGTGAGTGACGCGGTCTTGGCCGGCTCGGCGAGGTAGATCATCACGAATTTCAAGGTGGGAGTGGCATATTCGGAGTCCATCACCACCGCGGCCGCCGTCTCGATCTCGGCACCGGTCAACGGGTCGAGCGGGTAGCGAGCGGTCGCGACCGTGTCGACGCCGGGTGTGCGGGTGTCTTCCATCGTCATCGGGTGGTCCCCTCTGCTTCCTTGCCCTCGGTCAGGTCGAACACGGCGAGGTGGGCCAGCGCGTCTTCCCGGGACACCTTGTGCGCCGAACGCCGCCCGAAGACGTAGACGATCAGGCCCAGGGCGAACATGCCCACGCTGATGCCGCCGACCCAGGTCATCCAGGTGGCCGACGGTACGTCGATCCACGGGGTGACGAAGGAGTAGTAGACACCGCCGACGGTGGCCGCCGTACCCACGATCACGGTGATCCACACCCCTGCCATACCGCCGGGAATGCGCCAGAACTGCTCGTTGGCATAGCGATCCGCGTACTTGCGGCGGGCGATGACCACCGGGATCAGGAAGAAGAATCCCGACAGCAGCCACACCGTGGACAGCCCGCCCTGCAGGTAGATCGTCACGTTGGCCATGCTGCTCTGCGAGTACAACCCGACCAGGATCAGCGAGGAAATGACGCCCTGGATCAGGATGGCGGTCACGGGATTACGGGTGCGCGGGTTGAGATGGGTGAACAACCGCGGCAGATGCCGTTCCAGACCGGAGACGAAGATCAACCGGGAGTACGCCACCTGATAGGTCATCAGCGCGACCACGATGATGAACGCCAGGACGATCGCGCAGATCTCCATCAGGCCGGGGAAACCGGCGGCGTCGAGCATGCCGATCACCCCGGTCACCGGGTCGATCTCGTCGCTGGGCAGCGCCATCATGGTGCCCAGCGTGGTGAGCAGGTAGATGGCCACCAACGCGGCAGACCCCCACAGGATCATCTTCGGCCCGCTCTTGCGCACCGAGAGGAATTCCGCGCCCATGTTGTAGGGCGTCTCCACGCCGAGTAGGTACAGCAGCACGGTGCCGTACAGGAATCCGGCGACACCGAAGTTCGGGATGGTGGCCTCGGCCCAGCTGAACGGCGTGGCCGATCCGTTCTTGACGGCGAACAGCAGTCCGGCGACGAAGATGGTCACCGTCAGCAGCCCGTACACCACGAACACGATGTTCATGATCCGTTGGTTGGCAGCCAGTTTCGCCAAGGCGAGACCGATCACGGTCCACAGGATCACCAGCTGCAGGATGATGCTCGTGGTCAGGCCGAGTTCCGCGTGGAAGGCCAGCAGCAGGAACTGCAGCACCACCGCCGGTGAGGACGCGGCGTTGAGGATCACCGGCACCCAGGACAGGTAACCGCCGACGAATCCCCAGGTTTCGCCCATGGTGCGGGTCGCCCAGATGTAGACCCCGCCCTGACCGGGCCACAGGTTGCCCAGCTCCACGACCGCCATGCCTGCGGGGATGAGGAACGTCAGGATGCCCAGCACCCACATCGGTATCGCCGTCCAGCCGCCGCCGGCCATCACCGATGATCCGGTGACCCAGCAGATGATGAACACGTAGGCCGCGGTCAGGCCGAACGTCGTCATCACCTTGGGCAGGATCTGTTCGGGGACCAGCTCGGTGGTCATCAGTGCGTCACGACCCGTGGTGGCCGCGGGCTCGGTCTGTGTCATTCGAAAACCTCCCAGGTGTGCCACATCAGTTGACGATCTGTCCGTCTCGCATTCGGACGACACGGCTCGCTTCGTCGGCCACCGTGGGGTCATGGGTGCTGGCGACCACGGTCACGCCCATGGTCGAGCACAGCTCGCGCAGCATCCGCACCACCGTCTCGCCGGTGCGGTGGTCGAGATTGGCGGTGGGTTCGTCGGCCAGCACGATGGCGGGGCTGCTGATCAGCGAGCGGGCTATCGCGGTGCGCTGCTGTTCGCCGCCGGACATCTTGGTGGGTTGATGGTCGATGCGGTGCCCGAGGCCGACCAGCTCGAGCAGTTCGACGGCCCGCCGCCGCAGCGCGGCGCGATCGTAGGGCTCGAACATCAGGGGTAGTTCGACGTTTTCGACGGCCGACAGGAACGGGATCAGGTTGTAGCTCTGGAAGATGAAGCCGATCGTGTCGTGCCGCAGCGCGGCGAACTGGCTCTCGGTCAGCACCGCGGTGTTCTTCCCGGCCACCGTGACCGTGCCCTTGGTCGGCCGGTCCAACCCGCCGATGATGTTGAGCAGCGTGGACTTCCCGCTGCCGCTCGGGCCCATCAGGCAGACGAATTCGCCTGCTGTGACGGATAATTCGGCGGCCATCAGCGCCTTGACGACCTCGTCGCCGAGTTTGTGCAGCTTCCACACGTCCGAGACTTCGATCACCGTCATGTCAGCGCCCTTCGGTCAACGAGCGGATGGGTGGGCGGGAGGCCGCCTGCCAGGTCGGGACGACGCTGGTGGCCACGGCGGCCACGATGCTGACAACGACGGCCACCCCGACGCCGAGCAGCAGGCCGGCGGGTGCGACCCCGGTGCCGACCAGACCTGCCGCCGCCAGCACCACCCCGGTGAGCACGGCCAGCAGTGCTCCGGCCACGGCACCCACGAGCGCGGCGACCACGGGCTCGACCAGCAGCGCCGCGACGACGGGCGGGCGGGGCACCCCGTTGGCCCCGAGGACGCCGAGTTCGCGGGTGCGGTGGGCGACGGTGCGAGTGGTCGCGACCGCGACTTCGGCCACGCCGACCAGCAGCACGGTGATCGAGATCAGCACCACCGCGCGGCCGATCTCGTCGGCGTGCCCCAAGGTGGCTGACTGGGCGCGGATTCCGTCGGACATGCCGAAAACGAGCACGACGAGGAACGCGCCGGTGGCGGTGGTCACGGCCGGCAGCACCATCTCCCGGATCCGCCGCCGTGCAGCCAGCCAGCCGTAGCGCAGCCCCTTGCTGATCATCAGTCCCCCAGCAGCTCGACGGGTCGCTGCTGCAGCAGCCTGTGCACCGGTACCAACGCGCCGACGATCGCCATGGCGGGCAGGAACATCGCGGTCATCGCGGCACCCTGCAGCCAGGAGAACATCGTGGCGATACCCGGGATGACCAGGGCCACAGCGATTCCCGCGGCGATGATGCCGATCAGATAGGCGGCCAGGAAGACGATGGCCGACTCGACGAGAAAGAAGTAGAGCACCTCGTCGGCCAACCCGATGCTCGACATGATGCCGAACTCGCGGCGGCGCTCGGTGACCGCGGCCAGGAACGACGACACCGCGATCACGAACCCCAGGACGAGCCCGATGATCGAGATCAAACCGAGGGTGGATCCGGTGACTTTCCCGGAGAACAGCGCCGAGAACTTCTGCTCGAAGGTCAACGGTCCGGATCCGCCGACGGTGTCGTAGATGAGCCCTGCGCCAGCCGGATCGGGCCGAACGGACGGGTCGGGGGTGGACGGCAGCCCGACGGCATTGCTGAGCACCGCGGCGTTGTCCCGACGCTGCCCGAAGTCCCTCGGAGCCGATACCACCCACCATCCCTGTTGTCCCACAACACTTTCAGCTATTCCGGTGGCGACGACCACCGATTGACCTGGGCCGTCGACGACGATGCGCAGGGGCCGGCCGCCGACCGTCACCGACGCACCGTCGGCGACTCCGAGCCGCTGCGCCAGCGCGCCGCCCACCGCGGCCGTGCCGGGGGTGACGTCATCACGACCGCGCAGCGACACCGGTTGCCCGTTGATCTCGGCGACGCCGGACAGCACGTGCGTCGCCGACCATCCCGGTGGCGCGGTGAGGTCGGGCGCCGGACCGTCGGCGATCAGTGCCTCGGCGGCCGGGTCGTAATGCACTCCGGCGGCGGGTACCACCCACAGCGCCCCGTCGGGGAGCACATCGGCGAGCGAATCCTCCCCTGTGACAGCGAAACTGGCCGACACCGTACGCACGACGGTGACACAGGCGATAGCCAGGGCGATGCCCAGCACCGACAGTACGAACCGCTCGGGACGTCTGCGGATGTTGGCCAGCGCGAAGCGGACCAAGCACGCGAGGGTGTTCTGCGAGCCCTCGCTGAGTTGCGGTGATCGCAGGGCCCCAGACGCCTGCGTGTCACCGACCTGACTGGTGTCCACGAGTAGCGATGGTGCGAGCACCAGGTAACACCCGGCGCCACCGGCAATGTCGCCGGTGTTAACTCCCTGCCGGTCCCGTTACGGCGCGGTGTCGGGCGCGGTCGCGATCATCGGCCAGGGCTGTGCCTGCTCGAGTTCGTAGGCCAACGACAGCAGCCGCCCGTCGTGGCCCAGCGGTGCGGCGAACATCATCCCCACCGGAAGCCCCGCGGCCGAGCGCGCCAGCGGAAGCGACACCGCCGGTTCACCGGTCACGTTCTGTAGCGGTGTGAACGCCACCCAGTCGATGAGCCGGTCGATCACCTGGTGGTAATCGGCGGTCGGGTCGAGATGGCCGATCCGCGGAGTGGTGTCGGCGAGCGTCGGGGTCAGCAGCACGTCGTGCGTCCGGTAGAGCGCAGCGGTGATCCGCCGGGTGCGCGCCAGCCGTGCGAGCGCGAGGGGTACTCGCGCGAGATGGCGTGCCGCGTGCTGTTCGAGCCCGAGAGTCAGATTGTCCAGCCGGGTCCGGTCGAAGGTCTCGCCGAAGGTCCGGCGCCCACCGCGCACCAGCGCGAACGCCAGGAACGACCAGTAGAGGAGGAAGTCGTCGATGAACCGGCGCGGAATCGGGTTGTCTATCAAGGTCACCCGGTGACCGAGGTCGGTCAGCAGGGCCGCCGTCTGCAGGGTGAGGTCGCTGATTTCGGGCGCGGAGTCCCGCGAGATCGAACGCGTGCACACCGCGATCCTCAGGCGTTCGGCGCCGGGGGCACGGATGTCACCGATGCGCGGCAGCCTGGGATGGGCGACGATGCTCTCCATTTCGCGGTAGAACGCCGCGGTGTCGCGCACCGACCGGGTGAGCACCCCGTTGTGCACGATGCGCAACGGCATCTGACGCACGTTGCGGTCCAACGGCAACCGGCCGCGTGACGGCTTGAGGCCGACCAGACCGTTGCAGGCAGCCGGGATACGGATCGAGCCGCCCCCGTCGTTGGCGTGCGCGATCGGTACGACACCGGCGGCCACGAAGGCACCGGATCCCGACGACGACGCGCCTGCTGTGAAGTCGGTGTTCCACGGATTGCGGACCGGCCCGAGCCGGGGATGCTCCGCCGAGGCACTGAATCCGAATTCGGACAGCTGGGTCTTGCCCAGCGGGATCAGCCCGGTGGCCAGGTAGGCGCGGGCGAAATCCCCGTCGGCGGTCTCCGGGCGCGCTTCCCAGGCGTCGGCGCCCTCACCGGTCGGCATCCCGGCGACGGCCACGTTGTCCTTGATGAACGACGGCACACCGTCGAAGAAACCGCCGTACGGGCGCGGCAGGCGGGCCCTGGCGCGGGCCCCCTCGAAGGCCGGGTATGCCAGGCCGTTCAGGGCCGGGTTGACGGCCTCGGTGCGAGCGATGGCAGCGTCGACCAGTTCGGCCGCCGACACGGTGCCGGACCGGAGGGCCTCCACGGCGCCCACCGCGTCGAGTGCGCCGAGGGCGTCATCGGTGAACGCATCTTCCATGGCGCGACGGTACCAAAGCGTACCGGCCGCTCGAGGTCACTCGGCGCGGTGCATGACCGCGGCGACCGTCATCGCCAGGATCTTCCAGTCGAGCCACAGCGACCAGTTCTCGATGTAGAAGTTGTCCCACTCGGCCCGGTCGGCGATCGAGGTCTGGCCACGCAGACCGTGCACCTGCGCCCACCCGGTGATGCCGGCCTTCACCCGGTGCCGGTCGCCGTACCGGGCGATCTGGACGTTAAACAGGTCGACGTATTCGGGGCGTTCCGGGCGCGGGCCGACCAGGCTCATGTCGCCTCGGATGACGTTGATCAGCTGCGGGAGTTCGTCCATGGAGGTCGCCCGCATGATCTTGCCGATCGGAGTGCGGCGGTCCTCCCCCTCGACACCCCCGGGTGCGCTGGTGGCGGCGCGGGTGAATGCCGCGTCGGTGCTCGCCGGTGGCCGCATCGAGCGGAACTTGAGGCAGTCGAAGACCTGCCCGTCTCGGCCGATGCGCGGTTGGCCGAAGAAGATCGGGCCCGGTGAGCTGATCCGCACCGCGAGCGTCAGCAGCAGGAACAGCGGTGAAATGAGTAGCAGTCCGAGCGCGGCGATCACGCGGTCGGACACGTGTTTGGCCGTGAATTGCCAGCTGCGGGGGTTGGTGCTGGGCACCGAGATCAGCGGTAGCCCCCCGATGTGGTCGATGCGGGCGTGTACCCCGATGGTGTCGAAGATCCTCGGCACGATCCAGACCGCCAACCCGCGCCGGTGCGCGACCTTCACCGCCGCGGTGATGGCGTCGTCGCGGGTCCGGGAGAACGCGACCACGAGGCACTGCGCCCCGGTCCGGGTGATGACGTCGTCGAGGACGTCGAGCTTGCCCAGATACGGGATGCTTGCTGGTTTGTCCCGGTCGATCCCCATCGACGGGACGTCGTCGTCGATCAGGCCGACGGGCCGCAACCCGTAGTGGGGGGTCACCTCGAGCCGCTCGACCACCTTCGCCGCGATCCGCCCGTTGCCGACGATCAGCGTGGGGGCGATCATCCGGTGTCGCCGGAACAGCCAATTGCGCACGGTGAAGGCGACCAGCCGGCCGAGCGGGATCAGCACCGCCGCGCACACCCACACCGCGACGATCGCCCTGCTGCGCGACCCGGTGATGGTCGGGTTGAGCACGAGCCCGCTGAGCAGCAACATCGCCGCGACGGAGGTGAGCGCCTCGATCTTGGGGAGATCGTCGAGGAAGGTGCGGTTCAGGGCCCGCCGGTACAACCCGCGCGCGGCGAAGAGGGCGACGACAGTCGGCGCGAAGAAACACATCATCTGCGACGACGGCAGATCTTCGTTGAAGAGGTTGGCCACCGTCATGCCGACGGCGACCGCACCTGAGGCCGTCGTGAGATCGATGGCGGCGCCCACCAGCGCACGCCAACGGGTCCGCCAGCCTGCGACAACCGGATCGAGCGCAGGGAGGTCATGCCGCTGGGCAGCGACCTTCAGCGCGCGTGGCGTCTCGACGACGCCGGTCAACGCTGATCACGCATCGACCCGGCGACCCCCATGCGTCCGAGGTTAGCTCGGCGCTACCCAGTCCGTCGAGGATTGATGCTGTGACGACCGGTTATGCCTTACAGCCGCACTCGCCTCATGTTTGCCTTGTACGGCGATCGTGAGATCCGGCAAAGGCGCAGGCCCTAGCGTGACCCAGCCTGAGCGTCACCCGGCCACGGCTGTGACCTGGGCAGAACACGAGCAAATATTGTCGTCATCGAAATTTCCGTTCCTGACCGTGTCAGTACGGCAAAACCGACGGCTCTCGCCAGCGCTGCTCCGTCGCCGCGCTGTTCAGCCCCTCCGGACGAGATCGAGCGCGGCGCGCACGATGCTGTCGGTGTCGATGCCGTGGTGGCGGTACACATCCTCCAGCGACCCGACCTGGCCGAACGTGCTCACGCCCAGCGCCGTCCCGGCGACGCCGTTGATTCCCGTGAGGAACGCCAGCGTGTGCGGATGGCCGTCGAGGACAGTGACCATGGGCGTGGCCCGGTCGGCGGGAAACAGTTGATCCAGAATCCATGACGGGCTCTGCGAAAGCCCCCTGCGGGCCTGCACGGCGTCGAAGAGCAGCCCCGCGCTGGTGACACAGACGACATCGGCCGCGATGCCTTGCTGATCGAGACGCTGTGCGGCGGACAGTGTTTCGGTGATCATGGCACCCATCCCGACCAGGGTGACCATCGGGTCGTCGACCCGGCGCAACACGTAACCCCCGGCGATCACCTGGCGGCGGCGCCGTTCCCGGGCCGCGGGGTCCTCGGGCACCGCGGCCAACGCCTGGTTGACGGGCCGGGTGGACAGCCGGAAGTACGACGAGGTGCCGTCCGGTCGGCCCAGCCGGCCGATCGCCGACAGCAGCGTCCACTCGACGTCGATGGCGAACGCCGGCTCGTACCCGATGCAGCCGGGCTGCTCCAGACCGATGGTGGGCGTCTTGATGGACTGATGCGCTCCGCCTTCGGCGGCCAGCGTGACCCCCGACGGGGTGCCGACCAGGATGGACTGCCCGCCGGCGTAGATGCCGTAGGACCAGGGTTCCAGCGCCCGTTCGACGAACGGGTCGTACATGACGCCGATCGGGAACAGCGGCTGACCCCACCGG
>Ga0247757_10002012_pt1 | contig 11493 bp, 9 predicted proteins | sample UWRJL126311R4_FD_180929 | JGI IMG/M metagenome (GOLD analysis project Ga0247757, IMG submission 180929) | Plant litter microbial communities from Arlington Agricultural Research Station in Wisconsin, United States - UWRJ-L126-311R-4 | ecosystem: Environmental > Terrestrial > Plant litter >...
CAGTTGAGGTTCGAGGGGTGGGTGGGGCCGTAGGGCCAGGGCACGCTGTGGTCGATGTCGCAGCGGTCGGCGGGGACGTCGCAGCCGGGGAAGCGGCAGGACAGGTCGCGCAGCCGGACGAAGGTGGCCAGGCGGGCTGAGGGGCGGTAGTGGGGTTCGGGGTCTGCGCCGGGGATCCACAGCGGCGTGATCTTCGCCCCGCCGCGGATCGCGTCGGCCAGCGCGACGGTGGGCAGCACCTTGTTGCCGGGCAGCACCGCGACACCGGTATCGGTCAGGGGTGGGACGGATTCGTCCGGTGTGGCGGGTGATTCGGCTTCTTCAGAGGTGTTCCCGGTGGCAGCGTCGATCGCGGCCCGGTCGGCGATCACGTGCACGACGATCGTCGATGCCGGTTCTCGGGTGTCGGATCTGGGGCAGTCGGGGGTGCCGCAGCGGCAGGCCAGGGTGAGGTTGCCGTTGATCAAGGCGCCCGCGGCGTCGGAGCGGCGTTCCCCGACGCTGCGGGGGTCGCTGGCGCAGACCCCGGCGATCATCGCCACGATGCGCCGTTCGAGCACGATCCCGTCGGCGGCCATCAGCCGGCCCCACACCGAGGTGGTCTCCGCCTCGTCGTCGTGGGCGCCGACCCGGAAATCGCGGTCGCGGATCGTGTCGGTGGTGCGGCGTACCGCGTCGGGGTCACAGCGTTCGATGACGGCGTTGATCACGCCCGTGAGCTTCACGGCCGACAACGCACCCCACTGCGCCGCCCGCTCGGCCAGGGCGGTGTCGACGAGGGCGAGCAGTCGGGGGTCTTCGACGAGGTGGGTGTGCCAGGTCAGCTCGGCGACGAGCGTGGCGCTGATCCGGCCGGCCACGAACACCGCCGCGACCTGAGGGAGGCGCTCGCGCAGCGCCATCGCGATGCGCATCTGGCCTGAGGCGCGGCGGGTGCCCACAGTGAGTGCGGCGCCGACGTCGACGGTAGTGGCCGCCCACAGGTCGAAGTGCCAGCGGGCACGCTCGTCGTCGTCATCGACCCGGCGCGCGGTGAGCTCGGCGATCGCGGCCAACCGTCGCGCCGCAGCGCGGGCCTCTTCGGCTGCGGCCTGTTCGATCGCATCCACCAGCGCCGCATCGGGGGCGTCGGCGAACAGCGTGTCGAACATACTGTCGATCATGCTCCGCCCCACCGACACCCCGACACCCCGATGTGGCGAACGTGCGCAAAATGCCCGCGACACACCGTGTTTGACGGTACAGACACGCACGCTCACCGAAAGAAAAGCTAGGCGAGCATCTCGGCGATCGGCGTGGCGGCGGCGATCTTGGCGCGCACCTTCATCACCTTGCCGGGGAACCCGGCGCCGACCACCGCGACCAGCGCACCGTCGCGCTCGTAGTAGGCCAGGAACCTACGGCCGTCGTCCTCGACGAGGTGCACGGTGTCAGTGGCCTCCGGCTCACCCAGCGCCTGGATCTTCACGTCGTACTGGTCGCTCCAGAAGTACGGCACCGAGACCGCGGCCGGCGCATCCTTGCCCAGCATCGCGGGCACCAGGGCCCGGGCCTGCTCGGCCACGTTGCTCCAATGTTCCACACGCACTTGGCCTTTCACCTCATCACGCCAGGAGGCCACGTCGCCGATGGCCCACACGTGCGGCGCGCTGGTGCGGCCGGCGCCGTCGCAGACAACCCCGTTGTCCACCGAGATCCCGCTGCCCTGCAACCATTCGGTCGCCGGGTGCGAACCGATCCCCACGACGACGATGTCGGCGTCGAGCCGCTCCCCGTCCGACAGCGTCACGGTCTGCACCCGACCCTGCCCGCCGACCTCGGTCACGCCGGTGCCGCAGCGCACGTCCACTCCCTCGGCGCGGTGCAGGCGAGCCACCAGCTGTCCGATCCGTTCACCGAGAACCGATGCGAGCGGGGCTGGTTGGGGTTCGACCAGTGTCACGTCGACGCCGAGCGCGCGCAGGCTCGCCGCCACCTCGCAACCGATGAACCCGGCACCGATGACGACCGCGCGGCGCGCGTCGGCCGCTTCACCGCGCAGCGCCAGGCTCTCCCCCATGTTGCGCAGGACGTGGATGCCCGCCAGGTCGGGGAACGACCCGATCCGCTTGGGCACCAACCCTGTTGCGATGACGAGCTCGTCGTAGGGCAGCGAGGCGCCGTCGGCCAGCGTCACGGTCCTGGCCTGGACGTCGACGCCGCGGGCACCGTTGCCGAGCAGCAGCGTGATGTCCTTCTCGGCGTAGAACTCGGCCGGCTTCAACGTCACGTCGTCGGCTTCGGCGCGCAGCACCTCCTTCGACAGCGGCGGCCGGTCGTACGGCAGATGGTCCTCGTCGCTGACGATGGTGACCGGCCCGGGGAACTCCGCCCGGCGCAGCTGTTCGGCTGTGCGCGCGGCGGCGAGCCCGCCGCCGACGATCACGACGCCTGAAGTGCTCATCTGGGTTTTCTACCGCATCGCGGTGCGCTGCGGCGCGTCACCCCGACACCCGTCAACTTCAGCGGCCGCGCGCGCGCTCGATGATGTTGGACAGCACCACGATGCTCTCGCTGCGTTCGATGTCCGCGCTCGCGCGGATCCGCTCCAGCGCGGCCTCGAGATGCCGCATGTCGCGGGCCAGAACGTGCAGCATCGCGTCCGCCGTTCCGGTCACCGTGGCGGCACTGACCACCTCGGGGATGTCCTGCCAGGCCGCGCGCAACTCGTCGGGCGCGATCGTCCCGTGACAGAACACCTGCACGTACGCCTCGGTGGTCCAGCCCAGGGCATTGCGGTCGATCACCGTCGTGAAGTTGCGGATGACGCCGCTGTCGAGCATCCGGTCGACGCGCCGCTTCACCGCGGGCGCCGAGAGATTGACCCGCTGGCCGATCTCGGCGAAGGTGGCGCGGGCGTTCTCGGCGAGTTCGGCGAGGATCAGCTCGTCGGTATCGTCCAGCCGGTCCACAGCAGCCTCCCATCGGCGCAACAAATCGCATTCGGTACGAGTCTGGCACAACAAAGTACACATAGACACGCAACAACCGGCGATTGATTGCGTGAGGGATCAGAAATATCGTTGAATCATGACGATCGACATCGCCGAAGCCCCCATCCCCGACGCCACCGGCGAACGCACCGCACGGCCCCGCCGCTTCGTGATGGCGAGCCCGGCCCACTTCGCCGTCGAGTACGTGATCAATCCGTGGATGGACACCTCGACGCCCGTCGACGTGCAGCGCGCCGTCGCCCAGTGGGATGCCTTGCGCCAGACCTACATCGACCTCGGACACACCGTCGAACTGGTCGACCCCGTCGCCGGCCTGCCCGACATGGTGTACGCCGCCAATGGCGGGATGCTGGTGAACGGCCGGGCCGTGGTCGCGCGCTTCGCCCACGCCGAGCGCGCCGGTGAGGCCGTCGCCCACGGCGCCTGGATGATGGCCAACGGATTCGATGCCGTCGAGACCCGGCACGTCAACGAAGGTCAGGGCGACCTGCTGCTCGCCGGTTCGACGATCCTGGCCGGTTACGGGTTCCGCACCGACCTGCGCGCCCACCGCGAGATCGCCGAGCACCTCGAGATGCCGCTTGTCAGCCTCGAATTGGTCGACCCGCGGTTCTACCACCTCGACACCGCGCTGGTCGTGCTCGACGAGAGCACGGTCGCCTACTACCCACCGGCCTTCGCCGACCACTCGCTGGCCACCCTGCGGGAGATGTTCCCCGACGCCATCGAGGTCGCCAGCGCCGACGCCTACGTCCTCGGCCTCAACGCCGTCTCCGACGGCCTCAACGTGGTCCTGCCCGCCGCTGCGACCGGCTTCGCCCAGCAGCTGGCCGACCGGGGTTTCCGGCCGGTCGGGATCGACCTGTCCGAGCTGCTCAAGGGCGGCGGCTCGGTGAAATGCTGCACCCTGGAGATCCATTCATGACCGCCACGCACGCCACCACCCGCACCGACGACGCGATCGCGCTCGACAGCCGCCGCGTCGCCCACAACTACTCGCCGCTGCCCGTCGTCGCCGCGAGCGCCGAGGGCGCGTGGATCACCGACGTCGAGGGCAGGCGCTACCTCGACTGCCTGGCGGCCTACTCGGCCGTCAACTTCGGCCACCGCCATCCCGAGATCATCGCCACCGCACACGCTCAACTCGACCAGGTGACCCTGGTGAGCCGGGCGTTCCACAGCGACCGGCTGGCGCCGTTCTGCGCCGCGCTGGCCGACCTGTGCGGCAAGGACATGGTGCTGCCGATGAACAGCGGCGCCGAGGCCGTGGAGAGCGGCATCAAGGTCGCCCGCAAGTGGGGCGTCGACGTGAAGGGCGTTCTCGCAGGCGAATCCAACATCGTCGTGGCGCGCAACAACTTCCACGGACGTACCACGACCATCATCAGCTTCTCCGACGACGAGACCGCTCGGCGGGGTTTTGGCCCCTACACGCCGGGCTTTCGCTCCGTCCCGTTCGGTGACAGCGCCGCACTGGCCGCCGCGATCGACGAGCACACCGTCGCGGTGCTGCTCGAACCCATCCAGGGTGAAGCCGGCATCATCGTGCCGCCCGACGACTACCTGCCGAATGTGCGGGCACTGTGCACCGAGCACAACGTGCTGATGATCGCCGACGAGATCCAGTCCGGTCTGGCCCGCACGGGAAGAACGTTCGCCTGCGACCACTTCGGCGTCGTGCCCGACATGTACCTGCTGGGCAAGGCGCTCGGCGGCGGCGTCGTGCCGCTGTCTGCGGTGGTCGCCGACCGCGATGTGCTCGGTGTGCTGCATCCGGGTGAGCACGGCTCGACCTTCGGCGGCAACCCGCTGGCGGCCGCGGTCGGCGCGACCGTCGTCGAGATCCTGGCCCGCGGCGAATTCCAGCGCCGCGCAACCGAATTGGGCGCGCAGCTGCACGCCCGGCTGCGGTCGCTGATCGGACACGGTGTGCTCGAGGTACGCGGCAAGGGCATGTGGGCCGGGGTCGACATCGACCCCGTACACGGCACCGGCAAGCAGATCAGCCTTCAGCTGGCCGAGCGGGGCGTGCTGGTCAAGGACACCCACGGATCCACGCTGCGCTTCGCGCCGCCCCTGGTGATCACTCCCGACGAGATCGATTGGGCGGTCGACCAGTTGGCGCAGGTGCTGGCCGGCTAGTACTTGGCGGTGCCGCGGTCGACGGCGAGCTGCGTACCCGAGATCGTCGCCGACCCGTCACCGGCCAGCCATGCCACCACATCCGACACCTCTTCGGGAGTCATGAACTCCTTGAGGCCCTTCTTGCCGTCGTGGTTCACCGGCTGGTAGGGCATCGGTGAAAAGCTGTGCAGGAAGGCCGGATACTTCCCGAAGATCTCCATCATCGCCTCCGGCTGCACCATCGGAGTGTCGATGGAGTACGGGTGGATCGAGTTGACCCGGATGCCGAACTCGCCCGCCTCGATCGCCAGCGCGTTGGTCAACGCCACCAGCCCGTGCTTGGACGCGGCGTAGTGTGCGTTGCCCGGCGTGGCCTTGGTGCCCGCCGACGAACTGACGATGATGATCGATCCGCCGTTGCCCGCCTCGATCATGGCGGGCACGGCCGCCCTTATCGTCCGCCAGGTGCCGTTGAGGTTGACGTCGATGACGGTGTCCCACTGTTCGGCCGACATCTCCCAGATCCGGCCCCAGCTGAGGATGCCGGCATTGGCCACCACGATGTCGAGGCGGCCGAACTGCTCCATGGCGTCGGTCACCAGCTGCTGCTGCGCGCCGAGATCCCGGATGTCGACTTCCCGGGTCAGCACCTTGCGCCCCGCCTGCTCCACCAGCCGGGCCGTCTCGGCCAGGTCTTCCGGCGTGGGCATCGGATAGGTCACGGTGTCCGACACCGGTTTGCACACGTCGATCGCGATGATGTCGGCGCCGTCGCCGGCCAACCGGACGGCGTGCGCGCGGCCCTGGCCACGTGCCGCCCCGGTGATCAAGGCGACGCGGCCTTCCAGAGGTGCCTGAGGGGTCATCGAGCCAGGCTAACAGCAGAACTAGAACGCGTTCTAGCTATCTACAGGTCGGCGATGATCTGCTGACGTTTCGCGGCGTATTCGGCGTCGGTGATCGCACCCGTCGCCCGCAACGTCTCCAGTTCCTGCAGGCGCTGAGCGGTCGACGGCTCGGGGGTGACGACCGCCGTCGGGGCGGCCGTCGGCACCGGCGGCGGTGGGGCCTGCGCCAGGGCGGCGCGCCGCACGATGGCCTGCACCTGTTGGCGCGCAGCGGGATTCGACCGCAGGTCGATCATGCTGTCCATGCCGATCCCGTTGGCCTTGAGTACCTGCAGGATCTCCATCAGCGGCTCGGTCTGGCCCGTGAGGTCGTAGGTGCGGTTGTCCTCACCGACCGAGAACGTCGCCGGCATCATTCCGCTGACCAGCGCACTGCGCTCCCAGTCGATCTGGTACTGGTTCGTCGCCGGGTCCACCAGGGCCACCAGCTTGCGGCTGGTGATCATCGGCAACCGGCTCACCGAGGCGACGACGGTGTCCTGGGTCGAGAACGGCGTCAGGCCAGGCCCGGACACCTGCAGGTCGAGCTTCACCAGCGGTTGATCGTTGATCCGGGTGTGGGTCTCGCCGATTCCGACCACCTGCGCCAGCGCCAGCACGCCGGTGGCTTCCAGCGCTCGCTTCTTGGCGGCCGAGTTGGCGCCCGCGGCCGTCATCCCGAGTGCGATCAACACGTCGACCACGGTGATGACCAAGCCCCACCAGAACAGCCATCGCAGCATCGGGTCGGAGCCCGTCGCGAAGTAGATGACCAGGAAGATCGGCCCGACGATCCCGCACAGGAAGACGAACAGCTGGATCCGGACGTAGCGCCAGAAGGTCGACACGGGTCAGATTATGACCCCCGAGCTCAGGATCCCGGGGCGGGCTGCACCGAATTCGCGTCAGGAACCGGCGCCGGAGCGGGAGCCGGATGCTGCTGCATCAGCCGGAACAGCGGCGCGATCCACGCCTCGGCCGCCGCAGGCGTCCTGGCGTAGCTGGTGTGCACCGCGACTGCCGCCGGGTTCATGTCGTCCTCGGCGTCGGGGTTGTAATCGCAGACCGCGTCGCCGAGGTCGCAGACGCTGATGGTGCGGGCGCCCATCGCCGGGGTGATCGGAGGAGGCGTGTGGGCCAGGATCGGCCAGTCCTGCGTGACGCCCTTGCCTGCGCCCGGCACCGTGGTGACCGAACCGAGGTTCAGCGTCGGATCGGTCGGCAACCGGTCCCCGTCGGCGATCAGGAGGGCGGCGGCGAGGTTCGGGCTGGCCTCCAGCGGGGCCAGGTTGCGGTGCACCACCATCGCGCCCTGCGAGTAGCCCGCCAGTACCACCTGCGACGTCGGGCACTGCGCGACGAACGCGTTGTACTGCCCGGCCAGGGCTGCCGCGCCGGTGTCGACGCTGCCCATGAAGCCCAGCCATCCCATCGCGCCGCCGTCGGCAGGGACGGGCACGGCGGGATAGTTGACTGCCTCGGCGGTGATGGTGCGGCCGCTGTTCTGCACCAGCTGCGCGAAGTCCTGGTAGGACGTGTTCACCACACGGCCCATGCCGTCGTCGGCGACGATGTCGGCGGGGGTGCGCTCACCGGAACCGGCGGCACCGATCCAGTGCACGTCGGGGCACGCGGGCTGCGCGGACGCCGAACCGGCGGACAGGCTGATCATCGCGGCACCGCCGACGAGAGCGGCGGCGGCTGCGGCGAAAACGGAACGTGCACTCAACGTAGAACCCCTAGACCCAGGTAGAACTCAAGACGAACTCAAGCAGAGGCGGCGGACCCCTCGACCGCCGCCGTACAGTACATCGTTGTCGGCGGACACGCCGTTACACCAGAATGGCAGCCGATACCCAGAAACGACAAAAGTGGCGCCCACCCTTTCGGGTGAGCGCCACTTTCGTTGGCGTGAGCCTACTTGTGGATCACGTAGGCGAGCCTACTTGTGGATCTTGGTCACGCGGCCGGCGCCGACGGTGCGGCCACCCTCGCGGATCGCGAAGCGCAGACCCTCGTCCATGGCGACGGGCTGGATCAGCTTGACGGAGATGTCGGTGTTGTCACCGGGCATCACCATCTCGGTGCCCTCGGGGAGGGTCACCACGCCGGTCACGTCCGTGGTCCGGAAGTAGAACTGCGGGCGGTAGTTGTTGAAGAACGGCGTGTGGCGGCCACCCTCGTCCTTGGACAGGATGTAGACCTGGCCGTCGAACTCGGTGTGCGGCGTGGTGGTGCCGGGCTTCACGACGACCTGGCCGCGCTCGACGTCCTCACGCTTGATGCCACGGACCAGCAGGCCGACGTTGTCGCCCGCCATGCCCTGGTCGAGCAGCTTGCGGAACATCTCGACACCGGTGACGGTGGTCTTGGTGACAGTCGGGCGGATGCCGACGATCTCGACTTCCTCGTTCACGTTGATCACGCCGCGCTCGACACGACCGGTGACCACGGTGCCGCGGCCGGTGATCGTGAAGACGTCCTCGACGGGCATCAGGAACGGCTTGTCGGTCTCGCGCACCGGATCCGGGATCGACTCGTCGACCGCGTCCATGAGCTCCTCGACGGACTTGACCCACTTCTCGTCGCCCTCGAGCGCCTTGAGCGCCGAGACGCGCACGACCGGGGCGTCCTCGTCGAAGTCCTGGGCGGCCAGCAGTTCGCGGACCTCCATCTCGACGAGCTCGATGAGCTCCTCGTCGTCCACCGCGTCGGCCTTGTTCAGGGCGACCAGGATGTAGGGCACACCGACCTGGCGGGCCAGCAGAACGTGCTCACGGGTCTGCGGCATGGGGCCGTCAGTCGCGGCGACCACCAGGATCGCGCCGTCCATCTGGGCGGCACCGGTGATCATGTTCTTGATGTAGTCAGCGTGACCGGGGGCGTCGACGTGCGCGTAGTGACGCTTCTCGGTCTGGTACTCCACGTGGGAGATGTTGATCGTGATACCGCGCTGACGCTCCTCAGGCGCATTGTCGATCTGGTCGAATGCGCGCGACTCGTTCAACGCCGGGTACTTGTCGTGCAGAACCTTTGTGATTGCTGCAGTGAGAGTGGTCTTGCCGTGGTCAACGTGACCGATGGTCCCGATGTTGACGTGCGGCTTCGTCCGCTCGAACTTCGCCTTCGCCACTTCTGTGTCCTCCTGGACTGTGTTGGTGCTTGTTGTTAAGCAGGGTTGATCTTTGCAGTTGCGGTTCTTCGCGAACCGACCGGGCTACTGTCCGGTCGCCTTCGCGATGATCTCCTTCGACACGTTCGCCGGAACCTCGGCGTACGAGTCGAACACCATGGAGTAGTTCGCCCGGCCCTGGGTCTTCGACCGGAGGTCGCCGACGTAGCCGAACATCTCCGACAGCGGGACCTGCGCCTTGACGACGCGCGCACCGCTGCGCTCCTCCATGGCCTGGATCTGACCACGGCGGGAGTTCAGGTCGCCGATCACGTCACCCATGTAGTCCTCGGGTGTCGTGACCTCGACGGCCATGATGGGCTCGAGGATGACGGGCTGCGCGGCTTGGGCAGCCTTCTTCAGCACCTGCGAGCCGGCCACCTTGAACGCCATTTCCGACGAGTCGACCTCGTGGAACGCGCCGTCGAGCAGGGTGACCTTGATGTTCACCAGCGGGTAGCCGGCCAGCACGCCGTACTGCATGGCGTCCTGAGCACCGGCGTCCACCGACGGGATGTACTCGCGAGGGATGCGGCCACCGGTGACCTTGTTCTCGAACTCGTAGGTCGCACCGTCTTCGCCGCTGAACGGCTCGAGGTCGATGAGCACCTTCGCGAACTGGCCGGAGCCACCCGTCTGCTTCTTGTGGGTGAACTCGACCTTCTCCACCTTGCGGCGGATGGTCTCGCGGTAGGCCACCTGGGGCTTGCCGACGTTGGCCTCGACCTTGAACTCGCGACGCATGCGGTCGACGAGGATGTCGAGGTGGAGCTCGCCCATGCCGCCGATGACGGTCTGGCCGGTCTCCTGGTCCAGGTGCACCTTGAAGGTGGGGTCCTCTTCGGCGAGCTTCTGGATCGCGGTGCCCAGCTTCTCCTGGTCACTCTTGGTCTTGGGCTCGATGGCCACCTCGATGACCGGGTCCGGGAACGTCATCGACTCCAGCACGATCTGCTGGTTCGGATCGCTCAGGGTGTCACCGGTGGTGGTGTCCTTCAGGCCGATCACGGCGTAGATGTGGCCGGCCGAGGCCGTGTCCACCGGGTTCTCCTTGTTGGAGTGCATCTGGAACAGCTTGCCCAGACGCTCCTTCTTGCCCTTGGTCGCGTTGACGACCTGCGAGCCGGAGTCGACCTTGCCGGAGTACACCCGGACGTAGGTCAGCTTGCCGAAGAACGGGTGCGTGGCGACCTTGAACGCCAGGCCCGAGAACGGCTCGTCGACCGACGGGTTGCGGGTGATCAGCTCGTCTTCCTTGTTCGGCACGTGGCCCTCGGCGGGCGGCACGTCCAGCGGAGACGGCAGGTAGTCGATGACCGCGTCGAGCATGGGCTGCACGCCCTTGTTCTTGAACGCGCTGCCGCACAGCACCAGGTACGCCTCGGAGTTGATCGTCAGCTTGCGCAGGGCAGCCTTGATCTCCTCGACCGTGAGCTCTTCGCCACCGAAGTACTTCTCCATCAGCGCGTCGTCGGTCTCGGCGACGGCCTCGAGCAGCTTGGTGCGGTACTCGTCTGCCTTCTCCTGCAGATCGGCCGGGATCTCCACGGTGTCGTACTTCTCGCCGAGCTTGGTTTCGGCGCTCCACACCTTGGCGTTCATCTCGACCAGGTCGACGACACCGGAGAAGTCACCCTCCGAGCCGATCGGCAGCTGGATCGGGATGACGTTGGCGCCGAGGCGCTCCTCCATCGTGCGCACCGAGAAGTAGAAGTCGGCGCCCAGCTTGTCCATCTTGTTGACGAAGCAGATGCGCGGCACGTCGTACTTGTCGGCCTGGCGCCAGACCTGCTCGGACTGCGGCTCGACACCTTCTTTACCGTCGAACACCGCGACCGCGCCGTCGAGGACGCGCAGCGACCGCTCCACCTCGACGGTGAAGTCGACGTGCCCGGGGGTGTCGATGATGTTGATCTGGTTGCCGTTCCAGAAGCAGGTGGTGGCAGCCGAGGTGATCGTGATCCCTCGCTCCTGCTCCTGCTCCATCCAGTCCATCGTGGCGGCGCCGTCGTGTACTTCACCGATCTTGTAGCTGATACCGGTGTAGTAGAGGATGCGCTCGGTCGTCGTCGTCTTGCCGGCATCGATGTGCGCCATGATGCCGATGTTGCGGACCTTCGTGAGGTCGGTCAGCACGTCCTGTGCCACGGCTAAGTTCCCACTCTTTCGCTTGCTTGATTGCTGTCGTTCTCGCGCCCGCCCGCAGCTCCGCCGGCGGGCGTCACATCACCAGCGGTAGTGCGCGAAGGCGCGGTTGGCCTCTGCCATCTTGTGGGTGTCCTCGCGGCGCTTGACCGCGGCACCCAGGCCGTTGCTG
>Ga0247757_10002013_pt1 | contig 11484 bp, 8 predicted proteins | sample UWRJL126311R4_FD_180929 | JGI IMG/M metagenome (GOLD analysis project Ga0247757, IMG submission 180929) | Plant litter microbial communities from Arlington Agricultural Research Station in Wisconsin, United States - UWRJ-L126-311R-4 | ecosystem: Environmental > Terrestrial > Plant litter >...
GGATGCGGCCAGGGGGCAGCTCACCGACGCCGTCCTCGCGTCGTTGAACTCCGTGCTCGCCGAACCCATTCAAGACGTGTTGATGACGGATGCGCACGGTGCGCCGTGCGTCGAGACCAAGACCACAGCGGATCTGGAGGCCACGCTCAACATGACGGCGGGCAACATCTTCCACGGGGCGCTGAGTTGGCCGTTCACCGAAGACGACGAACCGCTCGACACACCTGCCCGACGCTGGGGCGTGGCCACCGATCATGACCGAATCTTGTTGTGCGGCTCGGGGTCTCGACGCGGCGGTGCCGTCTCGGGCATCGGTGGACACAACGCGGCCATGGCGGTGCTCGCGGTCAGGTCATCTGCCTGCTCATCATGACGTGGCCCGCGTAACCGTGGGACTCCGCGAGCTCGCGGTAGCGATCGACGAAGCGCCGGTAGCCGTCCTCGTCCCCGCGGGCCCTGGCCAGCAACGCGTATAGGCGCGCCACGATGGCCTCGACCACGACGAGCCCGGCCAGCGGTGCTGCCACCAGTCGCTCGGTTGCCGCTTCGGCCTCGTCGAGGCGGCCGCACGACAGCAGCGTTTCGACCAGCACCCGGGTCGCGGTCGCGGCATACGTGAACTGGCCAAGGTCGAACATGTCGTCCACGGCCGCACGCATCGGCGGGACCGCGCCGTCGACGTCGCCGTCCCTGGCCTTCTCGCGCGCATCGAGGAAGTCGAGTACGGGCAGCTGACTCTTGAAGAACTGACCGCGGCCACACATTTCGCGGATTTCGGCAAGCAGCATGCGGCCACGATCGCGGTCGCCTCGTTCCAGCAGGATGCCGCCGAGGGTGTACTTGGCCATGCCGACCGCACTGTGGTCGCCCGACTGGCCGGCGATGCGCAACGCCTCCTCGACGTCGGCGACCATCTCGTCGTCGGCAACCAGCACCCCGTGCAATACGGCCGTGCCGGACCTGTACACCACGCACTTGCCGAACGTGACCTCGTCGACGCGCCGCGCCATCCCGAGCGCCTCGTCGAAGTCCTCCCGCCAGCCGCGGATGCCGAGCCAATACCGGGCGATGCCGCGGAACACCAGGGCCAGGGCCAGCGGCGAGCCGAACACGAAGTCGCCCTTGACCGGATCACCGTCGGCGAGGTCGATCGCCAGCTGCGACGACCGCAGGATCTCCGCGATCTCACCCGTCTGCTGCTTGATGGTGGTCAACGGCGCGAACGCGAGACCGACCGTCAGGACCGGGTCGTCGATCGCCTCGAGGAGCGCCATCTGCTCGGTGCCAAGCGCCGAGGCCTCCCGCACCCGCGCGTGCGCCATGTGGTCGGTCATCTGCCCGAACATCGCTATCGCCAGCGACCGCTTGTCGCCTGCCTGATTGCACAGCTCGCGCAGCTCCTCGAATCCCGAGTCGGAGATGCTCGCGGCGGTGCGGTATGCCGTCGCGCACAGCAGGGTGCCCGCCGCGATCAGCTTCGACAGTCGCGTCGGGTCGTCGACCGGCAGCTCGTGGGCCACCTGCCTGGCCTTGGCCCAGCCCATCCTTGCCGCCGTGATGTCGCGATTCCTCGCCCATGCACCGGCCAACATGTGCCACCCGTACGCGCCTGCCAGATCGCCTGCCGCCTCGAGGTGTTCGGCGATGAGCGCGGCGTCCTGCTCGACCTGATCGGGATCGCGCTCCCGGATCGCCGCCGCCAACCGTCGGTGCAGATCGGCGCGATCGGCCTTGAGCTGCGACTCGTAGGCGACCGTGCGGATCAGGGGCTGGCGGAACACGTACTCCTCCGGCGAGGAGAACTTCACCTGGTCGACCAGATCGGCGTCGACCAGCACGTCGAAGGCCGGATCGACACCGATCGCCGCCAGCAGATCCTTCCCGAAGCGGGAGCCGGCGACGGCGGCCGCGTTCAGCGTGCGCTTGGCATCCCTGCCGAGTCGATCGATGCGCGCCGCGATCGCGGCGTGAAGCGTCGGCGGCACGCTCACCCCGTTCACCGTGGTGTTGAACGTGTACCGGCCGCGCTCACCGTGCAGCACGCCCCGCTCCGCGAGGTCACGCACGATCTCCTTGGCAAAGAAGGGATTGCCGACCGCGCGGTCGGCAATGGTCTCGGAAAGTCCGGCCACGGTGTGGTCGGACCCGAGTTGTTCGGCGATCAGCGTCTCCGCCTCCGAACGACTCAGCGCGGCGAGGTTGATCGTTTGACCATCGGGCAGTCGGGACAGCACACCCCGGTAGTCCGACCGGTAGGTGATGAGCACCATCGACAGGGTTCTGCGCGCCACCGCGAGGAAGTCGGCGAGCATCGACTCGCTGACCTCGTCGACCCACTGCACGTCCTCGATCACGTACACCGCAGGCGTCCTGCGGTTCATCCATGCCGCATTGATGACCGCCGTCAGCCTCCTGCGCCTGGCATCGGGATCCAACCGCGGCACCTCGACCTGCGGCTCGTTGACGCCGAGCAGATCACCGACGAGCAGCAGGTCCTCGGGTCCGGCATCGGGCAGCTGCGACTCCAGCTGAGCCACCGCGGCGGCCGGGTCGCCGTCACCGACCTTCATCGCAGCGCGGAGCAGTTCGGCGACGACGTGGAACGGCAACTCGCGGGCATGCGATTCGCAGGCCGCGCCGAACACCTCGACACCGCGCGTCGCGGCGATCGCGGCGACCTCGCGGACCAGTCGGCTCTTGCCGATCCCGGCAGGGCCACACATCGCGACGATCGCACCGCCGTTGCCTTCGACGACCCTGTCGAAGATCGCCCCGAGTGCGGCCAGCTCCCACGTGCGTCCCACCAGGGCGGAGTCGGTGCGCCCGGAGAGCGCATGGTGGGGTTTGACCTGGAGCAGCAGCCGGGCGGGGACGGGCTCGCGCCTGCCCTTGATGAACAGGAGTTCGGGTTCGCTCAGCTCGACGACGCCCTCGACGAGTCGCGCCGTCGACTCCGAGATCATCACCCCGCCCGGCGGCGCGACCGATTCCATCCGCTGGGCGATGCCCACCTGCTCGCCGATCGCCGTGTAGGACGGCGGGCTCGAGCCGAATTCGCCAGTGACGACCTGCCCGGAGTTCAGTCCGACGCGGACGACCATCTCGACGCCCTCGCGCTCGAACTCGGCGGCCAGGCGCTGCACCTCCCGCTGAAGGGCGAGGGCGGCGAGGCAGCCGCGGACCGCGTGATCTTCGAGGGCGACCGGAGCCCCGAACAGTGCCATGACGCCGTCGCCGGTGAACTTGTCGACGGTGCCGCCGTAGCGCCGGACGGCGCGAGCCGAGGCGGCGAACAGCCGAGTCATGATGTCGCGCAACCGCTCTGGGCCGAGCGCGGCGGCAATGTCCATCGAGTGCACGACGTCGGCGAACAGGACGGTGACTTGCTTGTACTCGGCGAGCGGGTCCGTGCTGGCCACCGGTGACCCGCAGGCGTCGCAGAATCGGGCACCGTCGCGCAGTGCGGCACCGCATCTCGTGCACGTTGGCGCCACCGTGATCCGCCCCTTCGCGGGTGACCCCGAATCACCCGGAACGTCAAATATAGGTAATCGTCACCCTACGGGCACGCCAATTGATTTCGCTCAGTTCGTGGTCAGCTTTGCCAGAACTGCGGCCAGGCCGCGCAGTTCCGACTCATCCAGGTTGGTGAACGAGCGAGGCGCGGGGTCGTCGACGTCGTCGATGCTCGCCATAACGCGGCGACCCTCCTCGGTCAGCGAGATGACCTTGCACCGCCGATTGGTCGGGTTGGTCTCGCGGACGACGAGTCCGCGACCCTCCAGATCGTTCACGGCGACGCTGGTCGCCGGCGCGTCCATCGTGGCCGCCTCGGCTATTTCCTTCGCCGTCATCGGTCTTCTGGCCAGCCTGCGCAGCACGCGCACCCTACTGAACGGCAGTCCGGTGGCCTCGATGACGTCGCGCTTCCAGGCGTCACGGTTGTCGAACACCACCGCGGCCATGGCGCGCCAGACTTCGTCGGCGGTCGCGTCATCCGGCATGCGCACCTACCTTCGGCGCCGCACCGCCCGCGATCAGCGGCGCGAGTCGTTCGGCGGACGTGATCGCCCGCCCCGAGGTCGAGAATAATCCGAGCGCCGTGACGACAACGCCTGCCCCGACGAAGACGAACCACAGGGGGCGGGACGCCGCGGCGAAGTCGACTCCCGACGGGTTCAGGGCCTGCCCTGCGACCGAACCGCACAGCGCCACACCGATGCTCACACCGACCTGGCGGCTGGTCGACGTCACTGCCGAGGCGGCGCCCGCCCGGTCCAGCGGCATTCCACTGACGGCGGCGTTCGTGATGGGGGCGTTCACCATCGAGAAGCCGATGCCGTAGACCGCGAAGATCACGAGCAGCGCCCACACCGGGGTGGTCGCGGTGAGGAACGTCAGCAGCACCGAGGCGAGGGTGATCAGCATCCCGGAGGCGAGCAGTGACGGCCTGGCGCCGAACCTGCCGACCAGCCGGCCGGAGATGGGCGAGAACACCAGCGCGCCGATGGCGATGGGCAGGAAGATCAGGCCGGTGTGCATCGCGGAGTAGCCGCGTTCGCCCTGCAGGTAGATCGACATCATGAACAGGAACGCGCCCCACGCGGAGAACGCGCACACCGCGGTCACCGTCGACGACGAGAACGGGATACTGCGGAAGAAGCGCAGGTCGATGAAGGGATCGTGCCGTCGTGATTCGTAGCGGAGGAACGCCACGAAGGCGACCGCGGCGACGGCGGCGGCGATGGTGACGCGCGGGTGGGACCAGCCCAGCGCAGGCCCTTCGATCAGGGCGTACACGGTTCCGAACAGGAACACGACGGCCAGCCCCTGTCCGACGGGATCGACGTTTCGCATGGTGGCCGACTTGGTCTCCGGCACGAAGATCGCGGTCAGGACGATGGCGACTGCACAGATCGGGAGGTTGATCCAGAACACCGCACGCCAGCCGACCAACTCGATCAGCAGGCCGCCGACCACGGGGCCGAACGCCATCGAGATGCCGACCACCGCGCCCCAGAGGCCCAGCGCGCGGGCGCGCTCGACGCGGCCGGTAAAGATCTGCGAAATAATGGACAGCGCAACGGGATTCATCATCGATCCCCCGATGGCCTGCAGCAGGCGAGCGATGATCAGCATCTCGATGTTGGGCGCCAGGCTGCACAGCAGCGAGCCGACCGCGAACACCGCGAGCCCGGTCTGGAACACGCGTCGACGGCCGAAGCGGTCCCCCATCGCGCCAGAGAGCATCAGCAGGGAAGCCAGCACCAGCGTGTAGACGTCGATGACCCACTGCAGGTTGGAGGCCGACGCGTGGAGGTCGGTCCGGATCGCGGGGATGGCGACGTTCACGATCGTCGCGTCCATCGAGACGATCAGCAGACTCAGGCAGCAGGACCCCAGGATGATGGCCTTGCGCCGCGCAGTAAGCGCATCGACGGAGCTGGGCCGCAATCCACCAGCATCATCAGTTGTATTCACACAACTATTGTGAAACTACAACTATTAGTTTTGCAAACCAGTGTGGCCGATCGAACACTCACCGCGGGGAGGACGGGGAGCTAGCGACCGCCGAGCTCGGAGTAGTCCCGCTCCGTGTACCCGGTGTACACCTGACGTGGCCTGCCGATCCGGCTCGGCTCGCCGTGCATCTCACGCCAGTGCGCAATCCAGCCCGGCAGCCGCCCAAGCGCGAACAACACCGTGAACATGCGGGTCGGGAAGCCCATCGCGCGGTAGATCACACCGGTATAGAAGTCGACGTTCGGGTACAGCTTGCGCTCGACGAAGAAGTCATCGGTGAGCGCGACCTCCTCGAGCTGCTTGGCGATGTCGAGCAGCTCGTCCTGGACCCCGAGCTTGCCGAGGATCTTGTCGGCCTGCTCCTTGACGATCCGCGCCCGCGGGTCGTAGTTCTTGTACACGCGGTGACCGAAGCCCATCAGCTTCACGCCCTCTTCGCGGTTCTTCACCTTCTTGACGAAGGTCTCCACGTCGTCGTCCCCGGAGCGGATCCTCTCCAGCATCTCGAGCACCGCCTGGTTGGCGCCGCCGTGCAGCGGGCCCCACAGCGCGTTGATGCCACCGGAGATCGACGTGAACAGATTGGCCTGCGACGAGCCGACCAGGCGCACCGTCGAGGTGGAACAGTTCTGCTCGTGGTCGGCGTGCAGGATCAGCAGCAGGTCCAGCGCCCGCACGATCTCCGGATCGACCTCGTACGGCTCGGCGGGCAGCCCGAACGTCATCCGCAGGAAGTTCTCCACCAGCGTCATCGAGTTGTCCGGGTACAGGAACGGCTGACCGACCGACTTCTTGTAGGCGTAGGCGGCGATGGTCGGCAGCTTGGCCAGCAACCTGATCGTCGATAGCTCGACCTGCTCCTTGTCCAGCGGGTCCAGCGAATCCTGGTAATAGGCCGACAGGGCGTTCACCGCGCTGGACAGCACCGGCATCGGGTGCGCGTTGCGGGGGAAGCCGTCGAAGAAGCGCTTGAGGTCCTCGTGCAGCAGGGTGTGCCGCTGGATCTGATCGGTGAAGGTCGCCAGCTGGTCGGCCGTCGGCAACTCCCCGTAGATCAGCAGGTAGCTGACCTCGATGAACGTCGACTTCTCGGCCAGCTGCTCGATCGGGTACCCGCGGTACCGCAGGATGCCAGCGTCACCGTCGATGTAGCAGATCGCACTCCTGGTGGACGAGGTGTTGACGAACCCGCCGTCGAACGTGGTGTAGCCGCTCTTGGCCAGCAGCGAACCCAGGGCGATGGCGTCGGATCCCTCCGTCGCCTTCATGATCTCCAGGTCGATCTCGCCTCCCGGGTAACGGAGGGTGGCCACCTCGTCCGAATCGTGGCGAGAACTGGAGTCTTCGGGCACGTTAACCCCTTCTACGGTTGTCGACCGGAACGAAGCTGTCCGTCACTACTGGAAGGTAGTCGCTATCCACTTGGCGCGCTTGCGTGGGGTTCCGGTCACCAGCGTCCTCGGTAATCCACGGCGACCACGTTCGGCGGAAGAGGTCGTACTGGGCGTGAAGACGGTCACACAGGACGCGCGGTTCGAGCGGGTCGTGGCCGGGCGTGCCCAGTCCCGCGAAGGCGTTGGTGAACAGCACGGTCCAGGTGTCGGAGATCAGCCGCACGGCCGGATGCGTTGGCGCAAGGCCCATCCGCTGCCCCATCACGGACAGGGCCGTCCGCTCCTCGATCGGCCGCTGATGAAGGAACGCCGACGCCCGAAGCGACGCCGCGTTGTTGATGATCTGGATCAGCACGGCCATCCGCTTGAAACCCGGCGTCTGGTACGGCTGATACGGCCCGAACACGTCGAGGAACGCCCGCAGCAACGCCTCGTACTCCGTGATGCCCGTCGGCTGCCGCGCGAGCGCCTCGGCCACCAACTCGTCCATGTCGCCGCTCATCGCGATGATGACCGACTCCTTGGTGGGGAAGTACCTGCTGAACGTCCGCGGCGACACGTCCGCGACCGCGGCGATCTGCTCGACGGTGGTGTTGTCATAGCCCTGCTTGAGGCACAGTTCCGCGGCGGCTTCGATCAACGTGGCGCGGGTTCGAAGCTTCTTGCGTTCCCGCAGTCCGAAGGTTCCGGACGATTCAGCCATACACCGGCTCGTAATCGGGAGACGGTTCTGGCGATCGGAGGTCGGCGGTCATCGCGGCCAGCTGCCCGAACGCCTCGTTGAGGCGGTCGACCATCACCATCGGACCGAGCCGAACGGTTTCGGTATCGGCGATCAGATCCCCACACGCCGCGACGATCGTCGCCGAGAAGATCACCGAAACCAAACGCGCCCTTCGGTCTTCGATGTCGACACCCATCCGCTTCGCCAGCACGACCTCGGTCACGTCGTGTCTAAACTCGAACGCCGCCTGCTTCAGGGCATCTGATGCATTTATGACGCGAAGCATCAGGATGATGCGATCCGTGCTGAGTCGGCCGACCCGCCTGGTGGCGACGCGCGTGAGGACGGCGACGTGTGCCCGCCGCATCGCCTCCAGCGGACCCGCGTCCGATGGCACCTGCTCCAGCTCGAGGGCGACCTCGTGCGCGTAGTCCTCGAGGAGTGTGAGGAACACGGCGTCCTTGGTCGAGAAGTAGCGGCTGAACGTGCGCGGCGACACGTCGGCGGCCGACGCGATCTGCTCGACGGTGGTGTGCTCGTAGCCATGCTTGAGGCAGAGGTCCATGGCAGCTTCGATGAGCGTTGCTCGGGTGCGCTGTTTCTTGCGTTCACGCAGACCCGGCGACATTTCACCCGACACGTCCGCCACACGGAGATGTTAACCCGGGAGCGCGCTCGAGTGACTGACTGCCCAGTCAAACCCGATAACGAATGAACGCGGGGACGACGAGAACAGCAACCACGACGCCGACGACGACGAGGCCACCGCCGCCGGCTGCGGCCATCGTGGTGCCGACCGTCGCAGCCGCGGCACCGTGCACGGCGTCGGCCAACCGCGGTCCACCCGCCACGACCACCGTGAACACGCCTTGGAGCCTGCCGCGCAGGTCGTCGGAAGCCGCCTGCTGCAGGATCGTGTTGCGGAACGCCGACGACACCATGTCCGCCGCTCCGCCGATCGCCAGGAATCCCACGGCGACCCACAGCAACGCTCCGGCAGTTCCGTCGGCAAGTCCGGCCGCCACCCCGAATCCGACGATCGCCACCCCCCACACGATGATCGCGACGACGACGGCCAGACCCTGACGGTGAATTCGTGGCAACCATCCCGAGAACACCCCGCCCAGCACGGCGCCGACCGCGATCGCCGAGGCGAGGTAGGCCATCGTCGTGCCGCCCTCGACGGGCCCGCCGAAGCTCTCGTGGGCCATCTGCGGGAACAGGGCCCGCGGCATGCCTGCGATCATCGCGATCAGGTCGACGACGAACGACATCAACACCACCTTGTTGCCCGCCAGGTACTTGAACCCGTCGAGCACCGCGGCGAAGCCCCACCGCGCCGAACCCTGCGCAGTGCCCGTCGGCGGCATCTTCGCCAGCTGCAGCGTCGCCCAGATCGGCGCCACGCACGTCACGGCGTCGATGGCATACAGCGTCGAGAGGTCGACGAAGTGCAGCATGACGCCTGCCAGGAGCGGTCCGACGATCGCCCCGAACTGCATGACCGTCATGTTCAGGGCATTGGCCGCGGGCAACTGTTCTGGCGGAAGCATCCGTGGGATCGCGGCGGCCCGCGTCGGGCTGTTGATCGCGAAGAAGGCCTGCTGCACCGACAGCAGGCACAGCACCACCCACACGTTGTTCAAGCCCATCGCGGCCTGAACCCAGAGCAGGACCGACGACACCGCCAATCCCACGGACGCGATGACCAGCAGAAGTCTGCGATCCATGGCGTCGGCCCATGCGCCGCCCCACAGCCCGAAGACGACAAGGGGGACCAGCGCGAACAACCCGGACAGTCCGACGTATGCGGAGTTCTGCGTCAGCGCGTACAGCTGGACGGGCACCGCGAAGATCGTCAGGTTGGCGCCGATGACCGTGACGATGCCCGCGAGCCACAGCTTGCGGAAGTCGGGCGTCTTGAGTGGTGTGGTGTCGGCGAAGAACGTCGCCACTACGGCTGCAGCCGCTCGACGACGGCCGCACCCGTGGGCCCGGTCACCCGGATGCGATTGTGCACCCGGTTCTCGCGGCCCTGCCAGAACTCGACCACGTCCGGCGCGATGAGGTAACCACCCCAGTGCGGCGGCACGGGGATCGCCTCGACGTCGGCGAATCTCGTCGAGACGTCGGCGAGCTGGCGCTCGAGCGCCTCCCGCGACTCGATGGGCTGGGACTGGTGTGATGCCCACGCCCCCATTTGGGAGCCGCGCGGTCGCTTGGTCCAGTAGGCGGCCGTGTCCTCGGCGGGCACCTTCGTGACCCGACCACGGACGTGTACCTGACGGCCCAGGGCGAACCACGGAAACGTCGCCGACGCGTACGGCGTGGCGGCGAGCTGCTCACCCTTGGCCGAGTCGTAGTTGGTGTAGAAGGTGATGCCCGCGTCGTCCATGCCCTTGCACAACACGGTCCGCGTGACGGGCCTTCCCTCGGCGTCGACGGTGCCGACGACCATCGCGTTGGGTTCGGCGATACCCGCATTCCGCGCATCGGCTAACCACCTGTGCAGCAACGCGATCCAGCCGTCGGCGAGCCAGTCGGCATCGAGGTCGGGGCTACCGTCCTTCTCGGGCGAGCCGTACTCGACGCGCATCCTCGCCAGCTGCTCGTCGTCGCCGGTCACGTCACTACCGCCCTCCAAAACCACGGTGGCGACGCTACGCCGGTGAACCTGAACGCTGGCTACCGGCCGGTAGAAGACGGCAACTCCCCTGGTGCGAGAATCTGGTGATGACTCGTGCGTTACAGCTCCCCGACGGGTTCTCCGATGGCCTCGAGGGCGTCGTCGCGTTCACCACCGAGATCGCCGAGCCGGACAAGGACGGCGGCGCGCTGCGGTACCGCGGCGTCGACATCCAGGACCTGGTGAGCAAGCGCGTCACGTTCGGCGACGTGTGGGCGCTGCTCGTCGACGGCCGGTTCGGGCGCGGACTGACCCCCGCCGAACCATTCCCCCTGCCGATCCACACCGGCGACGTCCGGGTCGACGTGCAGGCCGGGCTGGCGATGCTCGCCCCGATCTGGGGCTATCTGCCACTACTCGACATCGACGACGACACCGCCCGTGATCAGTTGGCACGCGCCTCGGTGATGGCGCTGTCCTACGTGGCGCAGTCGGCCCGTGGTATCCACCAGCCTGCGGTCTCACAGCGCACGATCGACGAATGTTCCACCGTGACAGAGCGTTTCATGACGCGCTGGAAGGGTGATCCCGATCCGCGCCACGTCGAGGCCATCGACGCGTACTGGGTCACGGCCGCCGAGCACGGTATGAACGCCTCGACCTTCACGGCGCGGGTGATCGCGTCGACGGGCGCGGACGTCGCAGCATCGCTGTCCGGCGCAGTGGGTGCGATGAGCGGCCCGTTGCACGGTGGGGCACCTGCCCGAGTCCTTCCGATGGTCGAGGAGGTCGAGCGCTCCGGCGACGCCCGCGCTGTCGTCAAGGGCATCCTCGACCGCAAGGACAAGCTGATGGGCTTCGGCCACCGCGTCTACCGCGCGCAGGACCCGCGGGCACGCGTCCTGCGCGCGACGGCCGAACGCCTGGCGGCCCCGCGCTTCGAGGTGGCGGCGGCCCTAGAGCAGGCCGCGCTGGCCGAGTTGCGGGAGCGCCGTCCCGACCGCGCGATCGAAACCAACGTCGAGTTCTGGGCCGCGGTGATCCTCGACTTCGCGGGCGTCCCCGCGAAGATGATGCCCGCCATGTTCACCTGTGGACGCACCGCGGGGTGGTGCGCCCACATCCTCGAGCAGAAGCGACTTGGCAAGTTGGTGCGGCCCGCCGCGATCTACGTCGGCCCCGACGCGCGCAGTCCGGAATCCGTCGAGGGCTGGGAT
>Ga0247757_10002014_pt1 | contig 11483 bp, 6 predicted proteins | sample UWRJL126311R4_FD_180929 | JGI IMG/M metagenome (GOLD analysis project Ga0247757, IMG submission 180929) | Plant litter microbial communities from Arlington Agricultural Research Station in Wisconsin, United States - UWRJ-L126-311R-4 | ecosystem: Environmental > Terrestrial > Plant litter >...
GCTAAAAGTATCTCCATAAAGACTATGATTAAGAATTTGACGAACTGAAAAGTTGCAAGCCACGTTATTATGATCTATTTAACAAGATTTTAGTGATTGAGATGACTTTTGTATTAAGTTCCTGAAGATTTCACCTGAAATTCTGTCACTTGATGTACTGTATATGATTATGAATCCCAAATATATGTTGCATTATCCGTTAACGGTGTTTTAACTAGTGTACCAGGACCACTTTTTAATAACGGTGGCCTCCTATACGGGTGCAGAATATAGTGGCCCACCAAAATATCCAGTCGAGAAAGAGATGCTGATTTCTAGGACGATATTCTAGAAAAAAAAAAGCTTACTTTCTTACCTATAAGTAGAGACTTAGAACTGGAGCCTTGTCTACCTTTCTAACAGTTTATTTATTTTAACTATCTTCGTAACGTTAAAGGTAACACTTTTAGTGGCTACTATTTTCTACGCCCGAGTGCCCCCGTGACTCAGAAAAAAAAAAGGCTCAGAGTATTGAGAGCCTACTGCAGAGAGTCTAAAGATAAGGCTGAAATCGTACGGATATCTGGCACTTTAGATATAAGGTATCAAGTCAACGCGGGGGCCTTTACACGATACATGAAACCCCTTTTCACAGTTCCAATACCATAAAGTATTTCCTAAACACATAAAGAGACTGACTATACATAACTTATTAGAAAGATGTTTAAGAGCCACTCCACTTGGTGTTGATATTCTGATAAAGTGTTTGGCCACGTACGTTGTTGTTTGAATCGCACATACGTATATTAGGAGAGGTAGAAAAACATCGTGCTAAAGGTCAAACCCCAGCGGATTCAAACGCTGGAAAAATTACATGCACTTATTCTTGTGGCTTCGAAGCTCGAATTAGAAGCTTGCAAGGCTATCTGAACTACACGCTTCTACTACCTTGTCTGGAAATATCATCTAACCGTGACCGATAAATACATCTTTATGCGAGAAAATTAATGTGTAATTATTGTGAAATTCATGATACACGTAAATAAATTCAAGTGCTTACTTCCTTCATAATAGGCCATTCTAGGGTGGTAAGCGTAATTTTTGGATTATCGGTCTTATTCAAAAATCAGCTAAAGAGTACTCTTCTTCCGGAATTGTGGCTTGTATTTTCATGCACTGATTATATATCATATGCAGTAATATGATTCACAGCATTTCGGTCACCTCAGCAGTAGGACTCGTAGCGCATGCAAGAGGCTTTTTTGCTAAGAGGTATCAGTACTGGTCCTTTACACCCGACACGTATTGTAAGGAAGTGGGAGATATGAAGAATTGAATGTATTGATTGAGTGTGTAGTTCAGTGTAGAAGTCTATGTGTAGAAGACATGTTTGACGCCCCTATATAGCGAGAACCCATCATGTGACATGGCCTTAGCTGCTTACACGTATCAGTATTCGAATATCGGATTGATTTTAAGCGATTTCTCGATAGGGTAAGTGGAGAAGTCAATTAGCGGCCCCTGAAACCCACCCATAATTGGCGGCGTTAGAATATTACTACTAATACTACTGAAATCCACCTAGCCTGATCAGGCCTTTACTTATTTTTTTCGGTCCTAATCCCGACGCGCGAACAGCGTCAAAAAAAGTGCGAATAAGCACTACGATGGTATTGACATGCCTCAAGGTGAACATGCGCTCGATTTTGTCAACAGTGTATTGGATCTGGGAGTCTTGAGTCTCTTGCCTATGTGTCCCTGGGCTTGAGTGTTGATGTTGTTTGGTCCGTAGTGTATTTACCTATCTTCTTGTGACAAGACTCGAAAACTTAACTTTTCATACATACATCTTATTCCTTTTCCCTAGCCAAGGCGCACTCTCGCTGAAAACTCATAGGTGTTTCTATCATGGTCCTAGGTCACAAGGTACGAGAGATTTTTGTTAACGCATGTGTTTTGGTGGCTATGGAAGCGAGGCTTCCTTACGCTGTGTTTGACGGGAAGAATTAGGCTTCCCCTTAGTTTAACCTGATTGTACACATTAAGACCGGATTCAAATCCAAACACTCATCTAAAAGGAATGACGCCGGGTATAGATCAATGCAAGCCATTTTTCAGCTGTAGACAATGTTGCCACTTGAACTATAATTGGGTTCTACCTATTGTGATAGGGTCGAGGTGGATTACGCGGGAGACTAATGGTAATGAGCTGCTAAGTATCCTGGGGCCTAGTTCAATTGAGGTAACGTAGATGAATCATTTTCTAACCGTCAAGGCCTTTTTAATCTCGCGGATTGGGGTGGTGGGGGGGGGGGGGGGGGGGGGGGGGGGGGGGGGGGGGGTGGTCCTCCCCAGTGCATGCACTCGGGTTCTGAAGATACACGTCGTCCTGACCGCAGTGATTCCTATAGGTAAGAGGTAGCTGCGTTATGTCTCGAGCTATCAGCTCATCCGGACCCTCAATTGTATCCAGCGAGCAGTTTGAGATCCAGACTCTGACTAGGATTTACTTAGGCCGCCGCACCCTAACGGTAAAACCATGAGGAGGGGCATCTGCAGTATTTGGAGCCCACTCTTATATTGTGATCCGAAGAGGCTGAAGAGTCGCAAACCTGCCGCCCTCATCCTCGGCCCGAAAGGTATTTTGAGTTTTGTTTTAACGGCTTTTCGCCGCTGCTCTACTAACTACGCATTCGTCAGCTTAAAACATGCTTACCTTATGAGATTGCGATCAGTTTTACATTTTCCTTAGGACAACTACAGACTTTTCTCCATGGCGATAATTTTGTCTCACCATCGCTAAATGACAAACAACCATGGTTCTCTACTTACCTTTTGGACACACTTCCTTATTTCAGCTCGTTTTGGTGAGGAACGCCTTCGAAATATAAGTATATAGACAGCCTTGGTTACATTTGAGCATCTCGTGGTACGTGGTGCGCTAGACATTTTTGCATCAGCCTACATAGCCCCGGGACAAAGGTTGTTTAATATACACTCTCTTTCCATATGCGCCGGAACATTACAAATTATCCCTGATACATCAAAAAGCCTGCGTTTGTGCTGGCTAGATGGTACACAACCGTTGTAAAACGGTGTGGAGTCGGGTAGGAGCGAAGTGTAAGACTCGTTAGAGGCCGCCAGTAATGCACCCCACGTAGCATGTAACCCAAGTTCGACACCGCGACCCAGGAAAAGATCTAGTATAAGGACCACATTGAGTATTATAAAGGGAGCTGGGTAGTGCACGCGCATTGCAGGAGATGGTGATCACCTTTGGGAGTTTCCTTTCGCAGGTTACTCATTCTCAGCACGTTTAGTGCGCCTAGCTATTTGCAAGCTCTTTCCATGCGGCCGCTATGAGTCTGTGGCTGTTTCAATATAGATGTAGGAGTTGATGTAGAAGTTGCTTATGATGGTGACTCGGTGTGTTGGGTCAATGTGGTGGGTAACAGGGTAAGAAGGCCATTTCTGTTCGTGTGCCGCGAAGTGAAACCGACTAGGCATCAGACGACCAGTCGGAAAGAACAGTTATTACGCATACCCCCAGAGAGCCTGAAGAGTCAGATAACCTTTTAATCAAATAATTCAATCGTAGAAAGCGTACCCAATATTAGTATTCGCGCACAAGCAAGAGTTGTCTGCAGGCTGGATAGTTGATATTTCTTTTAGGAGATGAATACAACGAATCATTTTGGGTGGGCGACAAGAAAGCAGTAATTCTTAAGATGAAATGATGGAGCTATAGCACTGTAGTTTAGGTATGTGAATGGTGTAGCACGAGAAATCTCCTCACAAACATAAGCAGATGACATCAGTAGATTTATCGATCTATTGCTATTTGATCCGCTATCCTAGCTTGATAGGCAATATCCTGCTGGAGGCAAGCGAGGAAGAACCGCCCCATGAGTGACCTTAAACAAGAGATTAAAGACACGTGTGGTTGAACTACCAACACCCTCCTGTCTATGAAGCCCAAAGCCCATTTTCTAATGAATTTTTTTCTCCAGGCATGTTCAGACAAACCCACCTCGGTTCCTGCCAGGTCCTTACATATCTGCGTCTTCAGACTTGATTCTTGTATCTTCGGATGTGATTCCTGCATCTACAGATGTGGCTTCTGTGTTTTCAGACTTGATCCTGATAGGTCCCCACTTCTTGGTTATTTCACGCTTCTTTTTGACCATTTTCGGCTGGCTAGCCTGGGCAGCCTCCCTCTTGTCCTGCTCAGTCTCATGATAGAAACGAGTGCGACCCTTTCTACGAGCTTCGAGATGGTCCTCCAACGCATTGACTTTTTGCTCTAATTTAGATTTCTTCGCCTTCTATGACTAGTTAGTCTCGAATGCTTCGGATGCGTGGATCTCACTTACAAGAGCTTTGGCCTCATTCAAAGCTACTGTTCCCGTGTTCTGAAAAAATCGAATGCAGCTGGGTGCCCAATTGTTCGCGATGGCAACCTTGGTGGACAGCGGAAGTATGAAGAAGGTTTCAGGGCTTGTAAAGTGCATCATATTCCGGGGGAGGCACACGAAATCGGGGTCATGTCGACGGAGTAGGTTGAAAAGGCTATTAAGCTGCGAATGAGGCGCTTCAACGGCATTTTGATTGCCATAGGGTTGTACTATGAGAGCTTCGTAATGCTCGCGGATTCGCTCTGCAATCTTTTGATGAGCGGTCTCTGTGCTGCATCGAGCTACGAGGTTTCCCATATCGCGCTTGCACTTCTCGAGCTGCGCATTACCTGCGTTGATTTTGGCTGTGAGGTCCTTGTTCCGCTTTTTGTATGTGCTACTGTCCTCTCGGGGCACATCCTGAAATCATATATTGTGAGTATATAGCCCATTGCCCGCTGTGTGGGTAAAAGACTAATATTGAGTGTAGGCTTACGGGGAGCTCCAGACCGAGATCCATTCTTCTGTATTTGTGTTAAGGCGAGCAGAGTTGCAGGAGGAAGGAATACGAACGTCACAGTGTTCCAAGTTGAGTTTCGAAAGGGCGCGTAAAAGGAGAGGTGTATCGAGAAGAGGGGTCTACATATGCGCGAGGAGTGCACGTTCCACCTGAGTTAGTCTTCAAGCGTCTGGATAGTTTTTCTCTGTAGAGTGAATTTTGCTGTATGTGCACTTATTTCCCTACAGAAATACCAAATAACACATAAAGAAACACAAGTGGCTACCTGAAACCTAATACGTTTACGGGTGTAATCTACCAACCCACGTTTCAGGAATTAAAGAAAATTTGTAGGAACTATGAAACTGGCTTGCTTGGATGCCTCCAAACCTTTATCTCACATTTACACACAATCTACAATCGAGGGAATTCATCGTGCCAAGAACTAATGTTTGAAATTTCAGATTTTAGATGTCTATGACATTATGTCGCTATCGTAATGCTATGAAGCCGGTGATACTCCTCATCAGCCACGCAGTGCATGTTTATGGATGAATTCAAACAACGGTTATTCTACCTCCAATATGATCCAGTCCCCAGATCTGGTAAACTGCCTTCTGGATTGATATTACTACATCAGTTTCAGAGACGGCTTGCTTTTAAATCCAGCCATAAGCGAACCTGAGCGAGAGAACGATGAGCCTTGATGAAGATGTTCCTGATTTCTTTCATTTATACTAGCATTAGGGTTTATATTGAGAAGTTTCTAGGGAGCGAAAGCCTTGTGTACCCTTGAAAATCTAAATGTAGGATCGCAGGCTGGCTCAGTACTTCTCTGAACTTGTTAGAGAAGATGTCGAAGGTCATCAACTTTTAGCAGTCTAGAAACTGACAATATTCCACTTTTATTATTACTTAAAAAGCGCCTAGGCATTACAACTAAGCCGTGCAGATCTGCCCTGAGCAAATAGTATGTGACTTCGGCGTTCTAACCGGCTTAGGTCGTCCCCGTAGTTGATATCGCTGAACCTGGCTATGCTCTGCAAGTAATCGGATCTCTACAGCTCTTTAGTCTCGTAGAATATGCAATATTTGCGATATCATATCAATGAAGAAGCGAGAACAAGTCTGGTCTGTGGCAGCTTGATGCGTTGATACGCAAAGGTGGTAGCTCGCTGGGGCTACGCCCGAGCACTGTCGATAATATTGTTTTTGATTTGCTTACTGTTGAGTCGACTTACCTTAAAATTATCGAAGGTATGCGTAAGTTCACGTGCTTCATAGGCTGCGCGTGAAGGTGTCGAACTTCTTCCTTTCTCGCTGCATAAACGTATCCTAGAGTGATTATGCCAATTAAACGACTACAGGATGGTGTCACAACTGGACTGAGAATATAGGAAAGTCGGCTGAGGATAACATCAACGTGTAGTTCTTTAGTCAGTTGTGTGGGCATGGTCCATGCGGCACAGGGTACATGCGCGAGTTTAAGGTTTGGGGTGAATTAATGGGGCGGTGGCCCCGCGGGAGAGCAAGAGGCGCTGGATTTGAAGCATCATATAAGAGTCCAAGATTATGAGACATAGACTGAGTGTAAGAAGCATAATTTGGCATATATGTACGAATTCACAGGGTGCGCATCTCGCGATAGGGAGCAACAGTTGGATGGAATGGGACTCATAACTTTTGTGAGGCATTGTAAGCGACGAAGAAGAGCCGATAGTACTATCAGAAGGTAAAATGGCTATAATGGCCTGATAAATTTTAAGGAGACCACTGTAGGTTGATCATAACGGACTAATGGTGATAAGCAACCTCCGATTTTCCCAACGGAACTTCGGAGAGCATTTTTTCGTAAAGAGAGCTAGATTTGATAAGGTTCGGCATAACCTCGCCTGGAAGGTGGTTAGCTGGGTAGCCAATATGCCTAATTCCGTAGCGCGCAACAATGCGGTGCCTTAACCAGCGATCACCCCCACCCCGCTCATCAACAGGGCCCAGAGTATCTTGAACGCTCGTCTTACAAGTTAAAATGATGATAAACTGCGCCTAAAGCTTCTGTGACGGTAGTATAATCGGCATTTAGCGCTCAGCCATAGCAGAGAGAAAGACCTCCCCTCCGTCCTCACGACCAATAAGCAACGTGCTTGGAAATACTCAAATAAGAGACACTAAGAGAGTTATAGAAGGCCAGTATTAGCTCCATATACTCCCAATATTTGCTGACTTGCATCACAAGGATGGCATCCGATTGTACGAACAGCACCAGCGGTGCAGCAAACTCCTTATAGTACACTAACTCAAGTAGATATAAGAGCTCTTAGAAGGTCTGAGAATACATCATCTACAAGGCATTCCAGAAATGGGATTGTTGTAGATTTCAAAAGCTGGATGACTCTTTATCTGCATCCTCCATCCTGCGAAGTCGCGGAATCTTCGACGAAGTCTATCCGGCGCAATTTCTCCTTTGCTAACGGCAATACAAGATCCGCAGACGCTAAAGTACAAACCGACCTATAAATAAGAGAATGGCTTTCAAGACAGAGCTGCATCTGCGTCGATGCATCTACCTCTGGGCCAAAAACAAAGGCCTTCTTCCAAGGCCTGATGAGTTGTCTGGCTTATAATAACGCACTGCTGGGCTCGTTATGCAGGAGTTTAGACAAGCCAGAACCCTCAGACAGCAGTTCACACCAGCAGATCCGCGCGGTACAGGAGTAAGATTATCAGACTCCAGCAAATTATCCTCTGCATTCAAGAAGTGTTCCACTACCTCATACAGCTTTTTCACCCTAAGAGGAGATGTCACCACATAAGTGACTGGCGGGCGACAGCCTCTTTAGAAGACCCCTTCATATCTTCTGATATGGGGTTGCTTACGCTCAAAATGTCTAATACGGGCCTTGAAGAGCTTTTGGAAGCCGTTTGTCTATGTCTGTTGGTATATCTTTTCTTAATACCTTGACAAAAGACGGAGGGCTATAGAGCTAGAGCAAGGTAGCTTGGTATCTATATACTGCACTACAAGCATTCGTCACTCAAGCTGCCATCCAATGATCCTGGAGCCCAAAACAAATCTGGAACGGCGAAGTGGACGATGAATATCAATGGGTCATCCATGGCCAGCCCCAGAAGAAGCTTTTTTGATACAAGTTACACCAGGCACAAATGTGATCGAAACAATGTTGGATTCCGCAAAACTATTCGATGGATAGTTAATAGTTGAGATCCCGGCTTTTCGGCTTACATAAGGCCATTCAGGGGAAATTGGATCCCATTGCCTGAATTTCGGTCGAGTTGACTTCCCGCGCGATAGCTGAAACTTACTAAAATGGATCTCTCAGTGCGACAATCGGAAAAATAAGCCAATAGATTAATTCAAGTGTGTCTAAACAACTACATGCAAAAAAGCCATTCACGTTACACAAGGGCACAACCCTTTATAGGAAAATGCCTGATAGCATACTAGAATACGCTTGTTATAAAAGGAGCCACAAGCACTTGAGAATGAGACCGAATGGCTGAGCAAGGCTCGCGTTGAACCGGCCACGTGCCAACTAAGTTTCCGAAGCAGCTCGAGAAAAAGATGCAATTCACATTCCGCTATAAATTTGTCTATGAATAAATCTCTCTTGCATAGAGCTGTTATAAAACCTATACCAGCCACGAGAAATCGCAGGTAGAATCTGAACATAGTAACTTTCCGAATTATTTTAACTTATGTATTTAAATTTTCAATGTTCTTAGAAAGATTACCAACCCTGCTGCCAGACCTAGCTAAGAATTTTTTCGATTATGGAGCTGAATCTTTGACACATCTGAACCATGTCCATAATGCTGGCTTTCAAGATAATAATGAGGCTCATAGATTACTTTGGATCCCTGCCACAAGGATTCGATCCAGCTAACACTACGTGATTACGTATGAAGAAGGCTTCTGGACAACTTAGAATAAGGTTTCGTTACTTGAAGAAGGTGGTATTGTGAGAGGGTATCATGGAGGCGCATTGGGAAGTGGTCGTCGTGAACGTCAAGCTAACTATATCATCGAGAAATCTGATTAAGGAATAGTTGATAACATTTAGGCAGCTTATATATACGGAGTGCAGGTTCTCCAAAAGCTACGCGCTAAGCTTCTTATTTTAACAACTTAATTAACCAAAATATAATTAACCCGGCGTGGGTACCAACAATGTACTTTTTCTGTGAGGGCCCTTACTAGAATAAGTAAATCGCGAAGTTTGCTACATTAAGAGTGTCTTTCATGAAAAACTTAACACGCCAGTACTAATTATGAAGCCTCTCGGGATTATATTACCGTCGTCTTTATAAATAAATTCAGTTCAAGAATAGCTATACACATGGCACTATAGGACTATAATCCCGTAAAGTTCTAAATTTAAATCTGTTGCCTGCAGTAGCCACGATAGTAAAGACGGTGAAGAAAAAGACATTAGCAATAGAGACTGTGTGCATACTCTCATCGCTAAAGCTAGACAGAGACGCATTTGTAGGTAATACGCCCAGAGACCACTAGAAATTTATATGAGCTCGAATCCACTGACACAACATGACAAGGCGATAAGGTGTTGATTACTGATCGTCCTAATCGCCGCTGTCTCCATTTTTTACTTAGCATTTTTAATTGTTCTTGCCCGGGAGACAGTGAGGTAAAAGAAGCCGGTGATAAGAGCTATAGGGTTGTAGAGAGATATATTTAAGCGCGACACTTCAAGCCTGTGGATCTAGGTATCTCTATGAAGCTATTCAGTGACGCATTATCGATACTTTCATCCTCATCTCGTTTTCGGTGACCTTATCTCTTCGCCATGATCAATCTCATTTTAAACTATGTTTCCCCATTTGAAATCCTCCTCTCCGCTTTTTAGATTCTTTATTGTTATCACAATTTTGCTCTGGTTGTGCAATTGGCAATCACATGTTTATATGGAAAAAAGTTTCCCACAAGCCCCCGGTGTCATTTCTTGATATGGCAAGGAAAGTTGTAAAAGTTTTTCCTTTGCCGTGTTTTTCGACACAATCATATTTAGCAACCTGAAATCCCTTTTCTGATGATTTCGTACTGGTGAAGAGCTAGTTCTGTGATTTTAAAGGACACCTTGGTCAATGGTGGAGAAACCAATGGTAGTGGTCAGGGTACTAGAAGAGATTGTCTCCCGTACACTGTCATCTGGCCGTTTGGGCACAAATGCAGAGCCGCGTAATATCACATGGCCTCGTATTTACGGAAGTAATTCGAACCTTGATCCTTCTCGTAGAGTTGGAGGAGCAGCTGATTGATAGCGTATATGCGGTATTCCTCCAAGCTGAAGCTCGCTTTCTGATCCTCCCTAGGATAGGTGAACTTGGCGCGTTCATGTCGAGATTGCCCCAACAAGCCGCTAAACGTCCTAGAATAACCGGACAATTTTGAAAAAATTGCCGCCCTCTATGGTGTCACGTCTAACACCATCCAACGCATCTCGAGGGATGATTTGTCGAGGAACTCCTGAATTCGCTGATTGTTAATACAACTGTGGCCGGAGGGGCATGGATTGGACAAGACGCAAAGGAAGAGATTCATGAGCGCGACGGAAAGAAACCGCGAGGAACCGCTGGCCATGTCAAATTGCTGCGAGACGCGGTAAATGCGACGATGAAGTAGACGAATATATATTTAATCCTACAGCCTGGTACTATCAAGAACAAGTCACACAATGAATACTAGATCTACGCCGTCCGCCAGCTAATAGTTCACTTTTACGAGCCCGTAGACGCACCCCTGAATATTCCACAGGTTCCACCATCTATACGGGTGGAACGCGCGTGCCTGTTCCCAACCGCGCGCCCAAGATAAGAAAGAATTCCGTAGAGGGGCTCCTAAAATAGCTTCTATTAAAGGCAGAAGTTGTAGACGACTTTAAAAGGATAAAAATATTACTATTAAGCTATTAAAGAAGGAAGATAAACTATATATAGTTAACTGTACCTAAGGATTCAACCCCGGCTTAGAAGCAAAGCGTATCAAGGACGGCAAGGATGTCGTCATCGAGAGATTCCGAAAAGTATACCGCAAATCGGTCAAGGAGCTGTTCGATGCAGCCAAAAATATAAATGCCAAGTGGACAACGATCAAGTACCTGACCCAAGACTTTACGACTGCCGGAACCACTCGCCGCCTGGTTATGTTTTAATAACTACCGGCTCAATTAAACCCACAATCCAAGCTTCCTTTGACAGTTGCGTTGTGATTTGCGAAGGAACCCCATAGAAGGACGCGATCTCAGCGTATAAATACCTGGTGCCTTTTTTCGGAAGGGGGAGGTTTTTTAAACGGCTTTTAATAAGTGCTGTGAGTTTCCGAATAGCTGCGCGTCGACTCTCATATTAAAGTCCAGTTCTTTGGGGAAGAAGCCGACGACAAGCATGTATAAAAGAGATTCATCATCCCACGCGTGTTTCCTCGTTACTCGCTGGAGAGCGTATTTCCAGACTAGGCAGAACAGACAACTATTATAACTGGCTCTATTCAGTAGTCGAGCCTATTAGTCGTGTCCACGGCGCCCGCAATTACTGGCTCGGTCGCATTACTCGAAAACTTCGACCCATCCTTG
>Ga0247757_10002015_pt1 | contig 11480 bp, 7 predicted proteins | sample UWRJL126311R4_FD_180929 | JGI IMG/M metagenome (GOLD analysis project Ga0247757, IMG submission 180929) | Plant litter microbial communities from Arlington Agricultural Research Station in Wisconsin, United States - UWRJ-L126-311R-4 | ecosystem: Environmental > Terrestrial > Plant litter >...
CGGGCTATAGTACTGCTATGATGCTTCGTTGTGCCTGTCCCGATTTTTTCGGGGTCACTCCCTTCAGCGTTCGGTTCGCTGGTCAGCAGTGACTAAGGTATTGTGCATCAATGCCTTCAAATATATTTGAGAAGCAGGTAACAGTTCAGGTGCATCGCTGGCCGGAACGGGGTCCGGGTCCAATGCTACACGGTTCAGCCACACGGTATCCTATCACACATCCCGCATAGGCGGGACTCAATCCATCAAAATTAGGGTTTTGTTCTGAATGATATGGTATAGTTTAATGGTAAGCGCCTGGAACAGCATTTTGGCGTTGGCATTGCGTTCCACATAATAAGAAGCCCTGTCCAGCTCTTCGATGATGGCCTGTTGCTGGCTTACAGAGGCTATTTTGTTCAACCGCTGGGCAAAATCCTTTTCGTTATCGCCCAACATGATATTGTCCAAACCCATCACCCGGATCCGGATGCTTTGTTCCAGCAGGTGATTAAAGTATCGCAGGAACTGCTTTTGTTTCTCCCTGCCCAGCTTGCTGATCTCTTCGGTAAACTTTATTTGGGCTGATGGTCCGCCTTTCAGGGTCGCATTCAGCCATTCGCGCAAAAGGCTTTGCCAGTCTTCATCGGCATGTTGCAATAATTGAAGGGCCTCGCGGTAATTGCCTTCACAGATACCAGCGATCTGGCGGGCGGTATCCGGGGTGGCATTGGCCCGCTGTAAAAGCGCCTGTTCAATATCCCGGTTCTCCGGCATCGGTACCCGGATGGCCTGGCATCGGCTAAGGATCGTTGCTAATATCTGCTCCTCGTTCTCCGCCACCAGCAAGAATAAAGTATTGGCCGGCGGCTCTTCGATCAGTTTTAATAATTTATTGCCTTCCTTACCTAAATACTCGGGCATCCATAACAGCAATACTTTGTACTGGCTCTCAAAACTTTTCAGGTTCAGTTTGCGGATGATATCATTGCATTCGTCTGCCGTGATATTCCCCTGTTTATTCTCCGCACCAATAAACTGCAGCCAATCGTACACATTACCATAAGGATATAGCTGGATAAATTCCCGCCATTCACCGATATAATCCGTGCTGATGGGTTTATCACCCGCTTTGCGCGGAATAACCGGGTAAGAAAAATGCAGATCGGGGTGGATCAGTTGCCTGGCTCTTTCGAATGCGGGTTGCTCTGCAATATTATCGGGGTGGATAAAAGCAGGGGAGGGTTCCAATGCAGTCATCCCTCCAAAAAGATCTTCCACTACCGGCGCGGGTTGCGGCAGGCTCACCACGTATTGCGCAAATGCCATTGCCAGGGGCAACGCACCGGTTCCTTCTTTCCCCAAAAACAACAACGCATGACTCAAACGGTTATGCTCCACCATTTCGGCCAGGTGTTGCTTGGTCTCTTCTAATCCGATCACATCTTTAAACAGCATGGGCCAAATGTAAAGCGAAATCAAAAAGCAAAAGTGAAAATTCAAAAGTCAAAAAAATATACCTTATTTCCCCTCTCTGCCTGTAGAGAGGGGTGACAAGCACGGCGAAGTCGGGTGAGTCAAAAAAAACGCCGGATAACAAATTCCTTCGTTATCCGGCGTTTCTTGTTCCTTGTTCGGTATTCGAAACCTTATTTAAGGTATTTCAATATCTCCTCGCTGTCTGGCGTTACTTTGCTCGGAAAATAAGCGATCATTTTTCCGTTTTCATCTAACAGGAATTTATTGAAATTCCAGGCGATGGTCGCGTCAAGTACACCGTTTTCTGATTTTTGGGTGAGCCATTTGTAGATAGGCGCCATATCATCGCCTTTCACACTCACTTTGCTGGAAAGCGGAAATTTCACGCCAAATCTCGCTTTACAGAATTCCTGAATTTCTCCATCGCTGCCTGGTTCTTGCCCGCCGAAATTGTTGGCGGGGAAGCCAACGATCACAAGTTTGTCTTTGTATTCTTCGTATACTTTTTCCAGCGCTTCATATTGCGGCGTATAACCGCATTTGGAAGCCGTATTCACGACCAGTATTTTTTTGCCTTTGAATTTAGAGAAGTCGATGGTACCGCCTTCAATGGATTTTACTTTGAATTGATGGATACTGGGATCGCCTTTAAAAGTAAAAGCGCTCAAAACAGCTACCGCAATCAGTGTAAGGAGGGATTTCATGATGTTTTGTTTAGGATATTAAAGGTAGCGAATATGCAGACATGGATTTAAATATCGAATCCCGCACTTGCGTGAAACGCGGAATGTCGAATGGAATTGGTAATCAAGTATTTCGCGGAAATTCATTTCGATATTTTACTAAGACAGCATAGTGGCGGTCTTTTCTGCTTAACCTGATCTCCAATTCCCAATTCCAAACCGTGGAAGGGCTGGTGCGTGCGTTCTTTAACCATAGATCCCGTTTGTTCCTTCTTCGGACATCCCTGGGTTTTGCGCCGTACCTGCGCCGCACCAGCTTCGGGGTCGCTTCGGGGTTTCTTCGGGAATTCCCGAAGGATGTCCGAAGCGGCTTCGGGAATTCCCGAAAAAACCCCGAAGGATGTCCGAAGCGGACCCGAAGCAGACACAGGGAAACCCCGAAGGATATGCGGAAGAATATCGAAGGATCTATAAGCAATGAACGGACTAAAGACGGACTAACAACGGACTAACAACGGACTAACCCCAATATATGTCTAAGTGCTTTTAGGAATGGACATAGGAAACTGGAAGGATATGCGTATAGGCAAGGAACGCTAACAACGAACGAACCCCCATATATCTAAGTAGATTCCCGGCACGGGCACTAGTCGTATATGCCTGATTGCTTTGCATTTATACTGTATATGCCACGGCTGCAATACTCAGCCTGGTATTTCCTAATTCAAGTATCGCCGATCCGCAGGCTTCGAGTGTGGCGCCGGTGGTAACTACGTCATCTACCAGTAAGATGTGTTTATTATGCAACAATTGAGGTTTTGTTGCATGAAAAACACCTTCCATATTTTGCCAGCGGCTGATACGGTTTTGCTTTGTTTGGGTTTCGGTAAAACGGATGCGTTCGACGGCATCCCTTGCAATGGGTATTTGCCATACGGCATGAATGCCATCGCAGATCAATGCTGCCTGGTTATACCCACGTTTGAATTCTTTTTTGCGGTTCAACGGTAAAGGAACCAGCAGGTCGATAGCTGAAAAAGCGGGTTCCTTTGCCAACTGTGCACCGATCATCCGCCCCAGGAAATAACCGGATTCGGGATTGTTTTTGTATTTGAGCTGGATCATCAGGTGTTGCAGCAGCGAGTTCTTGGTAAAATAGAATGCGGCGCCTGCATGTGTCAGCGGCATCCTGCCGTAAAAAAGTTTTTCGACGGGATTACCCCGGCGGGAAAAGAACCCGGTTTCGGGTAACTGGTGTGTGCAGCGCGGGCAAAGAAATCTTTTCTCGTCAAACAATCCTGCACCACAACCTTCGCAGTTATGCGGGAAGAAAAGATGGAGAAAGGATTGCAGGGAGTTTGAAATCATCTTTGCAAATTGGGCAATTCGAATCTATTCTTATTGCGTATTTGCCTCAGGTGAAAATTCGTAGGATTTCACGCAAGGGCGCGAAGGAAAAAATAAGGCGCAAAGGAATTTCGGGATCCCTTTGCGCCTTTGCCTTCTTTGCGCCTTTGCGTGAAATAGCTTCGCTTCAAATCAGAACAACTGCTGGTAAACCTCATCCACCCTGCTCAAAGCAACCACATTGATCTTATAGGCTTTCGGGTCAAAGCTTTTCTTGTTGTATTTGGAAACGATGATCTTTTCAAAACCGAGTTTCTCTGCTTCGGCTATGCGTTGTTCGATGCGGTTCACTGCACGGATCTCACCGTTCAGTCCCACTTCACCGGCAAAACAGGTATGCGCAGGTAATGGCAGGTCTTCGTAAGAAGAAAGCAATGCACAGATCATCGCCAGGTCGATAGAAGGATCTTCTACCTTGATGCCACCGGCAATATTCACAAACACATCTTTCATCCCAAACTGGAATCCGCCTCTTTTTTCCAATACGGCTAATAGCAGTTGTAAACGTCTTAAATCGATCCCGCTTACGGTTCGTTGGGGTGTTCCGTATACACTTGGTGTGACCAATGCCTGTACTTCTATCAACAGCGGCCGCATACCTTCCAGGGTTGCGGCGATGGCGCTGCCACTGAGTTGTTCTTCGCGCTGCGCGATGAGTATTTCGGATGGATTGGAAACAACACGCATTCCCTCTCCCGTCATCTCATAAATACCCAATTCGGAAGTGCTTCCGAAACGGTTCTTCAAGGTGCGGAGAATGCGGTAGGCATAATGGCGGTCGCCTTCGAACTGCAGCACCGTATCAACCATGTGTTCTAATATCTTTGGTCCGGCAATGGCGCCGTCTTTGGTGATATGCCCGATCAGGAAAACCGGTGTACCTGTTTCCTTGGCAAAGCGCTGGAATTCGGCCGCGCATTCGCGTATCTGCGAAACACTGCCTGCAGAGGAATCGATCAGATCTGATTGCAGGGTCTGTATCGAATCAACAATCACCAGCTGTGGTTTGAGTTTTTTGATCTCCTTAAAAATGGTTTGTGTGGATGTTTCTGTGAGCAGGTAAAAATTTTCGTTGCGTACATTTAAACGATCGGCGCGCATTTTTATCTGCTGTTCACTTTCTTCCCCACTGATGTATAACACACGCAGGTGATCGAGCTGTAAACCATTCTGTAAAAACAAGGTACTCTTTCCAATGCCCGGTTCCCCGGCTACAAGAATGATGCTCCCGGTTACAATACCGCCACCCAGTACGCGGTTCAGCTCCTGGTCCCGGCTGATAATCCTTTTTTCAGGATCGCTGGTAACTTCCTGCAGCGCGATGGTTTTGCTGCTTCTTTTCTCTGAACGATATCCATCCCAATTGGTCTCCTTGTCGTTGCCTTTGTCCAGCACTTCTTCAGTAAACGTATTCCATTCATTACAGGCGGGGCATTTTCCCAGCCATTTAGCGCTTTCATAACCACAATTGCTGCAGAAAAAAGCTGTCTTGGTCTTGCTCATACAGTAAAGATAACAGGGAAAAACGGCCGGCTGGTGTTTCGCAGAAAAGGCATACTAAAAGCTTGTTTCCATCGTTACGGCGCGGCAAAAAAGAGGCTTTTAAGGGCACGTAAAAGGGCCAACATTGCTGTTGACCCTGTTTACTTACTAACCCATTAAATTCTGACACTAAGTTACAATAAAGGCCCAGATGCCCAAATAATTTTTGAATCCTGTGTATAAAATTTCCGCCCGGTTCGGGGGCAAATTGAACAGCCGCTCAAATCCAATCAATAATTCATAATATATTTAGAACCATTTATTTGTTATCGATTTGTCGTAATTTATTAACGACTTATAGATATTAAATAAATATATATTTTGTTTTTCATTAACAATTGCAGCCTTTTTCTTATTTATACGGTCGTATAGCCTGATAAGCGGATACTCTAACTTAAAAACAACAACATGAGAAAAAAAATGCTTGCGAGCATTTGTGCTATTGCTATGACCATACTGGTCGGCTTTGCACAGACCTCGACCATTACCGGCAAGGTTGTGGATGACAAAGGAGCACCGGTTCCCGCCGCCTCCATCGTTGAAAAAGGTACAAAAAATGGCGCTACTGCTGCCATGGATGGGTCCTTCTCCATCAAGGTAAAAACAGGGGCTACCCTGGTGATCTCAGCGGTAGGTTTTGAAGACCGCCAGATGGTTGCATCTTCTTCCAATTTAATGGTTCAGTTATCTGCCGATGTAAAATCACTCAGTGAAGTGATCGTTACCGGTGTGGGTGTTGCAACCAGCAAAAAGAACCTGGGTATCGCCGCTGAATCGGTGGATCTTTCCAAACAGGTAAAAGTTACTTCGGGTGATGTAGGCCAGCAACTGGTAGGCCAGGTAGCTGGTGCGCAGATCTCGAGTACTAATGGTAATCCTGGCCAGCCGTTGAATATCCTTCTTCGTGGTATCAACAGCGTGCAGGGTAGTACTATGCCAATGATCATGATGGATGGTGTGCAATTGGGTGCCACCGATCTTAACACCATCGATGTAAACATGATCGACAGGGTGGAAGTAGTACAGGGTGCCGCTGCAGCCTCCTTGTATGGAGCACAGGGTGCCAATGGTGTTATCCAGTTGTTCTCTAAAAGAAGCAAAGCAGGCAAAATAAATGTTGATGTAAGCAGCAGTTATACTACCACTTCTTTGCTGAATAACGGCAATGTTCACAAGGCCGACAAACACGCTTTTACTACTGATGCCAGTGGTAATGTAATACAATCCAGCGGTGCGCCTATCCAGTTTGATCCGGTGCTCAGCGTATTCGATGCCAATGTGCAATACAATGCATTAGGTGTTACCAGCTATGCTGAGAAAGCCTATAATGCCAACCTCAAATACTACGATCACTACAAAATGTTCTTCCAGGAAGGTTATGTGCTCAACAACGCCGTAACGATCTCGGGTTCGAAAGAAAAAGTGGATTTCCTTTTATCTGCATCACAAAACAAACAGAACTCCAACTTTAAAGGATTGGGTGATTACACGCGTAGCAATCTTACAGGTAAACTTGGCCTGGAACTTGCACGGGGTTTGAAGCTTACCAGCTTTACACAACTTGCATATACAAAGAATACACTTAACGGGCAGAGCGGCCGCAACATTTTATATGCATTGAACAATACACGTCCTTTTGCCAACTACGATTTTAAAGACAATGATGGCAACTATGGAGTTTACTTTGGTGATGCGGCCGGTGTAAACGGTTACAACCCAAATTACGAGAACCAGTATTCCAGCTCATTGATCAACAAGATCGATCTGGTTCAGAACTTTGATCTGAACTACCGCTTCCCTAAGTACCTCGAACTGGATGCCAAGTACGGTCTCAACTACCGCAGTGAGAATACCACTTACCGTTATGAAGACCAGGTAGCGAATAAGAATGCAGATTACAACCAGTTCTGGTTCAGTAATTATAATCCCAATGCTACTGCTGCGAACACCGGTGAGATCGACAACTATTTCGAGCGCACCACTTTCCAGAACTTCATCGGTACTGCAACAGTTAGACTGGATTTTGAAAAAGATTTTCACATGAAAATCCCGTTGAGGTCTGTTACTACCGGTGCGTATGATTATCGCAAGAAATATTATAAACTCAATTCAGACTATGGATACGATGCGCCAGGTTATTATCCATGGAATGCCAGCCAGGCAGCGGTATACAAAGTTATCTCTGATTATGAAGAGCCTTTCATCACCTATGGTTTCCTCGCTAACCAGCGTTTCGAATGGGGTGATTTAGCAGCTGTTTCAGTAGGTGTGCGCAGTGACTATTCTTCTGCGTTCGGAAGCGGTGCCAATTCACAAACCTTCCCAAGAGGTGATGCCTTCCTGAATATTTCCAAATTCAAATTCTGGGATGGTCTGTCCGGCTTCCTGCCTTATTTCAAAATACGTGCTGCGTATGGTGAAGCGGGTATACAGCCCGGCGCTTTCCAGCGTTTCCCTGTATTATCGGCACGGAATCTTGGACAGAATAGTGTGTTCGCATTCCCGATCACCAGCCCGAATCCAGACCTCAATGTGGAATTGTCGAAAGAAACAGAATATGGTTTCGATCTCAGCATGAATCTTTTCAAAGGCGACTGGTTGAAAACACTGGGTCTGTCTTTCACCGCATGGAAAAGAAATACCGACAATGCTATTTACCGTGTTGATGCCGCACCTTCCACCGGTGTAGGTAGTGTGTTGAACAATGCCTTCGGACTTGGTTCAAATGGTATCCAGGCTTCTTTGAACCTGAATGTGGTATCGAAAAAGAATTTCAGCTGGGATATGACCACCAACTTCTCCAAACAAAGCTCTGAGATCACCAGCATCAGCGGTCCTGATGTAGTGGTATTGTCTTCTGCAGGAAGTACAGGCATTACTTTGAAACCAGGTTTGAAGATCGGTCAGTTGTTTGGCTTCCTGGTACTGAAAAGCGTAGACCAGGCAGATCCTAATACAGGCCAGCCATTCATCCCCAAAGCAAGTCAGGGTAATTATGAAGTGGCCAGCAACGGATGGGTAGTTGAAAAAGCAACCAAACGTCCTGCAAACTCTCCCGGTCAATACGCATTTGGCGATCCCAATCCTGATTTCAATATTGGATTTATCAACAATTTCAACTTTAAAGGTTTCGTGACCTTCAGCATGCAGTGGGATTGGATCCAGGGAAGTCATCTGTATAACCAAACAAAAGAGTGGATGTATCGTGATGGTATTTCCGGTGATTACGCTGATCCGATCACTATCTCCGGAGAAACACATGCCTATACGGCGTTTTACAGAGGCATTTACCAGGCAGGAGCTAATAACGGTACCAAAGACTATTTCTACGAAGACGCTTCTTTTGTTCGCTTAAGAAATATCTCTGCCTCACTTGATTTTGCACGACTGTTCACAATCAAGGGTGTGCAGCGTTTGCAACTGGTGCTGTCTGGACGAAACCTGGTAACGTTTACCAAGTACACCGGTATGGACCCTGAGATCAGTTCAGGTACGGCTAACTCAGCATTTGACCGTGGTGTAGACCACAACTCAATTCCGAACACGAAAGGCTTTACTATTGGTCTGAACGTCGGCCTCTAATCTTAACCATAAAATTCAGCTATTATGAATAACAATAAATTTCTGGTGGTCATAGTAGGAGCTGCATTGTGTTTCGCCTCCTGCAAAAAAGACCTGGATATTTCCAATACCAACCAGCCAACCCCGGGCAGCGCACAAAATGAAGATGGCGTTATCCAGCTTGCACAGGGTTCAACTTATCTCAACGGGTTCTACGATCTGAAATATACAGATGGTGTTTACGGTCGTTTCTGGGCCGGCGCCACAGGTTTCCAGGAACTGATGGGTGATATCATTGGCGCAGAAGCTGCCAACGCGTATATGAACCAGATCGGTTGTCCTAATAAAGTAACACATGATAACGGCACCATCGTTTTGAATCCGAGCGCCATCAATACACAATATGCGCTGCTGCGGGCAGTAAACGTAAACGCGCAGCAGGGCAGTAACCCTACCTATTATGAGTGGGCTTATATGTACAATATGATCTCGGCCTGCAATTCTGTGTTGAAGATTGCTGAGAGTACCACCTTCTCCGGATCGGGAGCGGCTACCAAGAAAGCAACCGTGCAGGCATGGGCCTATTTCTGGAAAGGATACGCTTATTCCAGGATCGGTTCAATCTATTATGCTGGTCTGATCCAGAACAATCCGCTGGAGTCAGCTACTACCAATGGCACTTATGTTACCAAGGACGCAATTATCGCGGAGTCAAACTCAAACCTCGATAAAGCTGCCACGGCTATAGCCGCTGCTACCTCTGCCAACGATTACAAAGAAGTATTGGGCAAGCTGATTCCCGGATTCCTGCAAAAAGGCAAGGGTGGTATTTTGACTACAACCATGTGGGTGCATAATATCAATACACTGAAAGCCCGCAATATCGTGGTGAATACCACGAAAGCTGCCATGACAGCTGCACAGTGGAATGCAGTATTGACATTGGTAAACAACGGGATCACTTCTACCGACCTGATCTTTACAGGCCGTACCGATGCCAATGGCGATTTCCTGGGAACAACTGTTGCAGATAAAATACAGTCTACGGGCGCCGCCACCGGTACTTACAAGCTCAGCGAAAGATGGGTACAGGAATTCCGTGCGGGTGATAAACGCAAGGATAATAATGTGCGTACCCTCAGCGCCGTAGGTATTTTCAATACCGACCGTGGTAATGCCTTCAATACCCGCTACAGTCTTACGAATGGTGGAAGTGGCCTGCCAGGTGTTGTTGTGTATGCCAACCAGGCAGCAGGTATGAATGAGATCACGCTTTGCGGCACTTACGAAGAAAATGAGTTGATGAAAGCGGAAGCTTTGATCCAGACAAACAGCATCGATCTGGGTGTGCAATCGATCGACAAAGTGCGTACTTACCAGGGTGCAGGATTAGCGGCATTGCCAACCGGTATGACACAGGCCGCCGCTTATGAAGAACTCCGCAGGGAAAGAAGGATTGCGCTTGCATTCAAAGGATTGTCGTTTTATGATGCGCGCCGCTGGGAGATCATTGCGCCTGATAAATCGCGGACCGGTTGCGTGTTGCTGTCGTCAACTGGTGTGGTTAGTACCAATGCCACGATCGTGTATGGTTACCTCGACTACTGGGATGTTCCGGATAATGAGCTCGCATACAACCCTGCAGCAGCAGGAAGCGCTCCTACCAAGAACCCCAAGTAAAAATAGCAGTCTTTGAGTAGTACTTTTGAAACATGTCGGGGCCGAAAGGCCCCGCTTGTTTTTATCAGCTAACTTTAATCATCGCGTATGAAATCTTTCTCTTTTATACTGGTGTTCGTTTTCGGCGTTGGAATAGTTGCGCAGGGACAAGGTTCCCTGGTGGGCATAGGTGAAAACACTGGAAAATTTGCATCCCAGATTTTGCTGAGTGATAAATATGGGCGCCCTGTAAAACCACCGCCGGCTGATGTAACAGGTTCCCGTTTTTTTTCGGGCAACTACCATTATGCCGATATTGAACTTGTCAATGGCCGTCGTTTTAAATCGGTGAGGATACGGCTCGATATGGATGCACAGGAAATGCATTTTATTGCTGCTAACGGGATTGAGTCGTATATGGAAGCAGGTACTGTGAAAGAAGTCGTTTATGCAGATACTGCAGCTGTGATCACCAATTACCTGTTCCGCACAGGTTATCCCGCTGTTGAAGGGAAGACCAACCAGTTTTTTTACCAGGTAGTTGTTAGTGGGAAAGCCGACCTGCTTCATTCTGTAGAGAAAAAAATAGCAGAGAGAAAAGAGGAGATCTCAGGCATCATCACCAAAGAATACGAAACCCGTGAAGAATATTATCTTTTTGTAAAAGGCGAAATGAAACGGCTGAAAAAGGACCGTAATTTCCTGCTTACTGCATTGGCAGACCAACGTGCGTTGCTGGAACAGTACATGCAAATCAACAAACTCAATGGAAAAAACCTGCAGGATATAGAGAAACTTGTTACTTATTACAATTCATTATAGTGCTGCGCATCATATTTAGTCCCGGCAAATGTTAATTGTGTAACTTTAGGTTACAACTACAAAACATGGGCACGACCCTGGTTCGAACGCTTGTGGCGGGTATTGTTTCCCTGATCAATTTTTCAGGTAATGCCATCCCTACGCCGGTCTTTAACGGTACTCCTTTCTTCGATGAAAACTACAAATACGCAGATATTACACTCAACCGTGGCAGAAGAATATTGCACGTAAAGACCCGGATAGACCTGGAGATGCAAACGGTTCATTTTTTATCTTTTAACGATATCGCCGCGGTGATGGAAAAAGGATCAGTGAAAGAGGTTTCGTATGCGGATACAACTACACAAG